>Ga0209631_10002729_pt1 | contig 20892 bp, 13 predicted proteins | sample COG_08_FD_184752 | JGI IMG/M metagenome (GOLD analysis project Ga0209631, IMG submission 184752) | Pelagic Microbial community sample from North Sea - COGITO 998_met_08 (SPAdes) (version 2) | ecosystem: Environmental > Aquatic > Marine > Neritic zone/Coastal water | place: Helgoland, sampling...
TTCCCCCCCTCTGCCATCCAGTCGTCATAGATATTTTCACCACCCCAATTTTTTTTAAGTGCCCGGTATTGTAACGCTAGGTCTTGAAAATACTTTTTCTTCGCAGTCATTTTTGCCTCTAAACTCTTATTGCTAGAGTAAAGGACGTTCAATTTGTGTTTTATGTCAATCACAAGCTTGATGAGTTCGGGTTCCATATTCTTTCTCGAACTATTGAAATTAGCATTCCGAGCCATTACCCAAAGCGTTGCCCCATGATCTGCCATTGCCATCGCAAATCCCTCGTTGAACTGAGCGTCATTTTTTACGTATATTTTTTGATGAGACAGTTCATGGAATAGAATTTGCGCGAGACCGACATCCTCTCTTTCTATGATAGTGCTCAGAATCGGATCATTTAACCAGCCTAATGTAGAGTATGCTTTTACTCCAGCGATGTAAGTGTCATAGCCTTTTTTATTAAGTTTCCTTGCGTATTCATTGGCATCCGCTTTAGAAAAATACCCTCGATAAGGGAGGCATCCTGCAATAACAAAGCAAGAGACCTTAGGGTTAAGAGAGTCCTTAGGTGCTGCAAAAACATTCCAGACAACATGTTGTCTATTTAATTTGACGTAAGCTTGATAACTGCCTTCGGCGGGAAGTAGCAGTTGTTTTTCAGCAAACTCTAATATGTCGAGAGTGGTGTTCAATTTCCTCTTTTCGAGTTTGGAAGTTGTTTTGTTGTCTATCACCTCCTGTATCGATCGGCTTTTCGTCCATAATTCCAGTTGCCCAAAGGCTGCTTGACTGTAATAGGTCGGGCTTGCGCAGCCTGCTAATAAAAGAAGACAACACAATGCGCATAATAGGGGCAGCGATGTAAAATTCTTGAGGTGTGATTTCATAACATTGTGTTGTATTAACGGAGCTATAGAAATATTAGACCTAAGTATACAATTTACCGACAAGTACTGTTCTGGTAGCCTTAAGTTCGTGATTTCGATGGTATAGGCACCAAACAACTAGATATTTAAGGTGAAATGAATGCGCCGTGCGTTTGAAATATTAAGACTGCTTTCCGACGGGAGCTTGCATTCTGGGGAAGATCTTGCTCTTTCTTTAGGGATCACTCGAGCGGCGGTTTGGAATCAAATCAGGCGTCTACGCACCGAAGGGCTATCGATTGTTGCGACAGCCGGAGGTGGCTATCAATTAGGATGCAAGTTTGAAGGTTTAGACAGCGTAGAGATCGAGAAATATTTGAAGCAAGAGGGCTGCTCCTTGTTCCAATGTCGCGTAGAAGACGTGATTGATTCTACCAACACCAGACTCTTGACCCAGTCTGTAAAAAGTAATGTCCACAGGCAAGCTTTATTCGCTGAATTTCAGACTATCGGGCGTGGTAGAAGAGGAGACAAGTGGGTATCTCCTCCGGGCTCTGGGATTTGTTTCTCACTGGGATACGTCTTTGATACCCCCCCCGCAACTTTTTCCGCTTTGAGTTTGGTGGTGGGCATCTCCCTGATTGAAGCGCTAAAAAAGATCGGAGTCCGCGGCATTAAGCTAAAGTGGCCAAATGATATTGTTCGGGGAGAAGAGAAAGTTGCGGGGATCCTTATAGAGATGCGTGCAGAAGCAAGCGGCGCTAGCCGTACGATTATCGGTATAGGTTTGAATTTTGAGTTGCCGGATGAGGTCGCGAAATTAGTTGATAGGCCTGTTGGAGATCTTGGGCATCATGTCACAGAAAATTTTAATCGTAATCAAGTGGCCGCAAAAATCCTGCATGTGTTGGGTGTTAATCTGCTTAGGTTTGAAACGACTGGGTTTGCTGCCTTTCATGATGATTGGCGAGATTCCGATGCCCTTAGCGGACAGAATATTTTATTAGCACTTGGGACGCGGCGAGTAAAAGGAGTGTCTCGAGGTGTAGATAAAAACGGTGCCTTATTATTGGAAACGAACAATGGTTTAGAATCTTTTCTTTCTGGCCATTTAACGGTGGTTTAGAAAGCTATGCTTGTAATCGATGTGGGCAATACAAATATTAAGAGCGCGGTTTGGGATGGCCATCAGTTGATTGACTGCGGCTCTTTTGGCACTTTGGCTGCAGACATAGAAAATGACTTTGAGTCTTGCTGGCTCATTCATACGTCCCTAATTAGAAAAGTATTGGTAGCAAATGTCGCAGGTAGTCAAGTGCGTGACAGGATTAAACGGTTCTGCAAAACGTATTTAGATATTACTCCGGAATTTGTGGTCCCACAAAAAATATGTATGGGAATGTCCACTCGATACCAACGTCCAGATGCTTTGGGTGTCGACAGGTGGTTAGCCTCGTTGGCAGCGTGGACATTTTCACGCGGCGCGGTTTGTGTTGTTGATGTTGGCACTGCGCTGACCGTGGATGTTGTCGTTGCGGATGGCGAGCATGTGGGAGGTTTAATAGCACCTGGGCCCGATATGCTGAAGGCAAGCCTGGTGTCGGGAACGGCAGGTATAGAGATTGACCAATTTAGCGCTGCTGACAGATTTGGAATTAATACGGTTGAAGCTATTTCTTTAGGTTGTCTTAGTGCTCTGAAAGGTGTGCTCAGAGAAGTGGAACAGCAGCTAGACATGTTGGGGATTTCTGAAACAACTAGTTGGTATTTGACGGGCGGAGCCGCAGCGGTCATGAAAGAATTGATTCCGAACAAGCACATCGATAATCCCAGACTCGTCCTCGAGGGACTGGTTACGTTGGGTTTACATTTGGATTGAAGTAGTTGAAGGGCTACCCATTAACTTGATATCCATTGATTTTTGAAAATTCTTGTTGGCCCAGAGCTCTCGACAGGTTAATATTTGCACACCATTTCAGCTAATATGAAAATAGCTAGATGGGTGACATTTTATTGCCGGCTTAGCTCAGATGGTAGAGCAGTTGCCTTGTAAGCATCAGGTCGAGAGTTCGATTCCCTCAGCCGGCACCAATTTCTCCCAGTGTAAGCACCTTATGTCTTTTGGTGCAGCCAGCTGCTTGGGGGACATCATATGTCAGCATGCATATACTCCAGTGCTGTGACTTTTCCGTTCCTGTGCCCTTTCTGAGACTCTCCTGACTAGAAAAGTATATACTATTTTAACTTTCTCGCTAAACGTAAAAATAAATTTTGAACGGGATTAGCTTATATACTAGCTAGAATGAGACTTTCGGTGTGTGGTAATACCTATCGAAATGCACTGTCAACGCTGGGGATAAACGCAGTTAAGCCAATAATAGTGTCTGTTGAGTCGAGACATTTTTTGGGTGACAGATATTTTTTACGAGGTCCCTGAGCGGCGTTAGTCAAAGTTGGTTTGACATGCGGAGTCGGAGGCACGTATATTTGCCCCTGCAGTTTTTTTTGGCGTAAGAAATTTCATCTGGGAGATAAATTTTTATTGCACCAAGATGTTACTTGTTTGGGATGGAAAACAGTGGGCTGGTTCTTAGCAGTGCGGCTTAGCTAGATAAAGAAAGGTTTTTCATCTCGGGATGATTTAGGCTTTGGTTAACAAAATAATCACCAGTGTATATTCGCGGTAAGAAATTACACGAAAGCGCTAGTGAGAAATTTAAATAAACAGTATTTTGAGGGGAGAAGTTGTTGATGAAAGGTTTTCGGTTCACGCTAGCACATGCGACTATGAAGCATCGAGGATTAGTACTTCTTGGCATGATTGCCATTACTGCCTTTTTTGCCGTTGGGCTCTCCAAAGTGGAATTAAAGACAATTTTTTCCGACTTGTTCCCTAAAAACCACCCTTTTGTGCAAACTTATCAGGCACACCCGAATTTCGGTAACCCTTTGACTGTTACCGTAATGGTTAAGGCGAAAGAGGGGACCATCTACAATACCGATACGCTCGATAAGGTATGGCGTTTGACTAGAGCTATCGATTTAGCCCCGTCAGTAGATCACGATCAAATCGTGTCTATAACTACTGAGAAGGCGCGTTTCACAGAGGCGACTCCTTTCGGAATTAACTCCCGACCACTTATGGAGGACACTGTCCCCCAGACAGCTGAAGAAATTCAGGCATTCATTGATGCGGTTGACAAGGCGCCTAACGTTCAAAAGTTTTTCATATCAGAAGATGAAAGCGCGGCTATCGTACAAGCGACGTTTATTGAACATTCACTAGACTATGGAAAGACATTTCATTACATCCAAGATATGGTGGCGGCTGAGCAAGATGATGCACATGAGATCTATGTCGCAGGACAGCCCGTTTTAACGGGGTGGGTCTATGAGTATCAAGCCCAAATGCTTTCTATTTTTGCTATCACAGCCTCGGCGCTCCTCATTTCGCTGCTTCTCTATATGGGGAATCTTCCAGGCGTAGTGACACCTATTGTGGTAAGTATCGTGGCGGCAATTTGGGGATTTGGGTTTGTTGGTTGGATTGGCGATCCGATAGAGCCACTCATTATGGTCGTCCCACTGCTACTGGTGGCTCGCTCTTTTAGTCACTGCGTTCAGTTCATCGAACGCTATTATGAGATTTATTACGAGATTAATGATCGTAAGAAAGCTGCAGAGCTTTCCCTTGGCGTTATGATGGCACCAGGTGTGCTAGGCATTGTAACCGATGCGGCGGGTCTCTTTTTGATTATGGTGGCCCCGATACCAGTTATGGAAAGGTTCGCGTTGTTTTGTGGTTTTTGGGCAATGATCTTAGTCCCCTGCAACATGTTCCTTACTCCCGTGCTCTTATCCTGGCTCCCAACGCCTAAGAATGTCGCTGTACTGATTGGGAAATCCGATAAGGTTACGTGGCACACTAAAATTCAAACCCTGCTAGGTTGGATCGGGCGCTTGTCGCATGGGCCGACAGCTAAATACACAGCAATTGTGACTTCAGTTCTTGCGGTAATCGGTGTCTCGTTAATGCTGCAAATCAAAGTGGGTAACCCAGTAGAAGGGAGTAATTTACTCAAAGAAGACTCTGATTTTAATACAGCCGTAAGGGCAGTAAATGCTAATTTCCCTGGTTTAATGACGTTAGAAATTGTTTTCGAGGGCAAACCAGACAGTGACGTTCGCATTCTGCGGCATTCTGAGGATGCCTTGGGATCGATGGTTCAGTTACAGCGCTTTTTGGAAGCACAAGATCCACCTCCCGAAGCGACATTGTCATATGGAGATTATCTTCCAGAAGCAAACCGACTCTTCTCAGGGGGTAACCCTAAATGGGCACCACTCGATCATACGAATGCTGCGGTAAATGCTGCGGTAAATGCTCTAATGGTCGGATCAAGTCCTAAAGCGTATTCGCACGTAAGTGACTTCACTATGTCCAATGGTACAGTGTCTCTTTGGTACAAAGACAACAAGCAAGAAACTGTCGATGTGGCTTTAGAACAAACTCGACGTGGATTAGACCTGATTGGCATTGAGCATGACGAGTTTAATGTTCGACTCGGGACGGGCGCGATTGCACTGCAGCAGTCGGTCAATGATACCGTAGACTATTACCAATGGATCATTCTAGCTGCGCTTAATCTTGTGATACTGATTACTTGCTCTTGGGCCTATCGATCGGTTGCGGCAGGGATCTTGCTTCTCATCCCAGTCAACTTTTCAAACGTCCTCCTCGGATCTGTCATGGTACTCATGGGGATTGGTTTAGACGTTAACAGTTTGCCAATTGCCGCGATTGGTATCGGCGTGGGCATCGACTACGGCATCTATTTGCTGAGTCGTATTTGTGAGGAATTTAGTGACAGTAAGGATCATGGCGCCGCGATACAGGCAGCTGTGACAACTACGGGTAAAGCTATATTCTTTACGGCAACGATTGTTTTAATAGGGATTCTCCCGTGGTACTTTTTGTCTGAACTGAAATTCTTGGCCGATATGGGACTGCTATTAGTAGCGATCATGTTGATTAACATGGTGATTGCGCTAGTTGTTCTCCCGCTTCTGGTTTACTTGTTCAAACCAAAGTTTATCGAACGAGAGCATCTCATTACATCAGAGCGTATCGATATCGCCGACCATATGGCGGCAAATTAAGGATGACTACGCGATGCACACAAAACAAAAGTTTGGATGGAAATAATATGAAAAAAATAAAACGATACGTCTCTATTATGACGGCCTTATGTTGCCTTGCTAGTTTTGGCTCCGTCGTGCTTGCGCAGGAAGGTGACCCAATAGTCGAAGTACTTGAATCAGGGATCCCTCACGACAAGTTGTTTGCTATAGACATGAAAGGCAGCTCGGGTTTGGCTGTTGGTTCTTATGGTTTAATGCGGGAAACGGCAGATGGAGGCGAGACTTGGACTACAGCTGACCCATTGACGACTAAAGCATTGCTTGGTGTGACCTCTGCAGGAGATACACAAATTGTTGTTGGTCAACAGGGAACAATCTTTCGACGTGTTGAGGGTGCTGACTGGAAGCAGGTGGAGGCAGGATTAACACAGCGAATAATGGATGTCGATCTCAATGATTCAGGATTAGGATATATCGTGGGCGAATTTGGCTTCATGGCGAAGTCTGAGGATGCCGGTCTTACTTGGACAGTGGTGACTAAAGACTGGGAAAGTGTTAACGAGGAAGGTTATGAACCTCATCTATACAGTGCGGTAGTCAAGGATGACGGAAGTATATTTGTTGCAGGTGAGTTTGGGTTGATCATGACGTCGACCGACCGCGGACAGACCTTCAAGCAAGTGCACGGCGGTGACGAGGGCGTGTTCGATGTTCATTTTGCCAAAGACGGCTCCGGCAGCGGTTATGCGGTCGGGCAGGAAGGCCTTGTCCTAAAAACATTAGACGCAGGGTCAACCTGGTCGTCTATTGCTATTGATACGAATTCTAATTTGCTTGGCGTGTGGTCGGGCAACGGCGAAGTCGTCGTGACCGCGATACGTGACTTATTGAGATCGAATGATGACGGTAAGTCGTTCACTTCTTTTTCAGCCGATGCACAAATCGGCCGTACTTGGTACCAGGGAGTTGGTGCAGGTGTCTCTGAGACAGCAACGGAGTCAGATACAGGGAGAAAAAGTTTTATTAGAGAGCAGCAGATTTTTATTGTTGGTAACGGTGGTAATGTAGCGAAGGTACTGTACTAAGTCTTATAAAAAGAAAATATATGTCAGGATAGAAGGCGGTATTCTGAGAGTAAATAAATGTTAAAAAACAATTGTTTACGAAAATATCCGCGCTAATTAGTTGTTATTCCACCACAATTATGGTGGAAAACTGCTCCATATTCGCTCTTTTGATGCGTGAAAAGCGTTGACATAGGTTGAAAAATGGGCGGTAATGTCGAATATGTAAAAAGTTACAAGAAGATTACTGAAACGTAATCTACCTGTGACAAGGAAACAACATACAGTTTAACTGGAGACTGTCTAAGTTAGGCGGTTACTTATTTATAACTAAAAAAGGGGAGAGCGGTAGTGATAAGACACGCAATCACACGCATTTCAATCGCAAGTACTGTCATCGGCAGTTTCTTGTTTGCAGGCGTAGCGTCAGCAATCGATTGGAACATAACAGGGTTCGTCAGACAGGAAATTGCCTATGGCATTTCAAGTCAGAAGAACGTCAATAACATTGGTGGAGATGCATATAACGATAAGATCGTTGGGCACACCACGCATGCTGCATACAATGCACTGAATGCGCTAGACGGTACAAGTGTCTATGTCAGTCCAACAAATGGCGCCGTAGGCTTATTTGGAACTGGCGCAGCTGCAGGAGTTGCTGCCCCTACCGCCGCCGCACTTAAACGAGCCTCCACAATCAATAGTGGCTTTGGTCCTAATTGGGCGCATAAAACAAACACGGCCGAGTCATTGACAGAAGCGCAATGGAAGGCTAACAACATAAACATCCACGCAGCGGGTAATAATACTAACTCAGCTGTCAACTGCCGATTTGGTGGTCTAAATGCCGTGAATGCAGGTTCGACCGGCCTATACGGCACCAATGATTTCATCGGTGTACAGTGTGGTGCTGACGGCAGTTTAGGATCGAATATGACAGCCACTGGCGGTAACCTCGCTGGTAGCACAACTGATGCTAATCACGCTGATGTGCGAAGTGCACAAGGCGCTGCGTTGAACGAAGACCGCGATTGGAACATGTTCAACTCGCGTGCTGAAATCGATATACAAGCGAAGATTAATCGCAACTGGGCAGCGTACGTTAAAGTACGTGCTTACTTTGACGGTACCAGCATGCTTAATGGCAGTGATGTAACCGGCGGTGATAATTTTAGCCAAAACGAATATTGGTATGGCGGAAACGGCTCACCTACAGAACTATATAGTAGTGATGATTTCATGGTTGACCTTCCTGCGGCTTATGTCGATTGGAACGATGGCCCGTTATGGGTTCGTGCCGGTGTACAGACCATCGCATGGGGTGAAGCGTATTTCTTCCGTGTAATGGATGTTGCCAACGGCCTTGATCTTCGTAGACATTTAACCCTCGGACCAGGTGCTGAAGAGTATCAAGACAGTCGTGTAGCAAGCCCAGGCGTGCGAGTAAGTTACACTTTTGATAATGGTTGGGAAGTTGATGCTTTCGCGCAAATGTGGAGTCCTACTATTCTTCCGGGACAAAACACTGCCTACAGTGTAGTACCTCATAACGTGACATTAGTTGAAAACGATGAGTTCGACGATGCTGCAAATTCTATCAACTACGGCTTCAAATTGACTGCTCCGTTGACAGACCAATTCACAGCAATGTTTGCTTGGGTTAACCGCAGAGATCCTAACGGCTACGTTCGTTACGCGGAAGCACCAGCTTTTCATCAAGGTGCGAACTCTGCAGGTCTTGCAGGAGTTGGTGCGGGCGCGGCTGGTGGTTACTCGGCCTCAGCTGCCAATGCGAATAGGTTCTGTGCTAACGAGTACAATGATACGAATAACCTGTTAGGAAACATCGGTTATAGAGGGTTTGAAGACTCTTACGCCAAAATGCCTACAATTCTCGGTGGCGGCCATAAAACGTTAAACCATTGTGGATCTCCATTATCTCCCGATCCTCATGCGCCTAACTCGACTGAGTACTGGCATGATGTGGCTGCAGGCCGCTTGGATCCGTTGAAAGCGTTGAGAGTCGTTGTCAACGAATGGCCAGCTGACTGGTGGGCAACGCGTGAAATGTTTGGATTCGGTGACGAATACACAGTCGTTGACGCACAACGTACCATTGAAGGTTTCCACAGTTCGTTTGGCTCATTCCGAGCTTGGGCGACTAGAGAGTTTGCCAGAGAGAACGTATTCGTTCTTGGTGGTAACTACGTTGTCAACGCAGGTCCTGATTCGTTCTTCGATCAAATGATTATCCGTGGTGAAGTATCTTATACGCACGATAAGAAAATGACCGACTTAGGATTAAGTTTTGATCCAACAGAGAAAGACGATATTGTCTCAGCGTTAGTTTTTGAGAAATATCACCGAATCTCTGATGCGTTCCCTGCAACCTACATGGTCGCTCAGTGGATGCATAGAACTGCCACCGACATGTTTGGTCGCGATCTAGCTGGTAACGGTGGTGCGAAAGATCTCGGTGCCTACATCGATAAAACGACTGGTCGTTTTAATGATAAAGCAAGATCGTTCCAGGGAGCCAAGCCAGTCGGTAACGACAATGCTAACTATGTAGTGTTTGCGTTCCAACAGCCTTTCCCTAACTTAGTATGGCGGATTGATATGGCTATATTAGTGGATGTAGCTGGTGGTTACTTGGTACAACCAGGCGTTCGATATCGCCCTGCTGCAAACTGGCAGTGGGATTTATATGCTAATATTATCGAAGCTCCTGGAGGTGATAACGACACCATCATGGAAACAATCGATTATGCTGATGAAGTATTCATGAGAGCTACTTATTTCTTCTAAAGAAATGTAATTGTGAATACTGAAAAAGCCGGCTTATGCCGGCTTTTTTTTTAGCGTGCTGCATACAAACCTCGGCTGTAAATAAACTATCGAACATTTGTTCACAATCTGATAGTGTAACTGAGTCAGCCAATCTCCACCGACATCACACAGTGTAGTCAACCGGATGTTCGGCTTACATTACTAAAACAAACCTAGATTAACGGCTGTGAATAAAAGATCGAAAGCGGATCTACGTGCGTACTACTACGGAGACTAATAAATCTATCGCAGAACTTAATACAATGGACACGCAAAGAAAAACGAGGGGAATTGATTATTATGGATCCGAGCACTGAAGTAGGCTTTCTAATGAGCATTATAATGGGGGCAGGGACGCTGCTGAAACTCGGTGGCGTGGTCGTAGGCATCCTACTCCTCGCGTCGATTTTTGGCTTGGCATTGGCTGGTCAGAAGTTTTTGCAATTTAGACGCGCCTCACCTGTCGTTGTATCTGAGCTAGATCGTGCAGTAGGGTTGTGGCACAAAGGTGAACAAAAAGAGGCCCGCGAATTGTTAATTGAATCCGAGTTAACGGTAGCTACAGATATTAGATTCGGTCTTGAAAAACACGGAACAATGAATCCGGATCTGTTGCACGATGAATTGTTGCGCCGTGCCTCCACTTACCTGAGAGGCTACTCTCAAAACCTTAGGCTTATCGAGCTCATTTACTACCTCGCTCCAGTTATGGGTCTATTAGGAACAGTGTTAGGGATGATTGACGCATTCCGAGGGTTGGCTGTCAGTGCTGGCGCGTCGGGCGAATCATCTGCGCTGGCGAGCGGTATTTGGGAAGCTTTGCTGACAACGGCTGTTGGCTTATCTATTGCCATACCCTTCGCGGTCATGCATGCAGTATTAGAAGCCAAGCTAGAGATGCTAACCGATCAAGTCTCTGACCTAGTGACGCGAATTTTGACATTCTCTGAAACCAGCTAGTGAGCCTCTTAAGCGATAATGTGCTGTCTCCCCGACGGCGCAAGGCAGGCAGAATGTCTTTAACTCCGTTGATTGATTGCGTGTTTATATTGCTCGTCTTTTTTATGCTCCAGACTAACTTCATGAAGCCACGAGCAATGGAGTTTTCTCAGGCTACTGGCAGCGCTAAAATTGAGAGTGAATCGACTATGGTGGTGGTTGAGGTGCATGAAAATGGAAGCCTATGGCTTAATAGTAAAGAAAGCTCATTGGATGGACTAAAAGAATATGCGGCAGGACTAATTGCACCAGCGCAAACTAGAGTAATGCTTGCAGTCGACGAACAGGTTTTGCTCCAGGCAGCTGTAGATGTGATGGACCTGTTTAATCAATTTGATGTGCGTAATATTTCAGTCTCTGCCACTCAGAGGTTCGCGCAATGAGTGGGCAGTTAAGATCTTCGCGTCGCAGAAAAAACACGATTTCATCTGGATTGAAAGACAGAATCATGGGGAAGAGAAGCGGTCAGGAGGAGAACGTCATCCCGATGATCAATATCATATTTTTACTGCTTCTATATTTTATGATCGTCGGTAATCTTCAACCTGATTACGACATAGTGCCTCCGGCCTCGACACGACAAGCTGTACCTTCTGCTGAAGTTCCAACCGTGGCGGTAGATCAGGATGGGTCGTTGCGATTTGAGGGTCGTCCCGTAACTTCTGCTGCCTTGCAGGGGGAGCTTGCTGCCATTGCGGGGATAGATAGTCTGAAAATATATGCGGATGCTAAAGTAAGTGCGCTAGTTGTGTCCAAAATCATGAAAGTGGCTTCAGAAGCCGGAGTACTTAAATTTATCCTTATTACCCAGCAGCGGACTGGGGGTTAACGATATGCGCAAGCCGTCACGGCCCGTCATAATATGGACTATTTTGATCGTTATCTCGACTGCAGTTCATGCTTTGGTTTCGGGTCGAATTGGCGCACAGATATCACCCGCTAAAGTTATCGCACCTCCTGAAGAAGAAATGATTGTCATCGATCAAACTCCTGATTCAGTGATTGAAAAAACTAAGCCCCCTGAGGAACAGCTAGAGTTTGATGAGGAGCTAGATTTTGAACCACCTGAAATACTCATCGCTCCTAAATCTGTAGCTCCACCTCCTCCTGATATAGCAGCGACTCTGAGAGCACAAGCAGGTGGTTTTAAAGGCGTCGATGTAACGGCCGGCCTGACGGCGGTGCCGCTGAGTGAGGGCTCCGGTATTGGCGGTTTTAAGACGGGTATTGGCAATGGTTTAGGGGATGGAACGTCTCAGTTTGCATCATATATTGCGGGATTGCGTGAAGCGGGTCTAGATGTGGTATTTGTCGTTGATGCGACAGGTTCTATGGGTTGGGTTTTGGATGAGGTCAAAGATCGGATAGAAGATATTTCCGCAGTCGTGCGCTCACTGGTGCCGATCGCGCGCTTTGGCTTTGTAGCTTTCCGTGATAAGAAAGATCCAGAGTTTGTCACCCGTATTGAGCCACTCACCTACAGCACCAATAAGCTTAAAAAGTTTTTGTCTTCTCTAGAGGCCGAAGGCGGCGGGGACTGGTTTGAGGCGATAGATGAAGGGTTACGAGTAGCCATCGAAGAATCTGGCTGGAGAATAGGAGCCCGCCGCTTAATTATTCTGATTGGGGATGCTCCCATACGTGAGAGCCAGTTAAGAGGGGTGGTTGGATTAGCGGAACAATTCAGAAGGTCTGAGGGGACTATATCGACCTTAGACGTAAGTGATCAAGCCAACCCTCATCTTTTGGAGGCAAAAGTTGGTAGAAAAGTTGCTCACTCGTTATACAGAAGTGCGCCTATGCATGCTTTTTTAGTGATCGGGGAAGCTGGCGGCGGAGATACCGCGACGTTAGATGGCGAACTCAAATTGACGCGAAGACTTATTAAACTCATTTTAGGCGACAAATTCGCCAGTCAAATGAAAGCCTTGTTGGACGTCTTATGATTAAAAATTATTTCTATAAAAGCTTCTTGGGCCACCCCATCATATTAGTTTTAATTGCCTGTATCGCGTGCCATCTAACCGCTCAAGCCAATAATTACGACCAGCTTTTGACTGAGGGGAATGGTTATTTAGTTACCCTTAAAAAGGTAGAATCGGCCAAGGATATCTTCGATCTCGCGAATGGAATAGGTCCTTTAATCGATCGAGTCCGTGCGGCCGAGCTTAGTTCAACCGAGCTTGAAGGTTTCCGTTCACTCTTGGATGAGATGAAAGCCATCGTTGAGAAAAGAGTATTTGATATTGAAATGCAAGCTGATGACAGCGAGGCGGAGCTTGAACGACTATTCAGGTCTCAAGATTGGGACGATATTAGCTTTGCTCTGGCAGCATTTCCTTATTGGCGGGCATGGATAGACTTAGAGATCGCACGTCAGGTCGTTGATGATAGAGATATCGATAATTTAAAAGGTACAGCACTATTGCCGGCTCAAAATGGTTTTCGTGCAGCATCGATGCAGCTGTTTCGACCAGGCTTGGTCTACGGTGGTTGGCTAGGACGTGGTTATGTTGAGATTGAACGAGGACGATACGAGCATGCCCATGCGATTTTTAAAAATTTAGAGCGAGCTTTGGCCGCAGAAGAGAATTCGCCAATTCTTGAAACGGTTAAATTCGAACTGCGTATTCTTGATGCACTCACTGGTAACGTCGATGCTGACCAGCGGTCGGATGTCTTTGATGATGATGAGGCGAAAATTCAAAGAGCCGAAGCATTTGGCTTACTTCAGGCCAGTAGAAAAAGCGGTGGCCGACCGATTGAAGCTGCTGAGCGACTCCGCACACTCATAGACTCAGGCCGCGTAGACCAAGCATTGATTGATGACATGATGGTCTATAGTCAAGAGTTGTCAGGTGTTTCTGTCGGGGTGTATACCGATCTCGCAGGAGCAGAATTCGCACTGAACTATGATCATTATTACAACGCTATGCAGAAATACGAAGCTTTTTTTGCCCATGTTATCGTTCCTCCTAATGTGAATTTGGCCAGATACCGGTATCGATGGGCATTAGCTGCGTATAACGCGAAAATATACCAGCCCGCTGTTGATCTGCTGGAAAAGCTCGTTCGTATACAAAACCTGGAACCTGAACTTGATAAAGCAGTCGCCAAGCTACTCTACGCTGTCTACGCTGCCCGAGAGAAAGGGGGGGGTGACAAGGCAAACAAAAAGCAGTTACGTAAAGCTGCTCAACGATTTATCCGCAAAAGCCCGGAAGATAAGGATACAGATGCCGCCCGTTTGATGGTGGCACAGACTGCCGCCAATGCGTCTGTCGCATTGCAGTCGTTACAATCCATCAAGTCATCTCAGAAGTTTAAAGGCGAGGTCGAGAGGACTGCATTTTACTTGATTGCTAAAGAATTTAGCGCAAAAGTCACCCGGTCGAAAATTAAAGAAGCTTCTGCCCTCGCGGTACAAGGCGTGAGTGCTTTTAGAAGCTTGCCAAAGTCTGATAAGACTAACGCGTATAATTTTGCTGTGCTTCTGGAGATGCGTGCGCTCATTGATCCAAAACCCGAAGACGTCTTAAAAGCGCTTGATGCTATTGAGCTGAAAATGGCAAAGGAAGCTGCCGAACTTGAGATCTCAATTGAGGCTCATGTGACTCTAGATATTAGGCGCGCGCTGATCTGGTCTAGACTTCAACTATACAATCGGCTTGACGACTTTGAACAGATCCGTAAATTTGTCGAAGGCTTAGCAGCTAAAGGGATACCGAGTTGGCAAATTGAGTTTCTCTTTCCTTTTATCGCCGATCGAGAGAACGTCACTGAACGACTTATTTTAGCAAGATTAGTCCATGACTCCGTTAAGCGTCAGCCTTCGATGGATCGCCGTTTCCGTGTGGTGATTATTGAAGGAATGCTCGATAACGGAGATATTGATGAGGCCTACCGTAGAGCCAAAGAATTTACAAAAGATCATGTGACCTCGGGGGATGGGTGGCGCCTGTTTGCTAAAGCCGCCGGGGTTTTAGGTAAGCCGTTCGAATCCGATCGTGCGTGGAAAGCTATTACAGATAAAGCCATACCGACAATGCCTATCTGGTGGGAAGGGATGATTAGTCGTTCTAGTTTACGTCGCGACTCTAATCGGCCTGATGAGGCGTGCCAGTTACTTACTGAGACTACGCGGAGTCTGAAGTATTTACCGAAGAAGTTTAAGCTCGATTATGACACCTTATCTGATTCGATTGAGTGCGAAAGCAAACCCGCTGAAGAGGAGCCTGTCCCCCAATTACTCGAAGAAAGTAGTCAAGAACCCAGTCAGTAAGCACTTCAATGATTTGATCAGTAGTAACATAGAATAACCCACTAGAAGTGTGTTCTGGGGAAATTCATCTTATACAATAGTAAAAATACTGGTTTCATGTTGGCAACAGCAAAAAATTGATTTAAAAAGATTTTTTTAAGTAAATTCAATTTTTTCCTATGATTTCTCCATAATAGTCCTACTGTACTCGTCGATTTTTCTGAGTACACACTCAAATAGATAAAAAGAACTTCGTAGGAGCTGAGAGTGCGTTTGGAGAGTGTTTAGGGCATTAAATGGAAGCGGATAGTTGAAAGAAGAACTTTGTATTAATTGAAGTACCCTTACCACCGTCTAAAGAGCTCAAATATGGCCTTGCCTGTAACAAAAGTAATCGTGAAGGTAATAGTGTACTTATAAAATGGAAAATTTTCATGCAGCCAAGTAAGTAAGTAAACACTTCGATTAAAAGGCTTTTCATATAGCAGTGGAGATGAGAAAAAGTAACAAGATTTTTAGATGAAATATCGTTCTGATCAGCTAATTAAGCCTATTGCTCGGTAAATGACCTTGAGTTAAGTTGCTACACAAAAATACGGGATACTTCCTCAAAATTAGAGCCGTCAATAGAGATAGATACCACTTAGGTGATCAACATTTAAAAGTAAGGATATGAGCACTAAGAAAGTCCATCTAACGAAGGTCATAGAAATACTTGGTTCGCTTGCAGCCAACATTATCTTCCTCCCCGGGGTACCTTATAGAGCAAACAGCTTCAGATTCTTTTAACGTTGTTAAATATCAGCACATATTGTCACTTGCTGAAGTTGAACCAACATAAAATAACTAGGAAGAAAATTCAAGGTGATATTTATGGAAACTCTGAGAGTATTGCTAATTAAATTTGAAACTCGGAAGTGACTTATATCTACATTTCGATAGCGACACTCTAAATAAAGGATTAGGTTAGAGGAAAGACCTTGGAAAGTTGTCAAATAATAACGCCTGATGAGTTCTACTAGAGAACAAGAGAAATCCGCAGAAAAATCCAAGAAAGATAAAAAGATAACCTATTACACTCCTCACCCTATTAATTTCAAGATAAAATATTTTAAATTATGGGATCATACTTATAATAAATTACTCATTGCTTTAAGTGCATCAAACGTGGATAAAAATGTTAAACCAACCTGACTTAATTGAAGCTAATATAAGGCTCTCTAAGAGATAGAATGGCTTGCTCTGTTTACAGGACTAAATTATATATTGAAAAACTCGTAGTAGGTCTTAAGGAGGGCTTAGAATGGATTATAAAGGCCTCTATTTGAAGGAGATTTAGGACCTAAAGCCACATTTTTCTTGCATTCCAGTAGGCTTGGTGCGGGAACTATCGAACTATAGATAATTTTTCTATCCTCTGCCTCAGCAATAGACTCTTGGTGTTTTTATAATGCTGTCTCAATAGCGCGAGCTACTTCATAGCCGCTAGTAAATGCTGCTTCAACCCGTCCTTTTATAAACCAATCACCACACAGTGCGACTTTGCGCATTGTATCTAGAAAATAATGCTTACCTGCCTGTCGGTCTATATTGGCGAAGCGCCAACCATGGACATCTCTATGTGAGGCACAATTTAGATCCCGATCTAAAATATTGCTGGTTTCTTCTATCATGTATTCTAGAACTTTATTTCGGTCATCTTCTAAATGTTGATCGGCCCAATCATTAGTTGAGTGGATTAGGAGACAGTGCGTCTGACCTCTATCTGGCTTAGAACTATCTAGGGAAATCCAGCTGATATCTTCACCTAATGGCAAGGCAGCATCGAATGGTAACGAAAGGTCATTATCAAATCCCAGCATAATAGAAAAACAAGCTTTCATTTTAGGGATTGCAAGCTCACTGCAGAATGTAGAGGATTGAGGCAGTAATTGAAGAGCTTGCTCAGGGGGTGTGGATACGATTACCCAGTCAAACTCACCCAGTAATCTTTGATTGATGTCATAAATTTGCCAACATTCGTTTTTCCGTATGATCGAATTCACGAGAGTGTTTTGTCTTATATCTGTCCCTACACTTAGTCGTTTCGCGAAGCTATTCATACTGGGAGCTCCAACATAGTGAGGCAGGGAGGCATCCCATTTATGCTTAAAGCTGAATTCTCTATTTATTATTTCTACAAATTCGCCATCCCAGCGTTTTACATCGCCTTCTACGATCATTGGCTTGAGAAAGTCTTTGAATAATTCAGTTTTAGGAGTGAAAAATTGTGCTCCATGGTCAAATGAATATAGCCCTGATCGACGAGTGGCTATCCGTCCGCCAACGCCCTTTGATTTTTCAAATATAGTTATGTTTGCTATGTTGCCCAATTGTCTGGCAGCGATGAGGCCTGAAAGCCCCGCGCCGATGATCGCAATATTTTTCATATTTTTACTCTATAAGCGGAAAAACTAGTTGTTTGAGGATTGTAAATGGTACGCGTACCTTATACCCGATAGCACTATATATAATCACCCACTCCTGTTATTAAGTTCAGTCGCGACTCACTTAATTAGTAATTCTATTAGTGGGTAAACATCCGAATTAGTAGGGCGATACCCAATACGCAGAGCATTGCTAACAGCAAGATTCTTAGAGACCTGAACCTGTTTTTACCCCAGTCGATCCTATCCTCTCTGTCTCTTTGTTTTGAAGACGCTCTAAATCGCCCAAAGTAAAAGAAGACTGCAAGTGATAAAAGAGTCATTCCACCGAAGAAAAGTGTGTTTAAGTCCATCAACGACTTCTTAATTTCGCGAGCAATCTTAGAATCTCTAGATACAGCCATACTAAAGTGACCATTAGCGAAAACGCTCCGTACCACTCCATATATTTAGGCGCTCCCTGTTCGGACCCTTGCTCAATAAAGTCGAAATCCAGAACGAGATTTAATGCCGCAATCGCAACAACAAAAAGACTGAAGCCAATGCCAAAAATACCATTGGAATGGATAAATCCAATGCCGGTGGATCCAAACATATTCATGATGAAGCTGATAAAATAGAGAACTCCTATTCCCATTGTCGCAGATACAATCATTAGCTTGAAATTTTCCGTCGGCTTAATGATTCCCAATTTATATAACATTAGTAGCGAAGCCAGAGTGCCGAAAGTTAACCCGGTTGCTTGAATTACAATTCCGGGATATTGAGCTTCGAATAGGGCTGAGACAGAACCAAGAAAGAGTCCTTGTAACAAGGCATATACAGGAGCAGTAATTGCAGCCCATGTTTTTTTGAATGTTGTCACAAGCGCAAAAATGAACCCTCCGATAGCCCCACCGAGTGCAAAAGGCATCACTAGGGCAGGATTACCGCTCTGAAAATACAAATTCCATGGGTAAATGGCGGCTAAAACGAGCAAAGCCAGTAAGATTCCTGTTTTGTTCACTGTTCCTTGTAAAGTCATCACTCGACCTTGTCCATAACTTTCGGACGTGAAGGTCGCTTCATTTAGTGATGGGTTTCCAGAACGACCGAACATTGCTAGAGCTTTATGTTGTGACATAGATATTCCCGTGACATTAACGTGTTTGATAGCAGAAAATTGGCATGGTTACTAAGTTTCCTATACCAGATTACCGAAATGAGGTAGCTTTGTCTTTAATTATAGAATATTGACGCGATTCTTTTTGGAGCAGGGATATGTCATAGTTTACATATGGCCTATTCGGGCGGCCATCCTAGGTGCTTATGGGATTTTCCGATTGATTAGATTGCTTAAATAAACATTTATTCCTCAAAAATTATATTAATCTTAAGGTTTTTTTATGGATCCTTTAAGCCAAGGTGCGTTTGGAGCAATTTTTGCTCAAACAATTGCTAATAAAAAAAAACTATTAGTAGGATCGATATTCGGCTGTATAGCTGGGCTTGCCCCAGACTTAGATATATTCATTAGGTCTAGTACAGACCCACTACTAAAATTAGAATTTCATAGACAATTTACACATGCCTTAGTTTTTATTCCTATAGGGGCATTATTAGTAACCTTATTTTTAAGAGTTCTTTTTAAAAATCATTTGAGTTGGACAGAAACTTACTTTTTTTGTTTATTAGGTTATGCCACGCATGGTTTACTTGATGCTTGCACAAGTTATGGAACGCAACTTTTGTGGCCATTTTCTGATGTAAGAATTTCTTGGAATAATATCTCAGTGATAGATCCACTCCTGACTATTCCAGTTATAACTTTCGTCATCACTACATTAGTAAGTAAAAATAAACTCATACCCTTTTTAGGTGTTTCCTACATATTTGTTTATCTAGGTTTTGGTTTCATCCAAGAAAATAGAGCAGAAGAAGTTGGTAAATCGATAGCTTTAATGCGAGGTCATGAAAGTAAAAGGTTGACCGTGAAGCCGAGCTTAGGAAATTTATTTTTATGGAAAACAATCTATGAAGATAAGGGTTTTTATTATGTTGATGCTGTGAGGTTATTTGATGCAAAAGAATATTGTGAAGGTACTAAGATTAAGAAATTAGATAATTTAACTGACTTTATAGATCTAAATAAAAATAGTCAGCAATATTTAGATATAAAAAGATTCGACTGGTTTTCTCAAGGTTATTTAGGCGTAGGACAGTCGAAAAATATTATTATCGATGTAAGGTATTCTGCAGTACCAAATGAAGTTGATGGTTTATGGGGCATAAAAATTGAACCATCAAAAAGTCCATCAGAGCATGTTGAATGGGTTGTCAATAGAAGTGATTATAAAAGAAAATGGGAAAGATTTTTTAGTTTACTATTAGGGAAAGGTTGCAATAAAACAAGTTAGCGAAAATCAATTGATCTTGAAAAGCTCCTAAGTGATGTTGAAAACGTAAAACAAGAAATAAATGCATGATGGCTGGGACAGACTAAACAAGCTAAAGATGTAGTGACCTATATATGATCCGTATCATAGATCCTGAACAATAGTTCTAGAGGGGCAACGCAACGCCAAACACAGATTATTAGGGAGAAAACGTGAATTCAGAAAAACCGACCTGCGAACTAGACCCAGATTGCGACGTTGTCGTTGTAGGCTCAGGTTTTGCAGGAATCTACGCGCTATGGCAGGCTCGACAGCGGGGGCTAAGTTTACGTGGATTTGAACGCGGTTCAGATGTCGGTGGCACCTGGTACTGGAATACTTACCCCGGAGCACGCTGCGACGTCGAGAGCTACAACTATGCCTATTTCTTCGACAAAGATATTGTGCGCGATTGGGATTGGTCTGATGCGTGCGCGGGCCAAGAGGAAATTCAACGCTATCTTAGATTCGTCGCAGAACGTTGCGACGTGCTGAACGATATTTCCTTCGACACTAAAATAGTTTCGGCAGTCCTTAATGAAGAAAGCGGCTTATGGACAGTTACTACCTCTCACAAAGAAAAAATCGTCTGCCGGTACCTTGTCCTCGCAATTGGAGCGCTTTCAGAGCCTAAAACACCTGATATCGATGGGGTCGATACTTTTTCTGGAGATACCTACTTCACGTCTAACTGGCCTAAAGATCATACTGTAGACCTGACTGGAAAGCGCGTGGGGATTATCGGGACCGGCTCATCCGGAGTACAAGCGATTCCCGAAATTGCAAAAACGGCGAGCGAGGTGCATGTATTTCAGCGGACTGCTAACTATGTGACACCAACGCGATCTGGTCCAATGGATCCCGACTTAGTGGCTAAGCTACGAAAAGATC
>Ga0209631_10002730_pt1 | contig 20888 bp, 24 predicted proteins | sample COG_08_FD_184752 | JGI IMG/M metagenome (GOLD analysis project Ga0209631, IMG submission 184752) | Pelagic Microbial community sample from North Sea - COGITO 998_met_08 (SPAdes) (version 2) | ecosystem: Environmental > Aquatic > Marine > Neritic zone/Coastal water | place: Helgoland, sampling...
AGATAGACGCCCTGCTAGCAATGCCGATCCATATTTAATTTATAAAGAATTAATGGATTTATAATTTAAATCCTGTTAGATTATTAGTCTATAATATATTTTTAAAAATATTTTAAATGTTATATAATCAATGTAATTATTAAATGAATGTATAAATTTAAGTAATTTAAGAAATCTTCTTTCTATAAATCTTTTTTTTACCTTTTTTATTTTAATTTTATCTAACGAAAATGATAATTAGTAATCTTAGATCATCAATTGTGAAACTTTTTCACATGGATTACTATAATTCATAATAATAATATAGATTTATTATTAATTATAAAATTTTTTTCAAACTTTTAAATTTAGATTTATATTTTTTATTATTTATCAATAATTTTTTAATTACCTTTTCTTTTCTAGTAATTTCACTTTGTAATTTAACTAATTCAGCCTTGATATGTAATCCATTTTCAATATCTTCAATTTCAGTAGGATCCGATAAACACCATTTTGTCATTTTTAATGCTGTATTTTCACTATTTAAATTTAAATTAACTTCTTTTAATTTATTATTTTCTTCTTCTAATTCTAATATTTTTTTATTATATGTATTTAGTTTATTTTCGTAAATTAGTTTATTACATTTATGGTCATATGTTTTAGGGATTGGATTAAAGGATATTTGGTTTGGTTGGCTACATGAAAATAACACTTCTTTCCTCTTCTTTTTGTGTGTTTCAAAATTTTCTAAATTATTTATATTATCCATATTATATGTATCTTCATTCATATTATATGTATCTTCATCCATATTTAATGCATTTCCAAATAAAAATGTATTTTGTGAATCATTACATACAGATCTGTTAGATTCCAAATCATAATTACATCTATTTGACCACCATTGATCATTATCCCATAAATTGGAAGATGTATTATGCATATTAACAGAAGAAGAATAACAACTAGATGCAACATTATTATGATTTTCACTCCAATCTTCTAAATTTGAATAATCAGTATAATCAGTATAATCAGTATAATCAGTATAATCAGTATAATCAGTAAAATCAGTAAAACCAGACATTTATATTTTATATATATATAATTATTATATTTATGTTTAAATAATTAAAATTTTTAAATATCAAAAATTATTACTAATTTTTTTATATCAATTTATTTTATAAATGGGTAATTGTTGTTGTTACAGAAAAAAAACATCCTTATCAGATTATATATTATTTGATAAAGATGGTTGCTCTTTTCCATTTTGTAATAAAACAGAATTAGATGTGTATAATAATATGTCTGTTATTAGAAAAAATAATTTTATTTATTGTTCAAAAGAATGTTTAGTAAAACATAGAAAAAGTAATTATATTCTAATAAATTACAATGATAATGAAGATAATATAGTTTCAGATACGATTTAATTGACAATATTTTTTTTGCATTTCGAACAATCATACATGCATGGTTTTACAAGCATATATTTAGGCGCATAATTATCTCTATCTTTTACCCAATTAACTACTGGATTACAATATTCATTGTAATTTAATATAGGATGAGATGGTAAATTTTGATCAATATTTAAACTTTTACAAATTTCTTTATTTTTAAAATTTTTAGTCTTCATACAATCTCCGGTATTTTCACGATGAATTAATTTTGCTGGAGGTTTGGAAGGATTATTATTATTTCTAGACCATATAGGAACTCTATATTCTGGACCACATAATAATCTTAATTGATCATCTATATTACTTACTATACCTTCTTTATTAATTAAATCAATTATATTTTTAGCACCATTTAATGAAGTTATATATCCTTCACCCCATCTAAATAATCGAATCATATTAATTTTATTTTTATTTTTATTTTTAATATATTTTTCATTAACAAGATTAATAACATATTGTTTAAAATTTTTTTTTAATTTTAAATCATCTTCTAGAAAACATAAATATGGTATTTTATTTTCAATTTGAAATTTTAATATATTATATTTAGTAAGAAAATTAGCTAAAGTCCCATATGTTTTAAATTTTAGATTATAATAATTTAAATTAGTTTTTTTAAGTTCATTTATTGTTTCATTTATATCATAACCATTAATTGATTTAACTATTTTTATTTCAGGTAATATTTTTTTATTATAATTATTTAAAATTTCCCTTTCTTCAGTTCTTAATGATAAAATTATAAATTTGATTTCCATAATTTTCTATTTTATTATATATTTTGTTATAATTATTAATATATAAACTAAAAAAATAATTAATAATTTTTTTATAAATATATTCTATATCCAATGTATTTTATAAAAGAATTTGAAATAAATGATTATACTAATGAATATAATAATTTATTAAAACAATTAACTTCATCAACTTATGATAAAAAAAAATTATTAGAATCATATAAAAATATGTCTGTAAATAAAAAAATATATATATTGAAAAATAAACATAATGAAACATTGGCAACAGGAACAATTATTTTTGAACAAAAATTTACACATAATTTTTTAAAAGTAGGTCATATTGAAGATATTGTTGTAAATAAAACTCATGGAGGAAAAGGTTTAGGGAAACTATTAATTGATTTTTTAATTAAAGTTGCAAAAAATAATGATTGTTATAAAATTATTTTAAATTGTTCAGAAAAATATAAAAAATTTTATGAAAAATGTGGTTTTTCATCAAAAAATATAGAAATGTCATTATATTTATAAGTTTCTAATAAATTGACATTAAAATCTTCTTTTACCATAAGGTTTAATTCAGTAAAATAATCTAAATTATTATTAATTTCTGATAAAAGAATAGAATCCTCCTTACTTGATTCTAATCCAAGTAGATTGATGTTATAATCTTCATTCATCATTAAATTTATTTCATCAATTAAATTAATATTTAAATCTTCATTCATCATTAGTATTGATTCAGTTGAATAATTATCAACAAAATGCCCCCCACATGTATATTTATATTTATTTCTATTTTTTTTAATTAAAATTTTATTTTTACATTTTGAATCATTATTTCCATGAAATATAGTTACTTTTGATATTTTTTTAAATAAAAAATTTCGAAAATATGTATAAAATAATTCTCTATCAAATCTATCATAACCAAATTGTTCTCCAATTATTTTATCATATCTATAATAACAACATTCAACTAAAACTGGATTAATTGGTATAAATTTATATTTACCTGAAAATAAAATTATTTTACTATCAAAATTATATATTTTTAATAAATATGCTAAATGAGCTAATTGTTGAAAATCAATTTCACTATTTCTATGCATAATAATATATAAATTTTTAGAATTATTATTTATATTATCGTATAGTCTTTTAAATCTTCTACGATATTTTTTAATAATAGAAAATTTATTTGTCCCTCTTTCATGCGGAAATGATACTAAGTTTTTAGAATTTAAAAAATTATTTTCAAAACAATCACCAAATAGTGAATTTACTATATTTTTGATATTTTTTTTTTTTTTAAGTAAATTTATCATTATTTTATAAATTGTTGAAAACATTGAATTTTCTACTGGTTCGACGTGTGTTATCCAGTCAAAAGGATATGATTCCTTTCTGATTTTTATTCTTTTTAAAATAATAGATGGACCACAATGATCTCCTAATGGTATGAAATGGTCAAAGTTATATAAAGATTTTAACATTTACTTGAATATTTTTAATAAATTATTATAATATTTAATACGTAAAAAATATTAAAACAATTTACTTAAATGCATTGCTTTATACAGACTATTTATATTTTTTGATTTAGTTATTGATAATGTTTTTGTGCATAAACCTTCCGTATTTTCAATATTTCTAATTCTTTGAAAATTAAAACTTTTTTGATTCATATGTAAAATATAATAATTTGAATGTATTAATTTTGATAATATTTTATGCTGATTAATATTTATATAATCAAAAATATATTTATTAACTAGACTAACATTTAAATAATCCTTGAAACAAATAAAATCAATAATATATCCTAATAAATCATATGGGATTTTAACTAAATAATCCATTATTATAAGTAAAATATTTTTTTAAATTAATCTAATTGTTTTATCTATTATTTCTTTTAATTTATTAGCAATATTTTTATAATATTGATTTGGTGGATAATAATCTATTTCTAATATTTCATTTATTCTATTATTATTCCAATTAAATATTGGTTCATTCATCATATCATGAATTTCTTTTATTTTTAAATTAATTATATATTTTACACATGATTCAAAATTATCAAAATCAGATATATTAATAAATGCTTTTTTATTAAAAAATTGAGTAACAATATCATCTCCCCAAAATACTGGTATTGCACCAGCTGCAAACACATTAATTATTTTTTCAGTAACATACCCTTTTTTTTTACTATTTTCCATAGCTAATACAAAGTTGAATTTACTGTATTCTTTAATTAAATTTTCAGATGTCCATGTTCCTTCAATCTTATTATTACTATCTTTATATTTACCAAAACATTTTCCTAAACTTTTAATATAATTAGTAGCAGGTTTTTTAGGATAATTTTCTATACATAAATTAAAAAAATCTTCACGATGCTTGTATAAACTTGAACTACAATAGGCGATAAAAAAGGCTCTATCCCTATTTATAAATAATCTAGTTTTTAATAAATAAGGAGACATACATATAAATGGAATATAATAATAATTTAATTTATCTGTAATTAATGTATCAATAATCATATATTCACTGTGATTTTTATTTAAATCAGATATCGAGGTGTGTTCGCCGCTCCAATAAATATATGGTTTTTTTTCATTATTCCATTTTTCTCCGAAATGAGAACTAACAATAAAATTACAATTTTCATTTTCCCATTTTATTTTATGATTTGGATAAGATATCTTAACCAAATAATTTATAATTTGTTTTGCCCAATCACCATTACATTCATTTCCTATAATTATTTTTTTCATATATAATATTATTTTCTTATAAACAAACAGCTTTAAACAAAAAAAAAATAAAAAATTTTATAAATTTATATTTCTAGATTTTTTTTTATTTGATCTAAATAATCTTTATCTTCTTTTTCATTTTTTTTTTTTTTAACTAAAATTTTTTTCTTTCTTTTAACTATTTTTTTAACTTTCTCTTTTTTAATTTCTGGAACTAATTTGACATCATTATGTTTGACATCACCGTGTTTCTCTTCAACATTAATGTCTTCAACATTACCCATGTTCAATTTATCATTTTGTAAAGACATATAAACCTGTGAATTTTCAGAATATTCTTCAGCCTTCATAGGATTATTTTTACTCAATTGAATAAATTCTTTATAAACTGTTAGATATTTATCCTTATCATTTTGTGAAAAGTCATTATATGTTATTTTAAATTCTTTCAATAATGAATTAATTTTATCTATTTTTATTCTTTCTAAACATAATAAATCATATGCATGTTCAACTATTAAATTTTTAAATTTTTCAGTATTTCCTCTTGATAATTGATGAAGAACAGATAATTTTACTTCTAATAATTTCCTATTAATATATTCATTATCATTCAATTTATCTTCTGATAAAATTAATTCAATACTATTTTGATCATTTACTAAATCAGTCATTATTTTTTTTTTAACTATTTAAAAAAATAAAAAATATAAATCAAATTTTTTATTTAAGTTTTGATATGGTAATATTATTTCTATTTTCTGGTTCCACATAATCCATTTCTAAAAATTTAAAAATATCTTTTTCTTCTTCAAAAATATTTTTGCCAATTTTTGAGAAAATTGTTTCACTATTTACTGGTTCTTTTGTAAATTTATCATAAATATTATGTTCATTCATAGTATATCCTTTTTTTAATGCAATTGCTCTCATATGAACATTAAAACCTCCTGATCCTGTAAAATACAACACAGCAAATGGATACTCGTTTTTATTTGTAGTCATAATATCCATGTGTCTATTTTTAGAAAAATTAGACAAACATGTAATTCCCATATATTTTTTAGCACCATTTGCTAAATCACATTTAATTATTCCTCTTTTTTTTAATTCTTTTTTTATTTTTTTCATATATTCCTTGTAATCAGGACCTGATATTAATACATCTATATCACCAGAATTAGGTAAATTTCTCCTAAAACTACCATTAATAGAAAATAACATTTGTGGCGAAATTTCTTTACATAATTCTTTTAAATATGAATTATATTCTTCCATTTCTTTTCTAGGTATTCTTTCTAATAAATCATCATGATATTTCAAACCTAATTTTTGTTTTTTATTTATAATAGATGTATCACTCCATTTCAATATTTCATTTTCATTCATTAATGGTTCTACTTTTTTTTTTAAATCATCTATAGTTTGTATATTATGTGTATCGTATAATTCAATTGCTTTACTAGGACCAATGCCATATACTTGAGTTAATTCTTTTACACATTTTACCCTAGGATCTTCTAATGCATTTTTTGCTTCAGTAATATATCCTTTTTTTATAAATTCCTTAATTTTATTAACAATTTTTCCTGGTTTTTTTTTCCCATTTTGTATAAACCATTTTTCAATATCAGAATCACTAATTATTTCATTTGGATAATTTTTAACAATACGAATTGCATCATTATAGGCTCGTATTTTGAAACTAGCAGCTTTTTCGTTATCAGCTGTTACTTTATAAATTAAAGTTTGCAAATTTGATAGTAATTCTTTTTTTGACATTTTTATTTTATTTTTTAATTATAATTATAGAAACTTAATTAATTATAATCAAATTTTTTTTTAAAATAAATATTTTTCATCTAAATTAGTTCCTACTTTATATGGAAAATCAGTTCTTTGATATGGCCACCCTTTTCCACTAAGTTCATTACCTGGATATTCATAATTATACCCTCCTTTTTGTTTATTTTTTCTTGCTGATTTTTTTTTCTTTCCTCCTCCATATGGTTGTTTTTTAAAAGAAGCAGGATAGTCTGCACCACCTCTTTGTTTATTTTTTCTAACTGATTTTTTTTTATTTCCTCCTCCATATGGCTGTTTTTTAAAAGAAGCGGGATAGTCTGCTCCACCTTTTTGTTTGTTTTTTCTCGCTGATTTTTTCTTTCCTCCTCCATATGGTTGTTTTTTAAAAGAATCAGGGTAGTCTGCCCCACCTTTTTGTTTGTTTTTTCTAGCTGATTTTTTCCAATGCAGCTTTTTTTTTCCACCTCCTTTTTTCATAGCATTTGCGTCAAATGGATGTGATAACCATCTTCCATCTGGAGTTTTAAACGAATCAGGATAATCAGCATTTCCTCCTTTTTGTCCGCAGCAAGAAACAGAATTAAAATTTAATCCTTTTCTCTGATAAGGGATTCCTTTTCCTGATAAAGCATTTCCTGGATATTCTGAATTACCTCCTTTCATTTTATTTTGTCTAATTTTTTTTCCTAGGGCTCCATTATATTTTACGTATCTTCCAGTTTTTGGATTTAATATTTTTCTTTCTACCATTATATATTATATTAATAAATTATTTTATAACTCAAAAATTATATGTTGGGTATATGAATTTAAATATTTTTTTTCTAGAATCTGATATTTTAAACTAGTAAGTCCATTCATATTAATTAGAGTTTTATCAATATTATAAATTTCTTTTAAGTTATTATTTTTAATTTCCACTATTTTATGTTTATCTTTTAAATTTTCTATATTACTCCAATTTCTAGCTTCTTCACTAAAATCATCAACCATTTTTCTATTATTTTGTTTCCAATTATGTCTAGGATTAAAGTCATTTCTATCAATTTCAATATTATAAATTAATGCGCGATTTTGTAAATCGGTATCTTCACCACCATGTCCCCAAAAATTATTTGGAAATCCATTTATTTTTTCGAATAAACTATAATGCATAAATACAATACCTCCTAAACAACTATAATGTCCATATGGATGTCTAATTTTATTAACATTTTCATATTTATATGATAAATACTTTGATTTTTTAGGATATAAATCTACATCATGAAATACATAATAATCAGAGTAAATATTTTTTCGTGATTCTAAATAAGCTGCATTAATTAATGCACCTTTATTAAATTCTTTATTATTAGATTGTTCAGCTATTAATATTTTATATTGAATGTTTTGTTCTTTTAAAACCTGATCTAATTTATCTAATAATATTTTTAATTCTTTTTCTCTATCTCTTACAGGTATAATGATTTGTAATTTATGTTTTATTTCTGATAATTTATCTATTTTATGTTCTAACGATTTAATTATTTCTTTTAATTGAACAATATCGGGATGTTCTATTTTTTTAGCACAACATATTCTACCTTCTTTTTTTCCAAAATTATTCCAGTGATGGATTGCTTTATTTTCAGTTGTTATTTTAGATTTTCTTAAATCCGGATAATGGGAAATATAAAATTTCCAGTCAAAATTAAAATCATCATGCATAATAAATATTATTATAATAGTTATAAATTATTAATTATAATTTAACTTAATTACATAGTTTAATTGTAATTAAAATATTTTTTTTTAAATTTATTTTCCGTTATAAAAATATTATTAATTTGTCAATAAAATTTATGGAAAAATTTATTGGAATTAATTTAATAATTTTATGCTATTTATATTGTAAAAAAAAAAATCCTAAAAAAAATTCGAGTAACAAATATCGTAATATTGATTCCTTGAAAACTAGACATCATTACTAATATTTAAATGATGTATAGAATTTTTATAGAATTGTAATATTTTATAATCAATATAATACAAATCAGAAGTGCATAAATATAATACTGAAATAAGACAAAATGCAAGATTAAATATTGTAAAAAATACTGATATCATGCAAATTTTAGTTAAACATAAAACATGTTTCATATTTGATTCCTGATTAATATAACTAATCCATAAAAAAATATTAATTACAATAAAAGTTAAATTAAGGTAAATTAGGATGATGTTTGATTTTTTAAAATGAAATTCTTTAGAAATGTTTTCATATGGCTGAAGACAAATTTCACAAACATTTTTATACTTTTTTTTGGTTTTTATCCATTTTAAAATACATTCTTTATGATAAAATCCATATTTACAATTACAAGGCTTAACTATATCATCCTGTATTTCTTTAAAACATATTATACAGTTCATTTATATTTTTTAATAAATAGCTTTATAATAAAATTTATTTATTTAATAAATTATTAAATTTTAGATAAAAAAACTATAAAATAATGAACAAATAATAGTAAAGATGAACTAAAAAAAATAGTTAATAAATGTATTAAAGAATTATTTTTAGAATTAATAACATTGTAAATAATAAAAATATTATAGATATGTAAAAAAAGTAGAGTAATTCTAATTGAATTCATTAAGCTTTAATAAAAAAATCTCTTTATATATTAATGAATAAAAAAACAAAAAATAAGAAAAAATCATCTAGAAATAAATCAAAAAATAAGAAACAATTAGGTGGAGGAAATTTAAAAAAAAATTTCGGTTATATAATGAACCCTTTAACGAATCGTAATGTTAAAATTAATGGAATAATTGGTAAAAGAATATTACAGAATTATAAAAATTATGTTAATTTTCAAAATGGAGGTGAAGGATCATATCCTAGTTCAATTGGTATGAGATTATGGTCACAAGAAGCTAATTCTAATATTTTAAAGTTTAATTGTGATATGAATATTCCAGTAACAGAAGGTTGTGCTAGATTCGGAAATAAATTAGCAGATCCACATGGAATTACTTATCAAAAAGGGGGGATACTCTATAAAAAAATAAAAAAATCTGCTAAAAAAATAAAAAAATAAATATTTTTTTATAATTCTCTAATAATATTTCTAGTTTCCTTAAATACGTCCCACTGTTCATCATAGTTATATTCTCTGTAAATACCTGGTCTAAGATTTGCAAAACTTGCAGTTGCACCAACAAATATTTCAACTTCCATTATAGGCATACCATCTTCTGGATTCAATACTATATTATTTACTTTATATTCCCCTGGAACGTCCTCATCATCCTTCCAGTCTCTACACTCTCCTATTATATTTTTTTTTTCATTCAACAAATAATGGACATTGGGATTCTTATAATTGTTAGTATCTAATATATACACATCACAACAATTATAGTCATTATCAATAATTTTAATTGTATCTAATTCATTTATATCTATATCCTTAATTTTTTTTTTATCTAAATCCTTAATTTTTTTTTTATCTAAATCTATATTTACTTTATTTATATTATTAATATCATATTGCAACTGTTCATATTCCCCTATACTTAATGATATATTGAACTGATCTTTTAATTTTTGTTGAGCAATCTTTGTCATAATTTCCTTATCTTCTTTAGATATTGATGTTATTATACCTGTGTACTGTTCAGTATTTCTTATTGTTTCTAAATCCATTTTCTTTTCTGAATTATAATTATTATTTATTTTATTTTCAACTTTTAAATCTTTATTAATTTTAATTTTAATTTTAATTTTAAATTTTTTAGGTGAATATATTTTATTTGTAAATATAACTGGACCATCAATTGGTTTATAATTATCACAGTATAATTTAATTACATCCTGATTATATAATTTAATTATTTCAGTTGATGGATATTCATTTACATATCCATACTTAGAATAATATAAATGTTCTATACATAATTTATTTTTATAAGATTTATGAGTGCATCTTTTATTTATACTATTTGGATCAAATTCTCTAGCAATGCACCTATTATAACCTATTTTTAGATTAATTTTAGGTAGGTCGTCAATATCAAAATTATTACAAAATTTTATTAATTCTTTTTTAATTAATAATATTTGAATTAACATACATATTTTTTAAAAAAAAATATTAGTCTAAAAATATTTCAAATTTTTAAAATATAATATGAGCGAAAATCAAAATCAAAATCAAAATTTAAATGAAAATTCAACTGATATAAATATAATTTTAAAAAATATGTTAAATTTTTTAAAAATTAAATATAATAATATTGAAGATTTAGTAGGAAAAGAAATAGATAGAGATGATTTATTAACTAAAAATATCATAGAATATTATCAAACTTTTCAACATGATTTAAAATTAGGAGGTTTCAGCACTGGTAAATTAACGTCACTTCATAAAAATAATTTAGTTAAGCAAAAATTTCCAGCTATAAATATGCTTAGACAAGTTTTAAAATGTAAAAAACTATGGTTAAAACCTAAAGTTGAAAGTAAGGGATATAATAAAAAAACTGGTAAAAAATTTGTTAAAAGAAGTTTTATAATTTCATTATTTGAAGAAAAAGAACAAAATGAAAAAGATGAAGATAAACAAAATAAAAAATGAAAAAAATTTTTTTATTTATATTGACAGGTGATTTGCCTTTAGACAACGGAATCCCATCAAACTATGATATAATTTCATTTTTTAATATTTATTATGATAACTATCATATTGATCATCATACAGTACAAAAAATAGTAAAAATCCATGCCTATTGATTATACGAATCAATAATATTATGAAGACGGTTCAGCATGTTAATATGGTTTCTTTTTTCTCTTTCAGTCAAATATAATTGGTTTTTAAATTAAAAAAAAAAAGAAATAGTTTTAAAATATCAAAATTTTAAAATTATTTTTGAATTTTTAATTGATGATTCGCAATGTAGTTCATATAATAATTTTTCATATATTCTTTTTCATCAGGTGGGGTAGGGCTATGTATTGGAGGAAAATTGCCTCCTTCAGAACATTTATTTGAGTAAGTATATATTTTTTTTTCATCAAATGAGTTAAATTCTGGAAAATTAAAATTATAACTATGGTAAGTTCTTATTTTTTCAGAATTATTCTTATTTTTTATATCAATTGGTAATGAAGAAGAAACAGAATTAATATTTAGTTTTTTTAATTTTTCTTTTAATAAATTTTTTTTTAATTTATTGTGTTCCATTTGTCTCTATATTTAATAAATTAGATTTTAATTTTAATTTTTTTTCATAGAAAGATAAAATATTATCCGTAATTAAATCCTGAGTAATTTGATTATTAATTAATTTTTTATATTTTTCATTAATCCATTCGTTATTATCAAAATTAATATTTCCTTCATATAAATTACTTATTTTATGTAGAGACAATTTGGAACTGATATCCTTTTCAATTTCATTAATAATGTTAAAATATTCTTCATCAATATTATTTTCTTTACGATTTAATAAATAGTCAAATATTTCTATTTCATCATTTAAATTAACTTGATTCATATTTATTAGATTATAAAATTCTCTTTATATTGATATTTCATTCCTAATTTTCTATATAACAAATTATTTGGTTTTTTTAAAAATCTAATTTTTGTTTTTATTTTATCATAATATTTTCTCCATTTTCTCTGAATTTTAATTATTAAATATGTTTTATCAAAAACTAATGAATATTTTATAAAATGGTTTGATCCACCCATTTTATATTTTAAATTATATATTCTACCTATTACCAATTTTAGTTTATTTTCTCCAAAAAAACCATAGTATAAATTTCTATATAAATTTATTTCATTTTTTATTAATAAAGCGTTTTCAATTAGTGAATAATTTTTTGAACTTTTAAAAGCATAATTTTCGTCTTCTAATTGACTAACAGATAGTATTTTATTTTTTAAATAATTATTTAATTTAGTTGAATTACTATAACCATGTTCCAGTGAGTTCCATTTCTGAGTAATCAATAGTCTTATTTTCATATCAATAATAATTTTTATATTATTATTATAATAAAATTCAAATTTTAAATATTTATAAATATATTTTTATATCCTGAAAAACTAATATCAAATAATTCTGGATATTTTAAAAAAATTATAAATAGTAATCGGTCATCATTAATACAATAACCATCATTCATTAATTTTTTAAATTCTTGATTATGAAGTTTTATATAATCTGGTAATATTGATTTATGTCCAATAAATATACCTCCTCCTAAACATTTATGATTGAAAGTTAATCTTTGTCTAGCAATCCATGATATTCTTATTTTTTGATTATTTTTACCATAAATTTTCATATTTTCTGGAATATGAACAATATGACTCGCTGAAAAATCTACCCATGCATAATAATCAGTATTAAATAATTTACGATCAATACAGTATTGAATATATTTATACCTAGAATTTACCACCATAATAAAATATGGATTATTATATGGTGGCCAATTCTTTTCACAATTTTTTTTTAATATTTCAATTTTATCATACATAAATAGATCTTTTTTTTCAATTTCAATAATAATAGTTTTGTCAAGTAAGTTTTTTTTCTTTCTTATATTTTCAACAAAATTTCTATTTTTTTTTTCAATAAATATTACCATATTCTGAGGAATACTTAATGTTGGAATAGCTCTGTCAAAATATGAATATTTTTGGGTGCTCCTTTTATGTGCTGTTTTTGTTACTTCAACAAAACCAGTAACTATAGTAATATTATCATAATTAGGTTTATCTAAATTATTTTGTGAAATGTTTTTACTTAGGTTTTTAGTTAAATAACATGATTTAAAATTATTAATTTCATATTGATCTGAAAATAATCTTTCCTTATAAATATTTTTAGGCAGATTTAATTTAATAACTGAAAAAATATTAGTATCAATAATAGAAGGTATTAATTTAAATTGATTCCAATTAATATAATTATTAAAACCATTATAAATATTATAATCTATAATTTTTGGTTTTGTGTTACTTTTTTGATATTCTTTTAATTTATCTGGATAATCATTTGTTTTATAATTTTCTAATAAAATTTGTTTTACTAGTTCGAATTTAAAAAAAGAGTTATCCATATCTAATTCCTGAGAAGTAATTTCATAAATATTATTTTTTTTATAAAATATTTTTTTTTCTTTATCAGTAATATTAGTAAAAAAAACCTGATTAAAATTATTTTTTTTTAATAAATATATACTATCAGTTAAAAAATTATATTTATTATGAAATACCCAACTATCATCCAGATAAATCATATATTTATATGATTTAAAAATGGAATGATAATTAGATAAATCAAATATAGGGTTATACATTAAAATATTGATTTTGTTATATTTGTTCCTTAATTTAATTTCATCATTTTTATTATTAACCATACATATGGTTTTATTTATTAAATAATGATCTTTACAATTTTCTAAAAAAGAATCTATAGTTTTTTCTATTGAATTGTCATTTTTTAATTTAACAAATAATAATAATATTTCATACATATTATTATTATTGATAAAAATAATTATTCTGTTGTTACGCATTTTGCTAGATTTCTAGGAAAGTCAGGATTTATTTTTTTACTAATTGATAAATTATAGGCTAATAATTGTATAGGAATAATAGATAAAATTTCTATAAAGGATTTATTATCTGGAACTAAAATTACATTACTTCTTTTTTTATTCATTTGATTATCATTTGTAATAGTTATAATTTCCGCATTTCTAGATTTTATTTCTTCATAAACATTATTCATTTTTGAATGATATATATCATTAGGATCTACTAATATTACAGGGAAATTTTTTTCTAATAAACCAAATGGTCCATGTTTTAGACTACTACCAGAATAACCTTCCGCATGTATATAAGATATTTCTTTTATCTTTAATGCTCCTTCTTTAGCAATTGCTTCAGATTTATTTTTACCTAAAATGAATAAACTGTTTTTATTTTTTATTAAATTTACTATTTTACCATAAATTTCATTTTTACTATTTTTAATAGTATTATCTATATCCATACTTAATCTTCTTAAATCGGAAATGTATTGAATTCTTTTTATATCATTTACTTTATGTATTTGTGAAAACCATATTGCTAACATTGATAATAATATACATTGTGAAGTAAATGATTTAGTGCTTGCAACTCCTACTTCTCTTCCAGCATTTAAGTAGGCACCACAAGTGACTTCTCTAGCAATCATTGAATCTACTACATTAATAATACCAATCATAATTAAATTATTTTTTTTACCAATATCTATACATCTGTGTAAATCCTTTGTTTCACCAGATTGTGATAAAAAAATCAATGCGGTTTTACCAAAATGAGGTATATCTTCTTTATCAAATTCTGCACCATCATATAAATTAACTGTATTAAAGTTGCATAATTCCTTAAAGTATTTAGTTCCTAACATTCCTGCAAAATAAGATGTTCCACATCCTAATAATATTATATTATCTATATCTTTTAGTAGGTGTATATGATTACTTAAACCGCCTAATTTAACTTTATTATTAAATAATCGACCTCCATAACTAATTGCTCTTTTTGATGATTCAGTTTGTTCAAAAATTTCTTTAATTGTCCAATGTTCAAAATTATCAGGCAATTTTAGATCATTTTTGACAGATATATCTATTTCTTTATAGCTATTTACTGTATTAATAATAATCTGATTATCAATTAATTCTAAAATACATAAATCATTGTTATTCAAATTAATGTAATTATTTACTTTACCATCAAATCCACTTTGTTCAGATGCAATAATTGCAAATTCATTATTATTACTAATAAGTAATGGACTTCCTTTGCGAATACAGAATAGTTTATTTTTTTCTAGTTTATTTATGATGCATAATGCATAAGTTCCTTCTAATAATTTTACTGTTTTATTAATTGATAATTCTATATTTTTATTATTATTAATCCAGTTATAATGTAGTAAATTAACTATTACTTCAGTATCAGTTTGAGATTTAAATTTGTATCCTTTATTTAGTAAATCATTTTTTAGTAAATCATAATTTTCTATAATTCCATTATGAACTAAACTAAATATCCCAACACAATCTAAATGTGGATGAGAGTTTATATCTGTCTTAGGACCGTGGGTAGCCCATCTGGTATGTCCAATTCCTAATTTATTTTTCCTATGTTTGTTTTTAAATTTAACTAATTTATTAATTGCATCATGAGTTTCATTACTAGCAAATTTTGTAGTAATAAAACTATTACTACTATTTATACTACAAATTCCTGCCGAATCGTAACCCCTATTTTGCAATTGTTTTAATCCATTTATTAATACTTCAAAACATTCATTTTGACCAAGATAAGCTATTATCCCACACATATATATTATATGATAAAATTAATTTAAAAAATTTTTTTATAGATTAATTTATTAAAATTCAAATGGTAATGTCGTTTTCAGGGGCGCTAATCGTTTGCAAGATCCTGGTAATATTTCAGTGATTTAGCAAGTTTCCGATGACTTCGTCTAGTCTTTGCATCGTCCTGACGCATCCATTTTTATCGGTGCCATATAACGGTTCTTATCCTTAATAAATTTTGCTATTCCCAGAATTCTAACAATATTAATAAACATATTTAATTGTTCAGTAGTTCCTTCATCCATGTTTAAAAAGTTTGAAGCGACAGAATATAAAATCCAGATAATTAAATAGACCATTAAAAAACATATCAGTAGAGGACCATATTTTGATGATATAGATGGTGAAGCTCTAGATAATAATTTAATAGTATTTCTACTAGCTACTCCTGCTGGTTGATTCCAGTCAAGAATTTTTTCATCTGTCTTCTTGCGCCTTTCATAAATATTCTTTTCCCGCCAAGCCCTGTCTTCATCATCATATGTAATTCTTTCTTCTTCTGCCATCTCCTGAAAAAAGGTTGAAGTCGGACCCCCACCATGTACACCAAACCATGAGTTATATTTATATTTTTTGCCATTTCCTTTTTGATTTGAAATATATAATTTTATTGCATTTCCTAATTCACTATCAATTAACTTACCAAAAATTTTTTTATTTTGTTTTATTGAATTATAAATATTTTTTTCACTAGGATTTTCAGCTAAGGTATAAATAGAATTTACATTAATACTTTTTAAATCAGAATCACTAATATTTTGCACCTTATTAAAAGTTAATTTTATAATATTACCAATATTTTCATCATTAAATAATGTATAAATTGCACATTCGTAACAATATGTTAATAAATCACTAACAATTTTCTTACTAGCAGTTAAAAAAGAAAATATACCTCCACCATTTTGATTGTAAAACCCACCTCTTTGTGTAGAAGTAAGAGTTTTATGTAGGTTTTCTTTTATTTTAGTTAATTTATTTGCATCAGATTTAGGCATTTTTTTATTTGTATCTAGTAAAGAAATAAAACTGTTACTTAAATTTTTACCTAATTCAATTTCATTATGAATATCATCTAATGCACCAGTTTTAAAAACATTATCTATCATAGATATTACCTTATTATTTATAGGTTTATTATTAACATTAATGATTTGATTAATTAAAGAAACACTTTTATTATATTTTTTCACTATTTTTGTTTTTGAATCCAATAAGTTTTTATGAATTTTATCTATCCAGGTGGATATTTTTGGATCCAAAACTTTATTCATATACTTACCCTTATAATTATCCTTGTTATCTAATATATCTCTTAATTTATTTCTTAAATTTAGTAAGATTTTTTCATCAATAACATATAATTTATTTTTTACTAATTTACTCCACCCATTAATAATTTTAATCTTAAACAAAGCACGTTTCATTTTTTTTTTCCATGATGGTGTTTCTTTATTTTTATCTCCACCTAATTGTTTGTTATTTAAAACCTGAACATATTTTTTAATTATATTTTTTCCTATTTTACCATTAATTTTAACTTTTCTTCCTGTTTGAGGATTAAATATTTGATCATATAAATTCATATTTATATATATTATTACATTTTATAAAATATAAAAGAAAAAATTATTTTTTAAATAAAAAAAATTTGATTTTTTTAATTTTAATATATATTTATAGATAGTTTAATAAAAATATATACAAACATGATATCAACAAATGAATTTAATACTGCGATGAAACAATATTTAGATTCTCAATCAAAATATAATATAGGTGAAAAAGGTAGTCTCCAACATACAATGTATGGGTTAGGAGATGTTCTTCCAAAATGGTGTAATTCATTAGTAGCATTATCAATAGGTTCAGTTAGAGGTAATACCTCTAAGGCACCTATTAAAAAATCCGTTGGGGTATCAGATATAGGAAATAATAGAGAAAATATTAAAAAATTATTAGATAATGTTTATTTTGAAATTGATAACTTAGATGATCAAGAAGAAAAATTTAAAGCAATCAATAATTTAATAGTTTTTATGTTTAATTTGAGACATGTTCCTCAGCGATCAGAATATGGGCGAGGTGAAAGATTAATTTCATATTGGGTATTTATGGATTTATATAAAAGGTATTCAGATCTAATGTTATTGTTATTACATGAGTTACCTAACTACGGATCTTATTTAGATCTTACAAAAATTTATGAATTAGCTTTTAGGGAAGAACGATCTCAATTAAAGAATAATTTATTAAATGAAATTGAAAAGATTTTTGTAGTTCAATTAACATTGGACGAATCAACTCTAATCAAATCTAATTCAAGTTCAATTGATAATTTTTCTGAAAAGGATTTTAAAAATCGTCCTAAAATATCATTATGTGCAAAATGGTTTCCTAAAGAAAATGGAGCAGTTAATAAATATACCGGAATTACTAATAATGTATGTAGATTAATGTATCCTGAAAAATGGAAGAATAATAAATATATGGCCTTAAAATGTTTAAGAAAAATGGTATCATCACTTAATAAAACCATTGAAACTACTGAAGTTTATATGTCTAACAATGAATTTCATAAAATAAAGTTTCAATTAGTTCCCGGTAGATGTTTGAATAAATTTAAAAAAGCATGGTTAGATGTAGATAAAAATGGTAAAAGAAAAAATCCTAGTAATCAATATAGATCTCAGGCTGCTAAAAATTACTTAGAATTTTTGGAATTGGCAAAATCAGGTAAAGTCTCAACTAAAGGTAGGTCATTATTTTTACATGAAATTGTTTCTAAAGTTCTAAATAATTATCATAAACTAACTAGTGAAGACATTGATCTACTAAATTTGCAATTTTCTGATCATTCTAAGGAAATAAAATTAAAAGCTAAGGAAAATAACTATGATTTAGGTGAAGCAATTCCAGTAGTTGATGTATCTGGTTCAATGCATGGTGACCCAATGTGTGCTGCTATTGGAATTGGTATAGTAATATCAGAGAATGCACATAATTCTTTTAAAGACTATATAATTACTTTTGACAGTAATCCTATGTTAATCAAACTAAGATATCCTAGTAATATTGCAGAATATGAGATGAATTTAAATACACATTATACTTCAACTTCACCATATAAGTGTTTAGATTGGGATCCGAAACGATGTGGTAAAGAATTGACACCTGTTGAAAAAATATTAGTGTTAAGCAATTGTCCATGGGGAGGAAGCACTAATATCCAAAAAACATTTAATCTCTTAATTGATATAGCTAAAAAAGGATCATGTGATCTATTGAAAAAATTATATATTTTAACCGATATGCAGTGGGACAAGATTCATGGAGATAAAATGACATCAATAGACGGTCTTAAAGATTTAGTAAGCGCTAATAATTTATCTTTTCCAGAAATAGTTTGTTGGAATTTAAGAGGAAATACTAGGGGATATGTAACTACAGCTGATGATAAAGATGTAAAAATGGTATCAGGTTTTTCTTTAAATATGCTTAAATTATTCCTGTATAATGGAGAATTAGAATCAAGTTCTAAATCTAATTCTGATGCAGATTCCTGGATTTTACTAGAAAGATGTCTATATTCTGAAGATTACGATAGGTTGCGACAGTTAATATACTACAGTGAATTAGGTAAAAAATATAGAAAAAAAACTGATTCAATAAAAAAACCAGAACCTGCTAAAACATTACAATTAAATACAGGAAGTTTTGTGGAAAAAAATAATTTACCAGTATCTTTCATTGATTCGGTTATGGGTGAATATAAATCCATTGTTGTTAAACCAGATCCTGAACCTTTAACTGTAACTACTGAAGAATATGCTGAAAAAATGAAAACCTGGATGGAACAAAAGAAAGTTGATAAAGCATTAGAATCGGTAGAGTCAGCTCTATATAATGATTTATTAGGTGGTAAAACTTTAGCAGATAGAATGGCTTGCAGTGATATTCCAAGAACATCAGATCAGGGAAAAAATTATAGTCAATTAGATAATAGAGTAAATAAATTATCAGGTGAAGTTTCTGATATTTCATCAAAACTAGATAATGTTTTAAAAAATTTAGATAGATTAGCTGGATACAGTTTAGGAAAAAAATAAAAAATTAAAAAATTAAAACCTTATTTTTTTATTTTTTACTATAATGTCTTTTTAATTTTTACGATAATTCCATGACAGGTTTTATATTGCGCTTCATTTTTATCTTTTAAAGAATAATAACATCCTAAAGTAATATTGGGATTTTCACTAGTTGCAACTAGATAATGACTAATTTTATTACTAGAATTATTTAGGTGAGAATTATTAATTCTTGAATCATAATATCCATATTCACCAATTTTTGGTGGCATAGTAGCATTTGTTGGTATAAATTCCATATTTTTTATTTTTTTTTAACATAAAAAAAAAGTAAAAAAATCAAATTTTTTTTTTATAAGCTCTATTATAATAATTTAGCATTGTATTACCTATAATTGTAGCGGTATTGTATTTAAATCTTACATCTGGTGATAATTCTAGTAAAACAATATCACACATATTACTATATTTATTGATTAAATATTGTTTTCCATGATAATATTTTTTATTTTGAATAATTTTACTATTTATATTATTATAAACAGGATAAATGTCTATTTTACTATTTA
>Ga0209631_10002733_pt1 | contig 20866 bp, 18 predicted proteins | sample COG_08_FD_184752 | JGI IMG/M metagenome (GOLD analysis project Ga0209631, IMG submission 184752) | Pelagic Microbial community sample from North Sea - COGITO 998_met_08 (SPAdes) (version 2) | ecosystem: Environmental > Aquatic > Marine > Neritic zone/Coastal water | place: Helgoland, sampling...
AACCTTTATCGAAAACATACTATTCATGGAGGAGGGGAATTTAGTAAAATTGGTTCTAAATTAGCTTTTTCACCAAATTTCATTTACTTTATACAAGGGCCAAACCAATCATTATCAATCGGAAATGACTTTATATACTCGCTTAAAGAGAGTTCTAAATACACTGGATATTATGATAAATCCACTATTTCATTGGGTAGTTATGTGAGAATTGGGGATGCATTTTATACAACCCTATTCTTAAATTTTGCAGAATTTTCTTTGGGCATCAGTTATGACTTAAATATGTCTGGTTTGTCAGTTGCCACTAATGGAAGAGGGGGAATGGAAATGCTACTTAGGTACAGAATCAATCTTTCTAAATCAGTAGCTGCTAGTTTGTAAAAGTTCTTTACCTATTTTTGCGACAAAGATTGAATATGAAAATTTTAATGGTTTGTTTAGGTAATATCTGTCGCTCTCCGCTTGCAGAAGGCATATTACTTGCAAAAGTAAACAGCAGAGGACTCGACATAAAAGTCGACTCAGCTGGCACGGGAGGCTGGCATGTTGGACAAGGACCTGACCATCGGGCTTTAGCAATAGCTAATAAATATGGTATCGATATTTCGCAGCAACAAGCTAGACAATTTTCCTCTACTGATTTCGAAGATTTTGATATTATCTATGCAATGGATGATTCTAACTTGTCGGATATCGTTTCTTTAGCAAACTCAAATAAAGACCTTGAAAAGGTACAGCTTATATTAAACGAGATAAACCCTGAAGATAATACCCCTGTTCCAGATCCTTATTACGGTGGGGATGATGGATTTGAAAAAGTATATCAACTACTGGATGCGGCATGCGAAATAATTATAAAGAAAATATCATAATGGAGAAAGGTAAAATTTACATGATACCAACAACCTTGGGTGACTCAATCATTGACTCTGTAATCCCTAAAGATGTTCAACAAATAATAATTGGCACTAAGTACTTCATCGTTGAAAATATCAAAACCACTCGGCGTTTTTTAAAGAAAGTGGAAAGGGGAATTGATATCGATGAATTACAGTTTTTTGTTTTAAATAAACACACCTCATCTGTTGAGCTTGAATCTTTTTTAAACCCAGCATTGGAAGGAAACAATATGGGTGTAATTAGTGAAGCTGGATGTCCGGGAATTGCCGATCCAGGAAGTGACATTGTAAGTATCGCGCATTCCAAAAACATTAAAGTTGTCCCATTGATAGGACCTTCATCTATTTTACTGGCTCTAATCGCAAGTGGAATGAATGGACAAAATTTTTGTTTTAATGGATACCTTCCAAAGGAAAGAAACTTGAGAATTAAAAAAATTAAAGAACTGGAGAGACAGGCAATAATTGGAATTACCCAAATTTTTATGGAAACTCCATTCAGGAATAATAATTTAATGGAAGATTTATTAAAGCAATGTAGTCCCAACACCACACTCTGCTTAGCTGCAGATATATCTTTGGAGAATGAGTTTATCCAATCAAAAAAAATTATTGATTGGAAAAAACACGCTCCTGATTTAAATAAAAGACCTTGTATGTTCCTTATTGGTTAATTAATTAGCAACTAAAATGAATAAATCTTAAAAATTAAGACTATTTTAGTATGAAAATAATTTCATATGGAAAAGTTACAGATAAAAGGAAGTTGGAAATCACCACATATTATTTTAGATCCAATTGGAAATATTGAAATTTGGGGTAGATCACTTCCTGAGAATGTAATTGATATATATACTCCTGTGTTAGCATGGTTAGATACTTATGCTAAAAACCCCGCGGATCAGACTAATATTGAGGTAAAACTTGAATATTTTAATACAAGTTCGTCAAAATTACTTTATGAAATATTTAAGCGATTTGAAAACATAAAAAAAGCAGGTAATAATATTCAAGTTAAATGGTTCTTTGAAAGTGATGATGTTGATTTGGAGGAAGAAGGTAAAATGTTCGCTGACTTAGTGGATTTAAAAGTCGAGATGGTTTCAGTTAAAGAGTTTGAATTTACTTTTCAATAAAAACATCTTCATCAAACTTAGGTAAAACCTCTAGGTAACAAACTACAGGAGTATACGGTGGCACAATGTTTCCTGCCGATCCTTTTTCTTTAAAACCTATATCAGAAGGTATTAACACCTTAGCTTTTTGACCATATTTCATTAATGAAATTGCATTTTGAAGCCCCTCCACCATCTGTCCGCTTTGACCAAACTGAAACTCATCTGGAGCACCATTATTATAGGTATTATAAAACTCCTGACCATTGGTAAAAGTAGCTATATAATGTAGTTCAAAAATCTCATTGTAATTTATAGTCTCTCCTCTTTCAATAGCATCATAGACTATATATAATCCATCAACTTCAACTATGGAATCTCCACTACTTTTCCAATAACCTAATGTCTCTTCTATTTTTTTAAATTCTTCAAAATCCTTTTGTCGCTGCCATTCTATTAAAGCTAACTCATACTCTCTGTTAGTTTGAACTTTAATAAGCCTAATGTCAATTTTCATTTCAGCATCACTAATTAGGAAAGCAGGTCTTTCTGTCTGAAGGTACTCCCTGAAAAATCTTTCCGAATTAATATAGAAGGTAACACTATCACCTTCTATTAACTTTGCAAAACCTTCCTCTATACCACCAGGTTGATTTTCTTTTTGCAACTTTATAATATCGGCACCATTGTAACCTGTATTAACAGATGTGTAGAATACGGAATCTTCAATAGTACTCCATTTCATTGCTACAGACAATACGTCTCCAACTTGAGGTTGTTTACCCTCTCCGACTATATCTTGATATTTATACTTCAACCCTCCTTCGGTAAGGAAATATTCGGGAGATCCTGTCTCACAACCAATTAAAATAATGGTAGCCACAAATAATATGGATATTTTTTTATTTATTTTTCGCATCTACAACATAAATATCGTAAAGTACTGTGGACAATGGTGGAATTTTATTCATATCCCCTAACAGGCCGTGAGCTGCAAAATGAGGTAGTATTATATAGGCTCTATCTCCAACATGTAGATATTTAACAGCCTCATGTAATCCCGATTCTACATTATCCATTCCAACTAAAAAAGTGTGCTCACCATTTTTATCAGAAGTATAGCAAAGCGTGGTATCCGAATCAATCAATCTCACTTCAAATTCAACCGTAATAAGCATATCTTTCTCTACGGAAATACCACTACCTTGTTCATATACATAATACCTCACTCCAGATTCTGTGGAAATTGCATTCCAATTGTGTCGTTCGATATATCGATCAATTTTATAGGATTCATCTTTTACCCACATTCGATGCATTTCTATCGATTCCTCTTTAGTTATTGATAATTCTTCATCAAGCTTGTCAAAAATCACTACCTCCTGTTTAGGCGTGCATCCGAACATAAAAAATATTGGTATTATAAAAAGTATTCTCATATTAAAAACTCAACAATCTTAGATTCGAATAATTCCACCGTCTCTTCAAAAGATGTAAAACTAATTCCACCAGCTGCATTTTTATGCCCTCCTCCATTAAAGTTCTGGCTTGAAAACTCATTCACAGCGATCTCTCCTTTTGATCGAAATGACATTTTTACTTTATTATCATCTTCCTTGATAAAAGCTGCCATTTCAATTCCCTCTAGAGATAACGCGTAATTAACTAAACCTTCCGTATCACCTTTCTTGTAGTTAAACCGACTTAATTCTTCACAGTTTATTGCTATAACCGCAACAGGCACATTTGGTAACACTCTTAGTTTTTCATTTAGTGCAAAACCTAATAAATGTAATTTAGGTAACGTGTTTACATCGTGTACTAATTCATGGATTCGAGAATGATTTAACCCTCTGTTTATTAAATCTGCTGCGATCAAGTGTGTTTTAGCTTGAACAGAAGGAAACCTAAATGATCCGCTATCAGTCATTATGCCACAATAAATGCCTTCTGCTATTTGATCATCGATTAAATCCAGATCATTAAAGTCTTCAATAAAGTTATAGATGAGTTGAGCTGTAGAACAAGATGATGTATCGCTACACATCCAATCTGCAAAGTCTGCTGGATGCAGATGATGATCAATCATCACTTTATAAGCAGTTGACTTTTCAATTAAATCTCCAACACCACCTACGCGCATTAAACTATTGTAATCTAAGCTAAATATTAAATCCGCTTCACCTATTAGTTCTTTTACAACATCTTCGTCATGGTTGTAAACGAGAACATTCTCTGTGCCTTTCATCCAATTTAAAAACTTGGGAAAACTATCTGGAACAACTACACATACATCAAAGCCTTTTTTTACTAAGTAGCCAAACAATGCTAAGGAAGACCCTAATGCATCACCATCTGGAGACTGATGTGTTGTTATAACAACTTTCTGGCTATTATCTAATATTTCCTCTATACTCATTTCTCAAAAATAAAAAAGCCCTACTCATTATGAGCAGGGCTTTTATTAAAGTTATCAAATATTATCTATTAAATCCCGTTTTAAATGATGGTTGGTGCTCAATCAACAAACCAACACAAGCATAAGTTTCTGCACCAAGTCCTTGACTTTCTCCATCACCTTCAGCTGAAGGGATATAAACTTTAATAGTTAATTTTCTTGTTTTATCAGAAACAAAGATAAATTCTTGAGCATCTTCATCTTTTTTATTATCGTAACGAACAACATCTATTTTTTGATAAACACGTCTTCTTGATTTTTTTTCAATTTTTTGTTCTCCAACAAAATCCCCATATTCATCGTATTTCTCTTCAATTTCAAAAGTAGTTACTTCTTTCCAAGTTGGTTTTGTAATATTCTCAACAACTTGGAATTCAAATTTCCCATCTAACTGACCCTTATTTGGCGAACAAAGAGACATTCTGTACTCCATGTCTTTATAAACAATAATAGCAACTTCTGCAGTATCTCCTTCAACAAATGCTCCACTTAGAGACTGCCCGTTGCGTAAAAACCCATCTCGCTTAGCATGTGAACAGTACTTAACAATATCGCGACAGTTTTGACTAAACAAAGCACCAGGCGCTGTTACTAAAGCAACTAAAAACAGATTTGTAAATAATCTTTTCATAACTTAAATTTTATATTTTAAAGCTCTCCTTCAATTATCTCGTTTCTTAATTTAGAAACTAATTCTTTTAATTTTTCATATTGTTCTGCAGAAACCATAATTGTAGCCCCCCCTGAAAGAACATATACATCATCTTCTTGTGAGGTTGAAACATCATCACCTTCTTCCTCTTCAAAACTCCAAAATAATTCTTCAATGTCTGCTAATTCTTCCATTACTTCAGCAACATTTGAATCGTCTTGGTATTTCATCATAAACCCCATTAAATTTCCAATGGTAAGTTTTTGTTCTCCGATTCGAGCTACTAAATTACTCCCTTCTTCATACTCTCCTAGGTTGGTCATTATATATAAACTTTCAATCCACCCTCCTAGCACAATTAATGCCAAAGTCGAGCCTCTTTCATTGTCTTCTAAATAAGAATACGCTTGAAAATAAGTGTCATTTGAAAGAAACAATAAAGAGTCAGAATCATCATTTTCAAGATTGATTTCAACTTTTTCGTAAATCGCTGCATCCAACGCATTGGAGATTCCTAGCTCATCACTTAAAACTTTAATTATAGCAAAATAACTCAGAATTGAAGCATTTTCTTCAAAGCTACTAGCAAAAGCCAAATCAGCAAAATAAACACCAAAATTAAGAGCTTGGATTTTTTTAGTGGAATACTTCTCACTATTAACAGGTAAATTTAAAATCGTTCCATCATATGACACACCTGTTTCTTTTATTACTGCAAACAACTCATTAGGAGTTGGAACTGAATAAGCCATATCTGGATCTAATTCTGGCATATCCAGAACTATTTCCTTTTCTATTTCCTTTTCTATTTCCTTTTCTACACTAATCTCTTCCCCGCAACTTGAAAAACCAATTAACACGCCGATTAAGGCTATTAGATTCCATTTAAGTATATTTTTTTTCATTTCTTGATTTTTGAATGTTCCTATTCAGCAAAAATAGAAATATTTTAATAATAGTAAGGGTTTTTTACTATTCTCTTAAATAAATATGTTCGAAATGAGATTATTACCTTTATTTATGGATGAATTGAGGGGAATATCAATCAGCTTTGATCTGTCAGCTTTTTTTTTGACAATTCTTGAAACAATTCGGTATCCAATAACTAACGTGAGTTCAATATACTAATCATTTTTTCAAAAGATGTTAATTACCTTCGGTGAGAAATATTCTACTAAAAAATCTAAGATACATGTGATATTTCCCTAGATTAATAATTTACAAAGTACTTTGTTTTTCAAAGTTTAAACATAAATAAAAAAAATTATTGTCTTTTCAGTATCTTTTCTAATCCATCTATATGGTCAGCAAACGCTTTTCTCCCCGATTTAGTAGCTTTATAGGAAGTTTGCGGTTTCTTTCCAACAAACTGTTTTTTTATCTCTATGTATTTAATTCTCTCTAATGATGAGACATGACTTGCCAAATTACCGTCTGTTAGGCTGAGGTTTTCTTTTATCTCTTTATAACTAACCCAATCATTCACAACCAGGATAGACATAAGACCTAATCTTACACGACTATCAAAAGCTTTATTTAATTGATTAAACCCTTGCACCGAAATTACTATTTGTTCTGATCGTATCTATAATACATTACAGTTCCATATACGATATGAAGAATACCAAATCCAACTGCCCAAAAAAGAAGACCTCTTCCTATATAATATGCAGAAACTAAACCTAAAACAATTTCCAAAACCCCTAAATATTTAATATCGTTAAATGTGTACTTACTTGCATTTAACAATGCTAGTCCGTAAAAAATAAGGGTTGCAGGAGCAATTAAACCTACCACTTCGTGCTTAATTAAAATTAAACAAAATATGCCGCCAGCAATTAGGGGAATAGAAAGACTAACAACCATTCTTTTGGTGGTACTGTCCCAAACATTTAAATTTTGCTTCTTTGCCTTTCTACTTGTAAATATATAACCTGTAACAAGCGATAACACCAAAACAATTGCTCCTATGGTAAATAGTGATTGAATTTTCAGAATTACCGAATCGGTTCCAGAATTGGCGGTTTTAATAAATTCAGAGTAAGTAACGCTAGCAGCATCAGAAGATATAATGTTAAAGTCACTATAAACTAAGTATGCGCCTACCAGAGCATATATCCCCGCAAATATACCTGTTAACCCACTTAATGATAAAAACCGAGATGATTTTTCCATCATGTTTTTTATCTCGGATAAATGCCCTAATTGTTCTTCTTTTTTAGTCATAAAAATTCGATTAAAAGTACTTTGTTACCCAAAGTTAAAGATTTAATCCAATCCGACACTAATTTTGAATAAAGACTTTACCGGAAGAATGGTAATACTAAATCGGTGAATAACCGAGAATTGCGTCGATTGTACTCACAGATACAAAGTGATAGTTATCTCTAGCTTTAACGTAGATGTCCAAGCCTTTTTGTTTTCCTTCGGGGGTTGCTGCTAACGCATTGTAAAGCGGTTGTAAAAATTTCCTTCTACCTACTCTCATTAAAAATGCTTCTAACTCAACATCAATTTTATCATAACCAGCGTTAACACTTTTTTCAAACCAGATAGCCGCTATTTCAGAATTACCTGATTGTGTTAAATGAAAAGCATCATCCAATATAGCCAGTTGATCTACTGTGGTTTCCGGCTTAAAATGACGAATAAAGTGCAACCACTCATGCGTTGACCAATCTTTAGGAGTAACAGAATTCGCATTATTTGTTTCATAAAATGAAGTTAATTGAGCTTCAACCGAATTAAATCTTTCAGAAACAACAACAAGACAGTTTTCAGGAAGTCCCGATTCGTAAACCCATTCATTCAAATTAAACTCTATACTATTTGGCTCCAATAAATTCTCTTGAAGATATGTAACGAACACCTCCGTTGTCATTGTTTGGAATTTATGTGTAGTAAAGTAATCCTTTATGAAAACGTCAAACTTTTCACGTCCAGCAAGTTCTTCAATTAAACGTAAAAAAGAATATCCTTTTTCATAAGCGATATCCGTCATTGCTTCATCGGGGTCAATACCTTTCATTTTTAGCTTCAGCATTTGCATTTTAGGTTCTAGAGAAGATATAGAGGCTTGTAAATCTTGATATCCTAATAAGGCGAGCATGTCTACATAGTCTTTACCGTAAAGCTCTTCCATAATTCTTCTTTCGAAGTACATTGTAAAACCTTCATTCAACCAGAAGTCATTCCAGTTAGAGTTTGTAACCAAATTCCCACTCCATGAATGCGCCAACTCATGCGCTACTAAAGTTGTTAAAGAACGATCGCCAGCTATGATAGTTGGTGTCGCAAAAGTTAATCTTGGATTCTCCATTCCTCCAAATGGAAAGCTTGGAGGCAATACGATTACATCGTATCTTTCCCACTGGTATTTTCCATAAAGACCTTCCGCTGCGTCCACCATTTTACCCATATCACCAAACTCATATCTACAGGCCTCAATCATAGATGGTTCAGAATAGACACCCGTTCTTTCATCAATTTCAATAAACTCTAGATCACCTACTGCAATAGCCATTAAATAAGTCGGAATAGACTGATTCATTTCAAAATCATAAACCCCAGATTCATTTTTAACTGTAGGATTTGAAGCACTCATTACTGCCATTAAGTGATTAGGAACTTTAACTTTTGCAGAATATGTTATTCTTCGTCCGGGAGTGTCTTGACATGGAATCCATGTTCTTGTTAGTACAGCTTGTCCTTGTGTATACATAAACGGATTTTCTTTACCCGCTGTTTGAGCTGGAACTAACCAATCCAATGCACGAGTCCCTTCAGAAGTAGAATAATTAATCTTAACCTTTTTAGTATCTTCTTTAATGTGTACCGTTATAGACTCTCCTAATAACTCGTCATATTCTCCCATTTCATAAGTAGCTTCCTCTCCATCATTTAGGGTAATTGATGTAATATCTAAAGATCGAGAATCAAAAACAATTATGTCTTTATTGCAAGGATTCTCAATAGTGTGCGTAGCGCTACCGAATAATTTTTTCTCATCAAATGAAATTTCAACGTCTAAATGTATATGCGAAACATATACATCCATATAATTAGATAATGTATGATAATCTATTTCATCTTCAGACCAAACTCTGTCAAATGAATTGGATTCTTCAGCAACTTTAGACGCATCCGTTACTTCTTCTTTATTAGGTGTTCCACAAGAAGTTAATATGAGAATAAATACGAAAGTAGAAAGTTGTATTAATTTCATTGTCTTTTATTTTGGCTCACAAAAATATCATTAACAAGCTAATAACCACATCTTTTTATAGACATAAATCAAATAATTTAGATGGAACGGTAAAAGATATCGCTCAAAACTGATTCTCAACTTACCATTTAAAAAAAAAACTGTACTTTCGGACTCGTAAAAAATCCATATCAATTATGAGTGAAGAAACTGTAAATAACGAAAATTTAAAAATAAGTGAGCAAGGAGAAATGTTCGGACACCCTAAAGGGCTATTTTATTTGTTTTTCGCTGAAATGTGGGAACGTTTTAGTTTCTATGGAATGAGAGCCTTATTGGTTCTGTATTTAGCAACTCAACTCTTTAAAGATTTGATGAACGGTGAGGAGGTTGCATTCTCTATTTATGCTGCTTATGGAGCTTTAGTTTACTTTACTCCAGCGATTGGAGGAATGCTTGCCGATAGAATAATTGGAAAGAAAAACTCTGTGATGCTTGGTGGAATTCTGATGTGTATTGGTCACTTTACCATGGCATTTGAAAGTGAATCAATATTCTTTCTCTCTCTTGGATTATTAATTATTGGTAATGGTTTCTTCAAGCCAAACATTTCGACTCTAGTAGGAAATTTATATCAGGAAGGTGATAAAAGAAGAGATGCTGGTTTCACCATTTTCTATATGGGAATTAACCTTGGTGCTTTTCTTTCTCCTTTAGTTTGTGGATGGTTAGGTCATTCTTATGGATGGCATTATGGTTTTGCTGCCGCTGGTATCGGAATGCTTGCCGGTATAATTGTTTTTTGGAGAGGAGATAGAAAAAACGTTTTTGGAGATCAAGGGCATCAACCTGCTCCATATAAAGAAAAGAAATTTTTCGGGTTTAATATTCTTGTATGGGTTTATGTTATGGCATTTGCTTCCGTTCCTGTATTTGCTTATTTAGTAAACAAAAGTGAAATTGAAGTTCCTTTCGTACATCTTAAGTTGATGGAATTCCTATTATGGACTTTGCTTAGTCTGGTATTAATTTATCTAGTATACCTCTCTGCAACAAAATTAAATAAATCAGATATTAAGAAATTAGGAGCTATTATAGTATTGACATTCTTTATTACAATATTCTGGTCTTTCTTTGAGCAAGCTGGTTCATCATTAACATTATTTGCTGAGAAAAATGTCGACCTTGTCCTGTTAAATGCAGCTCAAACCAATTCCATAAATGCAGGTTATATCATCTTACTAGCTGTGCCATTCTCAATGATGTGGGTATGGTTGGATAAAAAGAGAAAAAACCCGAATACTACTATTAAGTTTGGTTTAGGTATTTTACAATTAGGACTAGGGTTTTTGGTATTCGCTATGAGTGCTCCTTATATGGGAACAACTGGATTAGTGCCAATGATGTTCTTAATGATAGGTTATTTACTAATTACTACGGGTGAGCTCTTTGCTTCTCCAATTGGTTTATCTAAGGTAACGGAGTTATCTCCTGCTTTTCTTGTATCCTTTATGATGGGAGTTTGGTTTTTATCTTCATCCTTTGCTCATCATATATCTGGGGTTATTGCAAAAATGACTATTCCTGCCGTTAGTGAAACTGAATATGTGCAAGAGAATAACTTATTTTTTAATTTTGCTACTTGGGCTTCAGGATGTGATCAAAATGCAGTAGGCCAATTTAGTTATGAATATGATAAAGCACACGGATTAATTGTTGATACAAACATACATTGGAAAAGCGTTTCTATTGAATCAAACGAAAGTACCACTGTTTTAAGGAAAGAAACATTTGGTGCTATTTCAAAATATACAGACTCATTAAGTTCTGCTAAAATAGACTTTAAAACATCAGATACTTTGTTTATCCTAAATGAGGCTAGAGTGAAATACCCAGAAACTGCTCAGCTAGATTCATACAACAATACCTTTGACTTAATGGATGGCGTTAATGAATCATGGATCGCAGCGAAAGGACCGATCGTGGAAGCTTCTAATAAGTTAACGCCAACATTAATAACTCTGAATAGTTTTGAAAACAGAAAATTGATATTAGGCTATCATCGTTACAATCAAGTTTTCCAAGAAAAATCAAATATGAGATCTTTTGAAGAAGCTTATGATTTAATGGCGAAAAAAGACACATCTATGTCTGAAGAGAAAAGGGAACATGAATTGAAGAAAGTTACCAAAAAATGGAAAGACAAAGCGGGATTACTTATAGATATGGAAACGAATATGCTAGCAGACAACGCGGAATGGGCGAAGGCAGCTTTTTCTTTTAACTCAGCTCTAGAAAGTCACAAAAGACAAGTGGGCCCAATTAGAGGTCTTGCAACATACGCTAAGATATTTGCTCAAATAGCATTGATCTCTTTTATGTTTGCAATTCTAGCTTTTATTGTTTCTCCATTAATGAAAAAATGGATGCAGGGTATTAAATAACATTAGAACTTCAATAATAAAAAACCTGCTTTTTTCAAAGCAGGTTTTTTTATGCGAATATTTTCCCTGGATTCAAAATCCCCTTCGGATCAAATATATTTTTTATCCCTTTCATAAGATTAAGTTCGACATCCGAAAAAGCAATATCCATATAATGTTTCTGAACATAGCCAATTCCGTGTTCTCCCGAAAGCGTACCTCCTAATTCAACCGTTAGTTCAAATAACTCTCTAATCCCTTTTGATAATTCATTATTCCAGGCATCATCTGTCATATCGCCTTTAATAATATTAATATGCAAATTACCATCACCTGCGTGGCCATAACAAATAGATTTAAATCCATACTTAGCACCAATAGACTTAACCTCTTTAAGCAACTTAGGTAAATTATATCTCGGCACTACTGTATCTTCTTCTTTGTAAATAGAAGTAGCTTTTACAGCCTCTCCTACCCTTCTTCGTAAAAACCACAAGGCGTCTTTTTGTGCTTCTGTTTCAGCAAACATTATTTCTCCACAATCCAATTCTTCAACCACCGAGGCAATTACCTCACATTCTTTAAATAAGACCTCCGTATCGTTTCCATCTACTTCTATTAATAAATGTGCTTGTTCATTATCTTTTAATTTAACAGGACTTTCTTTTGTAAAGTCCATTGTCCACTGAATTGCATCTCTTTCCATAAATTCCATTGCGGAAGGAGTAATTCCAGCTTTAAATATTGAAGCTACGGCTTCACAAGCTTTCTCTGCTGAAGTAAAAGGCACCAACATTAGCATATTGTGCTTTGGACAGGGAATTAATTTGAGTGTAGCTTGGGTAACAATTCCCAAGGTTCCTTCACTTCCAACCATTAATTGAGTAAGGTTATATCCCGTTGAGTTTTTTAATGTATTAGCGCCTGTTTCTATTACTTCTCCATTTGGCAAAACCACTTCAAGATTTAACACAAAGTCTTTTGTTACACCATATTTTACTGCTCTCGGGCCGCCCGCGTTTTCAGCAATATTTCCACCAATAAAACAAGTACCCCTACTTGAAGGGTCAGGAGCATAATACAATCCTTTTTCTTGAACAACCTCTTGCAATTCTTGTGTAATAACAGCACTTTGCGTAACTACCTGAAGATTATCCTCATCTATTTGTATAATCTTATTAAAACGCTCCATTGAAAGCGCTATACCACCATGAACACACAAAGCACCTCCGCTCAAACCGGTTCGGGCACCACAGGGAGTGACCGGAATGTTGTACTTAGATGCTAGTTTCATAATCGCACTCACTTCATTTGTGTTTGCTGGTTTAACTACAATTTCTGGTGGGAAATTTAGATCCTCCGTTTCATCGTGGCAATAATCTTCTAAACGGTTTTTTTCAGTAAAGCAATAATTATCTCCTACAACATTTATTAGTTCCTGCTTAATTTCTAATGTTATAATACTGAATTTCATACTGTTTAATTATTCTTCTTACGCTTTAGATAAAGCTAAAAAAGGTTTCGGATAACAAAGCTAGAAATATTCCTTTATTTTTTTTATTCCGAACTTGTGAAATTAAATAATGCTAGTATATTTGCACCCGCTAATAGAAAATCGATAGCGAAAATTGACATCTTGATTCAGTAGCTCAGCTGGTAGAGCACATCCCTTTTAAGGATGGGGTCCTGGGTTCGAACCCCAGCTGAATCACAAAAAGCCTCTCTTTCCGATAGCTATCGAAAAGAGAGGCTTTTTTTTGCAATAAAGTCTCGGTATATTCTTTATCACTTACCTAAAAATATTTAGGTATTATATTTATGGTATGTACCCAATTTCAATATGAGCAGCGGTATTAACATCCGCGATAAGATGCAATTTTGAAAATGACTTATTAAAGTGGTTGGCAGGTCGATACCTAAAAATGCGACTGAATTTTATCCTTCTATAATTGAATAGGGTAATAGGTTTTAGAAATTCGGATAAGCAAAATCTTAATCATATTTTTTTATTTACCGTAATCAATTCTATTTCTTTTAAAATGATACTCGAAATATTATTAATTGAGAAAAAAATAAAGTAGGAGAATAAGAAATTATCCACTCTCTGTAAATAGGATAAAAATGATAACCAAATACTAGACCAAGCCTATTATTTTCAGTACAAACTGGAGATTCCTTTTTAATTTTAAAAAGTATCGGAAGAGGATTAATCTTTTTGAGTTCTACCTTCATAACTATTTATATATTTGCAGGCATACCCACGTGCTGGAACTGGTAGACGGGCTACGTTGAGGTCGTAGTGCACTATGTGCGTGAGGGTTCGACTCCCTCCGTGGGTACATTATAAAGCCCTAATTAACTTGTAAATAAGCTGATTAGGGTTTTTCTTTTTAAGAAAAGTCAAGCATATTGAAATATTCGATACTTTTCAGTAGTTTTCAATACTAAGCAATAGTATTGAAAGTAAAAACACACGTTAAAACAATCTTGTAAGGCAAAAGTTTTATTATAAATAACTGCGTTTATAGACAATTATGTTGAAATTTTATTTATGCTTGTAGATTACCTCGGTTCAAATTTTTTCTTAATCAGAAGGAAATAAGTATGACACAGTAATACAATTGAATGCAGAGTTTGAATAAGCTAAATAAACTTTATAGAGAATAAACATCTTATGAAATACAATGTAATTATATTCGTTTTGATTTGCTTACTCAGCTCCTGTATAGAAGAGGGAAATAACTCTGAGACTAAAAGAGGATGTAATTGTGAGAGCCTTACGTTAGACCATTTATACAATCATTTTTATATTGAAAACCGAAAATCTCCTTATACTGGAATGTGTTATAAGTTGAATAAAAAAGGTGATACATTAGAAACAATAAACTACAACAAAGGTAAAGTTGACGGAGTTTTGACCACATTTTATGAATCTGGTAAAAAAAAGTCAGAAACAACTTTCAAAAAGAACAAGTATCACGGAGATGCAAAAGAGTGGGATGAAAAAGAAGTTTTACTATTTCATGGCACTTATGACGATGGGGAATACGACTCTACATTAATTGACAATAGACGATAATCCTTCGATTTTTTCTGTAAGATCTTCCCATTCAATAATTAAATCATCTAATCGGTCTCTTTTCTCCTTAATCTCATTAAATAATTCGTTTGCTTCCTCATTAGAAGAGTAATCCATTTCACTAACTTTAGCTTCTAGCTGCTTTACTTCATTTTCTATGGTTTCAATTTCGTTTTCAACTTTAGAAAATCTATTCTTAAACTTGCGTAAATCATTTTTCGCTTGTTTTTTCTCTTTATAAGAAGCTCCTAAATTATTATCTTTTACCGCAACTTTTTTATTGGGAGTTGCAGCTTCTTGTATTTCAATATTTAGGTTATTTAAGAAATTATTTACTTTTTCAAAATAAATACTTATGCCATGGTTCTTTATGTAATATATTCTTTCGGTTAAATCATCTAGGAAATCTCTATCGTGAGAAACAAGCAATAGCGTCCCTGTATATTTTTTCAAGGCTGCCTTCAAAACATCCTTAGAAACTATATCAAGGTGATTGGTTGGTTCATCCAAGATTAAGAAATTATAGGGTTCCAATAACAATTTGCATAACGCTAATCTAGTTTTTTCTCCACCCGAAAGGACTTTCACTTTTTTATCTACATCATCATCTCTAAATAAGAAAGACCCTAAAATTGCTCTTACTTTTTTTCTAACTTCTCCGACAGCAACATCGTCAATAGTCTCAAAAACAGTTTTATTTCCATCCAATTTGGTCGTTTCATCTTGAGCAAAATAGCCAACACTTACGTTATGCCCCAATTTTATTTCTCCAGCATAAGGGGTATCTCCAACTAACATCTTAATCAGGGTAGACTTTCCCATTCCATTTTTTCCAATCAATGCTATTTTCTCTCCTCTCGCTATATTCATTTCAAGGTTAGAAAAGATTTCCTTATCTGCAAAGTTTTTAGAAACCTCATTAATTTCAGCGACTATCTTACCAGATTGAAGTGGTTCAGGAAATTTAAAAGCAAGAGCAGAAGAATCCACCTGATCGATTTCAATTTTATCCATTTTATCCAGTTTCTTAATCAATGACTGGGCAAACGAAGCTTTACTTGCTTTTGCTCTAAACTTATTAATTAGTTTTTCTGTGTCTTCAATTTCCTTTTGCTGATTTTTATACGCTGCATGTTGCAGTATTAACTCTTCCTCTCTTTTCACTAAGTATTTAGAATAGCTCAACTTATAATCATATACTGTTCCCGCATTAATCTCCATTGTTCTAGTAGTGATAGCATCCAAGAACATTCTATCATGAGAGATAAGGAGAATAGAACCCGAAAATTTCTTTAAATAATTCTCCAACCACTGAATAGATTCAATATCAAGATGATTTGTAGGTTCATCTAATAACAAGACATCCGGGTTTTGAACCAATAATTTTGCTAATTCCACACGCATTTGCCAACCTCCACTAAATTCATTGAAGGGTTTAAAAAGCTCAGACTGTGAAAAACCCAGTCCCTTAAGAATCGTTTCAGCTAGTTCTCCAACCCCTTGACCTCCTTTTAAAACAAATTCCTCGTTTAGTTCATTAATGTCAGTCAATAACTGCATATAAGAATCCGACTCGTAATCTTCTCGTGTAGCTAACTGGTGATTGATTTCCTCCAGCTTCGTATCAATCTCAACTATCTCTTCGTTGGCAGCTTGAACCTCCTCTAAAACAGGACGAGTAGAAGATGACATAATTTCTTGCGGTAAATAACAAACTTTAGCGTCTTTTAAAACAGATAGGTTCCCCTCATCGGTTTTAAACTCCCCAATAATTAATTTGAGTAAAGTTGATTTACCTGCACCATTTTTACCAGTTAAACCAATTTTATCGGCCTTAGTTATTTGAAAAGAGACATTTGAATAAAGTTCTTTTCCTCCAAGAAACAACGAAATTTTACTTGCTGAAATCATATTCTATTTTATACAAAAAAAAATACCCACATTTTAGTGGGTATTTTAAAATAATTAAATAATTGTTCTTTTTATAAATGCCAAACATCGTGTTCAATCTTGAACATTTCTTGCTTAATGTTTTCCGACTCTAACAGAGCGTCCAGGCCATCCCATGTTGGATTTACTGTTCTATCAAACACATTTGTTTCTTTATGAATATAGCTTGAAAATTGTCTCTTCCAGAATAAATCATCAAAAGACATACGCATAGCCCCATTAGATGTATTGTATACAAAAAAGTTTTGAAATACATAACGACATTCTGGAAAATACAACCAAAATAAATTTTTGGTTCCCATTATATCACCAGTCTCCTCATTTGTATAAAAAACTACTGGTGAAATACCTATAATTCTTACATCCATAACAGATCTTTGTTTATCAAAAAACCAATCTTCCTTTATCTCATAACGAATAATATCTCTCGCTGTATACGGAATTGATAAACTATCATAAATAGGATCACCAAGATCATCGTACATTGGAGTATCATCAGCTGGGTCTAACTTCGCCACAACCTGTATAACACCAAAAAACCCATCCAATCTTTTTCTAAAAACTGGATCATTAATATTCCCATTAGCAGGCTTAATAGGAAATCTAAACTTATCGTCAAAATCAGGTCCTAATTCATAAGGAGTTAAACTTCCTTCTTCCAATATAGCATATCGGATAACATCGAACAACGACATACGGTCAGCCAAAGGCTCTTCTGGATAGTACAATGGATGATTAATCTTTTCACGTAAATCAATTGTTCTCCAAACACGTTTTGACCACATAACATCAGATTCCCGCAAATGTGGGTATTGAATAACTCTTTTGGTTGGTATGTGTTCTTGTACATAAACCCCATCAAGAACACCTGATGAGGAAACTCCTGTACTAGGAAGCTGAGCATCAGCAATAGTTGATATCCCAATAAAAAACACTAATTGTAAAGCGAATATTTTTATACATTTTAACATACCAAATAGTTTTTAATTATTAAAGTAACTTGAAAGACAATCCTCCAATTGGCACAGATTTACCACTAGGTCCAGCTGCTGAAACTCCAACAAAAGTTAATGAAGTTCCTTTTGGCATTTTCTTAATAGCCTTTTTCATATCACCAGTAAGTTTACCGTTTTTAGCTTTTAACTCCGCAATTTTTCCACTTTTAGATACAATCATTTTAAAACCTGTAACAGTATATTTTACATTTAATGGGCTATCTCCTAACTTAGCTAAAACCTGAGAAGCTGATATTGCTGTTCCCTTTTTCATAGTTGGCTTATCAAATGTTTGATTCGCAAAATAGGGTTTAGGCAGCGGTAAAGGAAAAATTCTAAATTCCTCAGCAGCTAACTTTACATTTTGTCCATCGTCAGATGTTGCAGAAACACTAATTGTTGCTACTTTACCATTTCCAGGTTTAGCTATATAAAATTCTCCTTTTTTGGAAATAGTGCAACCTGAACAACTAATCTTTACTGATTCTGGATCATATCCAGAAGCAGAAATTTTAAGCTTATTATCCCAACCTTTGTAAAGCACTGCTAAATCAGCATTAGCTACAGTAGCCGTTGGTGCTCCAACACTGTAATTAAACTTCCAAGGCTTCTTTTTAACTGCCCCTTTTTCTTTGACTTCAATGGTTCCCTCCACATAATGAGTACCAACTCCACCGCTTAATTTTAATGCATCTCCTGGTTCACCCGAAAATATCAATGGTTCACCCGAATGTATTGTATCATCTACATAATATTCTAACTCCATCGCTTCAGTTGAATCAAAAGCCGCAATCATAATTTTAAGATCTAAAGAATCACCTTGATTTATATAGCTTGATTTAGAAAATGCTAAAGGAATAATTTTATTAAAACTAAACGTTTCCATTTTTGCTCTTCCAGAAACAATCTCAATAGCAAGCTGTTCAGACATCTTCACATCATTTTTCAATGCAGTAAATATTGTTGCTGCTGCTACTATTACGGTATGATCGAACTGATATGCAATCCAAGGATATACCTCCCCATGATTCCCAATAACCTCTGGAACTGTAAGTACTTCAATAATCCTTTTAATTCTAGCTTGATCATTAGGATGACACGTTTTTATCGCTTCCTGAATTGATTCTTCAAAAGCCGTTGTATCATGACTATTTGGAGGTCGAACCAACAATGAAGGATCTATAAAATAATCTTTTGAGCCACCTTCTCCATTATCAACGGAGTATTTAGCTGCCATAACAATAAGACTATCTCTAAAACTAAATAATCGATTTTCAATATTTGTTCCACGTTCACTTGGTTCAAGGACACCTTCCAATAAATACATGTGAGGAGCAGTATCGTAATCATCTTTTTTACTCAATGTATCCATTTGCATTAACGAAAAATAAGGCTTCTCTGAGCTACCTTCCTCAATATAAAATGGAGCAGGCATTATAGGATCTGAATGATGAATCATATCAGACGCTTCCCAAACAAAAAAGTTTGCCGTAGTTCTTGCCAACTCTCTTATTTCATCCGCGCTATTCATAATTGCTAATAAATCATCTACTTCTTTTTGAGCAGCACCTGTTGCTTTCAATGTTGCCTTTTGCATAACCATCTTATCCATCATAGCCTGTGTGGTTTTATGAGTTAGATGCGCAGCATGTTCAAATTTATCATTTACAATAATAAAAGCATTCAAAATAGATTTGGATACATTCATTGCTAATAGGGCCATAAGTACGAGGTACATTAGGCCTATTAATTTTTGTCTTGGTGTTTCTTTACCGCCTCCCATGATTTAATTTTTAATAGGTTAATTTACAAAACTGATTTTCGAATTAATACATTTCAGATTTGTCTGAATTAATCTCTACCAACATTCATTGCTGAAAGCATGTTACCATAAACTGTGTTGAGAGCAGATAAGTTACCACTTAACTCAGACATAGTTTCTTTATATTTCTTAGTATCATCAAGAGACCCGTGAAGGTTTGTCATCAACTCACTAATTCCAGAATACATTTGTTCTGTAACTTGTAAATGCTCGGAAGCTCCTTTCAATTGCATCTCATATACATTGTTCAATGCAGCTAAGTTTCCGGATACTTTTTGAATTTGTTCACCCATTTGATCTCCACTATCTTTATCTCCAACTAATCCCAACAGAGATTCTGCCGCAGTATCATAAGCATTAGAAAGTTGATCAACTTTCCCTAAGACAGTTTCTGAAGCAGAATTGTAAGCATCAGAAAGTTCACCAACTTTTCCTGAAGCATTTTTCATATTATTAATTAACTCATCATTTGCAGCAGCTGCTCCAGTTAAATCTCCCATTTGACCAGCACCTTTACTTAAGTTTTTAAGACCTGTTCCTAAACTTTCAATCAAGTCCGGTTCAATTTTAGCATCAGCTAGCATGTTATCTAACTGTTCAACAACAGAAACATCATCACTAATCTCTTCTTCTCCTTCACTTAATTCTGCATGTCCAACATCAGCATTACCTATGGCTAATTCTGGGTAAACTAAAGTCCAATCTGGATCTTCATGTAAAGGTTCAAATGCTGAAAGCACAAAAATTGCAGCCTCTACTAATAAACCAATAGTTAACATAGGTCCAGGTATGTGAAGAATTTTAAATAATGCACCAACAATTACTACTGCTCCACCCCAACCATAAACGAATTTCATTATGGTTTTAAATTTCTTACTTGCAAAAATACTGTTTCCACTCATTTTCCTTGTTTTTTTAATTTTGTTGACTACTTATTCACTATTAATTTATTAAATATCTCCCATTCTATTTGGACCCCCACGTCCTAAATATGTCATTACACTTCTATATCCTACGTAAGATTTTGCTGAATCTTGGTATTCGTAAGATCGAGAACCTGTTTGAAGGTAATATCCAATATCTTTCCATGAACCACCTCTAATAACTTTTCTTTTCATTGACGGAGGATCATGATCTAATGCATTGTACTTATACTCAGTATTAATATCGTGTGCAAACTCATAAACAGATTCATCATAAGCAGTGCTGCACCATTCTGCAACATTACCAGCCATACAATATAAGCCATAATCATTCGGGTGGTAG
>Ga0209631_10002736_pt1 | contig 20863 bp, 16 predicted proteins | sample COG_08_FD_184752 | JGI IMG/M metagenome (GOLD analysis project Ga0209631, IMG submission 184752) | Pelagic Microbial community sample from North Sea - COGITO 998_met_08 (SPAdes) (version 2) | ecosystem: Environmental > Aquatic > Marine > Neritic zone/Coastal water | place: Helgoland, sampling...
GTTTCGATCTCTTCCATTCTCAGCACAGTGACCTCAATTTCACTTGCTTCCATGTAGGTAGTTCTCAGTTCGTGCATCAGTTGCTTTTGGACATCCTCCATACCCGTACCGTGAATCACGGTGAGGTGGTGGGTTGAATCTTCGCCAACCTTGGCAATGTATTCCACAACCCATTCCTTGAGTGAGTGTTCCTCTTCCCAAGTGACGTCTTCCCATGTGTTTGTCATGGTTATACATTGGCAGAGCAGTTTATCAAACCTTGCACAAGATGTGAGATACATTACCGGATTCGTGAAAGAAACTACCACTTTCAAACCTATAAGTTGAAATTAATGGATAAAATATTACTTTTTACGAATAATTGCAAGTATGCTTAGCACGGCACAACTCCCGATGAGCAAGGATGTGGCTGACGACTCCATTGATGCAGGTGCCAATGACCGCTTCGCCAACTCCACCGCTCCGTAGGTCGACGTTGGCCCGCCATCTTTGATGGATTCAGTTGTGGCTTCGTGAACGAGTATGAGGCTCCACGATTCCATTTCACCGAATTCAACAGAAAAAGAAGATGCGCATGTTGAATTGATGCTAACTCCCGAATAACCGAACGCTGAGGTGATTGTATTGTTGCCAACGTTGCATTCAGCTAAGCCAACGAGTACCCTGTCTCGGGAATCTCCCCCTGGATTGATCGCTCCCTCAGGCATTGGCTTCTCATGTTCGAGGAGCATAAACGTAAGTTGGCTTCCCTCGGCCTCGATTAACGATGCAGTCGTGATGGTGGCCTGATATCCAGTCCCGGTTTTGATGACTTCAAACTCAAGTTGGCTGGTGGACTGCCGTGTCAATTCCGTGTTGAGGATGTCCCGCTGCACTTCTTGCCAAGCATCGTATCCTTTGCGAGGAACTCCTGCTTCGACAACGAAGGTCGGCGTTGAATCAGCGACGTCCGGTTGAATCGTTTTCAAACGTTCAATCCGTTGTTGGCTCGCTTCAGGTTGAAAGGCATCTTCTCCATCGCTTGGGTGCAAAGCGATGAGGGCGATACGAGAGCCATGGCTGTCTGCAACCTGAACGAGTTCGGGGTCGATGCTGGCACATGTTGGACACCAAGTGGCTGTTATTTCTTCGACCAAGAGCGTGCGTCCACCGAGGCCACTGCTGACGGGTTCATCGAATGAAGTTTCAAGGTCAACCACACGGCCTTGACTGTTAGGAGTCCACGGTACACTGAGCAGCATGAAAATCAGCAACAAGAGGCTCGGAGTGAACCTGCCCCCTAACTTGTGCCTGCTGGCCATGCTCCGCCGACCTCTTTCCCGCCCTTGATTGCTTGCTTTTGGGCGGTTGTTAAGAAAAGGGTTCATGAGGGCGAGGTCGTCACCAAACCAAGAGGGAGTAACATTGGCAGACCACTGGATTGAGAATCACAAGCGTGATTCGTGGCGTCGTCAGGCCAAAGCCAGCGGCTACCGTGCTCGTTCAGCCTTCAAATTAAAGCAAATCCAAGAGCGCTTTGGACTGGTCCGTGAGGGTGACTTGGTACTTGATGTGGGTTGCCATCCTGGAGGATGGGCTCAAGTTGCCGTTGAATTGGTCGGCAGCGAGGGGCATGTAGTCGGTGTAGACCTTCTCCCTTGCCAGCCTGTTGAGGGGGCAGTACTGCTTACTGGAGATATTACTGAATCCATCACCCAGGATCGTATTCTCGCTGAATTAGGCGGGGAACGTCTCAATGTCATTATCTCGGATATTTCTCCAGATATTACTGGAAAATGGGACATGGACCAATCCGTTGCGATGACATTGGTCGCCGATGTATTCGACTTTTCTCTTCCACTTCTCAAAAAAGGCGGTTGTTTCACGACAAAATTATTCCAAGGTATCGGCGTTGAGGAGTTGATTGAAGCCGTCCGCCCTCATTTCTCAACGGTACGGAGGTTTTCACCTGATGCTTCAAGAAATTCTTCTTCCGAAGTCTACCTCATCTGCCGTAATCACACCCCCTGGAAAGCGCCAAACCAGTCTGTTCGGGAACGCTACGAAATTGGTGTGAATCGTTTGGTGGGTGGTGACGAAATTGAAGAAGGTCCCGAACCGATGGCCTCAACATTTTCTGTGCGCCGGAAAAAATCTGACTGAATGATTAAAGTGGGTTGAAGCGAAACCAACGCTTCATGTCATCACCACAACCGCATGATTGGCCAATACCTGCCCGAACCATTGCCCACCTACGGCCCAATACTCCCGTGAAGGATTTGGAAATGGTCGTGTTACGAATCTATCCGCAACGATTGATTGTTTCGCCTCGATACACGGGTCCTGTTGCTGCCGCATGTGGAAGAGATACAACAGGGCTCGTCGGACTGGTACTTTGGAATGAACAGATCAATGCGATACGTGTCGGCGACGTGATTTGCCTTGAATCCGGTTGGTGCAGGTCGCGTGACGGAGCCCTCGTGGTCAGTACAGGCCGTCATGGTAGAATCTCAGTCATACGTCGTTTTGAGGAGGATTGAGCGGTGAGGCCCTCACGCAACCATAAAGAAGGGGAGGGCGTGGCAGAGTCGTTACGAGGCCTACTCATGAGTGAACGAGCAACCCACTGCACATCGTCTGGCATCCCACTGGCAGAAGCCGGTTCAACCACCTTCCCCTGTCCTGGATGTTTCAATCCCATTGGACGCAGCCCCCGTGTGCGCAACCAAGGCGTGCCCTACAAGTGCCCCAACTGTGGCTTCGTTGGACCCTGAGGTGATTGTATGGGTATGGTAGTCATGACGTACAAAGTGAATCCAGATTCCGATCTTGAAGATGTTGACACGGATGCGATTGCAGAATCCATCGGTGGCCTACGCAACGAGACCTATGATATTCAACAAATTGAGACGAAGCCTCTTGCTTTCGGTCTCAAATTCGTCCAAGTTCACGTCAAGATGAACGATGGTGAAGGACTCGCTGACGCCTTTGAGGCTCAAATGGCGAGTATTCACGGTGTTGGCGAAATCGAAGTCCTATCAATGGGCTTGATTTGAGCCCGTTTCACATTTGTGAAACAGGTGCCTGCATAAATTCTCTCAGTAGGACAGTTGCATAACTGCCTGAACTTAACGTGAATCTGAAACGGATGCAGGCTCCCTCGGGGTGCCAACGTGTGTCTTCGGTTGGGCCTTCTTCCCAACGCTTTCCCATGGTCGAACCATCAGCTCTTGCCACGGTGTCGGCCGTAAATTCTGTGAATTGTGATACCAAGCCACGTCGAGTCCCTTTTGTTGAAAGGCGAGGGATTTCTTCAACATGCCAAGTCACGTTGTCAAGACCTTCTTGCTTGAGAATATCTTGCTCGTGTTGACCGGGATCACCGCTTGAAGTCGAGATTTCACTACCGGGGAGAGGCCCCGTTGGCGTGAGACGTCCGATGTCACAATTACGAGAAATTCGATTCAGTGTTCGAGGTTCAACGGTGACGCATGATTTCACGTCCAATTGTCCCTTTTCATCAATTCGACCAACAATGTCGCCCACGACTGGTGTTGCGAGTGGAAGGCCGGCCTCCAAACGTCGATGCAGGGATTTGTTGAATACAATTGACTGCAAAGCGTGAACGGTCATTAATTGGAGATTTGCTGGCAATTTTCTGAAGGCTCCCGTGTAATCTTCGGGATGGGACAGGAGATGTTCGATCATACGTCGCTCAAAACCCATCCAACGGGGTAATTTCTCAAGGAGAGACTCGTCAACCCCCTTTTCACGAATGTACTTTCGGACGAGCTGTGCTTCCTCTTCTTCCGATTGACCTTCCATGCCAAGATAGGCCATGACGGCCTCTTTCCAATCTCCGTTGACAGCATGTCGTCCAACAACAGGTGTCACAGGACGCCCCGAACCAAAGCGTTGGGGCCCAATCCAGTTAGGAAATCGGTTGGGGCCAAGTGATTCCTCCATTTCGGTTTGGATTCGGTGAACTTCGGCCAAAGCCTCTTCGTTGCTTAGAGGATTGCCTTCACTGTCACAGCATCCTCGGACCACGATGGTGAATCGGTTTCCTCGATGGTTACCAAAGCCGATTTTTTGATGAGTTCGGCCTAATACTTCGATTTCAACATCTGGTAATTCCACAGCGGCTACCCTATTCATGGGTGCATCGATGACAAAGAGTTGTGAGGTGACAGCACGTTTGTCCTTTGTACCCGCAAAGAAGATTCGATTGCGTGGTATTTTCAATTTCGCTGCTAATTGGTTACAGAATCGGTTTGTTTCCCAATTGGTCAAGGTAACTTTGGCAGCCGTGAACCGGCCGCGATTATCGAGATGTACGGGTGTAGCAATTTCTTCAACTCGGAAATCAGTGACTCTTGCTTTGATGAGGCCGCCGATGCCTTCTGTCTTTGTGGCATAGCCCAAGAGACCGATGACTTTTGCGACGGCGTCCACCATGACGGCCTCCTCCTCAGAGGGTGGCGTCTTTGAACTCAGAGGAAACTCCGCCGATGATTTCATTCAAGACTTTGTCAACGCCAGACTTCGAAGTTGTGCGAATGTAAAACTCAGGGTCGTCAAGTTCGGGATGCCCTGGGAAGTAGTTGGCGTAATCCACGTCTTTGTGGGCATTCAAGCGCTCACGAAGGACTTGGAGTGCGGTGTGACTTTCGCCGATAATGCGAAGTCGGAGTTCGTTCTTCTCTTTCTTGAGCACTGTCACTGACATGTTAACCGTCCTGCCCACCAGCCAACTCGTTTTGAACCTTCTCCTCTAAGGGGTCCGTGCTTTTGTCTCAAAGCAGTCTAAAGAGCGGGTGCTCGATAGCAAAAAACCCTGCTTCTTTTTATGCCATCTTTGCCGAGGAGGGTCATGGATACTGGGGGCCTTGAAGAACGATTGGCCCAGCGGGCGCCTCAATTCAAGCAGGCAGCACCTTTTCTCGTCGTTTGTTTCTCTGTGATTACTTTCCTTTTAGCCAGTCAACTCTACGTATCACCACCCACGTTCCAAACCGATTTGAATGACTTTGCCCCGGAGTCTGAAGCTTCGATTGCTCACGATCGCATTCACGAATATTTCCCTGACGAAACACGCCCCCTCTTCGTCCATGTGACTTCTGATAATGGTTCCAATGTGTTGGCATTTGACCACATGAAATCGATGCAAGAGGACCTCCTTCACTTCCAAAATGAGTCGGCGAAACGCCAAAATTTTGTTCAGGTATGGACCACAGCGCCAGGTATTGTTCAATTGAGCCTTAATGAAGAGGCCAATGCAGAAGCCTTGGGCTCTCTTTCTGGATGGAGTGAAGTTGTGGACCTTCTCTTTGATGAGAATGAGACCTGCGGGCTTACGGCCGATGATCAACTCCTTTCAGCAGCCACCTATGCATCATCTGCCTTGTTGAATCAAGATTTTGATTATGAAGAAGTATGTACTTACTTGAGCGATGGGACTGGATTAGCAACGCCAAAAGCCTCATCGACACTCTGGGTTCTTGAGGTCAACCCGGAACTCGAAGAACAGGTCCGTCGAGAACTTCAAGATCAGTTGAGAACGGTATTTGACGAGCGTTCAACAACATCTGATTTGAATTACGAAGTCATCTCAAACGATCTTTTAGCTCACGACATCGATGAGGGCACATTTGACAATCTACTTTTCCTGATCATCTTGGCCTTTGTCGTGGTTGTCCTGATGCTCAGCATTGCGTTCAGGTCGGTCAAACGCGTGGCATTTCCAATCATCGGCCTGTCAAGTGCCCTGATTTGGACCTACGGCATCCTCAACCTTGCTGGAGCACGATTCACAGCCCTTGAGGCCACCGTTGCACCGCTTGTTTTGGGATTGGGTATTGATTATGCCATACATCTTCAACGTTCACAGCGTTCCTATACCGATGAATTTCCCGACGCTGCTGAATCATGGCTTCGCGCCGTAGGCCACCTCTCAATCCCTCTCAGTCTTGCGGTGGTCACGACGGTGGCCGCATTCCTCGCCAACATAATCTCGCCCTTGCCCCCACTGGCCACGTTGGGCTATGCCTTGTCGTTGGGCGTCATTTGTGCCTTCCTTTCATCCACAGTATTTGTTGGTGCCCTCCACGTGATGTTTGATGGAAGGGAACGGTCGTTAGCGCCTGCTTCTCTATCGCTCCCGGCCCTCTCTGGTCAAATCCTGAAAGTACAACAGAAGCAACAAGTCGGAGTGCTTTTGGTGACCGTGTTAATTTCTGGACTCTCGATTTACGGTGCTGCATCGCTTGAGACCGATTTTGATCTTGCCGATTTCGTCGACCAAGACATGGAAATCATGACCGTTCGCGACGCTCTGGAAGAGAGTTACGAGAGCGCAGGGTGGAAGATTATTCACATCTTGATGGAACCTGCTGAAGGTGAATCAACCATACCGGGCGATGAAGAGTTGTTGAGTGAGTTGCGGAATTTACACTCAGACCTTCAATCCAATAACGATGTCGTGGGAACGAATTTCAGAATTTCTTCTCCTTCCTATGAGGGACCTTATCCGCTGATTCGGGATGCCATTTTGAGAAATGAAAGTCTCGGCCAAGAACACAATATGGAAGTTTTTGCTGGTGAAGTCTATTCCATTGACCGAGAACAACCGGTTGATTTGGGTCTGTTCTTTGCTGTACTGGTTGATAACACCAGCACGGCTGACCCCTTGACTGGTGAGTCTTGGGACGAACGTTTGGCCAATTCGGTCTATCTTGAGGGCAATGGGATCACCTATCTGCGTCATGAAGTTCGAGTCGAGGCTTCAACCTCTGTCGAATCCGACCGTGTCGTTGAGAATTTCATTGAAATTTTGGGTTCTACCGAAGATTCCGGAACATTGACCTACGAACTCAAAGACCACGCGGTGCTTCATGTGACAGGTGATTTAATCATGCTTCAAACGGTACTCGAGGGATTGAGTGTGACCCAAATTGAGAGTACCGCCATCTCACTGACGGTTTCATTCCTCGTCCTCTTCATTCTGACTCGGCGGATTATGCCTGCCGTCATCGTTCTCTTCCCTGTCGGTATCGCATCACTTTGGGTCGTTGGCTCAATGGCGCTCATCGGCCTCAAATGGAACGTTCTTACGGTGATGGTAACGGCATTGACCTTAGGAATCGGCATCGATTATTCCATTCACATGTGGCGGCGCTTTGAGGTTGAATTATCCAAACGTGGTGACCACTGGGAAGCGTTACGAGCAGCCCTTAACACCACGGGTGTTGCTTTGATGCTCAGTGCAGTTACAACCATGGCCGGCTTTGCAGTGTTGCTGTTTTCACCCATGCCTGTGATTCAAGACTTCGGACTCATCACGGCGATTACTGTTCTCTTTTCCCTGATTCTAGCGGTCATGGTGTTGCCCGTTCTCGTCGAGCTTTCTGCTCGTGGAAAAGAATCGGCCATTGAAACGAAAGATGAGTGAGTTAGACGACAGCTAACGCTTCAACGATCTCTTCCATTGGTAATCCTTGTTCTCTCGCAACCAGAGCGTAAGCCAACCAGGGTGTGATGTTATGAAATGCCGATATTTTGCGTTCTGCTCTGCGCTGAAGTTCACTCGCTTCTAAGCCACTTTTGCGAGCAATAAATTTGACCAAACGCTTGGTCAATCGGCTGCGTGGATCCGAAGAAACTCCTTCAGTGGTCTGGATTGTACGGCGAGGTTCTGCTTGGTTTACTGATACAGGTTGTTCTGTGATTGCTGTTGTAGGGTCTGCGTCATGGGCACCCACTGGAGAAAGCAAGCGTGACGGTCGGGGGAACCATCCCAACGGTACTGTAACCTCTCCGAGCGTAACTGAAACAGTCAATGCCCCTTCATTGAGACTCAACCATCCTGCTTTGGTGAGGGCTTGAACGGCTTGCTCAGCTTCATGGGGCGCTACCCATTCCATGTCGAAGGAAAGAAAGCGCTCAAGGTCCATTTGTCCGATGGAATCTCTTCCTCGAAATGCAATGGTGAGAACGCGGCGTACATCCCTCGCCGCCTCGGTCATGACCATCACACCATGTCAGCCTTCATCAAGATAGGCTTCAACCTTCATCGGTAAGACGTGTGAAGGTTTTGTCTTCGTTGAGGATCCATCTCCCACACGATTCTCCGACGTAATAGGTCGCATCAGGGGTGTATTCATACTCGCCACCTCCGGGGAGTTGCGAATAGTCTGCAGCATGTGTTTGACCCTCCGATGCTTCGGGATTCGGCTCGGTTGCAACCGTTCCAAGCGCATCCATGTATTGAGCTGCCATGGCTTGAGGCGTTTGTTCTTCTGCTGGAGTCGTAGTTTTCGGAGGTCCTCTCGGTGGACCTTTTGACGGCTTCTTACTGGTCGTTGTCGCAATCTTTCCACCCGGAGGCCCTCGTCGCTTGACGGGTACTTCTGAGGCGGCAGTCACTTCGTCGGGTGGCGAAACCGGACCGATGGCAGCGACAATCTTCTCTTCGTCAATGGTACTGGAATTTCGTCGTCGAAGCAAGACAAGTCCCCCAATCAAGAGGAGCACTGAAATTCCGCCTCCTGCAATGAATACCGCGCCAAAGCCTCCCGAATCGCTTGTTTGTATTGAACTCCAAACGTTATTGGTTTCATCTATTTCCCAAATCAACCCTTCCTGGTCAACGGTGATTTCGAGCGTCCACTTACCTTCAGGTGCCTTAAAGGAACGCTTCACAGATTTAGCAGTATTTTCATCCATCGATGAATATATAGAACGGCCGATAAGAGTGCGTTTTTCGCCTTGAACGATCTCAATACTCACGTTGAAGGCAGTGTCAAGTGACTCACCTTCATTGACCACAAAGAAAGAGAGACGGACATCTTGACCCGCCTCAACATCTTGCGTCATCTCGATGTTTTCCAGTGCTAGGTCGGGTCCAATATTATTGAGCGGTGCTTCCAGCCAAGGGTCGAATTCACTGTTGCCTACTTCGGATGTGAGCTCCCATCCCGCATCGTCCATCCCTTCCGCCCAGCACATCAGATTTGCTTGTTGAGACAAGGTCGATGGGTCGCCGAGTTGACTGAAATCAAAGGAGAAACTGAACATGGTTTTCCCGTCGAAAAAGATGGTTGCGTTGCGGGTCATGGTCGTCGTATTCCAGCTCGAGTCAAGGGAGCGGATTTGACACTTGAGGGTGACCGTGGATGACCAACCTTGCTCCTCGAGGATGTTCACTCCGATGTCCACTGCGTCAAGATGGTAGCGTGAAATATCGGTTGCGATGGTTGTTGGAAGCAAACGCGGTGCTTCTCCGTCGAGTCTGAAAGAGGGGACGTCATATGTTGACAGTTGTTCAACTTCAAGCGGGTCCCAAAGAGAGAGGACGATTTCGTGCATCAGGCCCGAGCCTTCTGGTGTGGGAATGCCGTGCGTAAGTATTCCGTCGACAACTGAGATTGATGCGCTGCCTCTCCAGTTGTCACTTTGCTGTAGCCCATTCCATCCAAGACGTAGGTCGCCGGTGTAAGGAGTTCCGCTGAAGCGATGTGTGATGGTGGCTGTGAGGTTCAAAGCATCCCCGCTCATGACCGATACGCCTTCGTCAATGCCTTGTTGCACAGGACCTGTTTCATCTCGCAATGACTCAACCTCAATTGTCAGTTCGCGTTGGAGAACCCATGCCCCGCTGTAGTCGTAATGTTGGATGCCGTCATAGTCGCGGAGGTAGAGGTCAACTTCACCTTGAATGACACCTGCTAAGGTGAAACTCCAAGCAACGGTAGCACTGAAATCGATCAGTAACTCTTGACCTACTTGACGAACTACACAATCTCCAGGAAGCATTACCAAACGTTCATCGAGAGGAGCACAGATGTTGTCGATGGTGGTGTAAGCAAAGCCGAGTCGGTCATCGTTCCCCATTTCAATTCGTACTTCATTGATGTCCTCGAAACCATTAGCGTCGCTGACGGTGAGTGACCATCCAAAGTATTGTTGAGGTTCAAGGCGGAGGAGGTCAGGTTGTGCAAATTGACCAACCGGCTCGAGGCTGATCAACTCCGATTTGAGAGGTGTACGGGATTCCCATCGTGCGTGTCCGTCTGCCGCTGTAGCCAAAGGAACACCAAATCCGGCGAGGTCGTCCCCTTCCAACAGGACTCGGTTCCACTGGTGGTCATCATTGATGGTATCGTTTACGGTGATGTTGACCCACCAGCGGTTTTCATTTTGATGAAGATAGAAGATGGTGGGCTGGTATTCATTACGCTGAGCAATACCATCTGCTGGATTACCGTTGCTTCCGTCATCTCTTGCTTCTATCCAAGAAGAGGCTTGAAGCGTTTGGTTGTCGAAGCCCCCTACGTCGTAGAACTCAAAACTCACCGTTTGATAGGTATTTTCGTTGAGGTAGGTGTCAAGTGCAGGAGTGACGCTAAGAAGGGTTGGGCCCTCTCCATTGACCACAAATTGATGGGGTTCTGTCGAAAAATCAATGGTCCAATCCTCACTTGTCCGTGCTTCGAACCACAGGGATACATTTCCAGACTGGCCTTCGGGAAGATTGAGGAGGGCATGATAGAGTTGTCCTGCCGGCAAATCAAACCATTCAGAACTTTCATTGAACCATATCCTCTGTTGGTCAATATCACGATCAAAGGTGAGTATGTCTACATGGATGCGGGCTTGGAATGCACCTCCCATCAGGCGAAGGCCACTGTTTTTGAAAGCGTGGTCAATGCTGATATTCAAGCCAGCATTGCCCGGAAGAACTTCTTCACTCATGACTTCTGCTCCACCCTGGCTCGAAGCGTCAGCAGTGATGTTGGTGATCATCAGACTCACTTCACGGTCAATGGAAACGATGTCGGGGTGAAGGTAGGTGACGTTGCGTAGCGCATGCGTACTCGCTTTGAAGCGGAGGTAATCCGTAGGAAGGGTTCCACTGAGAGAAAAGGACCAGTCCATGGTGTGACCATCACCGCTCAATTGCCCTTGTACAGCATTGGCTTGAGTATTGAAAAGGAGACCGTCCGGGTCTTCAATAGACAGCGTTGAAGTGCTTGAATTCCATACGAGCCGAGTCCATTGCGATGTCTGTTCGAGCGTGCCGATTTCATTTGTTGCATGAAGGGAGAGGGCGTAATCTGCGCTTTCTGTTGCACCGTGGTGTAAGGTCTGAATGTGGATTGGTGTAGATGTCGGCTGCATTGTTTCGGGAAGTTGTGAACCAAAAGCGACGTCATCGTAACCGAGGCTCATCGTTTGTAGCGAGGGCGTGACCCAATCCATGATTTCAGTCGTTGTGTATTTTGCCCTGTACTGTATGAAAGGGCTGTTTTCCGGAATTTCAGTGAGTGAGTGATTCGCTTCGCTAAGATAGGTGAACACCGGCACAGTTGTTGGTTTCCAAGATGCACTTGCGATGCCTTGTGCAGTTTCTGCCGTTCTGTACTGTAGGCCCAACTCAGTACCCTGTGGCGTTGAGGCGTCAAAGTTGAGCCAAATGGGGCTCGCCGAACCGTGAACGCTGGGCCTGAGGTCTTGGGTAGGTGAGGTGAGCCAACCTTCTCGCATGGTCGGGTTTAGGAAGCATTCATTCTCAGCCAAATATTGCACGCTCCACGTCGAAAAGCGTGATGATGACATGTCGCCCGTCGCGTATACTAGGGTGGAATTGGCCCGTGCGAGGGTTGAATCGAAGAAGCCAATCTGCGAGGTCGCATAGGTGTCCCAACGGTTCACATAGGGGTCATAACCGTAGGTTTTGTCATTCAACGAAGCCTGCCACCCCGAAATCGAATACCCGCCCACGATGACGATTTCATCATTGAAAACATCGGCTGCATAAGCAGACATGGCATAGGTTGCATTGGGGAGTTGAGACCAGGTGTTGGTGATAGGGTCGTAAGCCTCCGTGAGGTTTGTTTCTTCCTCAACAGTCGTGTTGGCAATAGGGTCAAAGAACTCTGCAACTCCTCCATAGGCGATTAATTTACCACGGAAGGATACCAATTCAAAGGAGTGTCGTGTGTGGTTCATTTTGGCCATTTCAGTCCACGTGTCGTTCAGTGGGTCGTATCTCATCAGTCGGTCGGTTGCATCGGAACGGTCTTTGAGTGAAACACCGCCAGCCACATAGATCATGCCGCCTTGAGCTTCTACACCTGCCAGACCAACGGATTTTGCGGCCGGCATAGAGGTCCCATACGACCAATTGCCATTCGACGGGTCATAGACCTGCACAACGCCAGTAGCCTGTACGCTTGGCGTCGCAAAAGGATGGTGGTCGCCAATGGTGTAGATTTTATTGTTGACAACTGCACACTTGTGATACTGTTGCTCCTCCTTCAATTCCTCAATCGCGGGTGTCCATTCCTGATTGCCGACGTCAAATATTTCAACGGTTTTTGTTGGTGATTCGTCACCGGTCTGCGTGGGGTCTCCGTCAATACGACCTCCTATGAGAAAGACTTCGTCAGTTGCTGGAAGGTAGGCGGAACATGCGCCTGTACGTAAGTTGGTCAACCCAAAGCCAGAGGTGGCTGACCATGAAATTGAAGGCCGTTCAAGTGTGGTGATGCCAGTATGAGGAGATTGTGAAAGATTGGTGTAGGTGAACCCGTTCGCCACGGGGAAACTTTGCGTCAGTTGGCTCACAGCAGTTGGCTCTCTTTGTAGGTCGAGCGAATCAGGGCCGTCCTTGGCCACAGGCAGGGCGCCCCAAGGTGCTACCACCATGAGACTCACCAACATGAGCGCGAGGGCTCGTTGCTTTGAGGTGACGAGGTAGCCCATGACCCAGCCATCACCTACCAGTTTGTATATCCTTCTCGGATTCGTTAACGCCAAAACCGTATGATTTTGCGTGATGAACTCTTTTTTTCTCCTTCAATTGATATTTTTATGCGGTCTGCAAATTACCACCACGATTATAAGACAACGGGAGGCAAAAAAAACCATGCGACAACAGCGACGCTTCGTTCTTCTTGCGGTTTTGATGCAGGCGCTCATGGTCGGTGCTACCGCAGCACCCGTTGCAGACGGCATGAACCCGTACGGCGACACCACGAAAATGAATGCTGACCTTCTGCAGACCCTCGAAGACAGCGATGGCTCAACGTATGTTGAAGTCATCTTCCAACTCAATTCACCGATGACTGCAGAGGACCGTGAGGGTCTTGAAGCATACAGAATGGTATTGCTTGGCGAAGCACCATTGGTCGACGGTGGCTTAGTTGAAGGAACCCTCACGGACATGAGGAGTCTCTCGATGTGGGACCGCATCGAATACCTTGAACTGAACAAAGAACTGGATTTCTTCTATCTACCTTCCCAGTATGGAGGCATGGACCCCTCGAGTCTTGAAGAAGGCGAAGTGGGCATCATGATGCACGAAACAACGCACGTCGTGAAAGCAACCACCTCATGGGACCGAATTATTATCTCACCACAGGGAGATATAGAGTACGAAACCGACCTTTCATTCACTGAATGGGACGGCGACGGAACGGCAATCGTCGACCTTGATACAGGCGTTGATGCAGGACACCCTGATTTTGATTATCTCGAACCTTGGGTTGGAGAGAAGGTCATATACTCTGCCAAATTTGATGGTATTCAATGGACTGAGACCCGTAACTCGGATACATCCTCTGGACACGGAACACACGTCGGTGGGACCATTGCTGGCAACGGTGACGCTTCTGGTGGCCGTCGTGCGGGTGTGGCAAAGGGTGGTCAAATAGTCGCTCTAGGAACGGGTGACGGAGCCTCCATTTTCGCTGCCGAGCAAGGCCTTGAATGGACCTTTGCCCATTCCACACCTGGTCAAAACAACCACCACGTACGCGTTGTCTCCAACTCTTGGGGCACGGATGGCGATTACGACCCCAACGGTGTGATTGCACAACTCACAGACCGCTTGACCTACGAAAATGGGGTAGCAGTCATCTTTGCCGCCTCCAACTCAGGCGGCTCTGGCGGAGAATGTTCGGGTGGATTGAAGACCAATGTCTACGCAAATACGCCTTCAGCAATCTCAGTTGCAGCCCTTACCCACGACGGAACGGCAGTCACCTCGTTTTCATCTCGAGGTTGCATGAATCAACAGCATACTTGGCCCGATGTCGGAGCACCAGGCCGCGATATTTGGGCGACTGCTCCTCGTGGTACTGCCATTGACGCCTCAACTCGGCTGCAAGGCGACCTCTATTACATGGCCATCTCGGGCACCTCCATGGCAACACCCCACGTTGGTGGAATGGCGGGACTGCTCATCAATGTTGCTCCATCATTGGGTGTTGCAGACTACCATCGGGAAGATCACGACTTCGGCAACAGCCTCGTAGGCGGAGATGGCACAGCCGCATACGGACAATTCGAAGATTGGGACACCGCCAATTACAGTCGAATTCACGAAGTTGAACTCATCTTGGAATTAACAGCAACCTATGAAGGCATGCAAAACTCCTGCGAAGATGGTAATTCAGATGATACGTGCAGCGATATTCCTTCCGAATGCTACGTCAGTGCAACGGGTGAATGCCACGACTGGCGCGTTGGACACGGTCTGACCGATACGGATGCAGCGGTCGCACTCGCACGCACCTTGCAATTGATGCGCGACCAAGACGGAGACGGTATGGTCGACCACCCAGAATACACCGTTTGGGATGCCTGGGAGATCTACGAGACCATGTTGGCAGAAACCACCGTGTCTCTCAGCACCGACCGCTTGGGGCATTCATGGAAGGGTGACTGGAACCACTTCAACAACGGTCAAACAGGAGCCGTCTATTACACCGAAGATTCTCACTACGTTTGGATTCCTAATGGAACTGAACGGCTCGAGGCTACCTTCAGTGCTACTGAATTTGAACTTGATAGCGGGCAAGCAGGCTCTCTTCAACTTGAAATTGACCTCGGTGAAGATGGAAGTAACGACGCGCAAGGACAAGGTTCCCGTGTTGCGGACACCTGGTATTACGACCTTGACGTTGACTCATCCGCATGGGGGCAATGGGCTCATTTCGATGTCACTGGGCAAGCTGTGACCCTCTTCGGCTTTATCGACGACCCAGAATTTTTTGAGTCACGAATTCCTTACACCGTTGACGTCGTGCTTACTTTGGCCTTGAATGAGCCTGTGAATGTTCAATTTGACCAGCGTCCTGATTTCTATTCTGACTTGAATCCAATTGCGCCTTCAGAAGTGTATGATGAATCAATGGAAGGCATGCTCACCTATACCCGCGGCGCCTACGATCAACAGGCTGTTGTCCAACTGATTCAACCCAAGAGCACAGGTGGTGGGGATGATGACAGTGGTTTCTTTGCTTCGATGGCCGATGCTATTCAAAACAATGCTTTGATCATCGTCTTCCTTCTGCTCATCGCCCTTGGAGTCGCTACCACAGTGATTGTGAAAAACCGCCCAGATGAAGAAAAGGTTCTGGTGGCTGAGCAGATCGAATGAACGAGCTTGCCTTGCAGGTCAAGGGATGCGTTGATTGCATTTATTTACCCGCCTCATAAGTAGCCCATATGCCTATGATGTTCATCCTCAATCAACAGCCCTACGACGGAACTGATGTGACGTGGAATGCCCTGCGCCTCGCACGAAAACTTCATGGAGACGGGCATGAAGTACGAATCTTCCTCATGAACGATTCAGTTGACCTTGCCAGAGATGGCATCTCTCCTCCAGAAGGTCACGAGGACATGGTTGAAATGCTTCGTGACCTGATCAACCGAGGGGTGGCTGTGAAAGTTTGCGGGACCTGTCAGAGTCGTTGTGGAATTCGTAAAGGCCAGCCCTACTACGATGAAGGATTGAAGTCAACCATGGCCGAATGCGCATCTTGGGTTGCCTCTTCTGAAAAAGTCATGACGTTTTGAATACACACTTCATTCTATAGATTGAAGCGACTCACCTTTGTATGACGGCTCTCATGTGGCTCTTCAGTATGTTATAATCTCCTGAAGCCCCAGTCATCGAGCACTACTATGGTCAATATGAGGCCATTATTTATTATGAGTCGAAGGAATATTGCGCCATGGTTCGCATAACACCTTTTGGACATCTACCTCTTCTGCCTCATATTGATACAAACAGAATCAATGCAGTCCTGCGGGCCTTACATTGGTGTGAAACGCTCCTTGAATCGACGCTCTGGACGCCCGCGACAGATGGAACAAGCATGTCACTTCAACGTACGATGAATGGACAACGGATTGAACTATTCCCACTCGAAGCTGCCTTGATGGACCTTGGAATGAATTCACAATTCCAAACAGGTCACCTACCCATTCGTCTTAACGCTGGCAATGCCTGTGTTCGTTCCCTCAATACTCGACCTCGCCCCTTGCACACCGACATGATTGCCAGTATGATCTTGCTCCTTGGTACTTCTGAGGTTGACCCTGTTGCCGTCCCGCGAACGCTGCGCTCAATATTGACTGCAGAACAGAGGGCTTCTCTGCCTCCCCCACGACGCCGTGAACCCTATGTCGCAGGACGACCTTCAACATCGGGACGAGAATTTCTTCCGGAATCTCAAGTTTTGGAATTATCGGCCCAACATCAAAATGTTGTCTTTACCATTCAATTTGAAATGCGCAATGGCAATCTCCGCAACATGATTGCGCGAGAAGAAGTTTTGATGGAGACAAAGGAAGACAATGGCAGTCCTCAAGTCACCAGTGCTGGAATGTCCTACAATCCTTCGGACTATCATCTCAAAACCGTCTTTGACATGCAAAGAGAAGGATACAGGAATATCGCAACGGACCGGGTCACCAAAATCACCATTGGCGGTCATACCTACAGCACAGCGTCTGCGCAAGATGACGCATGATAATTTCCCGAAACTTGGGATACGTGAACATATTTTACAAGTTGAATTTGAATCTGAACTTATGCTTGTTTCCTCAACCGTGGGAGAAGAGCAGGGGTTCGAATCCGATAGTTCTGATATTCTTCATCATCTCCCCACTTCTCTAAAGCACGTTTATCGAGTATTGGGATGCCACTCACATTCGTTAACAGGACATAAATGAAGAGAGGCGATATCCAGGCTACTCGTTCCAAACCTGTAAAGCAAGAGAATCCGAACAAGGCGATTCCGGTCCAAAGGAGAATTTCTCCGAAGTAGTTGGGATGCCTCGAGTACGACCACAAACCGCTATCAATCCATTTGCGCTTGTTTTGTGCGTCTCTATTGAACACTGTTTTTTGTTGATCCGCCACGACTTCAATTCCAAATCCGAGCAGCCAGATCGACAACCCAAGACCGTCCCAAATTCCTAACGCAGGGGCTGGACCCGATTGGCTATTGATCACAATAACTACGATCAATGTTAGGAACACCCACAACCCTTGGAGAGTCCATGGTACAAGAAATCGAATCGGTGATGTCTTGAGTTTGTCAAAACGCCCATCTTTTCCAGTTCGGTGAATTCGAAAATAAAGAAAACTTGACAGGCGTAGCGACCAAATGACAACAAGAATACTGATCATCAATTCTCTTGGACTTGGGGGTTCGGATTGAGCCCCAGCCCAAAGGCTGAATCCAACTACTGTAAGGAAGGTTAAGCCGCCTACTATGTCGTAGAAGCGTTCAGTTTTTCCGATTGAGGCTGGTATCCATGCAACCCATTGCATGCCGATACAAATCACTGCACAATAGAATACAGCAGAATATTCATTCAACATGACTGAATTGCTTCCAACCGCACGAATCATCAGAAAGAGAATCAAAAAAGCGATCGATACAACAATTGTCGTTAATCGTAAATCTTGACGAGTAGTATCCATCGCTATCGCCTTTTCGAGCATCCTCATATTGTTAATAATTCTGCTTAAGAGAAGCGGTAGACCGCTCGTCGCAACGATTAGAGAACCCCTTGTGCATGAAATAGACATTCACAACGCTACCGAAGCGATAGACGTGTCATCGAAGGGTATTCAGAGGGTAAATCACGACTTGCGCCAGCAGTTAACACAAAGAGTGATGTGTTCGTGTTCTGAACCGTACTGCGCAGAACTGAGGGAACGGCGTTAATTGAGTGCTCGTACCGGGAAAATCGATGTTTCTTACGTATCTCGGGGAATTATAGGGTCAAATGGGATATACCCTTTGCTATTCGCAAATTCATGTTTTATCTAGATAATAGAGATAACAGCCGTGTCTTCAGACAGAAATCCATGAAAATGTTTCATGCGACTCTTTTTTCGTTTCTTCTGTTAACAATTTCTTTAGCTGGGTGTTTAGAATCAAGCGAAGATCAGGGTATTCCTTCCTCAGAATACGAAGATAATATTGCCTCTTTAGAAGAGGAAATTGAATTGCTTAATAATGAAATTGAAAATAAAAATAGTGAGATTGCTTCCCATCTCAATCAAATAGAATCTCTTAATTCAGAAATTTCATCCCTCAAAGCAAACATTGCTTCTCTTAATTTGGAAATTGCTTCTCTACATGCGAACAATGATTCAGCAGTGAACGACAGTAAAATCTCAGAATTGGAGGATTTAAATCGAGATTTAAACCTAACAATCGTCAGTTTAAATGCACAGATTTTGGAATACCAACAAGCTTTGTCAGATAGAGATCAAAGCATCAGTGATTATATCGAACTTCTTGGTGGCTTACAATCCGAGAATACAAATCTCACGAATGAAATCTTGGAACTCAACTCATTGATTCAGAACATGCAATCCACAATTGACGAACTCCAATCAGCCTTGTATCCATATTCTTGTCCATTGGGGAGTGTACTCTCAAAAGTTTCAATTCCATCGATTTATGCTAATCCAGGCGTTGTTTTCTCTAATGTTTCAAATTATGAAGACCATAACCCTCAATCGATACAATACCAAGTTACACTCAACGGCACTCCACTCGAAGGCTGCGAAGTTCGATTTGAAATAGAGGAAGATCATGGTTGGTTTTTCCCTGCTAACAGACAGACGAATTCAGAAGGTATGATATACGGATATTGGACAGCGGGGCGAATCATCGGAGAACAAAATATGAGCGCATACATTACATGGCCAACTGGTGAGAAAATGTACCAAAATATCTCAGGTGAGGTTACTGACGTTCGACTCATTGCAGCTTCAATTTGGTCAAGATATCAATTCAGTGGAGAATTTGATGAATTTAGTATTCGTGCTACTCCTGGCACTGGGCCTCGGGGCACGTATTATTCAACAATCAACTGGAAGGGTTCTTATGGTGGAATTCAGTTTAACAACGCAGATACTACGACAGTAATATTTTCAACTTGGGATACTAATGGGAGAGATGCTGAAATCACTGATAACGGTTCATGCAACCAAATAGTTGGCTTCTCGGGAGAAGGGACTGGAGTTAGTTGTCGGCTAAAATTTCCTCCCAGTCAATATGGAGCAATAACGGGTCTTCCAGATGATTACATGCTTGTTACAGGGCATACATACCAAACTTCGATACAGATTCAGGATTGTGGAACAAACTGTCAATCTTACACTTTCATGTTTGAAGATATTACTCGTGGTTTTGGGCCAATTAGTCTAGGTACTCAAGAGTACAAATCAGACTCAGTTAATGATAGAGCATCTAGTTTCGTTGAAGATTTTTACCGACAAGGAAACTGTGTAACAGGATATCAAGGAGAATCTGCAGAGCGTTCTGTTTTGTATCATGATATTAGGGCCAGAGTGAATGGTGTGAATGAAAGTAGCACGCTGGATACATTTAATGCAATTTATGATGGATGGGACGAAGAAATCTGTTCAAATTACTTCTCAGAAAGAACCGAGTCAGGAATTTTTCTTTCCAGCGGAGGAGATCGATTTGTCGGACCACCAATCATTGCTGGCGATTCAAATTTCCCAGGCTACAGGCCTATAGTTTAGGGCTACGCATCCCCAGATGTAGCTTGAAGAGGTTATTGAAAACCTAGGACTTAGAATCAGTTTCAAATTTGTTTTTGTAGGATTTTGGTTACCAACCAATTCCAGAAAGAGAGTGCTCGTACCGGGAAACTATCTACAAATACCATGGACATGGGTACAAGCTAATTGCTAAGCAACAACTGCGATTAATATCAATCGCCTCACTTCTTTAGCCTCCTCATGTTGTTAATTGAATTTCTCAAGAGAAGTGATACACTGCTCAACCAAACATTTAGGAACCCCTCGCTGGAGGTTATTGTATGAATAGATTACTGCCACTCTTGGTGTTTCTTTTTTTATCTGGCTGCATTTCCGGCTCTGAATGGGAACGGGTGGATGTGATCGCTTTTGATGAGGCCATCTCGGAAGATAACGGTGGCTTCCTCTTGGATGTTCGAACAACTTCAGAATGGGAACAAGATGGATATATCGAAAACGCAACGCTGATCCCCCATACGCAGTTAGAAAGCAGAGAAGGTGAACTTCCCCAAGACAAGGACAGCCTGATTTTGTTGTATTGCCGAAGTGGAAACCGGTCTCAGGACGCTGCTCAGACCCTTGTCGATATGGGCTTTACCAACCTTATTGAACTCGAATCTGGCATTACCGGATGGAAAGAAGCTGGCATGCCCGTCATGTACGATTGAGGTGGAAGTGTGTTAAAATTTCTCGCCCGTATCTTTGGAACCAAGGGGCCATCGACAAGAGAATTGTTGGGAGAGGGCGCCATTGTCGTTGATGTTCGTTCTCCACGGGAATACCAGGGTGGACATGTGAAGGGGAGTCGAAATATCCCGCTTCAATCCATTTCTGCCAAAGCAGCCTCACTCAAGAAACAAAAGAAGGTGATCATTACGTGCTGTGCCAGTGGCATGCGTTCAGGAAAGGCTTCAAAATTGCTCCGCCAAGTTGGATTAGAGGCTCACAATGGAGGTGCTTGGCAATCAGTTGAACGTGCTCGACAAGAAAAATAAG
>Ga0209631_10002738_pt1 | contig 20844 bp, 15 predicted proteins | sample COG_08_FD_184752 | JGI IMG/M metagenome (GOLD analysis project Ga0209631, IMG submission 184752) | Pelagic Microbial community sample from North Sea - COGITO 998_met_08 (SPAdes) (version 2) | ecosystem: Environmental > Aquatic > Marine > Neritic zone/Coastal water | place: Helgoland, sampling...
TAAATCTATTCCATTTCTCTCCATACTTGGTCTTTCACACTGTAAACCATTTGCCTTGAGCCTGTAGGTTTGAAATATAGCCAACCGCTTTCGATATGAAAATTATTAAGCGTGCACAGCTTAATTAATTATCTTTTGCAATATTATTTCGAGGTGTATTACAATAGGGGTATCATTGAATTCCTAGCAATCGGATCCGGTCTTTCGCTGCTTGTTCTGAGATCTTCACTTTATCCAAAAGCAGAACGGAACCCGATTCCAGAGCAGCATTGCCGATGCCTGCTGCTTTCATCGCTTCCAGGGTCTGAAGACCAAATACGGGAACATCAAAACGGGTGTCCTGATTTGGTTTTCCCAATTTTACGAAGAGGCAGTTTTTTGCTCCAAATTGTCCGGCTCGTTGGAGCATAGCGTTAGTTCCTTCGAAGGCTTCCACAGCTAGAACCGTTCCTCGGCTAACCACCACCCCTTGTCCCACATCCAATCGGGCATTTTCGCGGGCGATTTGGATTCCGTGAGCCAAGTGTTCTGTTTCAATCTTTTCCTTTCCTTTGACCATGACTCCTTCCTCTGCCAAGTCTTCATCCATAAAGACTCGGGCATCGAGAAGGTGTACACCTGCTTTTTCAATTTCATCTCCAATGGCCCCAAAAATAGTTTCCGCATTTTTCCTTTCCAATCCGGCAAGCATGCGAATGGCTTTTAGGTCGGGGTGAAGTCCCTTGAAGAGCTTGCCTGGGGTGACCTGTCCCGCCATTACCGCATAGCCGGCATTGAATTTTTTTAATTCCTTAAGAAGTTTTCCGACCTGTCCGACCTTGACGGCGGATCGTTCGTGGTCAGGAAAGGTGTTAATTAACTTCTCTGATGTTTCACCGCCCAATTCGATCAGTCGGACCGCAATTCCGGCAGACCGAGCTCGTTCTGCCAGTAAGATAGGGTAGGTTCCCTTTCCCGCGATAAGAGCAAGCGATTTACTTGCGTCAAAATTGTCGGGTAAGAAACGACTCATTGATAGTAGGCTAGCCTTTAACTGCTAGGTTGACGAGTTTACCTGGTACATAAATTTCTTTCACGATTTCTTTTCCATTGGTGAATGCCAGTACTTTTTCATGTTCTTTTGCAGTGGAAATGATCTCATCTTTACTCGCGTCCTTGGCAAATTTTGCCTCTCCACGAAGCTTGCCATTTACTTGAAAAACAATGGTGATTTGATCGCTAACCAAAAGTTCCTTGCGAGCGATTGGCCAAGGTTGATGAACAATTGAATCAGCTCCTCCCAATTTCTGCCAAAGTTCTTCTGATAGGTGCGGGGCAAGAGGCGCAAGAAGTTGCAGGAGTGTTTTTATGGTCTCTAAAGAAAAGCTTTCTACTTTTTGCAGCTGGTTCGCGAGGATCATCATTTGTGAGATTGCGACATTGAAGCGCAGATCGTCAATTGAGTCCGTTACTTTGAGGATCGTTTCGTGCAAAAGCCGGAGGGTTTCAGGATTACTTTCCTCGCTGGTTGAATGTTTTTCAGAAGCATTTGCTTCCCTGAAAACCTTTTTTAAAAATCGATGAACGCCCTCAATTCCTTTCTCACTCCATGGTTTTACTGCTTCCAGTGGTCCGAGAAACATTTCGAAGAGTCGAAGTGAGTCGGCACCGTAGGCATCAATAACCACATCCGGACTGACCACATTCCCAACACTTTTGGACATTTTGTTCCCATCTTCTCCTAAAATTAAGCCTTGGTGAAATAATTTTTTATAAGGTTCAGGGTGTGCGAGAACACCTTCGTCGTGAAGGAAGCGATGCCAGAAGCGGGCGTAGAGTAAATGGAGGACTGCATGCTCTGCTCCCCCAATGTAAAAGTCTGGCCCCCCCCAATAGGCTTCTTTTTTAGAATCAACAATATTCTCGGTATTATTAGGGTCAAGGTAACGTAAGTGATACCAACAAGATCCGGCCCATTGGGGCATGGTATTGGTTTCGCGGGTTGCGGACACCCAATTTTCCCCCTTTGGTTTCGCTTCTTTCTGCGGGATTGAAAGACCGGTGGTCAGATCGTACCAAATATTGAGCCATTCCGGAATTGTGGCCAGTGGACTTTCCCCAGTTCCGGATGGTTGATATTTTTCCACCTCTGGTAATGTTAAGGGGAGCTCAGAAGCGGGAACGGGCAGAGCATATAAAGTTGTGCCATCCTTATCGGATGTCACAGGTTCATGGGGTATGAGATCGCGAATAATCCCCTCAGTGGCCTTGGCCTTTTCAAAATCCTCACGGGATACCCAAACCAAGGGAATCGGTTCGCCCCAATAGCGTTGGCGTGAAAAAATCCAATCGCGCAATTTATAATTCACCGCGCCTTTTCCTAACTCTTTTGATTCGAGATCAGTAATTATTTTGGCTTTGCATTCATCGGCCTCCATCCCGTCGTACTCGGCGGAATTAACCATTACTCCTTGTCCGGGGTAGGGTAGCTTTGATTTTTCTTCATCTCTATCCACACGAGCGATTACCCGCTTGATCGGAATCCCAAATTTTTCAGCAAACTCAAAGTCTCTTTCATCGTGTCCAGGAACGGCCATAATTGCACCGGTGCCGTAAGTTATGAGCACATAGTCAGCGACCCAGACCGGAACTTTTTCACCGTTTACTGGATTGATGCAGTAGCTACCGGTAAATACTCCAGATTTGTCCTTGGCGAGATCAGTTCGGTCGAGGTCACTTTTTTTTGCAGCTAACTCAATGTAGGCTTTTACTTCATCTTTGTTTTCTGGAATTACCAGTTTTTCGATAAGCGGGTGCTCAGGAGCCACAACCATATAGGTGGCACCAAATAAAGTGTCTGGACGGGTGGTGTACACATCCAGCTTTTCTTCCATACCATCTATTTGAAAATGGACCTCTGCCCCTTCGGACCGCCCAATCCAAGCTTTTTGCTGGCGTTTTGTGGATTCTGGCCAGTCCAGTTCATCGAGCCCTTCAAGAAGTTTTTCTGCATATGCGGTGATGCGCAATACGACTTGTCTTAGATTTCTGCGCTCAACTGGATGTCCACCGACCTCAGATTTACCATTGACGACTTCTTCGTTGGCAAGAACTGCTTTTAAATTGGGGCACCACCAAACTGGTTTTTCATCTACATAAGCCAATCCGCGCTGGAAAAGTTTTAGAAAGATCCATTGAGTCCATTTGTAGTAGCCAGGATCAGTGGTGTTAATTTCCCGGTCCCAATCAATTGCAAATCCTATACTCTTAATCTGTCGTCGAAAATTATCGACATTCGTCTGAGTGGTAACCGATGGATGGGTGCCGGTTTTAATTGCATATTGTTCGGCAGGTAGCCCGAATGCATCCCAACCCATTGGATGAAGAACGTTGAAACCGCAGGCCTTTTTATAGCGTGCTAGAATATCCGAGGCGACATAACCTTCCGGATGTCCAATATGTAATCCTGCACCCGAGGGGTAGGGGAACATGTCCAAAGCATAAAACTTTTCCTTCTCTGAGTTGTCTTCTGCACGGAAAGTTTTTTCATCTTCCCAAAACTTTTGCCATTTTTTCTCGATAGCGAGAAAGTCGTATTGTTTTTCTTCTTCAGCCATTTTATTAAAGTAATATTTGATTATGAAGGATTTGCTTCGATTTGGCAAAAGCAAAGCCAACTTATTGTCTGCTAAGAAAAATAAATAATATTTTAATTTATTTAATTACCTTTGTTAGAAAAGCGGTGTGATTTGGGTATTATATTTATGAGCTGTGTTTAGACTCTTTTTCCTCAAGTAATTTTTTAATTACTTCCATTTCTCCCGACAGTTTTTCCATTTGCAGATGTAAATCATAAATTCCATCCCGCAAGGGTTCAGGATTTATTTTTCTACGCAATAATTCTTGTTTGATTTTCATTTCCGTATTGGATTCGTCCATGCTGTTCATAATGACACCGATTACTAAATTTAGAACAATCATAGTCCCAATGAGTACAAAGCTGACGAAGAATAATGACGCACCAAGAGGCGATGCTGAGGATTTGGGAGTCCATTGGGTTAAATCTTTGGTACTGTAGCCGTACTGATCAGAACCATACATATTGATGTACATCACATCTGTCCAATCTTCCAAAGTGACAACTCGAAAGAGGGATAGAATAGAAGTTTGAAGATTACGAAAGTGAATGGGGTCATTTTCCGAATAGAGAAACACCGCCATTGTTCCATAAATATAAAACAGGAGGAAGAGAAGAATGCTGACATAAAACATTGAAGGCAGGCTTCTCAGTAAGCAACTTACAAGAAGTTGAAGTTTAGGAATCGCTGATACTAATCGCAGGACTCTTAGAATCCGGGCTAAGCGAAGAACGGGTAGAAAATCTCCACCTACATGAATCATGGGTTCGAGTAAGCAAGCCGCTACAATTGTGAAATCAAAAACATTCCATGGATTCTTAAAATAATCGAAAGGACGATTTCCTTTTGCGATTATCTTTAACGCTGCCTCAATAACAAAAATGGTTAAAATAACCGTATCTAAAATATTAAGAACTTCGGCGTTTTCGCTCGCAAAACCTTTAAAGGTCTGGACACCCACGACAACACCCGCAAGCAGGATTGTTAAGATGATAACTCTTTGAAAAATTTGGCTATTTACAATCGATTTACAGATCAAGCTCATTATGAAAAACTAAATGATCAGAAAGTACTAATTAACAGCTATGTTTCAATTAATAAAAGAAAGTAAATAGACTGAAGAAGTTATCTACAGCAATGGCGTCTATCAAATTATGCGAGGAATAAAAATTTAGACTGTAAATTTAAGTGTACTAATGCCGATTTCTGGAACGGTTTCTCTGGCCGCCTTTGGATGGTGATGAATTATTTGAATTGGGCTTTCTTGAAAACCTTCTTTGTGGGGGACTCCTTCTGTTTGAAAATTCTTCTCCTCTACTCTCCACTTTTGGAAGTTCGGGAGTTTCTTGTTCAGGGATTGGTTTACGGAGCAGCTTTTCTATACTTTTTAACTGATCAACTTCGTCCTTTCCACAAAAAGAGTACGCTTCTCCTTCTGCCCCAGCACGAGCAGTTCTGCCGATCCGATGAACATAGGTTTCTGCTTCAACAGGTAAGTCAAAGTTGATAACATGAGATACATTATTAATGTCCAATCCTCGGGCCGCGACATCCGTTGCGATTAAAGCACGGGATGATCCACTTTTAAATTCTTGAAGTGCCTTGGTTCGAGCGGCTTGGCTCTTATTGCCGTGGATTGCCGCACAGGAGACATCATTGGATTGTAACTTTTTGGCCACTCGATTAGCCATGTGTTTCATTTGAGTAAATACTACCACTTTTTTCAAATCGTCTTTTTCAAAAAGTTTAAGTAGAAGATTTATTTTGTTGTTTTTGGGAACACGAAAAAGGGATTGTTTAATTCGGTCTACGGCAGGTTCCTTCGGTGCAATTGCTACTCGAACTGGGTTTTTTCTGACCATGGAAAGTGCAAGTTTTTCCATAGCCGGGGGCATAGTTGCAGAGAAAAATAAAGTTTGTCTGTCTTTGGGCACTACCTGGAGAATCCTACGTATTGCGTGAATAAAGCCCATGTCAAGCATGCGGTCGACTTCATCTAAAATGAAGCAAGAAACTTCTTCTAAATGAACATGTCCCTGATCCATTAAATCGATCAGTCGACCTGGAGTGGCGACTAAAATATTAATCCCTCTTCGTAAGGCATTGACCTGAGGCTTTTGTCCCACTCCACCAAAAATTACTGTGTGGCGAAATGGCAGGTTCTTTCCATATTTCTCAATGCTTTCACCAATTTGAGAAGCTAATTCTCTGGTGGGTGCAAGAATTAATACTTTTGGATTCCTGGTTTTAAACTGACGATCGTTGGCAATCATTCTTTCCAGGAGAGGTAGCGAGAATGCAGCTGTTTTTCCAGTTCCAGTTTGTGCGATACCAATTACATCTTTCCCTTCTGAAATTGGACGCATGCATTTTTCCTGAATTGGGGTAGGCGTTGTATAAGCCTGCTCAATTAGGGCTTTTTTTATGTCTTCACTGTATTCGTTAAAGCAACCTTTAAGTGTTGCAGGTTTAGTCGATAGACCGAGTTTTTGGGCGATAATAGTTTTCATAGAAATATCCGGAAAGATTTATAACCCCCGAACGCCGGATACGTACAAAAGTGTCCACCTACTTTAATGAGTAAATGTTGATTGAAAGTAGGGAATGCTTACCGAATGAAATTTATAGCAAAGCTGATTAATTCCAAAAATAATACTTAAACCACGCCACCACTAATAACATTAAACATTGTAAACGGTTTTTAGTCAATCATATACACACGCAGATGATGAGCACTCACAAAAGAGAATTGGCAGTTGGATATCCCAACTGGTTGGAAGTTTAAGAAATTAAGGAAGGTAAGAGGGCGTGAAGCTTCGAACAACCAAACTCGATTGAAGATACAATTTGATCGTAATGATTATCGACATCTTCGTCGTCCCCACGTTCATAAGGATCAGGTATGTATGGATTGCTACCAGTTGCAAAAAAGCTTCCTATAGGTCTTGTTACACCACGAAGAAAAGACTTATGGATAGTAACAAATTCTTCGCTTTCCTGATCCAAGGTTATGATTATGTCAGCACTAGCTATATCTGGAATTGTAGCGAACCGAGAGAATCCCTGTAGGAAGTAACCTAGTTGAGAAGAATATTTTCCCATTCTTGCATCTACTGGACACTGGTCATATGCTTGTGTCACTCCACGAGAAGATGTTCGAATTCGACCGAAAAGTTGGGTTCCCTCGAAGAGTGACCTCATCATTTCTCTCGCTAGAGGGGCACGGGACATTCCTCTTTTACTTAAAAATAAGATACTGGTTAAGTCACTCCCTCTGTAGGGTTCGTGATTTAAATTATTGTTATTATGACCGTTTGAATTAAAATTCTCATGGTCATTGCCATTGAAACCTCTTCCTTTTCTCCAAGGTTTGTTTGTGTTATTCATTGTTTTGTCCGCCAGGTTTAAAATGTAAAGTTAGGAGATGTATATTATAGTATAATGTAGGAGAGTCTCAAATTTGAGACTTTTTTTAATGTTTATTGTAAACATGCATGATGTATGAAAATAAATTTAAAACTGATGATTTTAACAAATTGCACATCTTATGCCAAGTTTAGATTTAAATAAATTTTAGGTAAAAATGTACTCTTACTTGTACTTGCAGTTCCTCAAATAATTGGTTCTGTCGCATACCTCATACTTAATATAACTAAAAGAAATTTGTGTATTACCTAAAAAATCAAAACCTGACAATGGTCGAAGACCAAATGTAGGACTAATTTAGCAATTAACTAATTTTTGAACCGATCGGATTTACCTCAGTTTTTTGGATAAAGGACCAACAATTTCGACAAAATTTCCATCCGGATCTTTAAGCATAAGTAGGCAAACATCTTGCGGTAAACCCTCTGGTAAAATTTGCGGGCTTTGTGCATATGGTTGATAACCATTGGCTTTTGCATTGTTGAGGACCTTGTCGACATCATTCACAAAAATGGTAAGGTATGAAAGCCCTGCAATTGAATGAATGAATGGTTGTTTTACAATCCTGGTAGGCGTTTTGCCCTTAACTTGCATGAGTTTTAATTTAGTGCATGATTCATCCTCTCCTAAACAAAGTACGCTGATAGTTAAAGCAGCACCGTCTGTTAGCCCAACTTTTCGTGGGAAATCTCCGGTTACCTTAAAACCTTCCTTTTCATTAAACCCAACGACATCTTTATAAAATTTGAGAGACTTTTTAATATCTGAAACCACTAGTCCGATATCAATTGTTTGACTTGAGAAATTTGATTTCTTTGCAGATAGCGAGAGTTGGCTAAATATTACAGTGGTAATTATTAAACAGATTTTCATTATAGTAATTTTAATTTTCGATGAATTAGGTGATGCTTATCAAACTCTAAGATAAACATGTAAATCCACTCAAGTGGATAAAATTAATTGTTCGAAGATTTACTTTCCACCTTGATTAATAAAATGTTGAATGCAATACATCGAAATCTATGAAAAAGTTAGTTTTTTTAAATTTTGCTCTTCTTTCATTTTTTTGCCTTTTGGTATTTGCAGATAAATCTCGCCCCAATGTAATTATCATTTTCGCCGATGATCAGGGGTATGGAGACTTGAGCTGTTTCGGCTCTGAGAAGATCAGAACCCCTCACATTGACCAATTGGCCAAAGAAGGCAGGCGCTTTACTAGTTTTATGGTGGCATCACCGGTTTGTACTCCATCACGAGCTGCTTTGCTAACAGGTTGCTACCCCAAGCGAGTAGGAATGCATCAGCATGTCTTATTCCCAAGCTCAAATAAAGGTTTGAATCCAGAAGAATTCACTCTGGCTGATCATTTTAAGTCTATTGGCTACTCGACTGCCTGCTTTGGTAAATGGCATCTTGGGCATCACAAAGAAGTTCTTCCCACATCAAACGGATTTGATACTTATTTTGGAATTCCGTATTCAAACGATATGAATCATCCAGACAATAAAGGAAAACCTAAGGGAGGTGCTGATGGAATGGATATTTTATGGAATGACCCTGATTCTACCATTACCAAATGGAAAACGCCTTTATTCGAAGACGAAAAGATTGTTGAATTACCGGTTGACCAACGCACTGTTACCAGACGCTATACTCAAAAATCTATAGATTTTATAAAAGCAAATAAAGCGAAGCCTTTCTTTATTTATCTTCCTCATTCAATGCCTCATATTCCCCTTTATGTTCCTGATGAGATTCGTGATCCTGACCCTAAAAACGCTTACATCAATACTATCGAACACATTGATTCTGAAGTCGGAAGATTGCTGAAGGTCATTGATCAGCTAAATCTCGCAAACAGTACTTATGTAATTTACACAACTGACAACGGGCCTTGGCTGTCCTTTCGTCATCATGGTGGATCTGCCGGGCCATTACGTGATGGGAAGGGCACAACCTTTGAGGGGGGGCAAAGAGTACCCTGTGTTATGCGTGGGCCTGGTATTCCTGCTGATACAGTATGTGATGAATTGATGGGAACGATTGATTTACTGCCAACTTTTGCCTCAATTACGGGCAAACCTTTGCCTAAAGGAAAGAAAATCGATGGAATTGATGCAACTGGATTACTGACTGGTAAGGGCAAATCGAAGAGGAAAGAGTTTATGCACTACACTTCGCGAGGAGAGGTGGAAGGGATTCGGCAGGGAAAATGGAAATTACTTATCAAGAAAAAAAGAGGTAAGACACAGGGCAAAAGGGAAATATTTCTTTTTGACCTAGAGAACGATTTGGGCGAGACCAATAACTTAGCCACACAAAATGAAGAATTGGTGTTGAAATTAGAGAAGAGAATGCTCCACCTTGATTTGGAAATAGCTAAAAATGCCCGTTCACCTTGGTTTAAAGAATAATACTCCTCAATAAATTCGGAACAGAAATTAACTATTTTAGAATCTCCACTGATTTTTTAACTGCAGTAACAAATCGTTCAGCTTCTTCAAGTGTATTGTAAAATGCGAATGATGCCCTGGCAGTTGATTGTACTCCGAGCACTTCCATCAAGGGTTGGCAACAATGATGACCAGTGCGAATAGCAATGCCTTCGCTATCAAGTAAGGTTGAGAGGTCATACGGGTGCACTTCTTCAATTGAAAATGAAATAACTGCGGCTTTATCTTTAGTAGTTCCATGAATGGTAAGGCCAGGGATTTCCTTCAGACCACTTTGGGCATAGTGAAGAAGGGTACTCTCATATTCAGCAAGAGCCGATAAATCATGCCCCTTTAAGTAACGAAGAGCTGTCGCTAATCCAATGGCCCCAGCTACATTCGGGGTGCCAGCTTCAAATCGTTGGGGGTGGGGGGCAAAAGTGGTACCATTAAAGCTTACTTGGTCAATCATATCTCCGCCGCCTTGGTAGGGTGGCATTTCAGCAAGCAATTCTTTTTTGCCATATAATACGCCAATGCCCATTGGACCAAAAACTTTGTGTCCAGAAAACGCAAAGAAATCACAGTCCATTTTTTTTAAATCAAGAATTGTATGGGGGACGCTTTGAGCTCCGTCCACTACAACATGAACACCATGTTCGTGGGCCTCGCTAATTATTTCCTCGATTGGATTAATCGTTCCCAGTGAATTTGAAATATGACAAAGCGATAAAACCTTTGAAGTTTCATCGGATAATAAATTGCTCAATTCTTTTCTATTTAACGAACCATCGTGATTGATTGGAGCAACTTTAACCCTTAACCCTTTTTCCTCTGCGATCATCTGCCATGGGACAATATTGGCATGGTGCTCCATTTGACTGAGTATCACAGAGTCACCTTTTATTAGATATTTTTTAGAAAAAGATTGAGCGACTAAATTAAGTGCTTCGGTTGCACCACGCACAAAAATGATTTCTTCGGATTCCACATTCAGCCAATTGGCGATTGTTTGACGAGCCATTCGATACTCGTTTTCAGCTTCTTCTGCGAGAGCATAGACACCACGATGAACATTAGAGTTTTGTTTTTTGTAGTATTTTGACAAAGCGTCAATTACGCACTTTGGCTTTTGCGAAGAGGCAGCATTATCTAGATAAGCCAATGGTTTTCCACGGTTTAATTGGCTAAGTATTGGAAAATCATTCCTGATTTCTTTAATCTTTATCGACATATTTTAATCAGGCTATTTCTGAGGGAACAAATGCCAATTGGGGAAATTTTCACCTAGAGGGAATGAAATGAGAATCGCAGAAGTTTTTTGTATCACGAGCACCTTTCTATTTCATTTAGAAGGTTTCCGCAACTGCAGAAGGAATTTTAAGGAGTCAGAAATTGCCAGGTTGCTAAAATTCTATCATCTTTAGATACACGAAAGGATATTCGAGTCTTTGAATATTCCCCATGAGGTTTTTTAAATAGAAACTGGTGTTCCCATGACTCCTTGTTTTTAACAAATTCAAAAATGCTTTCAGCATTTTCATCTGGGTGAATACGCGAGATGAGAAAATCCGGATCCAAAAGATCGTACTTATCGTAGCCTGTAATTGCAGTGGCATTGTCAGAAAAATAGGATATTGAAAGAAAGTTATCTCTAATTTCTGCTTCAAGTAAAATCGTTTCTAACGCAAAGAGAATATCTGCATTTTTTGCTAATTGAGAACCTAGTTTTAAGAATATTTGTTCAACCGAATCTTCTTCAATAGGCTTCATGTATGAGTTTTCAACTCCATCCAAGTATCTCTTTATAGCAAAACGCATGATTTGAGAAACCGAGCGATTTTGCCTAAATGACTGCTTTGTCAATACTGCTTTCTCCTGTTCGTTTAATGCCACAGAGACCTGAGTGCGTTTTTTTGCTTTTGTTGGCATTACTTAGGAATATTAATTAAATAAACGATTTATATTATAAACCTATCCTTGAGCTGGTATTTAGAACAAGGCAAGCTAAAGCTTTAGTTCAAAATGAAATTTTCGTATCAGGGAGAGCCTTACGCAAACGCTCAATACCATTTTTGGTTACTTCTGAGTTCCAGAGATATATTTCCTCTAAACTTTTTAGTGAGCTTAGTGTAGCAACACTATTATCAGAAACTTTTGAACTTACTAAGTTCAAATATGTCAAGTAGGGCATTTTGCTTAGATTTTCAACTCCACGATCTGTGACCGAGGTATTTTTTAAGTTTAACCATGTTAAATTGTTAAATTTTTTCACTTCACCAAGAACACTGTCTGTAATGGAGGTTCTAGATAAATCAAGATGAGATATATTGTTTTTTATCGAAGAAAGTGCACCGATTGCATCGTCTTTTATTAAATTTGGACCGGATGAGAATTCAGCTCTTACCATAGAATGTCTCATAGAAAGTAGGGTAACTAAAGCACCAGATTTTTGAGCTGCTGCCATTTGTGGTTTAGATGGTGCTTTCAAGCGTTTTGCCAATTTCTCCACTATCGATTCTTCATTATTTCCATCAATTGGAGCCATAGCAACATTTTCTTCTTTCGGTTTTGCAAAGGTATCAGTCGGGTTTTCTTTTGCTCCTTCTGTGATCCATTGTTTGAACATGTTAATTTCGTCTTCGGTAAGTGGGTCACCTTTCGGAGGCATGATTTCGGGATCGTCTGAATCAAGTGTAATGACGGCGTATAACGTGCTTTCTTCCGCATTTCCTTTTTCAATAATCGTGCCATCCAAGTTTCCTTCAATAATCGCTTCATAAGTGTCGAGACGAAGGCCGGCTTTGGGGTGAATCGTTCTACCATTTTTTACATAAGGTTCACTGTGGCAGTCCAAGCATCGCTCCTCGATCAGGGGGAAGATATGCTGGTGGAAACTAACACCTTTACTCATGTCAGATGAAATAGCCTCTCCTCCCCCCGCTGAAGCCTTTGCCCCTTCCACGATCCATCTTTTTATAATATCAATTTGCTCAGTAGTAAGGGCTCCACCTTTAGGCGGCATGAACATGTCATCTTCTTCATCTAGGGTAATTACTTCGTACAAATAACTATCTTCTAGGTTTCCTGCTTCGACGACGGTATTGTCTAAATTCCCTTTCATTACCCATTCATGAGTATCAAGTCGAAGGCCTGCCTTCGGGTGGATTGTTCTTCCATTTTTTTCGTATGGCGCATTGTGGCAACTAAAGCAACGCTCGTCCAGTATAGGTAGGACATGATTTGTAAAATCCACGGGTTCGTCTGGTCCGGGAATAGCAGAGACCGTGTTTTCAACAGCTAAGCTTGGGTCTTGTCCCAGATTTACAGGCTTATATGCAAAAAATGATCCCGTTCTTAGTTTTGGTTTAGGCTTAGTTAAAGGTTTTACAACAATCTCTTCTTTTACAGGGGCATTTTTATCGGGAGTTGAATCGCCTGACGGGGTAGGCGAGGGCTCGTTCTTCGGGGTATCCTTTTTAAGCAAACGAGGGTCTCCTTTTGGTACAGTTCCAGATTGAGCAACCTTAATTAGGTATTTTTGATCGTTGGCTGATAGTTGCTTAAATTGAACCGGATAAAGCTTATTATCTTTACCTTTAAGATAGAAAGTTTGCCCCTCATAGCTAATCAGTTTACCGCTAAAGGCTTGTCCAGTAGAGGTAGTGAAGACACGAAATGGTTCCTCTGCCCATGAAGAGAGCAGAAAACTGAAAAGAAGCGAAAGGATGAGAACCTTACGACCTGCCATTATAAATTCGGTAAATTACGCCAGAACATCAAACAATGGTTTACCATCATGGGCAACTGTGAATGGTCTACCTGAAGGAGAGTACTGAACATCGTTTAAAGGTAAGCCCATAGCATGAGCAATCGTAGCATTTAAGGAGGCTGGATCAATAAATTTACCCTCTGCTGGATTTCGGCCTACTTTATCCATTTTTCCATAGACAGTTCCACCTTTAATCCCGCCACCTGCCAGAAACGCAGTGAAACCATAAGGCCAATGATCTCGGCCATCACGAGGATTGATTTTAGGAGTTCTCCCGAATTCCGAGGTAAGAACCACCATTGTTTCCTTAAGTAAACCTCTCATCTCGAGGTCTAACAGCAGTCCACTTAAAGCTTTATCTATATCCGCACAGTTATTAGCAACAGCCTCAAAGTTGTTATCGTGTGTATCCCATCCGCCACGGCTAATTTCAACATAACGGACTTGATTTTCAACTAGCCTACGGGCAAGTAAGCACCCTTGTCCAAAATTAGACTTTCCGTAAAGTTCATGCATCTGTTCCGGTTCTTGTGTAATATCAAATGCCTTTAAATCCTCACTGCGCATCAGTTTGATCGCGTCTTTGTAGAGGTCTGAATATGCGCGAACCTGCTTTTGGTCATACTGATTGAGGTAGGAAGCATTCATTTTCTGAGCCATTGCTAATCTTCCCCCAAAGCGAGTCTCATCGAGATAATCCGCAATTTTACTATTAGCAAGACCAGCTGATGGATTTCCAATAGGAAGAGGGCCGTACTTTGATTCTAGGAAACCAGCACCCGCAGGATTGGCTCCAATTTGAACATTCGATGGAATCGTAGTGTTAATATTTCCAGAAAGCTTGGATACCCAACTTCCGAATGTCGGGTGTGCAATTGTACCGCGTTTAAGGTAGCTAGTGTGCATGAGGTAACTTGCTTGTTCATGCGCTCCTTGACTGGTAACCATTGTTTTAATAATGGCTGAGTTGTGCATGTGCCTGGCAGTTTCAGGTAAATTTTCAGAAAGAAATACGCCATCTGCTGAAGTAGCAATTGACTTAGTAGGTCCTTGGATATCTGGTGCGTCTGGGTTTGTTCCAAAGGTATCAAGGTGGGACATCGCTCCACTCATGTTAAGATAAATTACATAACGAGCTGTGGCCGGACGGGAACCTGGTTCGAGTGCATTTACATTGTTGTGAATGTAAGAACCGGCCATTGGTAAAAGTCCAACTCCCAAGCATGCTTTCGCGGCACTAGTTATAAACTCTCTTCTGTTTAATTCGTCTAGTTTGGTAATGTCTGATTTCATATTTAATTTCCCGATTGTTTATTATACTGTTAATTTTTATTGTACAAACATGAATTCATGGCTGTTCAGAAGAGTCCACACGATGTCTTTGTGAAAATCCTCAACATCCAATTTTTTGATCATGTCTTTAAAATCTGTTAATTCTCTAGTGTTTGGCTTTCTTTGAAGAATCGCGAGAAAAGCTAGGTTGATTTTCTCTTCCATGGAAGAACCCTTCGCTATTTCGTTCAAGGTCACTGATTTCTTGTTATTAACCAAGTATTTTTCAACATAGCCATTGATCATGGCAAGCACTTGGTTCACTGCAGCTTCCTTGTGCGAAACTTGTATTTGATCTCGGGGTGAACCGCCAAATTGTAGAATTAAGTGACCTCTTGGAGCAGGGTCTCCTACTTCAGCGGCTCGTAAAGATTTCGTATCACGCGTAGGTGTACCTTTTCTTTTAAAGCCTTCAGATTCAGATGGCTTAGTGGAGTCCATACCCATATTTGCCATCATTGAATTACCGTTCATAGCAGGTTGAGCGGCAGCGAATTTATTTACGCAACCCTTACAACAAAAAGCCACTGTTTCACCTTTCGAATCTTTTGCAGTAATATCAGGATCCGCTCTTCGGTCAGGCTTGATTGGACACATTTCATTTAACGGTGCAGCCTTCATTGATGCCATTTCATTCTTTTTGGCGGAAGCTGGAAGTGAAGCCATAAATTTATTTTTACAACCGTTACAGCAGAAAGCGACAGTTTCGCCTTTTTCATTCATTGCTGTTATGTTCGGGTTAGCATCTTTGGTTGTTTTTATCGGGCATTTTTTATTTTTTGGCGCCATCGGTTTGGCAGCCATTTCCATATCCATGTTTCGATTGGCTTTCTTCGAGTTATACTTTGCCATCACCTCTTCGAAAATATCTTCAGCATTCATTTGGGAAAATCGGACAAACCGATCAAAGCCATCTTCAGGCGTTCTGGAATTTATCCGGGTGTCGAGGTCCGGATAATTCAGACCGACCAAGGAGTCCCAAAGTTGCTCGCCTGACATCCGTTGCATTACAGGGCCTTGGTAAAAGTAGGGCGCTGCTCCTCTCTTTGGAAAGTCTGGGTTTGGTCCAGCAATTACCCATTTTACTTCAGGGGGCATAGTTTCATCCTTCGAATCTCTTGAAGTAATCTCTCTAGCAGGAGCTTCACGTTGAAAAGCCTGAGTGTTGTAAATAATGCGCAGGAATTCCTTCATGTCATAATCCAAAGCAACCATTAATTTTTCTAAATGTAACATCAACTTCGGGTGAGTGGGAAGAGTGTCATCATACATATTGTCAACAGGTTCAATAAGTCCGTATCCAAATGCAGTTTTCCATAGGCGGTTCGCAATGACAGTCGAGAAGCGCGGGTTGTCCGGAGATGCGAGCCAACTCGCGTATGATGCACGGGAACCTTTCTCCTTAAGGTTTTCATCCAATTCAACCACAAGCCCGAAGATGGTTTTGGCCTCAAGTTTTTCTCCAGGTTTTGCATTGTCGTACTGGTAATCATTGGGGAGGTTAATTTGCCCCTTTCCTAGATCGTCTAAGCCAGGACTGAGGATATCCTTAACATAATCAAAAGCTCTGTTAATCTGATTTCTTTCCTCCTCATTTTCTTTCATTTCGTCACGAACCAATTTGTTGAGATCGTTAAGTTGATCATTCCTGCGATTTACACTTCCAACACCATGAGTAAACGCGGCCATTTCATAAAATTGTTTTTGGGTCCAACGATCGAAGGGATGGTCGTGGCACTGTGCACATTCAAGGCTGGTTCCGAGAAAGACCCGAACGGTGTTAGCCATGTTATCCAATCCCATGCCCTGATCACGGTAAAAATAGCCGACTGCTCCGTTACCTCTTTCCCACATAGGACCGGTTGAAGACAGCATCTCCTTAACCCAAACATCATAGGGTTTGTTAGTTGCGATTGAATCCTTCAAATAACGGACAAAAGGGTAACCATCAGAGCCCTGGTTACCCACGCGAGTTTTTGCTCTAAGGATGTCTGCCCAATAGATGTACCAGTTTTTGTTGTATCCTTCGGAGGCAAGGAGTTTATCAATTAATTCGCCTCTGGCTTTTTTATCTCTTTTTGCAAAGAACTCTTGAGTTTCTTCGAGAGTGGGAATGCGTCCGATAATTTTGAGATACGCACGGCGAAGAAAAGTTTCGTTGGATATTTCCTTGCCAGGACGTTGGCTGTAGGTTCGCAATTTGGCTTCGATGATACGATCAATGAATTGTGTGTTGATTGCTAAGTCTCTGTCAGAGAGAGGGCGGTTGAATGTAGGCAAGGCATCGTGGTTGGGAGGAAAGTTGTTTTTAACAAAAGCCTGATCGTCTTCAGTGAAAATATTTAAATTAATCCTGAAAAGCTGTTTGTCTGAGGCCCTCTTGAGCAGAACATCTCCGTCTTCAAAATACTTTACAACTGAACCTCTTATTTTTTGTCCGTTATTAGAGTGGAAATCCCTGTCTGCTCCAGACGCAAATTGAAAATGACTGAGTAATGTGATTAAAGAAATAAATACGGACAGTTTCATCATAATCATAATTTGTTTACTTAGGCGGGATGATGCAAGGAAAATAAGGTTGAAATAGAGAAAAAATAAGTGAGTTTTTATTATTCAGTTTGAGTTGTATGTTGGAACGCTTCTCACAGTAGAGAACCCTCAAGTAATTTGAGCAGAACATTTCAACGGGAATGTCATACCCAACCTAACTACACTCTGCCAAAAGATTGTTATTTTGGACAAAATTTATTTTCTGCACTGTGCATAAGCAAAATATAAGGCAACATGTCCAACTGGGATGGTGACAAGCAAGCCTACTCCCAGGCAAATGGCACCCAAAACTTGAAGAAGGCCGAGAGCGATAAAAAGGAGACACAAATTTATCCAATTTCCTTTTGCAGCAAGCCTTGATTTTTGCATTGCATCGATAAATGATAAATTGGGCCGGTCTGCGAGTACACAAGGAGAAAAAGTCCACCATATTGAAAAAATCAAGCCGGGTATGATAAAAAACACAAAACCTATAAAAACTATAAAACCAAGAATAATAGGACCCAAAATTTTATCAACCGCTTTTGTGAAGTCAAAAAGATCTCCTATTTCCATTTGTTTTCCTGTTTCTTGAAATCGTTTGGCACATCCGAAGAAGTTTACTCCTAAAAGAGGGGCAAGTAGAAGGCCAATTCCGGTCGAACTTAACGCACTTGTTATCACTAGCCATGCAATGGAACCGATCACATTTCCTTTAAAAAAAGTAAATGCTTGCCCAATCGAGGAGCCAATTGAGAAGGAACCGTTTCCTTGAGCGGAACCCTGAACTGGGTTGGCTTTTTGTTGAGCTTGAGGTCTTGTAGGGGAGTTTGACTCTGTTTCACGGGGAATGCCAATTCCCGTAGCGGAAAAAGTAGGAGAAGCGAGAGATTCCCAGTTGGCCATTCCATCTTTCCACCCAAGGGTTTGAAGGGTTATTTGCCCATTTGTAAGCATTTGGTTTACTTGATCAATTTCGTAGGGGCCAGCCTGTTGCTGGTTTATATTTAAAAATAAGCTCATTCTGCCTATTTATGCTTAGGGTCAGTTTTTGGTCAAGAATGCATTGCCCGCTTGGAATTGCCAGATTGTCGATCCTGTGCATATTAAGTGATGTTTTATGTTGAATTTCCTAAAAAAGAGACCAGTTGTCTTTGGCTTTTTCCTTTATTGCTTACTGAGTTTGTTTTTTTACTCCTGCGGTAGTGAAGAGGCAAGAGATAGCCCATCGCCACCACTGGCCAATCTGGGGGATTACCGTTTGGATGAGTATGTGGGGGCATCGACTTGTGCTGAATGCCATGCTGAAGCCCATGCTAAGTGGGAAGAATCTCATCATTATCACGCAATGGAATTGCCAAGTCCAGAAACTGTTCGTGCAGATTTTAACAACACAGAATTTGTGAATTTCGGCATCACCACAAAGTTTTTCATGGAGGATGAAAAGTACATGGTCGAAACGAATAATCAACAAGGGGAGATGGAGGTTTTTGAAATTGCATATACATTTGGCTGGGAACCACTTCAGCAATTTTTAGTTAAGTTTCCAGATGGTCGAATGCAGGTTTTGCCAACTTGTTGGGATGTAGAGAAAAAAGAATGGTACCATCTCTATCCCGACGAAAAAATTGCACATGATGATCCACTCTTCTGGACCCGCTCCATGCAAAACTGGGATCACATGTGCGCTGATTGTCATTCCACTAATCTGCGCAAAGAATTTGATGATGCGAAACAAACCTTTTCCACAGCTTATTCGGAAATGAATGTAGCCTGTGAATCCTGCCACGGGCCGGGCCGAGATCATGTAGAATTTGCTCGGAAAGGAAGGGGGTGGAGTGGACTAGAGCATTTCGGGCTTGCAGATGTGAATAGTTCAAATATCGCTCAGATTGAATCCTGTGCTAAGTGTCATGCTCGCCGTGGGTTTGTTCATCCCGGTCATCATGCAGGTAGTAAATTTCTCGATCATTTTATTCCTGAGGTGACTCAGCCATGGTCTCCAGATATGAGTGTTCCGACCTACCATGTTGATGGTCAAATAGATGATGAGGTTTATGTTTATGGTTCCTACATTCAAAGTAAAATGTTTCATCAGGGAGTTAAATGCGTAGATTGCCATGATCCGCATACCGTGAAACTGCATACTTACACCAACCAGCTTTGTACTCGCTGCCATGTTCCCAACGAGAAAAATCCAACGGGTTTTGATACGCCTGCTCATCATTTTCATCAGGCAGGCACTAAAGGTGCCCAGTGTGTGGAGTGCCATATGCCCGAAAAGACCTACATGGGGATTGATGCCCGAAGGGATCACAGTATCCGTATCCCGCGTCCCGATCTGTCGGTAAAGCATGGATCTCCTAACGCCTGTAACCAATGTCATGCTGACAAAGATGCGCAATGGGCAGCTGATGCAGTTGAAGCACGAAAAGGTCCGAAAAGGTCCAGAGAGGTTCGCCACCCGGAAGCCTTTCATGCATTTCGAACCGGTTCACCCGAAGCGGAAAAACTCCTCATGGCTGCATGCCAGGATCCTGAATCCCCAGCCTTTACCCGGGCCGGTGCCATGCTTGCCCTTCGTCGTTTTCTAAGTGAAGCATCCTTTGATGAAGCTCGCCGAAACCTTGATTCGAATCAGTCGGTAGTTCGTGCTGCAGCGGTTTCTAAACTTGAGGATTTGCCACCTTCTCGCAGTCACGCATCTCTTGTACGCATGCTGGGCGACCCTATTGTTTCAGTTCGTACCGAGGCTGCCCGTATTCTTTCTCGTAGTCCAACTACATTATTTAATGAAGTAGATCTGGGGTTATTTCGTCAGGTTTTTCGTGAATTGAAGAAGCGGTACGAGCACAATCTTGACCGCCCGGAATCTCACCTTTCTCTGGGAATTCTAGCCGAGAATCAGGGTGACCCCGTTCTTGCTGAAGAGCATTACCGATCAGCTATTAAGCGTGAGGATACTTATGTTCCTGCACGGATGAACTTGGCGACCCTATTGAGCCGAAGAGGGCGGAGTAGAGAGGCAGAGAAGCTTCTTCGCGAGGCCATTCGATATCAACCGGCTTGGGGGCAAGCCCATTATTCGCTTGGTCTTTTGCTTGCTGAGGACCGTAGCCGTTTGCCCGAGGCTACTCGTGCTCTTGAAAAAGCTGCCGCATATTCTAATGGTAATCCGCGAATCTTTCACAACCTTGCAATTGCCTATTGGCAGCAGGAGAAAATCGACCCTGCAATCTCGACCTTTTTAAAAGCTATCGAATTAGAACCGCAGAACCCCGAGTTTTTGCAAAACCTACTTCAACTCCTCGCTCAGCGGAAACGGTGGAAGGATGCTTTGCCATACGCAAAACAATTAGTCACGCTGTTACCTGACAGTGCCGAGGCTAAAGCATTTCTTACTCAGATTGAGCGTTCTGCCAGTTTATCGTTCGAATAAAATAAATTTTATTTTTCGGGATTAATCTGAAAAGTAGCTATCGTCTCTGGTTTTTTGCCAATCCATCTGGTGGGGATCCTTGGCTTGAAATTGGATCGGGCTTTGTTCTACTGATTTCAGGTAATCATGCTTGAGAATTTTCTCTTGCATCTCTCGCCATTCCGCCTCTCCGATCAGAACAGAACTACCCTGAGCGGAGTAAATCAGCATAGGTTGATGCGTTTGATTCGTTTTCTCAATCAATGCGGGAAGATTACCCTGGGCAATCCAGGTTTTAATGGAATCCATAACTCAAGC
>Ga0209631_10002742_pt1 | contig 20811 bp, 21 predicted proteins | sample COG_08_FD_184752 | JGI IMG/M metagenome (GOLD analysis project Ga0209631, IMG submission 184752) | Pelagic Microbial community sample from North Sea - COGITO 998_met_08 (SPAdes) (version 2) | ecosystem: Environmental > Aquatic > Marine > Neritic zone/Coastal water | place: Helgoland, sampling...
CTTTTATCAATTATATTATTATTCGTATCAGCATTAGGTGCCGTAAAAATTATAGTCTGACTGAATTTTTCTAAAGATTTTAATAGCTCTTTTATATCATATTCCGTAGTCTCGGGATGTTTAGTAGAAGGATGATAAGTTACAAGAATTGGCTTATTTTTTATAATAATATTATATTTAATAGACAATTCATTCAAAGTAAGGAAATTAATATTTTTAATATTATCAAGTGACGGACAACCAACAATTTTTATTCTATAATTTTCTTCCCCCATCTGATTTATTCTTTTCGCATGATCTTTAGTAGTACAAAAATGAATATGACTAAATTTTGTAATTGAATGCCTAATTGCATCATCAAATGCTCCATAAGTTAATTCTCCACCTCGCAAATGAGCAATTACAATATTATATGGTATAGAGGCAATTACAGCTGCTAACATTTCAAAACGATCTCCAGTAATAACTAACAGATCAGGTCTATTTTTTTCATATACTTCAGCATATTTTAAAACACCTTTTGATATAGATTTTGAAATAGAAAATTTTGTATCAGAATCAAAATTTGTAGTTAGCTTATCTTTAATTTTAATTTTATCTTGTTCTATTTCTTTTATAGTATAGCCAAACTTTTTAGATAAATGCATGCCTGAAACATAGAAATCAACTTTAAAATCACTGTCTTCATACAATTTTAATAAAACAGGCTTGATAATACTATAATCAGACCTCGCTACGGATACTACGGCAACCCTAATCATTATTTTTATTTTCCATATATTTTATATTGGCTAGATCAAATTGCCATTTCTCATCTATATTGATAGAATCATTAAAAGACATTAAAAATGACTTTGTACTATCTACTGGCATAGGAACTTTGTATTTTAAATTTTTTGTTTTTAAAGCATATACGACTCCATTTGGTTGATAAGTTTTTTGAGAATCTTGAGCTCTACTTATAAAGTTATCTTTAAGTAATTTTTGTAAATTTCCTCTTGAATTTATCCTATACATCCACTCTGGTGGATAATCCACTTCTTTTATAGACATTGCTGAATCCGCACCATTAAGTACTAATTTTATTACCTCATCTATATGTTTGCCTGTTCTAAAGGGAGTATTAGGTTGTAAAACTACTACAATATCAGTTTTCCAATTTTCATTATCATCTAAAAAATTAACTGCATGTCTAACTACATCCCAAGTAGAAGAGTTATCATATGCCAAATTATCAGGTCTAATAAAAGGCACTTCTACATTTAAATTTTTAACTAAATTAATATATTTTTTGCTTTCCGTAGATAAGATTACTCTATTTAAATATTTGCTTTGATTGGCTGAATCAATAGCTATTTCTAGTAAAGATTTTTTTCCAATAAGCATTGTATTTTTTCCTGGCAATCTTTTAGACCCCTCTCTAGCAGGAATAATACCTAATATATTAAATGATTTAATCACAATTATTTTATATCAATAAATCTTTTCTCTTCAGAAGACTTGAAAGCAGCAGTTAAAACTTTTAGTGTATTAACTCCATCTTGGAGCGATGTAATAGGTTTAACTTTTTTATCTAAACAATCTAAAAAATGTTTTGCCTGCAAATCATAACTTGTAACAAAATCACTCTTATCAAACTCCTCAGTAGTCCATTTATTTTCTTTCGAGCTGTAAATAGATATTTTTGGTTCAATCCTATCCCAAATCAAAGTTCCTTCTTCACCTATTAACTCTAAACCTATTCTCGGTGACCTCCCCAATAAATCAAAATGAGCTTCTCCTATGATTCCTGATTTAAATTTTAAGTTTAAAACTGCCAAATCATCACTATTAATTTCTAAATTACTTACTTTACCTACATATGCAGATAAGCTTTGTATTTCTCCAAATAACCATCGCAATAAATCAATGCCATGACTCTCGTCTAATAAAGCCCCTCCTCCTTGATCAGCATGCGCCATATAAAAATTTCTATAATCTTCCCAAGGGTGCCAATCAGGAAGATATGAACTAATTTGTAATCTTAATGAAAATATTTTTCCTATAACATCCTCACTTAATAGCTTTTTTACTTTTTGTAAAGAAGGAATAAACCTATAACAATAAGCAGTATAGAAAACAACATCATTTATTTCACATAAGTTTGATAATTCATCTAACTTCGACTCATTATTTGCTAAAGGTTTTTCGACAAAAATATTTATTTTATTTTTTGCTAATTTTAAAGCAATTTCAGTATGAGAATTTGGTGGAGTGCATATTAATGCTGCGTCTAATTTATATTTTTCTATAATTTCATCTATATTACTTGAAGTCGATTTAATATCTATTTCTTCTTTAGCCTGCAGTATTCTATCTTCTCTATTATCCACTCCAAAAATTTCATGTCCTAAGTTTCTAAAAACTTTAGCATGCCTTCTACCTATGGAACCTAATCCTATTACTAATATATTTTTCATATGTCTACCTTTCTATATTTATATATTAAATTAAAAATTATCTCTTATATCTGGTCGCTTATTTAATAAATATTTTTTTATGCGTGGATAAGAATTTTCAGTAAAATGAAATATATTGCCTGCAGCAACTGACTCAGAGTTTGTTAAATTGTAACAATCTAATATGTGTCTTTGGTGTCCGGCTCCACTGCATGAAATTACTGGAATCTTTACACTATTTGTTATTTCATTGATTATTTCTATGTTGTAACCATTGCCCTTACCATCAATATCAATAAATTGTAGTAATATTTCTCCTGCTCCTATTTTTTCTACTTCTTTTGCCCAATCTACTGGATTTATATTTATATTTTTTCTCCCACCATTAATAAAAACAGAATATTCTTTTTGATTAACTAATTTACAATCAATACTAGCTACAATTGCTTGACTACCATATACTTTACAAGCTTTATTTATTTCTTGTGCGTCATGATAAAAATATGAATTTACTGATACTTTATCAGCACCATATTCTATTCTCATTTTTATATCATCAAAATTCTTAATATTACCACCAAAAGTTAATGGCATATTACATTCATAGGAAAAACGTTTGATAAACTGAAGTAAATTATTTACTGGTTTGTGCTTATAATCATCCCTATTATGTTCAAAATCAGATTTACCTGCGCTAATATCTATAAGAATAAGCTCATCAACATTCCACTGTCTCATTCTTTCAGCGTGAATAGTAGGTTCTCCAATTATTTGGTGGATCGAAAACTCTTCACTTCTCACTATCCAACCATTTTTAAAAAATAAAACTGGTATTAATCTTCGCTTATACAAATTTATTCCAATGATAAAAAGTTTTTAAAGAATATAGCTCCAATTTCTGCACTTTTTTCTGGATGACTTTGAATTCCATAAATATTATTTTTCCTAATTGCAGAAACAAATTTAGATCCATAATTTGTATAAGAAATTATGTAGTCCTCAGGACAATCTGCCGCATAAGAATGGGCAAAATACATATCCATATCTTCAATGCCTTTAAAAATTGGATCTTTATTGCTATTCATAGTATTCCAACCAATATGTGGAACACTTAGGCCATTAGAATTAATTTTTTTCACTCTTCCAGGGATCCAACCCAAGCATTCTGTCAAACCAAACTCTTCACTTGATTCAGTCAAAATTTGCATACCAGCGCATATTCCACATATTCTACAATTTTTTTTTAAAACTAAATCTTCAAGCGTCTCAATTAAATTTCCATGATTAATATTTTTCATTACTTGTTTGACCGATCCCACACCTGGCATTAAAATATGAGTTGGACAAAAGTCTGTTAATTCTTGTCCATTAGAAATTATAGTTGGTTCAAAATTTAATTTGTTCAGACAATTTATAACTGACCCAATATTTCCAATTCCTATATTAATTACAGCTACTTTTTTATGTTTCATTTAATTAAATCTTATTCCCTATATTTAGAATGTTTAACTTTACATTTAATATTAATTTAATAATTATTTGTATATTCTTCTATAAAGAGTAAAAGCCTCAGCATATTCTAAACCCGACTCAGAACCTCTTTTTATTGCTAAAGCTTCTATAGACCTTAGTGATCTAGGATGAGGAAAATCTTTCAATTCGTTTTTATAAATTTTTAGACCTTCAATTTTTTTATCGAATTGACTAGTAATATTAATATACAAATTAGGACTAAAAATATGTTTGCCTATTATTGGTGCCTGATCTGAACTTGATGGTGTCTCAAAACCTCTTATTTCTGGATTAATATTATGACCACTAATTGGTCTTATTGCTGCTAAAGTTGCACTCGCTACTATTTCATGATCTTTATTTATATCTGATAAAGCATGAGTGTAGACCAGATTAGGATGTATATCTTTCACAAAAGACTCTATTTTTTTAACTATATCTAATTGTGGTATAGCATCTAATTTCTGATCAGGAAAATCCAATACGGCACATAATTTACACCCTGAAAATTCGCTCCATTTTTTTGCATTTATAATTCTATCAGGATTTTTATCTTGACTGTTTTCTTTTGATTCTTCTCCATCTGATAATATAATAATAAATACATCATCGTTATTCTCCACATGCTTTATGAGCGTACCTCCTACTCCTAATGCCTCATCATCAGGATGAGCAACTATGCATAGAACTTTATTATTTTTCATTTTTATTTACTTTATTTTTTATGCTATCAAAATCTTTTGGAGAACCTAAATCAATCCAATCCTCATGCATTGGGAAAACTCCAATTTTTTGCCCAGATGACTTACTTATTTCTATTAGCTTAGGCATATCTATATTTTGATTTTTACCCACTAAACTTACTACAGATTTAGATAAACAATATAAACCAGCATTAATAAAATGTTCCAATACAGGCTTTTCATTAATTTTTTCAAACTGATAGTCTTCATTGTATTCTATAACACCAAACTCTACTTTTATTTTATTTAAAGCAGCAGCTATAGTTAAATCATAATTATGTTTTAAATGCATGGTAAATAAATTTTGAAAATTTACGTTAGTTAATATATCACCATTCATTACTAATATATTTTCATCTATTTGTGTCGGCAATAAACCTATACTTCCTGCAGTACCTAATGCAAAAGGTTCATATAGTAAGTTAATTGTCATTTTTGAATTATAAGTGTCTATAAATTTTTCAAACTTTTCACTTAAATGATAAACTGAAATATAAACATTTTTAAAACCTTCCTTATCTAATTTATTTAAAATCTTTCTAAGAATAGGTGCACCATCAATATTCAATAAAGGCTTTGGGGTATTTTTGGTTAAATCTCCTAATCTTGAACCTTTTCCGCCCGCAAGAATTAATGCGGTTTGAACTGATCTAATTTCTTTATTACTAATCAATACTTCTATTAATAAATTGTTTTTATCAACTACAGGTAAAAAAGGCATTTGCAAGTCTATTAGACTTAACTTTTTAATATTTTTACTAGACTCTCCTGGCTTACCTATATAAGGATCTTTATTCATATATTCTTTAATCTTATCTTGAGTAGAAATATTATCTTTAAGCATAGCCCGTCTTAAATCACCATCTGTTACGGTTCCAACTAATTTATGATTATCATCTACTATCAATATAAACTTTTCATCAATATGATTAAGCCGTTTAATAATATTATGCAAAGATAGATTAAAATTACATACAAAATCTGAGGATGAAGTAATTGATATTTTTTTAATATTCTTCATTAAGACTTTTGAGCAACCACAAGCATGCTAGAAGAGAGTTTATATTTTTTTAAAAACTCTTGAAAATTTTGTAATAAATTTTTATTACCTGATGATAAAATATCAGTTAAAAAATTACCTACTTTTTCTTTATTATCTTTATTTCCTTCAATAGCTTTTGATAATATATCAACATCTAAAGATCCTGGAGTAGTAATTTCAATATTATTAAACCCTGCTCTATGAGCCAAAATTCTAAATGAAGAAGGACTAAAATAATTTAAATGCTCGTGATCAACGCACCCTGATTCCGACGTTAATGCCGATGGCTCAATTCCTCCATAATTTGGGCAAGTAATCATTATATAACCACCTTTTTTTAAATATTTTTTTACCCATAATAAAAATTCATATGGAGAATATAAATGTTCAATAGTTTCAAAGCTTGCTATAGCAGTAAACTTTGATTTTGAATGGAAACTTTGATAAGGCATATTATAAGTAGTAATCCCTTTGCTCTTTGATGCTTTAGCTTGATCTGGCGTAGGTTCAATTCCTATTATATCATCAAAAAAATTCAATTTACTCACTTCTTCTAGAAAAAAACCAGATGATGAGCCAATTTCTAAAATATTACCTCCAATAAAATTAGCCTTTTTACATTTTTCTATTAGTAATTTAGCTCTCGGTCTAAATAAAAATTTTTTTCTTTTATCTGAGGTAGCAGAATATACATTTTTACTCCAATATTCATACACTTTTGAACGTTTATAAAATTCTGATAATAAATCTGCATCTGGTCTAGGGTTTACATAAACAGTATCACAATATGAACATTTAACATATTTTAATCCTTCTTTAGTAAACTCAGCTGAATGATCACTTTTATCACAGGCTGGACAATTAACATTTATAAATTTTGAAGACCTGTCATTTAACCATTTAACGTCTTCATTAATTGCCTCACTTTGTCCTTTTTCAAGTGAAGAGGGTCTTATATCAGTTTCGCTAAAATTATTTTCCATCACATTAAAACTTCTTTACTTTTCTGGATCCCAAATATTTCTTTTTTTCCAATTATTATTAGAATCTTTACCCCACACCCTAGTATCTCTATATGTATCTGCTATCTTATCAAACCAATCCTCACTTCTTTCAACATATTTTAACCAATCGTATAAATCAGATGATTTTACATGATCATATTTTTTAACCATTTCAATTGCCTCATCTCGTGTCATATATCCTCGACGAACATCTTTCGCAGAATGGTCAGTTCCTCTTCCATATCCAAATTTTATGTATTTAAGATAATCATGAATACCATTTTCATATTTATCATCTAAATTTGACATTCTTCTATATGTCCTCTCAAACGGAATATCAGATTCTTTCCATCCATATTTTTCTTTAACTAATTTAGTATGTGCGTTCATATCCCAAGGATCATAATTACCAATGTAAATGCCTCTCAGTCCAACTTTAGAAACTTCCTCGTCTGATGGATATTTAGTCCATTCTAATTCATGTTCATAAACAGGGTCTTCTTTGTCACCTAGCATATCGTACCAATCAAAACCCCTAAGTGACTGATCTTTTCTATACCTAGCAGTAAATTCGACATAATCATTCATTGAATGCATTCCCCCCATATCCGTCCAACCATGCTCTCCCCAAAATACGAGTGGAATATTAAATTTTACTGCTACTTTCATTGGCATAGTCATAATTCCTGCATGATTATGCCAATTCATATCTCCCATTTTTCTAAAACATAATCTATTCATTCTTTGCAAAGTATCAGTTCCAGGAGTAATTATAAAATGATCGGTGTTAAAAACATTCTTCATATTCCATAAGTTCTTCCAACCTGCATCTAGATAATTATTTCCATTATAGGTAACTAATAGTGGATTGAGCCCTAGTTTTTCTTTAACAAAATGGACTTGATAATAACTATCTTTGCCTCCAGAAACCCCTATTACACATTCATAACCACTAGGTTTCCTATATGCTTCAATATCATCTAATAAAAATGATAACCTTTCATCCCAGTCAATATTATTTTTTTGTTCTTCTACTCGGCAAGCACTACAGACTCCTTCATCGTCAAGGGTCAGTGTAATAGCTGCATTAGAAGGTAAAACACACTTTTTACACCATGATATTTTAGGTAAGTTAATTGAGCCCATAATTAAATTTCTTTTACATTTGTCATAGAATTATACCATATCATTATACACACTAAAAATATCACTAAACCATATAGTTCTATTATTTTTTTCATTTTTTAATAATTTCAAGCTTTCTAATGGATTATTTATAGCTTCTTTCTTTACTAACCTCACTTGCTCTAAAGCAATTTTAAAATCTTCTATTTCTGGAAGGGATTCAAAATGTTCTTCTGCTATATGACAAGTACTTATAAAATTTTCTAAATTAACATTATTATTATATCCTAATACATTACTTTGATGCTGCCTATAAGAGGAAACTTTTAGTCTAGTTTTTTTTGCAGTACAACCTTGATATAAAAGCATCGTATATAACCACCAATCTGTTGCAACAAGATGTTTAGGCACATCCAAAAAATATTTTTTTAATGATGAAGTTTTTATAGCTGTATTGGATAAACCCATAAAATTACCTTTAAGTAAAGGCTTATAATCTTCTATAAAATCAGGTAAATCTATATTATCAAATAAATTTTTATCTAAATATTTTTTGTTCTCATCTACTATGCTCATGTCTCCATAACTTATATCGGCATTTTTCAGAGCATCTAAATGTGTTTGCAAACTATCCTCAGATATTAAATCATCCATATCAATGAAGATTAATGCATCACCCTGTAAGTCTAGTGCACTTTTAATTAAAATATTTCTAATTTGAGTAATTGAATGTTCTTCCTTAGTAATATTCAAATTTATATTAATCTTGTCACTATATTTTTTTATTATAAAATATGGATTAAGTAAATCATCAACTACTATATTTAAAATCAATTCTTGTGTATTGTTTAGTTTAACTTTATGAATACTATTGAAAAAATCTTCTAGATACTTACGTCCATTCTCATAAAAAGAACTACAAATAATTATTTTTTTCATAAGTTAATAACTATAAGTGTAATTTATTCTTCATTATTTGTTCTGCCATAAAAAAATCAAATTTAGTATCTATATCAATAGACCTGTTTGCAGGCATTTTAAATCCATAGGTATTCTTTGAATAATAACTTTTTATTTTCTTAAGCTTTGCAGTATTAAAAACATGTACAGCACCATTTTGAACTACTCCATTTTCTACTTTTTGCCTAGCTAACATAAATGCTGAGGTTTCTTTTCTATCAGAAATTAGTCGATTACTTTTAGACAAACTAAAAAAAAGCGGTCTAGTTTCATATACTGATAATACAGCATCAGCTTTTATATTATTAAAAAAATTTATTGCTCCATCAATATCTTTAGCTAGTCTTAATGGCGATGTTGGTTGTAATACACAAAAACTTTTTGGTTCTGCACCCTCATTATTTAACATCCAGTTAAATAAATGAAAAATCGTATCAGTTAATATTGATTTGTCACCAGCTAAATATTTCGGTCTTTTAAAAGGAATATCTACTTCTTTAATATTTTTACATAAAGATATAATTTCATCGTCATCAGTAGAAATAATTATTCTCGTTATATTTTTACTTTTTATTGCTGCATTAATAGTGTGTAAAATTAAAGGTACACCGTTTAATAACTTAATATTTTTGCCTGGTAATCCTTTAGATCCTTTTCTAGCTGGGACAATAGCTAACAATATTTTTAGTCCTTCTTAATATTGTCATAAGATATCATTTCATCTTTTTGTATATCTTTATCTGCAATCTTACCTAATAATGTAGAATAATTATTTGGCTCCAAGCCAGTACCAGGTCTTTTAAAATCTAACATTTCTAAAGTAATTTTTTGACCTCTTTTTATTTCATGCTTAGCGACTATACTTCTTCTAAAAGCTCTTCTCATTAACAACTCTTCTTCAAAAACTGATCTTTCTTTCTTACCTAATGCAAGTGGTATTCTTTTTGCTGCCTGAACTATTTGTTTCATTTCTTCGGGAGTTGCAGAATTAGCATGGTCCCACCCTTCCATTTTCTTATCTAAGGTAAAATGTTTTTCAAAAACTTCTGCACCCCTTCCAAAAGAAGCAATTGGAATATCTATCCCTACACTATGGTCAGAGAAACCTATAGAATAATTAAAATTCTCTTTCAGTAAGTCAATATTATTCAGATCAGTTAGTTCATCTGAAGGAGGATAAACAGCTTTACAATGTAATAAAATAAGTTGATCATTTTTTGTTGCTTCAAAAGTCTTAACTGCATGTTCTACTTCTTTAAAATCAGATAATCCAGTAGAAATTATAGTAGGATAACCTGATAATCCAACTTTAGTTATCAAAAGATCATAATTTAAATCCATTGAAGCTATTTTTATAAAGGCCGGTTGTAATGAAATTAACTCTTGTAATTGCTTTGGTGTAAAAACAGATGAAGCAAAATCAATATTAATATTTTTACAATAATCTCTCAACTTAGAAAGTTCTTTAAAACTTAAAGCATATTTTTTAACCTGTTCTTCCAAACTTCCATCAAGCTCTCTTCCATCGTCTAAAAATGAATTATTTTTATATACTTTCTCAGAAAATAAATCCCTATCCCATGATTGAAATTTAACACAATCACAACCTGCCTTTTTTGCTTCATCTATTAATTTAAAAGCTAAATTCATATCCCCATTATGATTAGAACAAATTTCGGCTATAATATATATTTTATCTGAAAGTCTAAAATTTTTATTCATATTCTTATTTTTCTATTAACCAATTTCCTAGAACCAAAACATCCAATCCGCAACTATAAAAAGTTTTTATTGCATCTATAGGAGAGCAAACTATCGGTTCGCCGTTTAAATTAAAAGAAGTATTAATGATAATAGGTATCCCTGTCAATTTTTCAAATTCCTTAATCAATTTATAGTACCTAGGATTTGTCTTTTTAGACACAGTTTGTAATCTTCCTGTTCCATCTACAAAAACAACTGAAGGTATATATTTTCTTTTATTCTTTTTTACTGGGTAAACACTTTCCATAAAAGGTACTTGCTCACCAGTAGGAAGATCAAAAAAGTCTCTTGCACTATCTTCTGTAATAGAAGGAGCAAATGGTCTAAAATTTTCCCTGAACTTTACTGCTAAATTTAACTTATCTTTTACCCCTTTGATCCTTGGATCTGCAATTATAGATCGATTACCCAAAGCTCGCTGCCCAAACTCCATTTTACCCTGAAACCAGCCAATTAATTTTCCATCTACTAGTTTTTGCGCCGTAATTCGTTCAATATCCTGATATCTATTTGCTTTAATCTTAAAGCTTGTAAGAATATCATTTATTTCTTCATTATTATATTCTGGCCCTAAATAATTGTGCTTTATTTGAAACCTTTTTGTTTTTTCAGTAGTTCTATAATACTCATATAATGCAGCTCCAATAGAAACACCGGTATCATCAGGAAATGGTGGTACATATAAAGATTTAAATTTTGACTTATTAATGATTTTACCATTAAAAGCTGAATTCATAGCAGCTCCTCCAGCCAAACACAAATTAGGACTTTTAGTCTCTTTATATAAATAATCCAATTGATGCAAAACAATAATCTCAAAAACTTTTTGTAATGCAGCAGCAATATCTTTATGTCGTTTTAAAATTGGATCTCCTTTTTTTCTATCAGGGCCTAACAATTCAATCAATTTTTTAGAATAGGACTTTGGTTGTTTATCAAATAAGTAGTAGGTAAAATAAGACAAATCCAATTCATATTGGCCTTCTTTTTTCTTATCAAATAACTTACAGAATTTATTAAAATATTTAGTATCTGATTCACCATAGGCAGCTAAAGCCATTACTTTCCACTCATCCGAATGAGGTGCAAAACCTAAAAACTCTGTAATTGAAGCATATAATAAACCTACAGAATGAGGCCATAAAGTAGTTTGAAAAGTTTTTACTTTATTACCTTCTCCCAAAGAAAATGTTCCTGTCTCTTCATCTCCTCTGCCATCAATAGTTAATATAGCTGAATTAGAAAAACTGGAAGGGTAATAACAACTAGCAATATGACTTTGGTGATGATTTAAGAATTTTAATTTAAAAGTGCTTTTCTCATTATCTATGATTTGTGTAATACTATTGACTTCTGGACTTCCTAACATTTTAAGTAATTTACTTGGATGAGAATGCATAAAATCTCCTCGCCATTGAGGGACATCAGTAAATCTTCCACTAGCTGAGCTTATTCTTGTCCCAGGGTTCCATGGAATAACAATACTATCTAATTGATTAAACTTTATATTTGTTTGATTCAAACAATATTGTATTGCCTTTTCTGGAAAAACTGTTGACATTTTCTGTCTATTCAGTCTTTCTTCAGGACAGGCAGCTATTACTTTACCATCAACTATAATTGCAGCTGAAGAAATCCATGAATCAGGAGAAATTCCTAATATTTTTTTCATTCTATAATATTCCTCTATAAAAATAATTAGAAATCTCTACTTTAATTTTAAAGTAAATTAAAGTGGAGAGATTTCTGTGTCAATACATTAATTAATCTGAAAACTAAATATTTTATTTACTTACTTTGGGCGAAACTTATTTTTTCTATTAGAATATCTGTTTGATATTCTAAATTATCTAAAATTTTTCTATCTACTTTAATAATATCATTTTGCAACTCTTGGATTAAAATATTAGGTTCATTATTTATAAAAATATCTACAAAATCTGATGATATTGATGAATTATTACAATATTTTAAAACTTTTGGATCATACTTAGTATATTCTATAACCCTTGCTCCATTTAACCATGCATCAGGCATGGCTTGGCTAAAATAATTCCCAATTACAACATCACATATTCTAGATAATACTGCTATATGATTATAAACTATAAAACACCTGTCAGCATATTTAGAGTCGATGATTGATTTTAATTTTGATATGTCAGTAATAACATGAGGCTTAAAAAGTATATGATAGTCAGAATATTCCATAATAATATCTAAAGTTTCTTTCAATAAGCGCTCACCCGAGTATTCTTTTTCTATAGAAGAAATTCCTAAACCTAAAGTACCAAGAATATAAACCATATATTTTGAATTTTTATTGTACCAAAAAGGCTTTTTTAAAATTTCTTCTTTAGCTTCTCTTTTAATACTTTCTATCCAAGAAGGAAGAGACCTTGATGGTCTTATTTTATAAAAAGATTTTTTATTTTTCTTTGCATATTTTAATTGATACCAATTATTATCAAAAGCTACTAAGTAATTATAGTTTTTAAATGGTGGAAAGACCTTTGTATCCGAAATTTTTCTCTGATCCAAAATATAATCTGCATACAATATATTTTTATTTTCACCCCAACAATTACTATCAAATAAATATGTGCCTTTTTTATTAAAATAATAAATTAAACTAAAAGGAAATTTTTCAAGTCCTTTAAAATGGATATTATTTGCCCTACAAAATATCGACAAAATAATTATCTTTAATAAATGTAAAATTTTAAAAAATTTAGTTAGAAAGCCTGGTTTTTGAAAAAAATGCCAACCTAGCACTAATAAATTAGCATGCTTATTAATTAAATTATAAATATTTAAATTTTCTCTAATAAGATTATAGGTCTCTCTATCAAATGTTATATATTTGATATTTACTTCCGGGTTTTTTTTCTTAATTTCTATAGTAATTGGAAGAATAGTATCACAGCTGATTAATTTCTTATTTAAAAAGACAAATATATATTGAAATTTAAATTTCATAGACTCGATTAATTGAATTTATTTAAAAATATCAGAAAAAAATTATTTAATTAATTAAAATAGATGTGTTAGCGGTTTTTAATTAACAACCTAACTACTAAAATAATTATTTAAATACCATTCATAAGTTAAACTTAAACCCTCATCAATTGAAGTTTGATTTTTGTAATTTGCTGTGTGTAAAGTTTTTTCCATATTTGGGCATCTTCTAATAACGGAGCCTTCAGTTTCTGGAAGCCCTCTAATATCTAACTTCTTTTCTAGTAATTTTATTATTTTAAGAGCTAACTCCTTAATCGTAATTTCAGGCTTTTGACTTCCAATATTAAATACTGAATTGATTGCTTTATGGGTATTAGCTAAGTGAAATATTTGTTTAATAGCATCATCAACATAGCAAAAGGTTCTAGTATGACGTAATGAATAAACTTCTAAATATCCATCATCATCCTGTGTAAATGCTTTTTTTAATAATTGCGGAATTACGTGAGCCATTCCCATTCTTGGGCCATATATATTATTAGGTCTTATAATTAAAAATGGAATATTAGATTGTGTGCATAAAGCTTCCCCATATGCTTTAGATAACATATAAGATGTTCTAGGTTTTTCTAGACTTGGCAGAACAATTAAACTTTTTTCCTCAGTAGGAATAGTTAATAAGTTGTTTTCTAATGTGCCAGCATATATTTCACTTGTTGATGAAAATATAAAGCATTTTAAAGATTTTTGATTTTTCGCAATATTTATTGCATTAAATGTTAGACGCACATTCTTGTCTAAAACTTCATATGGCATATTAATAACATTTTCAACTCCTAAAATAGCTGCAAAATGAAAAATAAAATCATAATTATTGTTAACTTTCTTAAATGAGTCATTATCAATTAAATCTGCTTCAATCAGTTTAATATTAGAATTCTGTAATATTTGATTTAATTCACTATCTAATATACCAATAGAAAAGTTATCTAATAAATCTACCTTATAATTTTCTTTTAAAAGCAGCTTGGCTAAATGCAAACCTATAAAACCAGCCCCGCCTGTAATCAATGCCCGCACTTATAAGTCTCCTCTTCCAGTAATTATAACTGTATTTCCATTTTGTATTAAATTTTGATAAATTTTTTCTGAAAATGAATTGGTAGTATCTAAAAATATTTTTCCTGATTTTCCCATCCATTTAATAAAATCAAAACTAGTATAAAATTTGTGGTTTACGGCTAATACAACTGCATCATAATTTGATATATTTGGCATTTTATTTTTTATTTTAATATCTATTTTTTCAAACGTTTTTGCATAAGGATCATGAATATCTATTTTAATTCTCATTTTTAAACATTTTTTAATAAATATTTCAGAAGGAGAATTTCTTGTATCGTCGACTTCAGATCTATAAGATGCTCCCAAAAGCAATATTTTTTTATCATTAATATTTTTAAAATGCTTTTTAAGTAAATTAAAGTTTTCTAATGGCATTTTATTGTTTATTTGTATGCCCATTTCACTTAAAGGAAAATTTAATTTTTTTATATTAAATAATTGTTCAGCAGAAAGATTAGCAAAATACGGGTCTTTTGTTAAGCAATATCCTCCTACGCCAAAACCAGGTTGTCTAATGTTGTTATGAGTAGGACGCATTCTTATAGCATTAATAACTTCAAAACTATTGATACCTATATTTTCTGCAAATCTTGCCCACTCTTCTATAAATGCTATATTTGTAGCTCTATAACTATTCTCCATAATTTTTGCTGTTTCTGAAGCCCTCATAGAAGCTAATCGTGTTAAAGGAAATTTTTTATAATTAATTATTGTTTTTAAAAAATCTTCACATAAATCTGCTGATTTTTTATTATACCCTGAGTATACTCGCCAATTATTGATTATTGAATTTAAATATTTTGGACCTGGCATTACACGTTCATAAGAATGAGCAAGCATAAGTTTTTTTTGAGAAACACCTCTTTTTTTCATACAGTTTAATAATATAGGAGCTATTCTTATTTCACTAGTTCCAGGTGGGATTGTAGTTTCTATAATAACCAATGCTTCCGGATTCATAAAATTTCCAACATCGTATATTGCATTATCAAAATTTTTAAAATTTACGTATGGTTTTCTTTTTTTGTAGCTAACATCTAACGGAATATTAATGATTATTATTTCTGCTTTTTCTATATCTGAAATATTATAACTAGCAGAAAGTCTTTTTTCTCTATGAGCTTTTTTAATTACCTTATCTAAATCTCTATCAGAAGAATCAAAAGGAAATGATCCTTTATTTATAGAATTAATTCTTTTAATCCCCAAAGGAGAATTAATATCTATTCCTTTTACATTATATAAAGGTTTACCTGAATTATCTTTGGCTTGAGCAATTGCAGCCATAGTGGCAGCACCAACATAACCAATTCCTTGCACACAAATATTTTTTTTAATTTTTTTCATATTTTTTCACGCTTCCGCCATTAGGGTGAAACCCTATTTTAAAGTTAAATAACAAGGCTACTAACTAACTACTCTATCTAACAGGAATAGTAGCACTTTCTAATACTGGAACTTTTATAGATTTACCTAATATATCTAGTAAAACTAATATAGTTTCATTATTCTTAATCCCCGAAAAAGTTCCCGTTTTGCCTTGAAAAATTCCTTCATTTAATTTTATTTTCATGCCTTCAAAATAATTAAAAGCTTTGTTAATTCTAATGTTACCCTGGTCATTTTCTAGCTTCTGCAAGTTTTCTATTATTGATTGTTTTATTTTAATAGGCTCTAGACCAGCACTTAAAATAGATATTACACCATGTGTAAAATTAATTTTTCTAAAATCATGCGAATTTTTTTCTATTATAGCGAAAAAGTAACCAGGAAAAAGTGGTTTTATTACTTTTTTAACTTTTCGAGCATGACTTACACTAGTGATAAATTTAGGCATATAGGTAGTAAAACCATCTTTATTTAGTTGTTCTATTACATATTTTTCTAGATTTGACTTTGTATTTATAGCATACCAATTAAACATTTATATTAATACTCCGTCTTGTGCCTAACATTTTTGGAATTATAATTTTATCTTTGCTTGTATTTTTCATTAATTCTAAATATCTATTATCTATATCATTCATAGTGGTCATAATAATTACATCCCACTTTCCAAAGACTTTAATATTTTGGTTAACTGGTACACCAAAAAACTTATCTTTTTTATTGCCTAAAATACCAACTATTTCAACAGATGTATCATAAGAAGCTAATATTGAGACCTCAGCTAGCTCTGATAAATCTGATAAAATAACTTTTTTAAATCTACTTCTATGACAATAATCAATAATATCTATATATTCTTTTTTTGCCTTTCTATAAAAATCAAAAGAATATTTTAAATATTCGCCTGTTAATCTAGCCTTTTCAGAAAAACCTTTAGGAGTCAAATAATATAAATACCTATTACGAGGAGCATGCTGTATCTTAATAAAGCCTTTTTCTACGCATCTTTTCAAATAAGTATTAGCCAAACCCAATGCTATACCAAGTTTATTAGAAAGTGTTCTTTGGGTTAAATTATCATCTTTCTCAACTACTTCTAATACTTCTCTAATTAATTCTTTATTTTTTTCAATATTAATTAGATTTTCACTACTTTTACTCAAGACTTGACACCTTTATCGTAATTACTAATATTTAAGTTGTTCTTTAAATGAACACTTATGTTCGTAGCATGAACACTAGTATATGTAAATCTTTTTTTAAAAATTTTAAGGAAATAAAATTGAATTATAAAATATTATTCTTAGGTAAAAAAAATGATGCACTTACAAATTTATGTGCTGAACTTTGTAAAGAAAAATTTAATAAAACTAAAATTCATCTATCTTCACCTAGTGAAAAAATCCCAAGTAGTATTATGAATTGGAGAGGAGATATAATAATCTCATACCTATTTCCTAGCCTTATACCCTATAAGTTAATAAAAAAAGCAAAAATAATAAGTGTTAATTTCCATCCTGGACCTCCTGAAAGAAGAGGAATAGGTTGTACAAACTATGCAATATACTCGCAAGAAAAAAATTATGGTATAACTTTTCATGTTATGGATGAAAAAATTGATTCTGGTGAAATAATTAATGTAAAAAGATTTAAAATCAATAAAAATGAGACCGTTTACTCATTAACTCAAAGAGCCTATCTTTATATTTTAGAATTATATATATTATTTCTAAATGATATAAGTATTGGAAAAAAAATAACTCCAAATAATAGCTTCAAATGGTCAGGTGCTATAAAAACTAGAAAAGATTTTCAAGAATTTCTCCAATTAAATAAAAATATGAGTAAAACTGAAATAAAAAAAAGAATATATGCAACTACTTATCCTGGAAGGGAACCAGCTAAATTTTAATAATTAGGAAAAATGATGCAAAATAAAATATTCAATACTTTTATTATAGCTGAGGCAGGTGTAAATCATAACGGCAAATTAAGTATTGCGAAAAGTATGATTAAAACTGCTAAAATGGCTGGTGCTGACTGTATAAAATTTCAAGCATTTGAAATAAAAAAATTAGTTTCTAATTCTGCTAAAAGTGCAAATTATCAAATAAAAGAAACTAATGAAAACTTACAAAAAAATGTTTTAAAAGACTTAACTCTATCAAAAAGTGACTTAGCAAGTCTTTACAAAGAATGTCAAAAACAAAATATTGAATTCTTATGTACAGCATTTGATATTGAATTACTTAAATATTTAATATCTTTAGGTATGAAAAAAATCAAAATTCCTTCTGGAGAAATAACAAACTATCCTTATTTAATTGAAGCATCAAAATGTAACCTACCAATAATACTTTCTACTGGAATGAGCAATATGAAGGAAGTAAAAGAAGCATTTAAAATTATAAAAAAACATAATAAAACAGTAAATATAAGCTTATTGCATTGCACCTCACTATACCCAGCGCCTAACGAAACTTTAAACTTAAATGCTATTTCAACACTACTTAAAAGCTTTCAATGCGATGTAGGCTATTCCGATCATAGCCTTGGCAACTTTGCTTCTATCGCTGCTGTTAGTCTCGGAGCTAATATCATAGAAAAACACTTTACATTAAATAAAAAATTTTCAGGTCCAGATCAAAGCGCTTCCGCAAACCCAAAAGAACTAACTAATTTAATAAAAGATATTAGAAACCTTGAAACTGCTTTAGGAAATGGAAAAAAAAATCCGCATAGTTTAGAAAAAAATACAGCAGATATAGCTAGAAGGTCATGGCATGCTAAAAATAAAATACGTGCAAATACTAAAATAAGATTAGAAGATATAATTTTATTAAGACCAAGCACAGGAATACAAAGCAAAGAAAGTATAATCGGTTTTAAATCAAATATTGAAATTAAAAAAGGTCAAAAAATAGAAAAAAAATGGCTATATAAGTAATTATTAAGTATCTACCTAGAAATAATTGCAATTCCAGAAACTATTAATATAGAACCCATAAAATATGAATAACTTAATTTTTCTTTAAAAATTAGAAAAGAAAATATAGGAACAATTAACATTGCTAGAGCAGAAAATGGGTAAGCTATAGATAAAGGAATTCTTTGAAGAATATAAAGCCACAAAACTGTAGCTAAGCCGTATACAATCAAAGCAAAATAAAACCAAGGAATCTGTATTGCTCTTATTATTGAATCTATAATACCAGCAGCTTCACCCATATTTACACTTAAGTCTTTTATAGAAATAGCAGTTTTTTTAAAGAGCATTTGTCCTGTGGACATTAAAAATGCAAACCCGACTAATTGGATAATTTGAATATATGATATCATAAATTTTCCTTTATATAATAAATATGCTAATGTTTTATATTTTATAGTCTAATAATCATGAAAAACATAATAAACTTTATATTATTATTACTTTTATTAAGCACCATTATCTTAGATCTGTTTTTTGAACTACCTATTCTTGGAAAAATTTTATATGATTTAAATCCTAATATAGTAATAGGATTACAAAAAATATTTGAAACCAGTATTGATTTTCTTCACTGGCCTCAAATATTTGATTCAATTCTAATAAATTTTTTAAATTTAAGCATATCAATATTTGGCTATACAATAACTGTCTTAGCATTATTTTTATATAATATTAGGAATAAAAAGTAATACTTAGCCTTTACCTAAATCCACTTTTAAGGCTGCCAAAAATGCTTCTTGAGGAATGTCAACATTACCAACTTGCTTCATTCTTTTTTTTCCTTTTTTTTGTTTTTCTAATAGTTTCTTCTTTCTAGTAATATCTCCACCATAGCATTTAGCGGTTACATCCTTTCTAAGAGCACTAACTGTCTCCCTAGCTATTACTTTTCCACCAATTGTAGCTTGAATTGCAATTTTAAATAACTGTCGAGGAATTAATTCTTTTAGTTTTTCACAAATAGCTCTAGCTCTTGTATCGGCGCTGTCTTTATGAACAATAAATGATAAACTTTCAACACTCTCAGAGTTTATTAACATACCTACTTTTACTAGATTACCTTCTCTATATTCTTTTATTTCATAATCAAAACTAGCATAACCTCTGCTCATAGATTTAAGACTATCATTAAAATCAAATATTACTTCATTTAAAGGGAGATCGTATACAACCATTACCCTCGCACCTACATAACTTAACTCAACTTGGCTACCTCTCTTTTCATTACATAACTTTAGTATTTTTCCTAAATAATCGTCAGGACTAAATATTGTCGCCCTAATCCAAGGTTCTTTAATTATATTTATACTTGAAATATCAGGCCAATCAGCAGGGTTATGTATCTTATTAACTTGTTCATTTTTTATATTTAATTCATATATGACACTTGGGGCGGTAGTAACTAAATCCAAATCAAATTCTCTTTCCAATCTTTCTTGTATAATTTCTAAATGTAATAACCCTAGGAATCCACATCTAAAACCTAATCCTAAAGCTGCACTTGATTCCATTTCAAAATGAAAAGAAGTGTCATTTAACTGAAGCTTAGAAAGAGATTCTCTAAGCTTATCAAAATCTCCCGCATCTGTAGGAAAAAGACCGCAAAATACTACTGGTATACTCTCTTTAAAACCCGGTAAAGCTTCTGATGCAGGACGTTTTAAATCAGTAATTGTATCACCAACCCATGCCTCAGAGACACTCTTAATTGCAGCAGTAAAAAAACCTACTTCTCCTGCTTCTAACCTTGTTACCATTT
>Ga0209631_10002743_pt1 | contig 20808 bp, 18 predicted proteins | sample COG_08_FD_184752 | JGI IMG/M metagenome (GOLD analysis project Ga0209631, IMG submission 184752) | Pelagic Microbial community sample from North Sea - COGITO 998_met_08 (SPAdes) (version 2) | ecosystem: Environmental > Aquatic > Marine > Neritic zone/Coastal water | place: Helgoland, sampling...
TTTGTATTTTGGCAAATTTATCATTGCCTTTAAAAATACTTGAGAGGTAATGTCAAATGCCATTTCCTTATCATCCATTCGCTGATGTATGTATCTAAAGATCTGTTCGTAGTACTTTGTGTAAAGTGCTTCGAATTGCTTAGGATCCTTTTTCGCAGCTTCAACAATATCGTTTTCTGACAATAATTGCTTTTGAGACTGATGATAGATATTTTTTCCCTGCATTAGCGAGCTTGGGTTTTATTAATTGCGGTTTTTTACTACTGTTATTTCCTTGGTTTTAAAGGAATAACTGAAAATAGGTAATTCGTTACAATTATAATTAACAAATATTACCCCACTGAAACTTTTTCAGCAGGAACCTGTAAGTCAAGAAATTTAGTGTAAGGAGGTTGTGGTCTATTAAACAACGGAGAATATGATATAATGTTGCGTAAGAAAATATAATTCTAACTTAGCAATAATCAACGCAATATTAGTTGTATTTTTGAAAGGAATTGGGCATTTTCTATTGCCATTATTAAGTAAGAGGGGTGTCGTTATATAGTTACATATCAGTTTGTTTACTATTGCTGTTAAGCAATATTGAGTTTCAAGCTCAAGCAGATCGAAATAAATTGGATAGTTTATTTCATCTTCTTGGTCATGTTGAAGATACTTCTAGACTATCTACTTTAAAAGAATTATCTGAAGCGTATATTTCATTTAGTTTAGATTCCGCACACCTATATGCTAACCTACTTCTACAAGATGCAAAAAGCCTGGATAATCTTTCTTTTACAGCCGATGGATTCAATATGATTGGATATGCGTTAAGGGAAATGGTCAGAATGGAAGAGTCATATGTCTATTTTCAAAAAGCGTTGGATTTAAGACTCGACCTAAAAGAATACGATAAAGCCAGTAATACATTAAACCTTATTGGAACTGCATACCACAGAACTGGAGATTTAGAAAAATCTTTAGATTATTATATGCAAGCTATTGAACAGGCAGAAATAAACGGAAACCCACAGTGCCTAAGTAGCCCGATTAGTAATATTGGATCATTGTATTCGGATATGGGAGATAATGAAAAAGCACTAGAATATGATTTAAGAGCTTTAGCAATTGCTAAAGGGGCTGATGATTTTGGAGGTATGGCCTTGGCATACAATAAGCTAGGTACATTTTACCAGGAGACAGGTCACCTTGATACGGCAAAACTTTTTTACAAAGAAGCAATGAAGTTGTATGAAGAGACCAGGGATAATTCAGGAGCAGCTCATGTGTATAATAATATGGCGATTATTTATTTTATGGAAGGAAACACTGAAGAGTCGTTAATACATTTTAGAATGGCCATGAAAATGCGTTTAGCCAGCGGAGATATGATAAATTATTCTCAAAGTTTAATGAATATGGGGATTTATTATCAGATGTTAGAAGAATATGATAGTGCAATATATTATACTGATTCTAGTATTGTTATTGCCATTGCTCATCACGGTTTATTAGAACAGAAAGATTCCTACTTGGTTTTGTCTGAATGCCACGAATCAAAAGGAGATTTTAAAAGATCTCTTAGTGCATATAAAAGTTTTGTTTTAATTAAGGATAGTGTAATGGATGAAAATGGCTTGAAAAATATCCAAGAAATGGAAACAAAATATCAAACCAAAGAAAAGCAAAAAGAGTTAGAGCTTAAAGATTTAAAAATTAAACAAGAGGCGGAAGAAAAGCAATATGCTCAAAGCAAAAATAATTTTCAGTTTTTAATAATTGGTATTGCTGGAGCTGCTATGTTTGTTGTCCTAATATTAATTGGTAGGGGTTATTTTACGAAAAGAAAATCAAACATAAAATTGGCGGAGATTAATGATGAATTAGAAAGTCAAAAATCGATTATAGAAGAAAAGAATAAAGATATAACGGATAGTATTTTATACGCGCAAAAGATTCAGGAAGCTATGTTGCACTCTCAAACAGATGTAAGTAATGTGTTTCCGGATTCTTTTATTATTTATAAACCAAAGGATTTAGTTGCAGGAGATTTTTATTGGTGGGTAAATGAAGGCAATAGGTTTTATTTAGCAGCAGCTGATTGCACTGGTCATGGTGTTCCTGGGGCTATGATAAGCGTTGCCTGTGCTAATATATTAAACAAGTCATTAAAGGAGTTGGGGCTTTCTAAACCATCTGATATTTTAGATAAAACTACGGAGTTGGTAATTGAAGCTTTTTCGGTTAGTGAAAACGAGCAAACCTATATAAAAGATGGAATGGATATAGCTCTTTGCGCAATTGAAAACGGGGATAGGGATAATGTCACTATAGAGTTTTCAGGAGCAAATAATCCGTTGTGGATATTCCGCAAGAATGGTGAATTTGAAGAGATTCGTGGAGATAGACAACCGATAGGTTATTTTGAAAATCAAAAACCATTTACGAACTCCTCCATTACTTTGGAGAAAGGTGATACGATCTATATGTTCTCAGATGGATACACAGATCAGTTTGGAGGAACAAAAAATAAAAAATATAAAGCTTCTAATTTTAAAAAGAAACTGAGTTCCATTCAATCCAGTTCGTTAGAAGTGCAAAAAGAAATTTTAGAAAAGGAATTTGAAGAATGGAAAGGTGATTTTGCACAAACAGACGATGTTTGTCTAATTGGACTCCGTATTTAACTATTTAATTATTTTCCGGATTGTTTTAAAAATCAGTTTAATATCCGTACCAAAACTTTTTTGTTCAATGTATTTAAGGTTTAATTGAAGCTTTGCAGGCATTATTTCTCCAATATATGTTTTTTCAGGATTGTCTGATTTTCCTAGCAATTCATTTTCATTGATATATTCAATAGATGCAAAATCTGATAATCCAGGCCGAACGGAAAGAACTTTTAATTGTTCTTTAGAATACATATCTACATATCTTCTGACTTCTGGACGTGGACCGATAATACTCATATCTCCTTTAATAACGTTTAGTAATTGTGGGAATTCATCTAATTTAAATTTACGTAAGAGATATCCAATTTTTGTGATCCTAGGATCTTTACCTCCAACTGTAATTTGTCCAGCTTTTTCGGAGTTGGAACGCATAGTTCTAAATTTAAATAATTCAAAATCTTTATTATCTTTTCCAACGCGCTGCTGTATGAAAAAGATTCCTCCTTTACTGTCTAATGCAATAAGTATAGATATAATTATAAAGAACGGAAAACCTATTGTTATTACAATTAAAGAAGATGTTATGTCGAATAAACGTTTCACTTTATTGCAAAACAATTATCCCAACACTTCATCGACAGACTCTGCAACTGCCTTAATAATCGTATCAACTTGTTCATTGGTTAAGTTATACCAAACAGGTAATGTGATTTCGTTATGGTAATTGTCAAATGTTGTAGGGTAATCATTTATGCCATAGCCCTTTCCTTTATAGAATGAAAGCATTGGTAACGGAATGTAATGAACATTTACGGCTACTTGTTTTTCTCCTATTTTGTTAATAATCGTATCTCTTTGAAGCTCAGAACAGTTATTAATTCGGAGCATATATAAATGAAAAGAAGACTTTTTTTCTTCTGTTTCATAAAGAGGTGTATTTGCCCAACTATATTCAGCGAGTCCTGCAGTATAACGGTCAAAAATCTCTTTCCTCCGATTTAAAGTTTCCGTGTATCGTTCTAGTTCTACTAACCCAATAGCAGCTTGTAAGTCAGTCATGTTGCATTTAAAACCTGCTTCTATTACATCGTATCGCCATGCACCAATCTGTACTTTACTTAAAGCGTCCTTTGTTTGCCCATGCAGAGAACTAATTTTGAAGCGCCTTTTTAATTCTTCATGATTAAATTTATCCGCAACATTAAAGACAACTGCGCCACCTTCAGCCGTAGTCAAATTCTTAACAGCGTGAAAAGAAAATGAACTCATATCAGCAACTAATCCAGCCTTCTTTCCTTTGTATGTAGAACCAATAGAATGTGCAGAATCAGAAACTAAAACTATTCTTCCAAATTTTTCTTGGACATCATTTTTGGTAGAAAACATTCCTTTTTTCTCTTCAATGATGTTGAATAACTCTTCATAGTCAGCCGGCATCCCAGCAATATCAACAGGTATGATTACCTTTGTTTTTTCTGTAATTGCGTTTTTAACAGCCTCACAATTAATATTGAAATCAATACTATTGACGTCCACCATAACTGGTTTAGCTCCCGTATGAGTGACAACATTCGCTGTGGCAGTATATGTATAAGCTGGTATTATTACTTCATCTCCTTCTCCTATTCCTAGCCAATGTAAAATTAGCTGCAATCCTGCAGTTGCTGAACCTAAAGCAACAACATGATCTGTTCCTAGGAATTGGGCTAAATTTTCCTCAAACTTTTTAGTTTTTGGACCAGTAGAAATCCATCCAGACTTTAAAGTATCAGTGACTTCATCAATGGTTTTCTGGTCTATTCTAGGTGGTGAAAATGGTATCATATAGTATATTATATTCTTACAAAAATAGTGTTATTTAGACGTTTCAGGTTTGTACTTGCTAATAAATATAAATGTAACTACCATTACTAACAGGTAAAAGCAACTTTGTGCAATAGTAAACCACCATAAACTGGTAAAGCCATCGTTGTATATGGTATGTGAATAATTTATACAGCCATAAACCAAAACAATATGAACAATATCAAATATTAACATTTCCTTTTGACGACCTAACTTTATGTAAATGTAAGATAGGGAAGAGGAGACAAACATTATTCCCATCCAGATGGACATAATTTTCATAATCTCTAAAGTTCCATTCCAAGCTTTTCCCAATACGACTTCATCCCATGAATTTGGAATAAATTGCATCATAATTACACCGATAAAAGCAATTAAAAAAAGCCGTAAAAACCAAAAAGTATAATTTTTTCTGAGTTCTTCCTTTGATTCTATTGTGCTTAACTTACTATAATATACTTGGGCAAAAGATGTTGTGATTACCGCAATACTAATTCCTAGGTAATGATAAGCAGAACCAATTTTACCACTAAAGTCGTCACCGTAATATTTCATAAAAAGGTCAATGAGTAAAAAATTAACTACACCGCCAAGCAGCACGCTTGGGGAAGTGAAGTAGATAAATTTATTGTGTTTTACGATCATTCTTTTTTCATCTCCTTTTTCTTTTTGTATTGCAGGTCTATTCTTTAGGTATTTAAAGAAAAATATAAAGTTTGAAACCAGTAATCCTATAGTTCTTCCGTAAATAAGCCCAAATGATTTTATGTTTGAAATTGCGAATACCACCTGACCAAAAAGAGAAGTGGAGTTTTGGGATACTTTATTTATACTCATTAATTTAAAAGAATTTTTTCGTGTAAACCATGAGTTGAAAACCTGTGTAAAGCCTAAAGAAATAACGGTAACGGGTAGTAAAATTAATAGATAAATGTTATTTGTTATCTTCATTAAATTGCTGTCAAATTGCGAATATGCAATTAGCGCAATAAAACTAATTAGTCCGGTAATTAGTACAAGTTTCAAGCTTAAATTAGTTAGCATCCGAGCAGCATTGTCATTCTTTTCCAATACGATTCCTGTTTCAAGTTTTAAAGCACTTATTCCAACAAATATTGCAGCGAACTCATAGAATAATTTGAAATTAGCGAACTCCTCTGGACCATAGTAATATCGCTGAATATAGATTAGTCCTAATAGTGAAATAATTTGGGCGATTACCGTTCCAGTTATTAGGGTGGCTACATTCTTTATGAACGATTTGTTATTTTGGAGATTCAATATTTTTGATTTATCCGTCTAGAACGCTAAATCTAGTTTATTATTTTCAATTTAAAATAAATCTTGTAAACAGGATTTCAATTCTTTTGCTATTTGATTCCTATTAAAGTGGTTATTTACATATATCCTTCCATTTTCCCCAAGTTCTTTTCTAAGTGCATTATTTTCAGCAAGTTTTAAAATACCTGTTTTAAGATCTTCAGCGTTTTCTGGTTCAAAATACAGACCAGATTTTCCTTTATCAATAAACAAACCTTTTGCCTCTCCATCTACTCCTAAAAGGATGGGTGTTTCCATTGCTAAACACTCAAATATTTTAGAAGGAATAGCTCCAAGAAAAAGGTCTAGTTTTTTTAGAGGAATAATTGAACAGTCAATAGATGATATTATTGATGGCATTTGAGCTTTTGACACTGGACTCATAAAAAACACATTCTCAAGTTTTAGTTTCTCTTTTAAAGCAAGTAATTTTTCTTTTTCCGGTCCACTGCCTAAAATAATAAATTTTACGTTTGAATTGTTTTTTAATTCTTGAGCAGTATAAATTATTACTTCAAGACCTTGGGCATGTCCAATTATTCCCCCATAAAAAAAAAGGACATCATCATCATTGAATTTGTTTTGAATTCTCCATTCTTTAGAGAAATTATTGGGATTGTAGAAGTTTAAATCTACTCCGTTGGGTAGCCAATGCACTTTTTTATTTGGAAATCTTCCAGAAATATTTTTGGTAATTCCCTTTGTTTGACCTGTAATTAATGCTGCTTTCTCATATAAATATTCTTCAAGAATAGTTGCTAATTTAAGAAAGAATTTATTTTTCACTATTCCTAACTTTTCAGCACTTTCGGGCCAGAGATCTGATACGTTAAAAATGAATTTAGCTTTTTTCTTTTTACCCAGACGATAAGCAGAAAAACCTAGAAATAGGGGCGGTGATTCACATAATACAATATCATAATTTTTGTCTAGCTTCTTCTTCCCTATTTTATAGGAGGACCAAACAAATGAAAAGTAGTTTAGAAGTCTTTTTGAAATGGATTTAGACTTCGTGATATAAATAGAAGATCGATGAACTTTTAACCCGTCCATTTCATTGTAACAATACTTTTTACCAATAAACTCTTTATGGATTTCCATTTGGGGATAATTGGGCATTGCTGTGAGAACGGTAATATCGATTCCCTCTTTTTTTAATCGAATAGCTAATTCGAATAATCTATTTTGTGGGGCTCCTATTTCTGGAGGGAAATATTGTGTGATAATTAATAGTTTCATATATAACAGAAGCAATATTACTTATTAAATGTTAGATATTGCCGATGAATTTGATACTTTTCAAATGAAAAATTAATCTAATGTCAGAAATAAACTTGTTAGAAACGGGATGTAAAACATTATTCTTTTTACAAAGAAGATGGTATATAATTATTGCAATGACAATTGTTGGCGGGGTGATGCCTCATATGAAATGAGTTATAAAATTGTTGGAGTTAATATTTGATATTAGGATCGTTCTTTATGCAAACAATCTACGGAATACTCCAAAGAGTAATTAGCTAAAACATATTGACGGCCGTTTTCCGGTGAGTTACTATTAGTAGTGTTTTATTATTATTCCTATATCCATGGAACATGATGGTCTTTTGCTAAAGCAACTAATTTTTTAAAATCTTGGTTAACCTCAGGGTTCGCTATGAAATTTGATGGATGGATTATTATTGGAATATTACATGTTTTTGCTAGATTAATAACAGTTTCTAAACTACTAAATTTAGAATTTCGATATTCTCTGTGAACCCAAAACATTTTAGGATGAAAATTTTCAACGCTTTTGAAATCCATTTCGGAATCACATATCTCATTTCCGTATAAATAGCATATATCTAATTCTTTAGACCATTTCTTATATTTTTCTGGCTCGTAAGGAGGATAGTGATGTTTCCCAATTTTAATATCTCCAGATCCGTGCTTTGTAAAGCTTGAAATATTCAAATTATTAATCTTCGCCTTAAATATGTTTAATTCGTTTTGAAAAGTAGATAAGTTTTTTGTGTTTTCGGCATGAAAGCCCACTTGGTGATTTCCTTCTTTTAGAAGGTGAGTAACTTCTTCATTTGGTATTGTGCAGTTTCTATGATAGAACGCACCTTTAACATTGTTTTTGTTACAAAAAACTAGTAATTCTTGCAAGGCACTAAGATACCCAAATGAATTAATTTGAGGAAACCAAAAGTCCTCTCTTGCTTTGCTTTTTAGCTTTTCAAATAAATTTTTTCTACCATAAGGTTTGTCAACGTCAACTCTTAATATTAATCCCATTTTAATTTTTTCTTAGTCTACATATAAACGAACTCCATATCTTCTTATAAAACTGACGAATTGCTTTGTTTCTTTGTTCTTGTTCCTGTTAAAATTAATTCTTAGTTGATTATAATTCAAAATTGATACTTTGTTTTTAATAGGAGCTTTAAGCTTGATTAATTCTTTATCTAGAAGGATTAAAAGATCTCCTTCATTAAGGTTGTCTGCTTGATCAATTACAATTTTTGAATTTTTAAAAATTAATTGATTATCCTTTAATTCTGATTTTACATTATATTTAAATTCAAAATAGTTAGAATAACCTTCCAGTATGGTTATTAGCCTTTCTCTCCTTTTTGTTTTGTCAAAGGATATCTTCTTTATTACTTTAGCAGGGCTACCAGCTACTAAAGAGCTTTCTTCAATGTTTTTGTTTAACAATGAGTTAGCACCAACAATAGTGTTCGCTCCAATTTTAACATTAGGCATGACAAATACTCTCCAGGGAAGCCACACATTATCCTCAATTATGATTGGACCAAAGCTAACTGGCCCACCATCGACATAATTGGACCAAACGCCATGCGTAAACATTAAAGTATGCCCTCCGATTCCAACATGTTTTCCAATGTTTATCCCTTCGCCTGTGTCTAGCCAGCAAAAAGGGAATATTCGGCTATGATCTCCTATTGAAAATCTTGAATTAATCGTAAACTCACTACTAATGAAGGATAGTGGAGCTATGTGAACATAATTTGCTATGTTAACTTCTAGGGTCTTTATTATAGCTAATGATTTAATTGTTGACCCTTGACCGATGAATAATTTTTTCGTATTAATATAAGTAAAAGGTCCTATTTTAGTGTTTGATCCAATTTCTAAGTTGTTTGAAAAAATTAAGGTTCCAAATTTAATTTTAACTTTCTTTCCGATTTTTTGTCCAATTAATTTTCTTATTCCTACATGCACAAAAGAGGGGAATAGAGCAAGGAATATATAAAATACATTTTTCATTAAGTTCAAAAAGTTAAAATTACGATAAAGTTAGAGAAACAGTAGTATAAGTTGTCTATTTATATTCTTCTAGTAACCTATTGATTGAATATTTTAAGGAATAGTTTTCAAGAACAAATTGTCGTCCATTACCTCCCAATTCGTTCCTTAGCTTAGAATTACATGCCAGTGTCAAAATGGCACTTGAAAGTTCTTTAATGTTCTCTGGCTGAATCAATAAGGCTGTTACATTGTTTTTAGAAACTTCCTTTAGGCCTCCAACGTTTGTTGTGATAACTGGAATGCCGCAAGATGAAGCTTCTAAAACAGATACCCCAAAACTCTCAAAACGAGATGGATTAACAAAAATATCAATATTTTGATATTCCAGAGCTATGTGATCATAAGCAATCCAGCCTGAAAATTGAACCGAATTCCCTAATTTTAGTTCAGAAACTAAATCTTTAATTTTTTGTTTAATAGTGCCATCCCCAATTATTTTTAATTCAAGTTGATTGTTTACTTTTATTGCTACTGAAAAAGCTTTTATTAACAAATCAATTCCGTAGATCTTTTCTATTGACTTAATGTAGCCAATAACTATTTTATTAGTCTTATTTCGTTTGTGAGGTTTAAATATTTCTGTATCTACTCCAAAAGGAATTACTGCAACTTTCTTTTTTGTGTATAGTCCAATCTCTTTAGCCATAATATGGCTAGTCGAGAATATTTTATCAGATTTTCTAAAAACTCTTTTTAATAAATACTTTGAAATAAATGAATGTTTCGGAAATGTAAAAACATCTGATCCCCAAACTGATACATAGTATGGCGAGTGGTTTAAAAATGTGCCCATTAAACCATAGCTTGAAGCATAATGTGAATGAACTATGTCTGGACTAAAATTCCGATAGGTTTTTTTTAGAATAGATATGCTTTTGAAATAATTTATTTTTGATAATAGTGTTCTTTTTTTATATTTTTTATTTTTGTTTAAGCAAGTGAAATTAAAGTTAGGCAATGAATCGTACCAGTTGCTTAGAGGGTTGGTAAAGGAGAACAACATGATTTGATGCCCTTCTTTAGTTAAAGAAATTACCCATTTTTGAGTGTGGGTAGAATTTATATCAGATAGAATCAATATTTGCTTCATGATACAAAAATAAGATTACTTTTGAGTGCTTCATGTTACAACGTATAAGAAATAGCCAATTTGTTAAAAATATAGCCCTTCTACTTTCAGGAAATATTATTGGACAACTCATTTCTATTCTGGCTAGCATTTTGCTTACAAGATTATATTCTCCCAATGATTTTGCTGTTTTAGCTTACTTTTTAACCATCACGGGAATAATTAGTGTCATAGCTGGCGGAAGGTATGAACTCGCAATAATGCTTCCCAAAGAAAATGTGAAAGCGAACGCATTGTATTTAATTAGTATAATTTTCACTGTCACATTTACTTTTCTTGTGACTCTTTTGTGTTTTCTTTTTGGGGAGAAATTCGCTTTGATTTTTAATGTTAAAGAATTGATTCAGTTTCTTTATTTAATACCTCTCTCCATTTTTTTAATAGGTATATATCAAGCATCTAATTTTTATTCTAACAGACTTTCTAAATATAAACTAATGGCAGGTACATTGGTTACAAGAAGTATTTTTACGTCATCTTCTAATGTAATTATTGGATGGTTAAAGTTATTTCCAGGAGGATTAATTCTTGGAACAATTCTTGGCCAATTTGTTGCAGCTGTGTTTCTTACTTTAGGTTGTTTTAAAGAATTTTTAAAAGAACTTCCTACTAAAGAGGATGTTTTCTTGAGTATGATAGAATACAAAGATTTTCCTCTTAAAAATGGATTTAGTATTTTTTTTAATTTACTTGCAAACCAACTTCCTATACTGTTGATTGGATATCTTTTTCAGAATAACGATATAGTTGGATATTATGCTCTGGTATTAAGAGTTTTAAATTTACCTTTAATGACAGTTGGTAAATCTGTTTCTCAAGTTTTTTATCAGCAGACCAATCAGGTTGAAAAAATTAGTCATGCAAACTTATTTATCAAAACATCTAAGGCATTGTTTATAGTGATTTTAATTCCATCCCTTTTGTTACTTTTTGCAGGACCATCTTTGTTTGGTTTTGTTTTTGGAGATGTTTGGGAAGTTTCAGGGTATTACGCTCAAATTTTTATTTTATTTTATGTTTTGAGATTTATTTTCTCTCCTCAAAGTACATTATTGATTAGTTCTGGCCGATTAAAGACAGAATTGATTTTTAATGTTTCATTTTTCATTTTTCAAATTCTTTCTGTTATAATTGGATATTATATGGGGAGTTGTGAATATTCTTTTATTTTTATGTCTTTTACAGGGTTTTTACATTTTCTAATTCTTGGAAGAATTTTATTAAAATCGAGTATTCAATTGGACAATGAGAAGATTAATTAAAAATATTCTTAGGTTTTTTAAGTTTATCCCTTTTGTAAATAATTTCTTCTTCGAGTGGAAATTATCAAGAGTTCCATTTCCCATTTTAGGGGTTAATTTTTTATATCAACGAATTTTTAGAGTTAATTCAAAAGTTAAATTTCCTGTGCATTTCACTTCCAGGGTGATTGGTTTTGATAACATTAAACTTCATAAAGATTCTAATACTGTTGGTAGTTTTTGTCTGAGTAATAATTGCTACATACAAGCATTGCAAGGTATTCATATAGGGTCGAACTTTTTATTTGCTCCTGGAACAACAATTATTTCAGTTAACCATGGTGTGAACAATGAATTTAAAGATGATCAAATTAATCCAGTAGTTATTGGTGATAACGTGTGGCTAGGAGCTAATGTAACTATCCTACCTCAGGTTAAGTTAGGTGATAATGTTGTTGTTGGTGCAGGTTCTGTTGTAACTAAGTCGTTCCCGAGTAATTCTATAATTGCAGGTAATCCTGCTAAATTGATTAAACCTTTATAGGATGTCAAAAAAGATATTATTTATTAGCGGTATAGATTTTAAAGAAAAATCTATACAAGTTATTCGTAAAACTCCTCAGGCTTATGTTGATAGAGGCTGGGAGGTTGATTATCTAGTGCTCAGAGATGTGTCTCGAAAGGGCAATTACTACTATGAAAAACCGATTTTTCCAAAAGGTATAAACGTTTATAGGTATAATTATAAAATGTCTTTTTTGTTGGATGTTATTCCATTTCAACTTCCAAGAACGATACTAAATAAAATGATTTCATATTTAGGTGTTTTACAACTTCTTTTTTATGCACGGCGGTTACTCAAAACAAATAATTATTCTGTACTTTATGGCTATGAACATATTGGAACTAGAGTGGTCTCAATTTTAAAAAGACTGAGGAAAACTAAAAATAAAGTTCTTGTTTCTAGGTTTCAGGGGACATGGATGACTTTGTATTATAAGAGAAAAAAATATTTAAAGTTGCTGTTGAATTTTGATTTTTATATGGCTATGCGTTTTAAATCTGATTTATGCATTATGACTGATGACGGAACTCAAGGAGACTTTATTATGCGTAAAATTCAGCCCAAACACCTTGATTTTAGATTTTGGGTTAATGGTGTTGATAGGCACCAATTTAATAAAGAATTAGTTGATGAAATAGCTAATAAATATAATTTGGATAATAGGTACTCTCTAATCTCAGTAAGCAGGCTAGAGGGTTGGAAAAGGGTTGATAGAGTGATTAATATTGTTCGAATATTTTGTGAGCAATACCCAGACTATAAAAATCAGTTAACTTATTTAATTGTTGGTGAGGGTGTTGATAGAGAAAGGTTAGAAAATATGGTAAAGCAATATAATTTAACTAGTCAAATTCATTTTGTTGGAGCAGTGCCGAATAATCAGGTTTCTAGTTACCTTAAAGCTTGCCAAGTTTTTATGTCGTTTTATGATTTGTCTAATGTTGGTAATCCATTACTAGAAGCAATGAGGATGAATAAAGTAATAATGACTCTTTCTAATGGTGACACATCTAAATGGATAAGTCATAAAAAGACTGGTTTTATATATTCTCCAAAAAATGATTTTTATGAAGAAGTAGCTAATGATCTAGCTCTACTTATTAAAGATGATGAATTAATTGAAAATATTACTGGTGAATTATTGAGTTTTTCCGACAAAAATCTTTGGACTTGGGAGGAAAGACTTGATGAAGAAGTTAAAACTGTTGAAAGTAAATTAAAGTGTTGAAGCTTAAAGAAAATAGTGTTAATATTTTTTTAGCTGCAGCACTTATCGGGTTGGGTCTTTCTTTCGGGAAAATTTATGCATTTCATCTTATTTTTGTTGTTTCTTTTATACTTTTTCCTTTTAAAAAAGCAAAATATTTTTTTCTAAATAAACCTGCCTTTGTACCGTTTTTTCCAGCATTAATGTTTCTGTTTTATTTTCTATCAATGTTTTGGGCACCGAACGTCTTTTATGCAATTGAGTATTTGGGATACTTGTTTTTTGGAGTAGCTATAATTTACATCACATTTTTCAGTATCAATAACACAAAACAGTTGAAAAAGGTTTTCATCTTTTTAGGTTTGGTTTTATTGTTGGAAATAATAATTTGTTTGTTAGAAATGTATTCAAGTTTTAGATATCCAATCTCCCCATACTCTGAGTTGGTTAGCTATTTTGGTCATGGATATAAAATAGATCTTAACATTAGTTCATCTGTTAAATCTTTGATATTGTCTGTTCCTACTGGCTTTCATTGGAATCCAAATAATTTAGCAACGCTAATTAGCTTAGCTATACCTTTTACTTTACTAAATACTAATAAATGGATTAAATATACAGGTACTTTATTATTGTTACTTGTTCTTGGCGCAACTAATTCTAGAGCTGGAATGCTTTCTGTTTCAATAATGATTTTATATATTTTTTTTACAAAATTTATTGTTTCAAAAAAAGCATTTTTAGTTATATTTGGTTTGTGTCTTGCTCTTTTTATTATTCCTAATAAATTAAATCCATTTAGTTCAGTAAGTAATAGAATTTCTGATTCTATAGAAGCAGTTTTTGGAATGTTTGAAAATCAAGAAAATACTAATTCTCTTGGAGCAAGGCAGGAGCTTATGAAAAATGCCTTAGATGAGTTAGATAATAACTTATGGTTAGGCACGGGGGCTGGAAATTCTAAATTTATACAAGAAAAAAATGGAAAGGTGGCAAATAAATTAACAAGTCTTCATAATTTTTGGTTAGAAATAGTAGTAGATGTAGGGATTGTTTTTTTCTTAATTTTTATTGGATGGTATTTTCTAATTGTAAACAAATTATTTAAGATTTCTGTTAGTAGTGATAATGACTCTTTTCTTTCATATGTTGCTGAATCTTCAGCTATAGCTTTGTCAGGATTATTAATAAGTGCGATTAGTTGTAGCTCTATAATCTATTTTTTTCCTTTCTGGATACTTCTTTCTATTTCATTAGTTGTGTTAAAAATTCCTGAAAATAAAACCTTAAATATTAGCTGATTTTATTTCTGAAGTTTAAAATAATTATTAGAACAATACTTAACGAAAAGAAGCATTTGAAAAAGTTTTTAATAAAATTTATTCTTGTTTTTTCAATTATAACAGGGACCCCAAGACTCTTTTTAATGGGAGTGTAGTTTTGAAGAGAAACGAGTAATTGTTGTTTTTCAATTAATTTTTCTGTCAATGAAAGTTTAATGTTTTTATTTCCAATAAATCCATTATTTTCAATTATTGAGTCATTTGATAATTGTTCATTTAAAAGTTTTATAATTTTTGCAGTGCTATTGGTTTGGTTATGAAGAGAATTTTTGATTAAAGAATCCGATAAGATATATTTTAAAAGTTGCCTTTCTATTTTTTCAGTTGAGTTAGAAAATAGATAGAGGTCTAAATAAAACCTTGTGCTTAATTTAAATGTGTCAGATCTTAATTGATGATTTTTAATATCTAAATTATCTTCTGATTTAAAAAAGTCATGCACTATTTCTTTCATGACATCTCTTTTAACTAATTCTTTACTATCTAAAATACTAGTGCAGGTATATAATTGTTTATTATTGTATTCCATGTAGATTGAATATGAGATAGCAAGAGTTAAAATAATTAGAATTCCTAATTTGTTGTTTTTTGAAAATGTGATCAAATGAGATGCTATACTTAAAGATTGATCATGGTTTGGATTTTGTTTATTACTATTCATTTATTTAATTTTTCTAATTTTAAGCAAAATATGTACTTATCTTTTCAAATCAAAGAATTAAATTGTGATTAATGCTTCTCAAATAGGGTTTAGGAACTTGTCAAAATGGATTACTTCAAAAGGAGCAGCTATTTTTGCATTTGCTCTGCCGTTACACTTTTTGGCATCTTCATATGCTTTGGTAATTTGGTTGTTATTCACACTTTTTTATTTAATGTTTGGTGGATGTTCATGGAAAAATTTTGTTTTTAATGCTCGTCATTCAAAATCAATTTTTTTAATCATTTTTTTATACTTGTTGTTGATTTCAGGTTTGCTTATTTCAGATAATATTGCTGTAGGACTAAATAAAATAGAAGTATCTATTCCTTTTTTTGTTATTCCTATTTTGTTTTTGATTAACAAAGGGTCCATTAATGTCAGTTTAATTTTTAATGCATTTATTGGTGGTTTGTTGCTTTCAATTATTCTTTCATTTATTAATTTATCAATCAAGGGAACCATTACTTTAGATGGTTTTTATGCTGATTTTAATTTGTTTCATCACTCGTCATATTATTCCATGTTAATGAATATAGCAATAGCTGTGTTTTTATTTACATTAGAGAAAATTAATTTTTCTAATTTCTATAGCTTTATTTTTGTTGTAGTTTTTTCGGTTCTAATTTTTTTAATTTCATCAAAAGCAGGTGTTACTATTTTAATTTTTTTGTTTTTCATCAAATTTATTCAGGTTGTTAAATCATCTTCAAGTTTATATCCTAAGTTCTTTTTTCTCTCGTTTTTAATTTTTTTTTCGATTTTATTGGGTATCAATAAAAGAGTTCAGAATATGGTTGTAAATTTTGAAAATATAGTTAAACAAGATACCCCTTTGTATCCTACTGAAAGTACAGCCATAAGGTGGAAAATTTGGGAGAAGTCAGTTAAATTAATTTCACAATCAATTGTTTTTGGTTACGGAACAGGAGATGCAAATTCTGAATTGTTAAAAGCATATAATGAAGAGCCTTATCTTTTAAGGCACATCATTAAGAAGAGATACAACGCTCATAATACATTTTTCCAATTATGGATTATGCTTGGGATAATGGGTCCATTGATAATCTTTAGTTTGTTGTTTTTTACGCTTAGAAGTCACCATTATTCCTACTTTAGTGTTGGTGTTGTTGTTATTTTTCTAATAAATTTTTTTCTGGAATCAATGTTGGAAAGACAAGCTGGAGTAATGACTTTTACGTTTTTTATTTGTTTACTAATTGCTTGTAGAGATTCACCTTTTTTTCAACGCAAGCTTGCTTACTAAATAGCTCAATTACTCTTTTTCTGGCTTTTTGCGCTTTGTCTTTATGAATATTTGGATATTGTATGCAACCTTTGATTTTAAATGCTAAATCAGCTAAATTTCCTGCTTCAAAGTAAGTTATGGTTTCAGATGTTCCAACTTCATTAAAAATACTGATGTCTGAAGCAATAACTGGTATTTCGTAACACGCGCCTTCAAGAATAGAGATGCCAAAACTTTCTCTAATAGAGGAGATGACCATAATGTCCATTTTTTGATACTCTGGATGTAATTGATCATTGCAGATGAATCTTGTAAAATTTATACAATCAATTATTCCTAATTTATTCTCAAGTGTGATATAATTATTTCTTTCCTCTCCATCTCCAATAAGTAGTGATTTTAAATTTGAATATTTTTCTTGTTGTTTAAGAATAGCAAATGATTTAATAAGGGTTTCAATTCTATAAATCTTTTTGAAATGCTTAACGATTCCAATTGTTACGGAATCACTTTGGAAATTCAAAAACATCTGATCCCCAAACTAAAATTACAAATGGTTGAATTGAGCATAAGGGGCCTATCCGGCCATAGCTACTTGCTTAAAATGAATGTAAAATATCTGGTTTATCCTCTTATTATTATTTATTTTAAAAAGATGTTTGAGGATAATTAATTTATTGAGATCCAGTTTTCTTATTTTTACGAATCTCTATTAAACTATGCAGCATTAGCAAGTAACATTGGGGACATTTTTATACAGCGATGCTGGTCTATAGCTTATGCCAATTAGTAGAATATGGAAACCTCTTTTGGATAGATTTTTCACCCATTTTATAGTATATGTTGAGTGTGGGTCTGCAAGAATAGCCAGTTTAGGCATATTTAATGGTTTTATCTAATTTATTAATCACCACGATTAAAACCTAAACAATTGGTTTTGATTAGGTTGTTTATTTATTTTATTTCATTTTTTATTTAATCCTTTCTTCCATTTTACCGGCAGCACTTGCTGATATTTTTTACTCAAATCAACGTGAATATTTAACTTTTTTTAATTCATTTATCCCCTTATACCAGTTGGGTATATTACTCCAAGCAAAAATCTGTTACATGAAGTGTGCATGATTTGTTAATACTAATTACTCAAAAATAAGTTATAAATTCTCCCAATACCAATCAATAGCTTCTTCTAGGCCTTTGTTTATACTATGTGTTGGGTTGTATCCTAAATTCCGTTTAGCTTTATCTATAGAAGCTAAGGAGTATCGAACGTCTCCTAGTCTTTCAGGTCCATGCTCTGGTTCTACATCCTTAATTTTAGGATCATGCGCAGAAAGTAATTCTCTTAATTTATTGATAAGGTCTATCAAAACAGTTTCCTCTCCAAAAGCAACGTTATACACTTTGTTACACGCATCTTTATTCGTTGTGGTTGCTGCTAATTCATTTGCCTGAATAACATTGTCGATATATGTAAAATCTCTCGTTTGTGTTCCGTCTCCATGAATAATTGGGGCCTTGTAACTCATAAAGGCTAAAATGAATTTTGGAATCGCAGCAGCATACGCGCCATTAGAATCTTGTCGTCTTCCAAATACATTAAAGTATCTTAAACCAATAAGTTCCATGCCGTATAATGATCCGAAAACATGTGCATATAATTCATTTACATATTTAGTCACGGCATATGGAGATAGTGGCATTCCAATGTTCTCTTCAATTTTTGGAAGTTCTTTAGAATCTCCATAAGTGGAAGAACTGGCCGCATAAACAAATCGTTTTATACCCTCTTCCTTTGCTGCTAAAAGCATGTTTAAAAATCCAGAGATATTTATTTCGTTGGTCGTTCCTGGGTCTTCAATAGATCGAGGAACAGATCCTAATGCAGCTTGATGTAACACTATATCCGCTCCAGAGACAGCTTTTTTACAGTCATCAAGGTTTCGAATGTCCCCTTCAATAAAGGTGAAATTACTGTTATTTAATAAATGTGCAATATTTTCTTTTTTACCAGTAAGTAAATTGTCTAAACAAACAATTTGGTTGTTTTGAGCTAATAATTTGTCACAAAGGTTAGATCCTATAAACCCTGCTCCTCCGGTTATTAAAACTTTTTTATTAGTAAGTATCATTTTGCAATTTTTTCAAATGTAATTAATTTATCAGCTATGCGGTGAATGATATATCATCTTTCATTATGTATATCTTTCCCTTTGGATAAAAAAACAATTTCTTAACCCGTCATATTTTTTGTGCCCAACTCCTTCTTTGTAGAATAATTATTTAGCGTAATTAACGGATCTCTTTTCTCTAATCACTGTTATTTTTACCTGACCTGGATAGGTCATTTCTGTTTGGATCTTTTGCGAAATCTCAAATGATAACTCATCAGCTCTCTTATCAGCAACTCTTTCGCTTTCTACCATTACACGCAATTCCCTACCTGCTTGAATAGCATAAGCCTTTGTTACTCCTTCATAAGATAAAGCTACGTTTTCAAGATCTTTGATTCTTTGAATATATTGATCTGCAACTTCTCTACGAGCCCCTGGCCTTGCACCAGAAATAGCATCACAAACTTGAACGATTGGTGAAATTAAGGTTGTCATTTCCACTTCATCATGGTGCGCTCCAATTGCATTACAAATATCCGGTTTTTCACCATGTTTTTCAGCTATCTTCATTCCTAGAACTGCGTGTGGTAATTCGGGTTCATCTTCAGGAACTTTGCCTATATCATGCAAAAGTCCAGCTCTTTTGGCAACTTTTGGATCTAAACCTAATTCAGAGGCCATTGTAGCACAAAGATTCGCTACTTCTCTAGAGTGTTGTAGTAAGTTTTGCCCATAAGAAGAACGATATTTCATTCTTCCTACCATTTTAATTAACTCAGGGTGCAAACCATGAATACCTAAATCAATACAAGTTCTTTTACCTGTTTCGATTATTTCTTCAGTTAATGTCTTTTTTGTTTTAGCAACCACTTCCTCAACACGAGCAGGGTGAATTCGTCCATCACCAACTAATTGGTGTAAAGATAACCTTGCAATCTCTCTTCTAATTGGGTCAAAACAAGAAAGAATAATTGCTTCAGGTGTGTCGTCAACAATTATTTCTACTCCCGTAGCAGCTTCTATTGCTCGAATGTTTCTACCTTCTCTACCAATAATTCGCCCTTTCATTTCATCACTTGCGATGTTAAAGACAGAAACCGAATTTTCAATTGCATGCTCAGCAGCAACCCTTTGAATGGTTTGAATAACAATTTTCTTGGCTTCTCTAGAAGCATTTAATTTAGCTTCCTCTTGAATCTCATTAATTGAAGCCATTGCATTTGTTCTAGCCTCGTCTTTTAAAGATTCTACCAGTTGCGCTTTAGCATCTTCCTTAGAGTAACCACTTAGTTTTTCTAATTCAGAAACTACCTGCTCATGAGATTTAGCAAGATCATCTTGTTTTTTATTGACAATTTCTAGCTGTCTCTCAAGGGTGTTCTTGGACTGGTTCAGCTGCTTGTCTTTCCGATTTGCATCTTCCAATTTATGATTCAAAGATTTTTCTTTCTGACGGAATGAATTTTCACGTTCATTTAATTTCCTGTCACGATTATTAATTGCTTTTTCGTGCTCTTCTTTTAAATGTAAAAATTTCTCCTTCGCTTGAAGGATTTTCTCCTTTTTGATTGCTTCTGCCTCATTTTTAGCTTCCTTTAAGGCACTTGCTTTTTTTGCCTTTAAACCGCTATTTAGAGCAATGTAGGCTAAAATACCTCCTAAAACTAAACCTATTAAGGCTCCTATTACTATTTCCATAATTCAATATTAAGTGTGTTTTTAAATAAGCCCTTTGCTTATTTACTAATATTGATGGAGAATTAGAAGATTATTTCTCAAGGAAATCACTCAACTCTTTATCAAGAGTCTTTAATTCATTAGCAACCTTATCATCTTCAACTTCTTTCGAAATTGTATTTGATTTAGTACTTAGTTGTAAAGCTGTCATAGCAAGTAAATCTTGCATGTCCTTTACAGCATAGTTTTCTTTTAAGTCATTAATGCTTGCGTTAATATTGTCAGCAGCCTTTCGAATCATCTCCTCTTCAGATCTTTCAATCGTCAAAGGATAAGTTCTTCCAGCTATATTTACTTTTATAGAAAGCTGACTCATTACCGTTTTATTTATTTAAGAGTGAAATACACTTGTCAATTTCTCTAACCAACTCATTTATCTTTAG
>Ga0209631_10002744_pt1 | contig 20801 bp, 21 predicted proteins | sample COG_08_FD_184752 | JGI IMG/M metagenome (GOLD analysis project Ga0209631, IMG submission 184752) | Pelagic Microbial community sample from North Sea - COGITO 998_met_08 (SPAdes) (version 2) | ecosystem: Environmental > Aquatic > Marine > Neritic zone/Coastal water | place: Helgoland, sampling...
GACGGGGAGCGTGTTAGTACTATGGTCTACCGGCCCTAGTACTAACCAGGCCCGAGTACTAACACGTGTTTTAAGAGCTGGTTAACTCTGCGACGGTCGGGTCGTCCACTATACTGTTCAGACTTCCTATATAACTTAAAAAAAAAAAGAAGCAAGTAAATCCGGATGTGAATTATTTGAGTAAAAACTTGGCGGCCGCCGCCTTCGTAACCCCGTGCTCGGCCGCGAACTCAAACCCTTCCGCGATGGCCGACATCACCTCGGTCGAGCCCTCGCCAAAGTTCTCGGGTCTGTATGCGCACGTTCTGCTTGAACTGTTTCAGTGCCTTCGCAAGGCTTTCGCAAGGCTTTCGCCTTCGGCTCTCCCTCTTTCTTTACCTTTTTCAGCATTCGTTTCGTTTTCTCCTGGTATTCTTCTGGAATATCCCGGAGAGACTCGCGGACTAACTCCTCTACCTTTGCCCGGTCACCAGGCTTATTTTTTAAGTCGTCCCATGCAGGAGGCACTGGCGTCCATGATGCAGTTGTCGATCTCGGCCTGAGCGGAGTGCCAGCGCGGGCACAGAGCCTCGGCCTCCACCTGCATCTCCGGACAGTTGGCAAACGGCCCCGGGATCGGCGTCGGTGGGGCGCGCCGCGGCGGCACTGTGCGCGGTGGGTGTTTGTTTTGGAGTCTTTGTTTGCGAAGATGTTCCGCCACCTTGGGATTCCTCTTCGATAACATTTTCGTACGATTAGTCAGATGGGACGCCGGCGCCCCCTTCGGATTCCTCTTCGATAACATTTTCGTAGCCCGCGCCCCCTTCGGATGCTTCGATGTCTGGTTCGTCAGACATTTTTTCATTCTGAATCCGTTTGCATCGCACATATTATTATAAAAAGTATCCTCCGAGATTTTTTGATGGTCGGGACGGCAACTGACTGAGAACCCGCTGTCGGTCAGGTCACGCATGAAGTTTACGTAGTCTTTATCACTATTGAGAACTTCTTTGTTTTCGAACTTCTTCTTTGACTGTACCTCAGCAGTGAGGTGCAAGGCGGGCGTTTCTTCCTGATCGCACGAAGTGATGTGGCGATATCCATACTTGCGGTAAAAATTAATTACGTTATTTACGGCCTCGAGCTCGACGTAGGTACACCCGGTGCGCAATGCATACTCATCTACTTTTTTGATAAAAACCCCACCGTTGGACTTCGCACAAATGATGGTAATCCGGAGACCGGGTGTAAAATTATGCGTAACAAACTGACACATCGCGAACCCTCTCACGCTCCGCTGTACTCGTCCATTTCGTTTAATGCTTTCCTCATCCATGACGAGCACAACGTCAGTTGAGTTTTCCAACTGTAAAAAAATGTAATCTTTTGAAAGCTGTGAATGACACATGACGTCCCCCTTTTGCAACGTCCGCCGGATGCGTGTGCTGATTCGTTTCCATTCGGCTTTTGAGACACGGTCACTCGCACCAGATCTACTGTTAAAACGGGTCGGGTTAGCATAGGCAGTGCAGTTAAAAAAAACCATGGTTTTAGAGATATATATATATACGGATTATTTTTTTACATTCATACTTAAAAAAAGAAACCGCGTAAATCCGGTATTTGAGTAAAATCTTAATCTGTCCAACCAATATTTGGATTTATATTTGCAGTTTTACACTTTCCAAAACTTTTACGATGACCAGATGGATATTTTTCGCTCGCCGGCTCTTTTGTCATAGGCGAAATGGGATTTATGTTCAATGGAATTAACGGTTCGTTTGTTTGTTTGTTTGTTTGTTGTTTAAAAACTGACCACCGAATATACATGAAAAATATTCCCCTTTTTTTTTGGGGAGGGGTGGAAAAGACAATTTGTTGTTGAAGAAGGAGGAGGAGGAAGAGGAGGAAGATGTGACAGTGCAATTTTTTTCATAATATAATTACTCATTTGGTTTTTTTTCTTGTTTATTATTAACATGTCAAATACACGTAAAATATCACGACGATCAAATCAAACAATTCGTAATTCTGTTTTTAAAAAAATCAAAATGACAAATCGACTTCTTGGATTACACGCATATCGTTCAGAATCTATTAAAAATAAGTATGAAAGAATTGCGTCATATGTATTAAAACATGATGTAAATCAAACATTAAAAATGTCTCAGATTGAAGCGTCTCAATCTTTACAAAGTATTGGAAAGTCTATTGTAGATATTGTTTCTACTGTATATAATATGGAAGATAATTATATTAATCATGAACAGTACGGAGGAGGTACTGGATTATACATAACACGAGAAAGATGTATTAAAAATATTGATACACGTTATATAACTAAATAAAATAAGTATTATTTTTATCTTCCAGTAGAACCAAATCCACCGTCCCCTCTTTCCGTTTCATTTAAAGAGTCTACAACCGACCATCTCATAGCGTGTGATGGCATGGCTACTAACTGAAATAATCTATCCCCTTTTTTAATTTCATATGGTTCAGAACCTCGATGATCTACAGCGGCTTTAATATTACCACGATAACTTGGATCAATTAATCCAATACTATTTGCTAAACGAAGTGGTGTTTTTGAAATTGAACTACGAGGCATTAATAATAAAGGTACTGGTGTTACACCACAATCTGTTGTACAACTAACTGATACACTAAAATCTAACATATATGTTGTATTTGGATCTAGTGTAACAGATTCTGTACAATATAAATCCCAACCGACATCATCTCCTGGCCGAGGAGGATGTTCTTGTACTGTATACAACTCTTTTACACTATCATTTGCAAAACAAACGTTCATCTGAAATGGATTTTCATTTTGTGACGTTGCTTCTTGCATTAGATCTGCTAAATTCTGATGAATAAAAGATGGAAGATCTCCAAAATTATTAGCAGATTCTTCATCTGCATCCGGATCATCATGACCGATTTGATCCTGTACATTTTCATATTCATTATGATCATCATTTAATTGTACAGATGCAATATTTGATAGATCTATATTTGTTTCTTCTTCTTCTTCTTCTTCTGTATTAATTGTACTTAATAGATTTTGTACTAAATTTGTCATTGTCTGAGATTGATCTTCCATTTGTTGTGATTGCATTATATTTATTTATGAAAATTATTTTGTTTACTTTTAATAATTAATTTTTTGATTTCTTTATGTAATTTATTTTATTTATTTTTATCATTAAATGTTATGACGAGTCTGTGTTTAGACGCATATAATTTCAGTGATAGGATAAAAATTAATATATGAGCAATTAGTATTTGATTCGTGTAGTGATATCCCCCTACTATTTCAAAATTAAATTCGATAGGTTAAATATATTTCATTTTGATAACAAGGTTCAGATGTATAATAGGATACAATATCGTGTGTGTTGTGCTATAAGTATTTGTTTTATATCAATATACGATAATATTTTGCTATTTATTTTTTTTCCGTTAATAATAACAAAATTAAATATGGCATATTTACTTTAAATAATAACCACTTCCACCTCACTTCCCCTTATATGAATTATTAAATCATTTACAATTTTTTCATCGATTTGGCAGACATTGTTTGATTATGTTGTATTATAATTGGTGAATTTGAAAAAGTTGATATTATTTTGTTTTAAACAACACAACATATTTAGTTGATTCAAACAATCTATTGAATTTAATGAATTCATTCATTTATAATTAAGTGTTTTATTAAATTTCGATCTTTCCGACATACAAGTTTCACTTAAAGGCAAAAACACTTATTTCTTTAAAGTAATTATGGTTATGTGGATTGATAAATATGCTCCAAAATCATTAGAGGAATTTGTTGGTAATAATCTTCTTGCAAAAAAAGTATTTACTATATGTGATGAAAATAATTCACCTCATATTATTATGAGTGGCCCATCCGGAATTGGTAAAACAACTTTAATAAATATGGTTATTAAAAATCAAATACATACCCCAGAAGAAATGCATAATCTTCTTTTACGTTTTGATTCAACAGATGACAGATCAATTCAATCTATACGTGAAAAAATATGTCAATTTGTTCCTCGAAAAGTAAACAATGGATTACAAAAAATTGTTTTATTTGAGCAAGCAGATAAATTAGGAGATGGTGTACAGCAATTAATGCGTGGTCTTATGGAAAAATATACTCATAATACAATTTTTATTTTTGTGTGTGATTTTATTTATGGTATGAATGATGCTATTCAGAGCAGATGTATGGTTTATCAATTTACAAGTTTATCAGAAGAAGAACTTATTTATCAACAAAAAAAAATATTAAATTCTGAAAATATTGAAAATACAGATCCCGAAATATTAAGAACAATTGCTATTATTTCAAATGGAGATTTACGACAATGTATCAATTATTTACAAACAAGTTATGGTGCATGTATGCCTAATAAAATGAATATAGAAACAATTAAAAAAGTATGTTTATTTCCACATTTTACTAAAATTCAAGAATTATTTCGTGAAATGGATGCAAAAAATATATCAAATGTATTAAAAATTATAATCGCTTTTCATACAGATGGTTATAGTTCAAGTGATATAATTATGTTTATCAATTCACATATTCAATTATATTCGATATGTAACGAAAAAAAACATTTAAATATAATGAAAGAAATATCACTCGGTTACAATAGAGTACAATCCGTAGATAGTTCTATACAATTATGTGGAATACTTGTTCGTATTATGAAATAATTATACGATAACTTTGTTCGATCTTCACAAAATATAACCGTAAAGGAGTGATCGTATATTAAGATTGTTTTATTATTTATATTATAGAATGGAACTACCTTTTTTAAAAAAAAAATAATAATAAAAACACATTTTTTCTTTTCATTTTATATTACACGAGTTGTTATGGGATTTGGGAATATGTGCATGTTCAAACCTTCTAAAAGAGTATATATAAAAAATAGTTTACCATCAATAACACCACTTGCAATTGAAACATCAACCATGCTTTGTAAACCAGGAATATTAAATAATAGAAGTTTATATGGGTATTCAATACCACATCGACCACTTTCATTCCTTAATACGATGCAAACCCAGAGTACTAATCCCACTTGTAAAACTTTACTTCCACCAATTAAGTGAAGCTAATAAATTAATTTTCTTATATAATATATAACAATGGATAAAACTAAACTTGTAAATAAATTATATATATTTATAAATTTATTATCAAATGTAAAAAATAGATTGCCACATATGTTAAATGGTGCAGCATTTTCATCAACCCAAAAGGCTAGATTTGATCAAAATTTAACAATATTATCTGCATTTCGTAATTTACATAAATTATTACATTTTACACCCCCAATGAATCAGCATGTTTTAACTTCATGTATCGATTTATATCATCATCCATCTTTTACACAATTACCAGAAACAGGTAAAAAAAAACTTCTTTTAAATGCATTAAAAGATTGTGATGATGATGTTATTTTAAATCTGAATTATGCAACTGGAATCGTCTCAGAGATGATAATAATGGTAATACATAAATATGCATTCAAAATATCAGATTTAATAAAAAACGACTTGTTTTATAAAAATGATACCGAAGATGCCGCAGATACATCTGCAATAAAACTGCTTTTAATTCAGTATTTAAAGCAGACGACAAATACAGATAATGTACGCCATAAATCTTATAAAGAAATATTATTGATTTCAAAAAAAAGTTGTTTAAATATTGATTCTAAATTATTCGAGCGGGTCGATCATAAATTGAAGTATATACTAACTTTACTTTATGGGATGGAATGTACTTTTATGTTAAAGTTATTCAGAACATTTGGTATTATTTTAAATAAGTATAAACGATATTTTAAACTTATTAAGTTATATGAAAAAGAGTTACAAAACGTATGTAAATTAAAATTGAAATATGTACCGTCATTATTTCAACAAAATTATGATGTTAAAAAACATTCGAATTCCGAAATACAACAATGTGATAAAAAAAAAGATATTAATCAATTATTTTTAGATATACATCATATATATTATACTAAATTACAAACGATTCTATCAAATCGAGATAAATCGATTGATGTTATAAAATTTGCTACACGTTTTTGTAATAAAATACATAAAAATACATTTAAAACTATTATTCGTTTGATTTCAATAATAAATGATGTTGATACAAATATAATGAATCCAAAACTAACATTGTTAACAAACAAAAAATTATCTCAACAACCTATTTTAAAAATATCAGTCAAAAATCAAAAAAAGAAATTATAATCACTCTCTTTTATTATGGAAAAAAAAGAACAGACCGACCAACTGGACGTGATTGTCCGACGCTGTATTACCCTTAAACGAGATGGGGTTAAATCCACCTCTAGGGCACGTCTTTGTCCGACGTTGTGTTACCCGTTAAACGTGATGGGGCAAACCATCTCTAGGGCACGTCTTCTGTCATGTATTATTCTCTACCAAACTCGTAGTTATACCCTCAAAGAACGATACAGAAGAATCCCGGAATGTTCTCAGTCGCCGCTTCCTTTTCATCTGTATTTTTGGTAATCAATACCATTTAAACGAACCGAAAAATTGAATGTCTGTGTATTTTTAAAGCCATTTAATTTGGAAACGACTGTAATCGTATCGCCATCGTATATTTTTATACGCACTGGCAGTCTTTTTCTTTTTTAATGTATTAAAAATAAAAAAACAAATCATCAATGTAAAAAACTATTTTTTTAAAATGCAGCATCTTATAAAAGAGTGTTTATGCTCTATAAATAGTCAAATTGGTTTAGGTCATGCAGAATGTGTATATCAAAAAGCAATGTCACTTTTATTACAAGAAAAAAATATAAATCATTTATGTGAATTTAATGTTCCAATACCGTTCCAAGTAAATAATCAAGTATTTAATATTGGTAATGAACGTATAGATTTTTTAATTTATGATTGTGATCAAAATGTTCATATTGTAGAATTAAAAGCAATTACAGCCTCTATTTTAACAAAAAATATGTTACCGACCCAACTTCTACCGTCGGCCTATACACAATTATTAAAATATATTCAATTAAAACCAGTTGAAAATATTATAAAAGGATATATCGTAAATTTTAGACAATCTGCTTCGTTTGGAAATCCAACCAGTATACCAATCGAAATGATAGAGTATGATTGCTCCTCGAAAGATTGGAAAACAATTGACATTGAATAACCTCCTCCTCCGACTCACTGAACTGTTCGGCGACATTATCTCCACCTCTTTCAGTCTTCAAGACGGAATGATTGTCGCGGATACCTTTACAGATGAAAATGAACAACTATTTAATATATTCGGTTGGTATTAATCATCGATTTGTATTGTAAGATAATGGGGGGTGGGAGAGTGTCTTGGTGGTGGTGGCGGGGGTAAATGTGGCGACGGGACTGTCTTCTCGAGTACCTTTACACTGGATGAGACTACAGGAGGATCAATTATTTTATTTTTTGTAAAGTGACATTTATGATATAATATTACTAATATTATACTTTGTAATAACGAACAAACGGCCATTAATATAATCGGATTATCTTCTAAACCAATTGCATGAATAATTAAAAAAATATAACTAGACGATTGAATATATAAAGATTTTAGATTTAATCCCGAAGTTTCGTGCGAACGATATAATTGTCTAATTTGTGGTATTTTATAACTTAAACTGAATATTGTTGAAAGCCATCCAAATATTTTTATCATTATTATTTAATTTAATTTAATTATCATTTTCTTTAGTTCATTTCTCAAATATTCGAGTATTCGATTATTCGTATTCGAGTATTCATTCATATTCGAGTACTCAAATCTAATTTATCAACGGGTTCAATTGGATTGATCAGACAGCCGTTAAGCCGTGGCACCAAAATCTTCGATACTCATTTTTGCTTGTCCCCGCTATAAATCTTTCGCGAAACACGTTCTCTTGTCGACCTCGCAGTCCTCACGATTTTAGATATTATGAACATTATGTTTAATTTTTACGAAAAAAAATAAATTCTTTTAAAACAATAAATGAAATGGAATACTGATTATATAGTTAAAATTGAAGAATCAAAAAAAAATCATTTTCTTTGGAAACAGAAGCAACAATTAATACATGAAAAAGAGTTAGCCATAAAAGAAAAACGAATAACACCCTGCTCTTCGCCTATTTCGGAAGATTTACAAATTCAGACTACTATATCGAAAATAGTTTAGAAACCCGGTTTTAAATCTATACGAATGTATTCTCTTACTAAACCATGCAAATAATCTACAACACGAGGGTTTCTAAACTATTTTCGATGTAGTAACTTTTTTTCGTAGTAAATAATATATATAATGAATACAAATATTAAAGATTTTTTATATGATTTTATACTTGGAGGTTTAATAATTGCAATTTCTGGATATTTTATTAGAATAAGTAAATCAAATCTTGGAGGATTTATATATGGTGCTCTCCCAATTGGTTTTATTTATATTTATATTTTAGCATATTATACCGATGGTATATCCGCTTGTAGTGTTTTAGCGAAAGAGGTTGTAATTGCAACTATATTTTTTGTATTATTTGTTTTATCAGTATATTTCATAACTCCGTATGGTATATGGAATGCATTACTTACAGCAACTGTAATATTTATTTTAGGATGTATTAGTTATTTTTATTTTTTTAATACAAATTTGATTTCATAATGACATATGTGAATTGTGACCACTGTTTGATTTTTATCGAATAGACCGATATTTCTTTCGTTCATGTCGACGTTGTGCTCTATTTTTTAGGTATATCTTATCTTCTTGTTCTTCTGTCATAAAAGGATCATCAGTCTTGATCTTTCTTTTATTCGACTTTTTAATAACAATTGTTTCATTTGATACACCGATCGGTGAGGTTGGTTCTTCGACTACATAGCCTAACAAGTACCATAAATAGCTCAACATAAATAGTGATTGTGTTTGGTTTAATAATTTAATAATAATATACTTATATAATATTTTTTTTTTCAGATACTTTAAAAATAAGCGGTATAAAATGTACACCAACCCCGGTAAAACATAACACTTGGTTTCTAAATTATTTTAACATCTTTGAGGAGACGTGTTTTAGAACGCAGATTATTATGTATCTAACCAAATATATTCGGCTAAAAATATTAAGTACAATTCAAAATCGTTTAGATGTTATAATAATAATAATAATAATAATAATAATAATAATTATTTAAATTCCTTAAATAAATAAAATTTAATTAAAATCAAAATCATTTTTATTTAACATGTCTATTTCAAGCTCGTTTCCATATGTATTTTATGTTGAAGGAAATATTGGATCAGGGAAGACAACTTTCTTACAAGCTTTAGAAAACCAACATTCAAATTATATACAAGTTATATATGAACCGGTTGAACAATGGAAATCTATAAAAGATAATTCTTCGAATAATATACTTGATTATTTTTATACGAATATGGAACGATATAGTTACTTATTTCAAAGCGCTGTATTCTTATCACGAATCAGATCTTTAGAACAAATCGATACAACAAAAAAATTTGTTTTTATTGAACGATCAGTAGATTGCGATAAACTTATTTTTGCACGTAATTGCTTTGAAAATAAAACATTGTCCGAAATAGAATGGATGGTATATAATAATTGGCATACGTGGATGTGTACTAAATTAATTAAACAAAATGATATACCCAATCCGGCGAATGCAACATATATTTATTTAAAAACTCCGCCCAAAATTGCATATCAACGAATGCAAAAAAGAAATCGACCCGCAGAGAAAGATGTTTCTTTTGATTATGTAAAACAAATTCATGATGGACATGAAGATTGGCTTTTGAATTCGTGTGTAGACGGCCATTGTGCAACGTCTGTATTGGAAATCGATGGAACACAAGATTATTTAGAAAACCCTAAGATATTAGATTCTATTTATTACAATATAATTCAAACAACATTATAAATTATAATAATTATATCTTTACTTATAATAATTATATCTTTCCCTTATTTATTATGGTAAAAAAATATCTTCATTTAAAAGATATTCCTCCTCATACATTTTCAAAAGAACAACCACACTTATGTGATGTGTTAGAACAAATTACACCCCTTGTTCCGATTAGAGTTACTTATCTTGCAAATTTAATACCAAATACTTCAAATACGCAATCAATTTTTGTGTGTAAATTAACCGAAACACCGAATCATCAAGAAGAAGTGTATTGTATTTTTCAATTACAAATTAATTATGCAGTACAAAAAACGTGTGATATATTATATAGCACTGTTCCAAAAATAGTAGGTTTATTTGGAGGAATATTGACTACCGTTGCATTTACGAAACAATTTCCAAAATCAAAGTTAAACGATTTTGTTAAGATTGGACTTGGAATTCCGTCCGCCTCCAATGATAAAGGAGACGGGTGGACGTATTCAAATTTATATGAATTTACATCAAATCTATTACCCTTTGCATCAGAAGAAACAATTCAAGAGATGGCAAGCCATTTGGCTTTTATTTCTTCATATTATATTTTACCAGGTGCACATGATTCTCTTTCAAACGAATATATTCGTGAAGCAAATAAACTTAAAAAAAAAACGCATGGCAAAAATCTAAGAAGTATGAAAAACAAAAATACAAAATTCCAGCAGATTCCCATCGTTCCCTCCAAACTACACGCCAAAATTAAAGAAAATTCAGCCGATTACATTATGTTGAAAAATACATTCTCGATTGCACTTAAACTGGGACAATATGCTGGATTTTTTTTGTTTATGGTTATGGTAATACATGCTGTAAAATATATACTCAAATCTCCTTTAAAATTTAAGAGTCAGGAATTGAAATCAATTCATTTATGTACTCCAACTGTATTTCCATTATCTACTATCTTAAAAGAGGGATGTCGATTCGTCGATCCGGTTACAAAGGCCGTTGGAGATGTAGTATATATTCGGGCATTAGAAGATAAAAAAGAAAAAATTAGTAAATCATTTCATATAAAGTATAAACCATTATTAAATAAGACATCTGAATACTACAAACCAGGTGTACCAAGTGTTATAAAAGATGTCGAAAAAGAGACGTTGTTGAAACATTTATTTGCTGCGCCCAAAAATGAATCAAACGATGTTCTTATTCCAAAAACAAAACCGTTTAACGATTCACATAATATATTACGTTCAGCGATTGATAAAGCCATGCCATATGCATTAGATATGAGTACGGGCGATATAACGACAATCGATCGAAAAATTATTGAAAAAATGGAAACGTCATTGGAATTTACAAATTGGTGGTCATATGTATTTAAAGAAGATCAACTATTAACGATTGGTCAATTACCAGATTGGATTCCAAAACCATATTTACAAATCAATCATTATGTTAATTATATGTCTAATGAAAAAATAAATATACCAATATCATCACCGGGTATAAATCAATGTACAATCGAAGATAATCCATTATCTAAATCAATCTTGAGTGTGGAGGGTACTGAAGAATTATGCACATACTCTATTGAAAAATTATTTATAAAAGAGATGTTTTCATGTTTATTTATGTATCATATTCGAACAAATAAGAATAATTATTTAGTTGCGATTCAACATATTCTTTTAAAAAAAAAAATAAAGGACTCAAATAATTTAACCATAACGAGTCACGAATTGCAAAATACAGACCTAAATATACAGAAATGGTATGTAATGGAAATTACAATAAATGATAATGATACGATTCAAACATGTTTTAAAGCAATTCTGGATTCAATACAATCAACAAAATATGTGTCTTATAATGTTATAAATACAAATTTATCACACACTTTTCAATCTAGACAAAAAATAAAAACATATACTCTTAATACGATTCCATCAAATATATTTAAAAATACATATAATGGGATTGTAAAATGCGAAATACTTTCATCTTATTCTGATGCGCATTTATGGACACGTTTATATTATAGTCGTTTACAGAAAAAACAAGGAGGTCGGTTATCAACCGAAAAGATTTATAGTTATTTTAATTTGTCTAGTTTTGTTCATTGGGTTGTAAATAAAATATTGATTCTATTATCTGAAATTTTTAAAAAGTTTATTACGACAAGTACGGAAGGTCTTGTACAAACGGTTGGTGTCAGTTTAACGTCGCCAAACATGATTGGAGCGGCATGCATTTTGTATTTATTTTCAAAATTAAAAATAATGGATGAAAATGGAAATCAAATTACAGTCACGAATAAATATATATTTAAACCATTCCAAGATTTAGTATTCGGATTATTAACACCAATCTTGTTATTTATAAAACAAAAAATATATTCTTCTTTAAAACAAATTACCACCGTTATAAACAAAATAACGTCTGTTATTCAAAAAGTTACCATAAAAACAAAAAAAATCGCAAAATCAGCATGGGATAATCCTCTTGTACAAAAACTCATTCAAATTGTAGCTGGATTTCTAGCAGGATTTATTGCTTTTCAGATTTGGACGTTACCGTCCACTCTCGAAACAATTGGAGACCAAATACAATCTAAATATGCTACAATTGCAACAAAACCAACTGACTCAAAATCATACAAATTTGGATCTTTATCTGAAACAGAAAGCCAACTTCTGCTATTTGTTTTTCGTATAATCCCATATAAATTAATAATACATGCGGGGTTCTTACCGCTTTCAATCGGAATCTTAAATAAACTTCGTAAATTATATGCCTGGAAACCTTCTGATGAAACATCGATACAAATTTTTAAATTAGATACAACACAAAATTATGAAAAAGAAGGCTATCTTTCGGATGACGATAGTCAAAAACAAATACTTGCTACACGACGTGAAAAACAATTGAAACGCCGTCAATTAGATGCCGCTCTTATAACCGAAAAAATTAGTCAGTATCATACTTCTTCGGAACCAATTGAAATTCCTTCGCAAAATGAGATTGAACAAATAACGCAAGAAGTGTCTGAATTAAAATCGGATGCAACGCTTACAAAAATTATCGATAAAGTTACAACGCCAACTCCGTATCAATCTACGATCAATAATCAGTTGTTAAAAGCTGAAAAAAAATCACAACATAACCGTATCAAAAAAAATATTAAACGAGTTGAAATTGAAATCGCCACACACAAGAATGCGTTACGTTCAACAAGGTTATCAAGTGATGAACGCGAAATATTATTAAATAATATGTATCAAGACAAAATACAATTAAAAGAACTTAAATTAATATTCAAAAAGGTCTGAGCGATACGTTCATAGAATGAACGTTTTTCTTTTTCGAGCAAACGGTCTTTGTTTCAAAAACACATTCCCCTTTTATTTTTCTTTTATTTGACGACACAGACAGCATACGTCGCTGGTGATGAAGAATGGAAACCAAAGCGTTTTTTCGCCACACACCTCGCAATACAAATTGTCTTCAATATCGTCTTCCACTAAATTGCTACGATCGCCTCGATAATGACAATATGAAGTGGCCCGCAAGTACATTAACGTCCGGGTATACGTTGGTAGATGCGTGATGACATCGTTATAATAGATTTTCCACGTGTCGGGTGTACCCCATAAGTAACTTGCGATACACTCCGTAATATATGGTGGGAAATAATAAGAGAACGGCGTATCAGCTGTATCCGCTGTATCTGTTTGTATTTGCATCAAAAATATTTGTCATATAAACCGAAATTTTGGGTGTTACTCATACGCACCCGCACCCGCACCCGTACCCGTACCCGTACACAACCGGCTCGATACACAACTGCTACACGGACTGGATCTTGATGTGACAGATTCACTCCGAATGGAAAAACACGATTATGTTCTTTCAGAAATTTATTTTTTTTTGGGGGATGTAAAAAACATGTATCTTGACACACGCAACATTTTCCAAATTCAATACGAACATATATGACCGAGCCCACATACATGTCACGTGAGGAGCAGGTCGATCAGCTCGTCGAATGTGCGATGAGCACAAACCACCCATCTCGCGCGCAAGCCATGCGACGAATGCGACACATTACCCGAGAGGCGGTTGAGAAGCGACAGGAAGCGATCAAGTATCTCACCTCGCATCACCCTCGCACCCAGTACTATGCGGATCGCGTTAGCGTCCTACAATCATGCACGGAAACGTTGACCAACATCAAAAACACGACACGACGACACACGTGGAGACTTATTGCGGAGTGTGCGATGGACATCTGCGAGCAGGATGTGGTCTCGGCGTGCTTTATGCTCGTACGCGATATGGCAAACGAGGCCGCGTTAAGTCGGAAAGAAAGGCACCATGCGTTAGGCACTCTCACACCAACACACACCCGGTCGTCCACCCACACACGCCTCCAGCGGAAAACGTCAAATGCAGTGGCATGAGATTATAAAAATGATCACATTTATAAAATTGTAATAAATTTGAGCCAACAAATCCAGAATAACCTACAACCTACAATTGCGATAGTCATATAATTCGTATATAATATCGTACCGAATCCGCCAAAACAAACCAACAACAACACACGTCGATCACACGTCGATAAAAACTCGAGTTTCTAAATTATTTTCGGTATAGAGACCCTCGAAGATATGTAAATCGGCAGTAGTCTTCTGTCAGTCCTGTCGGGTGGAATAATTTGTGCGTCGTGTAGAACCGGGTTATTAAATATTAGTTATACCATAATGATCGAATTAGTTATCGTATATGGTGTAATAATCACAATATCGTCGGTATATATATATTTAGTGAGTTTATTTTGTTTTAAAAAAGATCACGTTCGACCGAACAGGATTTGAAAAAAACAAGTAACGATCGGTTGATTCTGTTACAAAATATATAGAAGATACGAAGATCATCTCTGCGGCGCGAGCAGCCACCTTGCGATCGCAGCGATTTGTCGTTGGACATCCATGCCTTCTTCTACATTAAAAGATAAAAAATAGAGTCGGGTTGGAGGCGTGCCCACGTCACGTCGATGGCGTGGAACCGTTCGGTGCAGTCGGGCTGGTCGCAGGCGTGCCACGTCACGTCGATGGCGTGTTACACTTTCGTCGTATTATAATCTAAAAACATTTCGACGTTTTTTAATTTCGAATACCAAAATCTAAATTATTATTTTTAAATTTGAATTAAAAAATATAAAAAAATAATATATTAAAAAATATATATAATAATATATTTCAAGTTTTTCAAGTTTCAAGTTACAAAACACATTCGTACTACAAAAAAAATAATAAACAAAATGTTTGTTACAATTACGACATTGATGATTACGGCAATGATCCCTGTATCCGTTCTTGCGATGGATTATGTTATAAATAAATATGTAATGAATCGGATTATAATACCATTTGGGTGAATTAATTATCTTTTTTTGTTTTTTCTTACAAACAGTCTTGGTCGTTTGGTGTGTCGTCGATTGGTGCGCATTCTTTTTCGGGATTGCGCTGTTTTGAGGAGAGAAGACCGTCCTCCGCGTTTTCTTAGAGAGCCGTCCGATATCATTTTTGCTAATGCAATAATCGATCCTGCAATAACTGTTTTTGTTGCGACCTTCATCTTTGAAAGACCTTCCTTACGATCATCCGGTGGGTCGACCTTATCGGCGGGTGTGTCTAAGTCATTGGGGGGTGTGTCTACGTCACCCCCTACTATGTATAAGTTTTCATACGTTCGCGTAAACGTCTTGTTTTTCTTTACGACATATTCGAGATAAGAACAAGGGGGCCGCATATCGTATGCGGGCATTTTAGAAAGTTTATAGAAGTTTGATATGATAAAGTTGTTATGTTGCAAAGAACACCTATATAAAACATATAACAATTTTGTAACTCCCTTTGTATTACCATTATCTTGACTTAATGTCAATATTATATTTGGATTAGAAATAATCATGGTGTCGGGGGCCGTAATAGTACCGCCAGTCGTACGAATGACAGTGGAGTGGTCAATAGTAATATAACCGTTTACTGTGGTTGGTTTCGATCTAATTGTTGCTGGTTGCGTAGGTATTTTCCAATATAGGCGCAAACAGTTTGACGTTTCGAGATAGACTATGTGAAACTGACACTCCGTACTCGACTTCAATTTATGCACACTACTAATACGACTACGTGGGTATTCTGTTTTTGTCATTAGTTTTGTTCTTAATTTAAATATGCGAGTAGACCACGTCTCGCAGTCCGCAGTCGAGTAATTTAGACGCGTGTTAGTAATCGGGCCTGCAGACCCTAGTACTAACACGTGCGTGCGGGTTAGTACTAGGGCCCGTCGGGTGTCGCGCAGTGGTAGATTATCGAGCGTGATATCACTGAACGTGAAAACCTCCGGCGTGTATTGATTCGAACTACCTCTGGATGTGTTTTTTGTTGATGTGTCGACTATAAAGGGGGGAGTAGTTGTCTCTTTTGATAGCTCCTTAATATCGGCATTGTACATAGATTGAGGTTCTGATTGCCACATATGTCTTAAATTTATGTATTTTGATTTATGTTTTATGTTAAGAAAAAAAAAAATACCAAAATATTTTGATCTACTTTCCCTATATTAAATCAAGGTCATAAATATTAAAATTAGTTTTCATTGAAAACCCTTTTGCATGTTTTGCATAATTTGTAGAGACACTACCGGTTGGACTATAAATGCGATGAAAAACATAAGCGGGCCAGCAAAGCAATCCGGTTCCTTTAAAAATAATTTTTCCATTATGTTTTATCCAATGTCTTGATACTTCAAACGTTTCTTTACGTCCATGCTTTTTAGAATAGAATTCAACAATTCGACCCCCTTTATCAACAACCTCCAATCAACCCAGCGGATACTAACAATCCGCTAAAGTCTAATTTGTCATCATCGATAACGAAAGAAGAGGAAGACCATTCGTTCGAGAATGAGGATACTACGTCCGAATCATCTTTATCATCGGTATAGTAAAGTAAAGTAAAGTAAAGTAAAGTAAAGTAAAGTAAAGTAAAGTAAAGTAAAGTAAAGTAAAGTAAAGTAAAGTAAAGAAAAAGAAAAAGAAAAAGAAAAAGAAAAAATAAATGTTTTCATTTTTGTAAAAATATGGAATACGAGTGTAATAAAGTATATTATAAAACGATCGAATATTGTGGACAAATAATTCATTTATGGCTAAATATTAGTAAATGCACTTTGAAAAGTATTATTAAATATGAGATTTTGGCTGCAACACCCTATCAATCAAAATATAATGTACTTCCTTCTGTGACAAATAAATCTCCAAGTCATTTGCATGAAGGAAACGTAGGTGGAAATAATCCATGTTGGTTTGTTAAACGAGATGGGACACGAATATATTCTGAAAATACGTATAAACAATCTGTAAAGAATTTGCCTCCAATTCAACTTTCAAAATGTACTCATATTGATACCTGTTCTACATGGTATACAGCCGAACATAGGGATCAATTTGTAGTTCCTCCAACTTTTTTTAAAGAACTACTCTCTACTGATCCAAAATATAAATATGGTTATAGTATTCAACCATTCTCCGCAAAACAAAATCAGATTCAATTTGAAAGACTTGATGCATATTGGTTAGTCGATATTATTACAAATTGTAATTAAAATTCTATAGGTATAGATTTGAGAGTGGCACATATAAGCCATAATGACATCCATCCACCTATCCAAAAACAGGATGCCTTTGCGCTTGCGCTCGATGATATATATGCGAAACAAAATAGCATTACATATATCAAGCCTCCGAATATACTAAATACAATAATTTGAAATATTATACGACATATTTCATTCGCTATTTGAAATGATTTATAGCTTTCCATAAATATAATCAAAAATATAAATACAAAAATAAATGTAGGAGCAATACTACGACGGAGTGTCACATGGTTGGGTTTCGTTTCAAATGATTTACGGCAAATGGGACATTCTGTATAATTCCATTTAATATACTGTTTCAAACATGTGGAATGAATACAATGTTGACATTTTAATTGAGAGATATTAATATTTTGTTCGATAGTTTCTAAACAGATACAGCATATGTTTTGGTCTGTTTTTTGAATATTCATTTTTGAAGACAGATACGTGAGACGTGTTTCAATCATTTTTTTTGGGGGGGGGGAGATATCAATGAAATACAAATTGAAATATAATAGACAGCTCACAATCCAATTCCAACTACGTCAACAATATGTTGTCGCAATCCACTACAGGCCAGCGTACAGACCCTCGTCGGTGTAATACTCCGGCTACTCCGGCAACTGCAATGGATGATAATGTAGATCGTATGAAACATAGGATATGAGATTCTGACACGCACCCAAATATAGATAACCGCCCGACCCTCGTATTACTACTACTAACCCGCGCGCACATAACTATATAATAAGGTTCTCCCCTTCAAATTCAAAAACGGATCCTGTACTGGAAACAATCTAGAAATCAAGAACTTATTTCAAAAAAAGGGGGATGATCCTCGAAGAAACTCAAATGGCATTTTGTTCCAACGAATATGATCTCTCTCTTTAAATAATGAATTCCTTTTAATCAATCATTGATTTTTATATCTTTTATAAATAAATAAAACGAAATGAAAAAATCAACTATTGTTTTATTAATTACTACGGTTATTATATTTATGATGATGATAATATCAGTTAGTGTTATGATACAGTGGCGTAAAAATGCAGAAAAAACGGATAAGCAAGATTCTCTTTTTAATTATATAGAGCCATTAGATGGAGTAGAGGAGACTGTAAATGATCAAACAGGCGATATTAGTATTAGTAATAATACAAGCACCCAATTAAAACCACTTTCATTTTTTGTTAAGCCAACGATGCCTCGCCTTCCTCGATTATTTCCATCCACTCCACTTATTAGTACGAACTCTGTTATAGCAGATTTATATAAAACATCAAATGGATTATTTTCAATAGGTTTTAAATTAGATGATATAAACGTCAGATCATACTTTGATTTAGATTCAATAGATTTGGAAGTCGCGGGACAAAATTGCAAATATACATGTGGCATACACCGTTCGAATACTCAAGAATATAATACGAATACATATGGAGCGGGGTATACATGTCAACCAAACGACGAAGGGAATAAAGAATCAAAATATGTATATAATGGAGATAAATCTGTTAAAAAAACGTATTACACCTGTATAGACGATATGACAACAAGTTCCGCCCCTGCTCGTATGCTTCAAATGGATGAGTTTAAGTTACCATTCAAACATACAGATGGTTCGTTTCGTATTGTAAGAAAATATTATGAAAAAATGTGTAACCAAAATGATCCGCCTGCACCGGCAACAATTGGATTCGGCGTAAATGCTCCGTTTTTGAATGTGTTTTATAATTATTTTAAAACTAAGAATTTTGTATTGTATTTGTACGAACCAACTAATATAATTATTTTTAATCCTAATTTAAATTATATTAGAGGTTTGTCTAAAGAAACAAAGGTCATTACACCCTGGGCAATTGATTTGGCATATCCTTCAATACGAACCGTACAAATTGCATCTTTACAATGTAATAACATTACTGTTCAATTTGAAACGCCTATCGTATTTCAATTATCACTCTCTGTTTTGCCTGCTGTTACATTCTCAAAAAATAATATTGAATTAGTAACATTTTTTAATGATGTATTTTATCAGGAAACATCAAATGAACAGATTGAATTACAATTCATGTTTAGTAACACAACGAGTACACTTACGAAAGTATTTGACCCTATCACTGATTTTAAAAAAAGTAATACTCAAAATATTTTAGGCATTAATTTTTTTCAAAAAATGACAACATGTTTTAATGATAATACACAGCAAACAACAATACCAAATATCTCATTTATTAATTTTTAAGTAGTATGTATATATGTATGTAGTGTAGTGTAGTGTCGTTTTTTTTTAAAATTGTTTATTATTCAAACGACTAGGATGGGGCTGCCCTTCTTTCAGGATGTCACCAATCTTTTAAGAGCTGGTTCACTCTACCGTCTTTTCCGGCTGTCAGATACCCTGTGTTTATCGTCCACTTGATTCTATCCGGACACGTTGAATTAAATTTTAACGGTGGGGTATTAAGGGTTCCTTCTTTCAGGATGTCACCAATCTTTTAAGAGCTGGTTCACTCTACCGTCTTTTCCGGCTGTCAGATAGCTGTGTTTATCGTCCACTTGATTCTATCCGGACATACAATACTATACAGAACATCTATATATACCTTTCCTAAAGTTGTTAGAACTTTCTGAAAACATTCTTTCACGTTTTTTGGGGGATTCGGAGAAAATTGCCTTTGGTACAGAAATGTCGTGGGAAATGTCTTTTTTACAAAATGCATTCTACTCATAAAACCAAATCACACCTATCCACTACACCCATACTGAAGGATGAAGGACGGTAAGGAGCATGGTAAAGGCGTGATCACTTTTCCCAATGGGAAGACGTATGATAGCGAGTGGAAGGACGGTAAGGCGCATGGCAACGGCGGGCGTGCACACCTGTCCCAATGGGAAGACGTATGATGGCGAGTGGAAGGACGGCAAGATGCATGGTAAAGGCGTGCACACCTGTCCCGATGGGAATAAGTATGATGGCGAGTGGAAGGACGGCAAGAGGCATGGCAAAGGCGTGCACACCTGTCCCGATGGGCTTAAGTACGACGGCGAGTGGAAGGACGGCAAGAGGCATGGCAAAGGCGTGCACACCTGTCCCGATGGGCTTAAGTACG
>Ga0209631_10002746_pt1 | contig 20790 bp, 12 predicted proteins | sample COG_08_FD_184752 | JGI IMG/M metagenome (GOLD analysis project Ga0209631, IMG submission 184752) | Pelagic Microbial community sample from North Sea - COGITO 998_met_08 (SPAdes) (version 2) | ecosystem: Environmental > Aquatic > Marine > Neritic zone/Coastal water | place: Helgoland, sampling...
GAGCTGCTGGCGCACAACGCCAACACGGAGAAGGCCAGGGACGGCGGCGCGACGCCCCTCATCGTCGCGGCGCGGGAAGGGCATTTAGAGTGCGTCAAAGCGCTGGTCATCGCGAACGCGGATCTGCGCGCGTCGTGCCCAGGCGAGGGGCGCACGCCCATGCACCTCGCCGCGCACCGCGGCCACGCGGATATCTGCGCCCTTCTGTTGGCCCACGGCGCGGACCCGACGCTGGAAGACGCCAAGGGCATGACGCCGTGCATGGTCGCCGCGCACAACGGCCATCACGCGGTCCTCCGATGCCTCGTCGCAGACAACGGATCGGGCGCGCAACGCTTCGACGGCGAACACAACTTTCGCACAGCCGCGCTGCTCCTCGCGTCCGCGGAGGGCAACGCGGAGAGCGTACGTGCCTTGCTACAGGCGCCCGCTGACGCCAGGAGGGCGGCGTCGTGTCTCCACGCGGCGCTCTGCGGCGGGGACCTGGCGTCACAGCGGGTCGTCGAGGTGCTACTCAAGGGCGCGGACGTCGACGGCGCCACCGAAGTAACGAAATCCTTTGACGGGAAAGGCGAAGGGGGCACACACGCGCTTCACTTCGCCGCCGAGGTTGGTAACCGCGGCGTCACGAAGGCGCTGCTTGACGCGGACCCCGACGTGGACGCGCTCGACGCCAGGGGGCGAACGCCGCTGTACGTCGCGGCGCATCACGGGCACGAAGACGTGGTTTCATCGCTGCTCTCCGCCGGCGCCGACGTGAATAAACGCGAAAAGTTTCGCGAGGAGACGCCCCTCTTCGCGGCGGCGCGGGGCGGGCATTTAGAGTGCGTCAAAGCGCTGTGCGCGCACGAGGGTGCCGACGTGGACGCACGGGACGACCACTGGGCGACGCCGCTGCACGCGGCGGTCGCGGAGGGACACGTGGCATGCGTCGATTGGCTGCTGGACCGCGGCGCCGATCCAAACGCGGCTGACAAAAACATGGAAACGAGCCTTCACGTCTCGGTCCGGTGGGCGGACGCGCGGGTCACCGCGTCACTGTTGAGAGCCGGCGCGTCCGTAAACAAGTACACCAAGCGGGGTCTCACGCCGCTGCACCTGGCGGTGAGCGGCGCGGGGGCGCAATCGAGGGCGTCCGCATCCGCCGTCAGTTCGCTCAGCGTTTACGGTGACCCGGTAAGTTTACTTTTATTTCTCATATAGGCAATTAGTATGACGACGGCGTGTTTTGTTGACAGTCGAATCGAAACGGGTCACGAGTCGCGGCGACTCGGCTGAAGCGAAGCGGACAGGTGGAGGATGGTGATTGGTACGATTTAAGCGCGGATCAGTCCAGACGGGATGACATCGTGGATATGTTACTCGGCACGGGCATGTGCGACGTGGACCGCGCGTGTTACGAGGGCGGGAGCACTCCGACGTACCTTGCGGCTCGGTGGGGACACGCGGTGAGTTTCTATTTATTTATGGGCAATTAGATTGGCAATTAGACTGACGTCGTATGGGCAATTCGAATGACGTCGTGTTTTGTTCACAGGGTTTCGTGCGAAAGTTGGCGGGGGCTGGCGCTGACTTGAACGCGGCGCGGGACCGGGCGGATCCCGCGCTGGACGGTAAGGTGGTGGGTCCCGCGGGGCCGACGCCGTTGCAGGCGGCGCGGGCGAAGGGGAACGCGGAGTGCGTGGCGGTGTTGTTGGAGCTCGGGGCGTCGGAGACTGGGTCGTAGCCAAGAATATCGTGGCCAAAAAAAAGTGAAGACCACGTTTTCGAAGCGCTTTTCGACAGATTTTGACTCAAATGGACCACACTCGTTAATACCTCGTTAAAACCCCACTCTCTACACTCCCCTCAGTACCGCCCCGTGGTCCAGGACAAGTCCCCGTCCGCGTCCCCGTGCCGGTTTTTCTGCGTTTGGTGCATCGCTTTTTCGTGCTGCGCCCGGAGCGTCTTTGCGGCTGATTGAATCGTCGCCAAAGAATCGTCGTTGAATATTTTTTGAAATAAATCAACAGCCCCGCCTCGTTCGCCTTTCGACGGGGATTCTCCTTCCCCCGCCCACGGGTTGACCTTGCTTACGGACATGTCGCTCAGATGGTACTTGGTTTTCGCGTAGAATTGCTTCGCGGTGTCGTTGCCGTCCTTACCGATAGCGACCATCACGCCGCATACGTTTGCTTTCTTCGCAACCATCTCGGTGAGTAACGTGAGCAGCTTGCCCAACCCAGTTCGTTGCCATTTAGGGTCGACTTGCAGCGAATGTACCCGGAGCACGGGGACGTCCGCGTCCTTCAGAAGTTCAAACCTGTAGCGCACGAACGCGACTGGGACACCTGAAGACGTGGAGTCGACGTTTGCGTCGCGCTCGGCGAGGCCTGACTGAGCGACCCTGGCGATGAGATACCGGCTCCCTTCCGTAAACGCGTCGCGCATGGTTTCCTTCCCTATCCCGCCGTCGAGCCACGCGGTTTCGCCGCACACGGGTTTCATGTTTGTCTCGGTGAGGGCGCTGATCCACTGCCGGTCGTCGTCGCCGAGGTCCGACGAGGCGGCGGCGGTGATGGATTTCTTTTGAAGGATGCCCCCGAGTGCATCGGTCACGTCCAGCGCCTCCGCAGCCTTCAAAACGTCGCGTTTCAACTTGAGAGCCGCCCCAGCTGCCTTCGCGGCGATCTTCTTGTCAGCGCTCTTGCTCGAGGACTTTGCCATTGCGCCGTGTGGGTGGGTGTGTCGGATTCAAACGAGCCGCAGCTTTTTTCAAACCCGAACTCGAAAAAACTCGCGTGTGAAAAGTCAAACTCTCGTAAGCGTTCGAGTACTTGTAGGCGTTTTTAGTCTGATGGAAGAACGCGGTGAAATAATATTCAGAATGAGAGTGAGTGGGCCAGCCTGCCAGCGTCCTCGTCACGATCTGCGAGATCCCAGCCTCCTGCGGGCCCCTATCCGTAACAAGGGTTGGCGTGGGTGCCGGACGCGCGTCACAACCGCGTGCCCAGGTGACTGGACACGTCCCGCGATCGATACACCATGGCCTCTATGGCCTCCACCGTGTCGATGACCCGCGCTTCCGTCGCGGCGCCCCGGCGCATCGCGTCGCGCGCCGCGAACGTCCGCGGCGTCTCACCGATTAAACACAGCTCCCGATCGTCGAGGGAGGGATTGTCGCTCGGGCGATTCGCGCCGGCGACGAGGGGCGGCGCGGTGCGATGCCGCGCGGTGGACCTCCGCCACGTCATCGAGCGCCTATGCGCCGCCGAGAACCTCACCGCGGACGAGACCGAGGAGGCGCTCGACGCCCTCATCGACGCCGACCCCGCGCAGATCTCCGCCTTTCTCGTTCTCATGCGCGCCAAGGGCGAGTCCCCCGAGGAGATGGCCGGCATGGCCCGCGCCATGCGCGCGCGCGCCGTCACCGTCGACGCCGGCGACGACGTCCTCGACATCGTCGGCACCGGCGGCGACGACGCCGGCACCGTCAACATCTCAACCGGCTCGTGCATCCTAGCGGCCGCAGCCGGCGCCAAGGTGGCCAAACACGGCAACCGATCCGTCTCATCCATGTGCGGATCCGCGGACGTCCTCGAAGCACTCGGCGTCGCCGTCGATCTCGGACCCGAAGGCGTCGCCGAATGCATCAAGCAAACCAACATGGGCTTCATGTTCGCGCCCAGGTACCACCCAGCCATGAAGGCCGTCGTGCCCGTTCGCAAGGTAAGTTTATTTGTTTATTTTAATCCTCGTATGGGCAATTTGAATGACTGACGTCGTGTTTTATTCTTCATCACAGGCGCTCAAGGTACGAACCGCGTTCAACATGCTCGGACCGATGCTGAACCCCGCGGGGACCCAGTACGCCCTCGTCGGCGTGTATACCCCCGATCTCCAGCCCTTAATGGCGGATTCCCTCATGGCGCTCGGCATGAAGAAGGCGCTCGTGGTGTGCTCCACGGTCGGCGATTTATCCTTGGACGAGATGACCCCGTGCGGTCCCACGAACGTCGTGGAGGTGACCCCGGCTGGGACCAAGGCGTACTCGTTCGACCCGAAGGACGTGGGGATCCCGCCGTGTGAGCTCAGCGACCTCGCGGGCGGCGACGCCAAGCTGAACGCGCAGATGCTGACGGACGCGTTGGGCGGCGAGAAGGGTCCGGTTGCTGATTGCCTCATGCTGAACGCGGGCGTGGCCATGGCGGCGGCGGATCAGGCGGCGAGCGTGGAGGAGGGCGTGGCGATGTGCAAGGAGGCGCACGCGCAGGGTCGGGCGGGCGATACACTTCGGAACTGGATCGAGCTCTCCCAGAAGCTCAGGGCTCAGGAGGCGTGAGCGGCGACGCGGGCGGCGGACCCCTCGCTCATCGCTCTAGCACTAAACTAAACATCGCGGTGTGAATAAGAGTTACTATCGAAACTTTCATCGATTAAAAGACTCTTGATCAGTCGTCAAGTCCTTCGTTTGTAGTGCCCCGTCTGCTTCTCAACCTTCCCGTCCATCTTCGCCTGCGCCTTGTCGTACAGGTCATCTTGCCTTCGCCGCGTGCCCATCGCGGATGGGTCCATTGACGGGTACAGCTTCTTAGGGTCGTACGTAGCCCCCGCGCCCGGCACGGACATCGGCGCGGGCACCGGCACCGGCATCATCACCTGCGTGCCGTCCTCACCCACCATCGGCATCATCATCATCGGCATGGGCGGACCGCCCTCCGCATCCCCGCCGCCGTTACCGCCGCCGCCGCCGCCGCCGCCGCCCCGTTCTTTCCGGCTCTTACCCCACATGATCTTCGCGTTGACTCCGTTGATCGCCTTCCTGCTGCCGCACTCACTCGCCGCCTTCTCCGCCCCGGCGCGATCGACGAACGTGACGAACGCGCAGTTCTTGGCGTACACCGTCCGCACGGATGATATCTGACCGTACTGGTAAAACGCATCCTTCAAAGCGTTCTCGTCCACGCGGTCGTCGACGCCGCCGACGTAGAGCGTCGTGATCGAGGCGTCGTCCGGCGGCGTGAGCTCTTGCGTCTGTTCGTTGGCGCGCGCGAGCATCTTGTTCGCGACTGGGTCGTTGATGCCGTAGTACCTGTCCTTGATGTTCTGCTGACGCAGCTCGGGCGCGGAGGTGAGCTCCGGCATGTTGGTATCGCCGTTGCACGGTCGATACGGGCAATCCGCGCGTTTGCACGCGTTCCGCAGCCAGAAGGTGCATATCGGGGACTTGTTCTTGTTGTAGTACGGCTTCTTGCGCGCCATCTTCTGTAGGAGCTCGTTCGCGCGCACCTTGCCGACGGCTGCGTTTTGGTCTCGAATGGCGACCTCGTCGCCTTCTTCGAGCCTCTTCGCAATTTGGTTCGTTTGGTACTCGATGTTGACGTCGGACTTTGCGATCATGTCGCGTTCCTTGCCGAGCACGGCGTCGCGCGCCTGTACGGGTATGCCGTAGTCGAGATCTAGGAGGCATACTTGGCAGACGTTTTTTGCGAGTGCGATCTCGCGGCACACGACTGTCTTTTTGTACCTCGCCTCGTTCCCTGGGCGCCAGCGGAAGACGGTGAATGGCCTGGAGGAGATGGCGCATTCGGCGGCGTAGTCCTCGCGTTGCATGCGGATGTACGGGTTGGGCCCGAGGCAGTCCTCGCAGACGATGGGGAAGTCCGTGCGCTCCCATCCGTCCGCTTCGGGGTCGGCCTGCGCGGGTGAGGGAGGAAGAATGGGGGCGGGAGATCGTCAGGAGGCGCGGGAGATCTGGGCGCGGGGGTTTAGGGTTGGGGGACGGGATCGCCGGGACGGCGCGTTCGGGAACGCTCGGGCGTGAGCGGATGCGACGAGGGGCGGTGACGCACCATGATGGACTCGAGGTGTGGGTCTCGCTCGCGTTGACGCTTGGCGGCGCGGTCGAGAATGAATCAATGCCGCCTCTGAGATTTTGGAAGCGCTGTGAGGAGGTCCTCGGAGATGGAGAATTTCCTTCACAGCACGGGGCGGGCCGAGCGGAGGAGGGCCGCGCGGGCGCGGAGGCGCGCGGGTTTCACGCGACCATGCGTTCCTCGCGTCCTCGCGGCGGAGGTCGCTCGCGCGCCGCCGACCACCCTTTCCCCTTGGTCCCGAGGGACCCAGACGATTTGGACCGTCGTCACGAACACCTGAGGATCAGCACCGCCTACCTCGCGTCCATGACGAACGACCCGCGCGAGCTCAACGCCGCGCACGTGGCGGCCGCCGCGCAGACCCCGGACGCGACCGAGGTTCTCGCGTCCCTCGGCACGTATTTGGGCGTCCCGGGGTTCGAACCTACGACCTCGGGCAGACCCACAGAGGAGGCACCTCCACCGCTGCGGAAAGGCGTGCTCCCCGAGGTATCGCCCGGGGATCACGACGCGTACCTCGAGAAGGTGGCGGGATGGGAGACGTTCACCCGGGCGAACGCGGATCGACGCGCGAGGGAGGCTGACGAGGGAGGAGGAATTCATTCGGGCGTAAACGGCAATTGCGACGCGAACGGCGCCCAACAACTCGACCAAGCATCAAGTACGACGACGAAGACATCATCATCGATGTCGTCGTCCACCACGGCCTTGGTGGCCGTCTCCGTCGTCGCCGACGTCCGCGCCAGGGACCATTCGACCCGTCACGCCGCGGAGAAGGTCCCGGCGATGTACTTCGATCCATGCTTCGATCTCTCGGATCCCGCGGTGTTCCGCGCGGTGTGTCCCGACGAGCGCTCCTCCCCGGACGACGATCGATCGATGAATACTTCTTCAAAGGGAGGACCCGAGCAAAGGGCGCCCGCGCCGTCTTCCACGCTGTTCGGCGGCGCCACCGGCCTGGCCACGCAGGAACGGCTGAGCCAACACCTCGATAAGGTGGAGATCAAACTCGTCGGGGAGATCGGCGCGAGGAGCGAGTCGTTCTTCGAGGCTTCCGCTCGGTTACACGAGCTCGACGCGATCGTCTCGGAGACTTGCGGAGCGATCCGGCGGACTCGCCGGTCGCTTCTGGAAGCATCCACGTACGCCACGTTAGCACACGAGTCCGTCACGAGCCTTCACAGGAAACGCGCGAACCTCCGCACGCTCACCCACGTGTTCGAGGCGTTGTCGTCCGTGCGGGAGTGCCGCGAGGACCTCGACGTGTTGGTCGCCGCCGAAGACTGCGGCGGCGCGCTCGAAGTTTGCGAGGAGATTCGACGCAAGGTATCGGACCCGAACCTGGCGGGCCTCGCGTGCCTCAAGGACGTGGCGGCGCACGTGGACGGGGTGGAACAGCAGGTGGTGTCCTCGCTCGTGTTGGAGTTCACGCGCGCGGCGAGGGTGCAGCCCGGGTCGGTGGGACACCCGGGGGACGAAACGGGCTCCGAGTTGGGAACAGACGGCTTATCATCAGAGCCAATCGCGAGAAGGAGAGTCAGTCCCGGGGACGGATGGGGACCGGCGACGACGCGCGCGGCGCTCGATGAGGTTCGCGGCGCCGCGAGGGACGCCGGCATGGAAAACGTTTCGTCCGCGAGTGAAGACGAGGAAGACGATGTCAGTCCGAGTGATACACAAGAGCTCGCGGGACTCGGTCCGAGCGAGGAGTCGGTTGCGGATGTGTTCGACGCGACGCTGCCGCCGCTGCGGGCGCTCACTCGGGGCGGCGCGCACCGCACCGGGCGGATCGGCGATGCCATGCGCGCGTGGGGACGCGACGCGGCGTTCGACGCGCGGGCATGCATACGGCGCGCGTGTCTCGCGTCCTTACGCGTGGCGGACGCGACCGTCCTGGGCGTCCAGAGCGTGGACATGGACGGCATCGGCTCGAATTATTCCGCGAATTCCGTTTCGACGGAAAAGGCGACGTACAAGGCGATGGAGACGCTCCCGGCGGAGGTCTTCGCGGCGGTGATACGCGCGGCGACGCACGCGCTGGGTGGGCACTTCGCGCGCGCTGAGATTGTCCGTTCCGCGGCGCAATACGCGCTCGGCACGGTGGCCAAGGACGGGGGTGAAAATACATCGCGCGGGATTGTCGCCGACGATGTGAGGACACAGCTGTGCGCCTCCTTACCCCCCGGTGAACGCGCGTCAGCCTCCGCCGCGGCGTCCGATGCTGTGCTCGCCCTCGCGGACGCGTCGCAGGGTGCGATGGCGAAGATTTTGGCGTCGCGGGCGTCGACGAACGCTCGGCTGACGCTTCGCGAATTTTCCAAAATTTGCGACGCCGCCGAGTCGTTCCTCGCGCGCGCCGAGTCCCTGAGCGGTGGCCGGCGGTGCCTGTCTCTGCGCGGGGCACTCAACACGCAGTGCAAGGATTTCATGTCGGTGAGACACGCGGCGTACGCGGCGAAGCTCGGGAGTGTGTTGGAGTCTGAGACGTGGACCGCGGTGGCCCCGGTTCCGGGGGAGTACCAGCGAATCCTCGAATCTGGGTTCGAGCCCTGCGTTGCCGAGGGGGGTGCCGAGGGGGGTGCCGACACAGCTGTGCACGACGACGACGACGACACAGCTGTGCACGACGCGTTGGTTCTGCCCGGTGGTGAGCGCGTGGTTCCCGTGGGCGCGAGCTTAGCGCTTCTCAAGATGTGCGCCGATCACCTCGCCGTCGCGAGACGGGTCCCGAGCCTCGGGCCGGTCGCCGTGTACAAGATCGCGGAACTCCTCCGCGTGTTCAACAGCCGCACCTCGCAGCTGGTGCTGGGCGCCGGGTCGATGCGCACCGCGGGGCTTCGTTCCATCACCGCCAAGCACCTCGCGCTGGCGCAGCAGAGCGTCCGGCTCTTTCTGGAAGTAACCCCCGCGGTTTCGGCCGCGCTGTCGCCGACGCTGCCGGACACCCGGCGAACCCAGCTTCTGAGCGAGTTCACATCCACAGTTCGTGACTTGGAGAAGCACAAGACGGAGCTGCAGACGAAGATGGTGAGCATCGCGCGGGACAGGCTCGTGTACCACTCCGCGAGGCTGCCCACGATATGGTGCTCACACATCTTCACGGCCCGAAAAGCGTCTTCAGAAGAAGGCGCCGCCGACCCGGAGTCCTCTTCGAGTGAGTTTGCGACGGCGCTCGGGAAGGAGGTCGGGACCCTCCGGCGTGTCATCGCGGGTACCCTGTCGAACGAAGACGCGACGTGCGTCTTGAACGAGGTGCTTCGCGTCTTCGACGAGGGACTGACGGCTGCGCTGGCCGGTTCGAAAGAATCGACGGCGAATGAGTGGCGGGCTAAGATGGGCTCGCCCACGAAGCCGAAGCCGGCGGTACCCATGGATGATGCCGATGGGGTTGCCGATAGGGGTGCCGAGGAGGGTGCCGACACAGCTGTGCATGACGACGACGACGGCGAGGAGACGGAGGAAACAACCGTGAAGTCGGCGGCTCCGAGCAACGACGAGGTGAACGGTTTGATCGGCGGAGACGGCGGGGCGCTGTTGGGTACGCTCGGGACGCTGGTGAACGGCGGGACGGGCGGAGACGGCGCGTGTGGGGCGCCGACGCTCGCGAAGTACCTATTAGAATATCGTTCATGATACAAGCGGCGGATTGGACGCGTTCGTTCTTAGTCTACGTCACCACCAGGATCCTTCAGCCTTTCGCATCTCCCGTAGCTGCGTCTTGATCGCCCTCGTCGCGTCGTTACGTTGGGCACCGCGCGGTTGTTTACGCCACTCCGCCAGTTTCGCTTTGAGTTCATCTCGCGTCGGGGGCGGTGGGGGCTCCGGCGGCTTCGAATTCATCGTGTGACCTGCGGAACATGGACGCGGAGTGTGGTGGGGGGCGGTTGTTAGGGAATCGACGAGGGAGGGATTGAGCACGCGAGGCGGGCGCGGGGCGGGGTCCGTGACGGGCGTTCAACACTGGGTTCGGGGACGCACCCAGCACTTGTGATATCCCCGCCGCCACCCCCAGCGTCGCCCCGGCGCCGATGACGAACACCACGATTCCCCCGAACGCGGCCGTCGTCAACCCGCCCGCCGCCTGGAACACGCTCAGCTCCTCGATCTGCTCCGGGGTCATCTCCGCCACCTGCCGCACGCCGTCTTTGGGCTTGACCACCGGCGACGCCGCCCGCGATGCGGTACTCGAAGTAGAGAAGCCCGCGCGGGTGCCCGGGCACACCGCGCGGGTCAGCGCGCGGGTCAGCGCGGCCGTCAGGGACATCGGTCGGTGACGGGGCGTTGTGATTGAACGAATCGAGTTCTCGGTTCCGAGATGTTTGATACGCTTCAATCTCACTTCGGGGCGCGCCGACCTCGCGGAGGCGATGACGACGACGGTTTGGAGGCCGCACGTCAGGATAGACGTTCCGGATGTCGGCGATGCAGAGTACAAGTAGCGTTAAATCTCACTTCGTGGGGCGCGGAGGGAAGATGACGACGTGGTGGCGCCCCGACCTCAAGCGTATCCGCGCCGAAATCGCGGCCGAGGCTGCGCTCGAGCTCGAGGTGAAGGCCGAGGCGAGTGATGGTGAAGGGGCGAAGCAGGGCACCAAGCGGAAGAGAGCCCCTCCCACAAAGGGGCCGTGCGAGCACGGGGTGAAGCAACGCTCGAACTGCAAGGTGTGCAGCGCTTGTCCGCACGGTCGTAAGCGCTCTACGTGCAAGGAGTGTGGTGGGGCATCAATCTGCGAGCACAGTCGTCGGCGCTCTACATGCAAAGAGTGCGGTGGTGCATCAATCTGCGAGCACGGTCGTCAGCGCTCTGAGTGCAAGAGGTGCGGTGGGGGATCAATCTGCGACCACGGTCGTCGGCGCTCTAGATGCAAGGACTGTCGAGGCAATAGATAACATTACTCACTCGGCGCTAGTTCAAGCCTTGACGCCCTTCCCTCGGAACATCCAGTCGTCGTCGTCGCTATCGTCCCCGCCCTTCGCCGCCGCCGCGGTCGGCACGGCGCTCCTCGGCGCGGACCGCACGGACGGCGCCTGCGAGAACAGGTCGTCGTCGCTGTCGTCCGAGTACCCCGAGCGGCGCCCGTCGCCGTCGTCGCCGTCGCTGTCATCAAAGTCCAGCATGCTCGCGGCGACGCTGATGACGCTCGCCGCCCGCTCCCGCTCGCTCCGCACGCTCACGACGTCGTCCGCGTCATCCACCTCGTCGTTCCATCGCTCCACCTTTTCCCGTATCGGCCGCATCGGCTCCGGCGGTGCCTTCTTCGCCGTGCTCGGAGGAATCTCAACCGTGTAGTTGTATTCGACTCGATCCGCGGTCATCGATTGGCCATCGACGGTGTCGCCCTGGGTGATGGCCAAGGACGCCGCGGCGCGCGCGTCCGCTGCGGTGGACGCGAGCGCGAACCCCGCGCGATGCGCCTCCCACGCGCGATCCGACGCGCGGAGCCTCGAGCGGCTCGACACGGCCTTACCGAACCCCGGGAAAGTATCGCCGCGTTTATTAGTCCCATCGCGCCCGCCATTTCGCAACGTCGACGAGGGATACCACGGCGCGGTGACCGGGTGCGTCGGGTGCGCGCCGCCCCATCGCCCATGCCTCGGCACCCTCGGCACCCCGCCCATCATTCGCGCGGGCGTACGTGCCTTCGGACCGCCCAGACGGGTCGCCAGCTGGTCTTTTTCCGGCGCGAACGACGATACCCACGGCGGTCGGGTTCCGACGGGCAACATCCCACGCGCGCGGTCCTCGCCCGCGATGCGCGCGAGGAACTTCGGCAAGTCGTCGTTCGCATCCACGGCGCCGTATCGGGTACGGTACCAGAGGCACTCCTCGAACGCGCGTTCAACGGCGGCGCGAAGCCAGGCGACTTCACGTTCGTGCTCGCGTTCATTCGACTCCCGATCCGCCCGGGAGACTTCCACCGCGCGCCTCGCGAGCGTCGCCTCGAAGTCCTCCGCGTTCTCCAGCGTCGACTTCATCGAACGCGCGTTGCCTTCGATCACGGCATCCTTCTCGCGGAGTTCACGCTCCATGGACGCGAGTTTCTTCGCGAGATCCGCTTCGTTGGTCAGCGCTCGTCGCAGTTGAACGTTGATCTTCTCGACGTGTTCCCCGATGATGTCGCTCGTCGTGCTCTCCAGCGCTTGCTCGCGCCTGAGAACCTCGTCAGCCTTGGCGTCCACCGCGGCGGCCGCGCGCTCCGTCCGTTCGCGCCTCGTCAAGTGCGTGGACATCCTCCACTTGCCGAACACCGCGGATCGCAGGAAGAACTCCCGCGAGTTGGCCTCGCCCAAATGATTGATACAATCCCTGGCGGTGGCGCATTGGACGTGGAATATCCACCACGCGCGCCACGCGGGGGCGAGGTTACGCACGCGGACGTAACGCGCGAGTGCGCCGTCCGTGACCTTCGTTTGGTGTCGAGAGCGAAGGCGATGGTTGACGTAGAACGCCGTTTGGTTGAATCGTCGCCACGCGGCTAAAAGCGATTTGAGCGTTCGTTTGCGATGATGCGTCACCGCCTTGAGTTCAGCGTGTTCCGCGGCGCGGATACTGCGCTTGGCTTGGCGCCATGTGCGAAAGATGACGCCGACGCGGTGCGTCGTCGCTTTCATGACGTCGCGGCGTTCCTTGGCGCACGAGCGCACGCCGCTTCGCCAGGTCCGAAACAGGCATCGAGATTTACTACGCAGCAGGCACTTCGCCAGTGTACGGGACGGGGGGAGCTCATCGTCGTCGTCACCGTTCGATGATCCGCCGTCCGCGCATATCCGCTGGCATTCGCCGCACGCGCGCCACGACGCGGGGGCGCGACGGCACGCGGGGCACACACGCGGGGCGGCGACCGTCGGGCCAGTTCCGGAATCGCAAGATTCGCGATTGTCATTCTCATCCGCCAGGGTCTGTACCGCGACGGACTTGACATCGTCCGGGACCGTCGGTGTCGTCGGCGGCGGTCGATCGCGATCTAGGGCGTCGCGCAGGGCATCCACGAGGACGTCCTGATACGTACTCGCCATCGTGGGCCACACGCGCGCTCCGTATCTGGTTCGGCCAATTATTAATCATTCTTGGAGCAGTTGAGGGTGCCGCTTCCGAGACGTTGTGCTGACTCGATTCTGCCCCAATTTACAAGAACCCCGCGGCCCCCCCGCGAGGACGCGGCACTCTGGAGGCGCAGCTCGAGGGGCGACACGGGTTCTCCATCCACCCGCGACCATGCAGAGCCTCGGGCGAAAAGATCTCGCCGGCGCCAAGCCCGGCGAGGCGGTCCTGTCGTGCTCCTTCAATCAGGATAGGAGCTGCCTGGCGGTGGCGACGAGGCGGGGATTCAAGATCTACAGCTGCGACACCGGCACGTGCGTCTACGACGACGACATGGGCGCCGTTCGCATCGTCGAGATGCTCTTCTGCACCTCCCTGCTCGTCGTCGTCGGCGCGGGCGATACCCCCGAGCTATCCCCCCGACGGCTCAAGGTGCTCAACACCAGCAACCACACCTGCATCGCCGACCTCACCTTCGTCACATCCATCCTCGCCGTGCGCCTGAACCGCGCCCGGCTCGTCGTCGTCGAGGAACGAAGAGCCGTGGTCCACGAGCTCTCCACGCTGTGCGTCCAGCGCACCATCGACACCGTCCAAAACCCGCGCGGCGTCTGCGCGCTCTCCGCCGATGACGACTCGAGCCTACTCGCCCTCCCAGCGCACGCGCACGCGGGGTCCGTCGTCGTGCACGATTGTCTCAATCTCCACGTCGTTTGCGAACTGCAGTGCCACAACTCACCAGTCGCCGCCATGGCGCTCACACGCGACGGCGCCATGCTCGCCACGGCATCCGCGAAAGGGACAGTCATCCGCGTGCACTGCCTCCCTCGTGGGGACAAAGTGTGGTCATTCCGCCGCGGAGTCGTCAACGCCAAGGTTCGGACATTGGCGTTTGGCGGCGAAGCTTCGACCACCGGGGAAGCTTCGGATGACTCCGGCGAGCCCGGCGCGAAGCTTCTGGCGGCGTCCAGTGAGAAGGGAACCGTGCACGTGTGGCGCATCGAGGGCCCGCCGCGGGATAAGTCAGAGACGGACATCGATCACGAGGAACGCGCCTTCGACGAAGAGCAGCATCCCAGAGAGTGCGACGCGTCTCACGGTGTTTTGAGCGGCGTGCTGAAGGGCGGCACGAAGCTCGTGGGCGGCTTGCTGCCGTCCGGCTTGAAGCGGCGCGTGCACGACACGTGGCAGCCGACGCGTGACGCGGTGACGGTTCACCTCCCACGGCCCGCGAACGACGGTTCGATTCTCGACCGCGCCATCGGCGGCGTCGCGTCCGTCGCGTCCACCGTGACGAGCGCGGCGGCTGGAATTGGAAATTCCCGATTCAAGCCTAACCCGGAGTGGCCGGGGATCGCGGGTGTGTGCGCCCTGCGCGACGGTTCAAATCCCACCGAGGTTCACGTCGTCGCGGTGAACGGCGACGGTTTGATGTGCGAGTACGGCGCGGATTACGTCACCGGGCGTGTGGCTCTGACGCGGGAGTGCTCGGTGGATGACGTGGACGGAGCCGGTTTCACTCGAGGCGGGGATGGGACGAATGGGGACGGGGACGGCGCGGCGGTTCCCGGCGGTGCGAGGTGGTTGGGGGGTGGGGATGTTGGCGCGCCGGGTGGTGGACGCGCGGCGGATCTGAGCGCGAGCGTGAGCATGAGCATGGGTCAATCGCTCTTCATGGCGGACCCCGGCATGAACTGAGTTGAGTGTCTCTGTGAAACCACGAATCTGATTGTACTTGTAAAAAAGCATTCCAAACGTAACGACGCGACTCAGAACGTGTGCGCGCGCGCATGTTTGGACCCGGACGTAGGCGGGTGATTCATCGGATGCACGCGTTGGCGCAGGCTGCGTGCTCGCGGCTCGGCGCGTCCCCTTCCTCGGCACATAATCTAGGACACTCTCCGTGTTCGTCCTCGATGCGTCAGTCGTCGCGTCACGCGGCCCCCACGCCTCCTCCCCGCGCCTCCTCCTCCGGCATCACGGACGCGTCTCCCGCGTCGTGGGTCAAGGTACTCGCCGATCGTCTGCCCCCGCGCTTCCCCGACGCCCCCGAGACGTACTGGCGCGGCGTCGGCTCGCCGGGTACCGCGCTCCCCCAGGTCCACGGCGACGACTCCATCTTAGGAGCGCTGCACGACGCGGGTGTGTTCACGCGCCCACGGCTGATGGTGGACGAGGGCGGGCACGTACAACGCGTGATGCTCTCGCTGCGCACGGGCGCTCGCACCGCGGGTCACCCCGGATGGACCCACGGGGGGCTCACGTCGCTGCTCATGGACGAGATCGCCGGGCAGGCGTACGCGCACTTCGTGCAGACGGAACGGGGATTGGGGATGACGGCGAACCTGACCGTGAACTACTCGGCGCCGCTTCCGACGTGCAAAGACCTCTTAGTCGTCGCGGGGGTGGATAAGGTGGACGGGCGGAAGGTGACGATCCACGTGGAGGTGCGGGACGGCCCGCCGAACGAGTGCGTCTTGGGAGACGGGAAGGACGATGCTGTGTCGGATGATGAGGTCTGCGAGACGGACGGCGAAGTGTTCGCGCAGGGATCCGCGCTCTTCATCGTCCTCGCTAAGGACTAGCTAGCCAGTAGGGGTTGTCATCAGTGTACCTTTAGCACTATCGTTATCATGGAGCGGCGATGTTCTTGGATTAAAACGCAATCGAGTCTCAATCGAGTCTCATCAGCGGGTCTGGACGATTCCCGCGTTGATGAGCTTTTGAATCTTAGCCATCACCTCCGGATTCTTCTGGTGCTGCGCCGCCGCCTTCGTATCCGTGCTCATGTCCTGGAGCACTTGTCGCATCACCGGGTCGGAGAGGATACCCTGAATCTCGGGATCCGCCATCGCGCGCTGCTGCCGCTCCGCCATCTCCTTCTCGTCAACCTGCCCCGTGGACGCCTTGCGAATCTCGACGTGCGTTCGCATGAGCCCGTCTTTGAGCTCCTCGTTCTGCGGGTCGTGCGTTAAACCGAGCTGGTACGTCTCGAGCGCCTTGTCGTACTGCTTGGTGAAGAACTCCACGTGGCCCTTGCGAGTGTATCCCTTGGCCCAGTCCGGCTTGAGCTCGATGCACTTCTCGGCATCCTGTAAGAGTTAAACAAAACACGACGTCAGTCGAATTGCCCATACGATAAATAAAATAAACTCACCTTCGTAGCTTCGTTGAACGCGGTGAGCTTGGTATAACACGCGGCTCTGTTGGAATACACGCGGTGGTCGTCGGGGTTGCGCGCGATAGCCTCGGTGTACTTCTGCACAGCCTCCGGGTACTTCTGCTCCTTGAACAAAGTGTTGCCTTGTTCCCGTGCCTCCTCCGCCTTGACCGGGTCGAGGTACGCCTTCGTCTTGCGGTCTTTGAGTTCGCGCTCCGTCTCGTTGAGCCGTTTGAGGGTATCCGCGTTGCGATCCTCCATGAGTGATTTGTTGTAAACCGCGATCGCTTCCTCGAACCGTTCGAGCTTGACGAGCGCGTTGCCCTTGCGGGTCATCGCCTTGCCCACGAGCTTGTAATCGACGCGCAGCTCGCGGCCCTTCTCGACGGCGTCGTCGCAAGCCTTGGCGCAAGCTTCGTAGTCGCCCTTTTCGAAAAACACCGCGGCTTTGTTGGTGATGAACGAGATGTCCGTGTCGTCGAGCGCGATGGCCTTGTCGTAATGTTCCAGTGCGACGTCGAAGTTCTTAGCCTTGTACGCGGCGTTACCCAGCACTTTTTCCTGTTTGGCCTCAGCCTTGGGACCCGACGGTTCGTCTACGACCATGGGTTCCGGAGCCGGGGTCGGCTTGGCGGGGTTGGAAGGCTTGGACACCTCGGGCTCGGATGCTCCGTTGGATGCTCCCTTGAACATGCCGTCGGGGTTGTTCATGGCGTCCTCACCGGACATCACGTTGACGCCGAGGGCGACGGAGAGCACCTGCATCATGCGCGGGTCGGACATGTAGGACCCGAACTTGTCCGGATTTTTTTGGACGTCGGTGAGCATGGCGATGAAGTCGGGCTGGGAGAGGAAGCCGCGCGTGGCGGGGTTCGTGGCGAGCTTGCCGTAGAGCTCGGGGGATGAGAGCATGGCGCCGATGGATCCCATGGGATCGCCGCCCGGTCCCGCGGCGCCCATCGCGCGCACCGCCGCGGTCTCCGCGTCGGCGAGGCCCGATTTACACGCGTCGTTTGTTCCGTCGATCTCGAGCCCTTTGTTGTAGGCGTCGCACGCGTCGTCGTAGCGCTTGAGGCCGTAGAGCGCGGCGCCCTTGCGCGAGTACCCCTTCACCCAATCCGGCTTGATCGCCACGGTCTTATCGGCGTCGGTCAGCGCCGCGTCGTAGTCGTTCAGAGCCGCGTACGCCGCGGACCGGTTGCTGTAGAAGACGTGGTTGGCGGCGTCCACTCCGATGGCATCCGTGAAGTGCTTCACCGCGTCGGCGTAGTTGCCCGCGCTGAACGCGGTGTTGCCCAGAGCCTGTTTCATATGGGAGGTAGGTGTGTGAACGTCAGCGTTATTGGGGTTAACGCGGAGTTAACACGTAGTAGGGGGTGGGAAGGGAGGGACGGATCGCGCGATCTTGGAAGAAGGCGGTGGAAGGAAGATGAGTGGGCGTTGGCGCGCGTGATGAACGCGCCAGATCGCGGGCAGGAAGGGCGAACGGCGGCAAACGGACGGCGGTACGGGATGGCGCGGACCTTGTGTTCGTCGGCCATGGCGGCGGACGTGCGATCGTTTAACGCGAACTTCGTCGCGCGGCTGCACAGTGGCGCGCGGAAGGCCGTCGCTTCGAAGGAAGCCGCCAGACGGAGAGTTTATTTTCGACCTTCGTTGTTCGTTCACAAAAAAAAAGGGAGACAAGCGAGCATTTAGTGAGAGGAATATGGAATTACGACACAATTAAGCACATTTCCTAGCTAATAAACCTATACCATTCCATCGGCACTCTCGGCACCGCCAAGAATTCTGCTGAGTCAGTCCACCAGTCCGAGACTCGTTTGCGGCATGAGACGCGCTTCGCCGCCGCCACTTCCCGGAGCGCGGGAACGATCGGACGCCGGCACAACCCGCCGCGAGCATCCCACGACGCTCCGTGATGTCGTACCGGCCGAGTCTCACGACGTCCGGGGCCCACGCGCGGCTCTCGGCGACGTCACGCTACGCCGGCGGCGTGGGCGGGAACGATTCATTGCTGGCGAAAAGTCGACACGTCGTTCGTGCCGCGCGTGTCGCCGGGCGGGGTCGCGGCGGCGGCGTGCGTCGTGGATCGCGCCGCGGACCGGGTCTCATCGTGGCGAAGATCTGGACGGACGACGGCCGACGGAAAGCGGCGGAGATGATGGGCCTGACCTCCGAGGTGCGCGCGCTCCCGACCGCGTCATCTTGATCTTTTTTTTGAACACCCGGCCTCTCTCGAGGAAAAGAATATCTGCCCCTCGCCCGTTGGAGCGACGCGCCTCCCCCGTCGCCTTCCTCGGTACCCCCGCTCACCGCATTCCTCCCCCACGTTCCCATCACACCGCTCCCTTCTGCACACAGGAAGCTCAGGACGAGAAGACGCTCAAGCGCGCGTTCCGCCGCCTCGCCCTCCGCTACCACCCCGACATCGCGAAGGACGACGCGGGCGTGGAAAAGTTTCACGAGATCCAAGAGGCGTACCGCGTCCTCTCCGGCGCGGAGCTCGCGCACGTCGAGCTCCCGCAGGACCAGGAGTGGGACACGCACGATTGGCGATGGGCGCACAGGTACAAAGGCGCCGCGAACGGCGTCGCGGGCATAGACCCGACGAACATCGAAACCACGAAGATTGGCGCCGTGGAACAAAAAACGCGGGTGGAGTCGCAGCTTCGATCGATGGCGGGCGCGCCGTCCAGGCGGAAGCGGCGGGTCATCAAGCCGCTCAGTAAACAGCCGTCGCCCGCGGCGGTCGGCGTGGAGTTCAACTCCGGGACGTACGACGACGACGGGGGGGAGGATTGCCCGTCCGACGGATGCGCCGGCGAATGGTCGAAACCAGCGATTTTGATGAACGAGGACGAGGACGGGAACGATGAAAAGACCGGAGACACAGCTGTGCACACGAAGACGGCGTACAACGCCCGGAACGTGCGGGGGTACCAGAGCGACCGGCACTCGACGGAGACGGCGCACGAGCGCCTGAACGCGCAGCTCGCCGGTTTACAGCGCAAGAAAGTAATTCGCGCTCGCGCCATGGGCATCGACGTGTCGGAGCCCAAGAAACGGGCGGAGGATCCCGACGCGATTGAACGCCAACGGGAAAACACGGTTTGGGCGTCGAAGGCGGCGCGGTTCTACGGCGGGCGCGCGGGGCTACAGCTGGAGGAGAGCACCCCCGAGCGGTTCCTTCGTCTGGCGAAGCTGGCGAAGGAGTGGCGGGATCAGCGGGGCGGGACGTCGTTCTCGCAGGCGCTGATGGCGTCGGCGGAGGAGAAGATGTCGCCGAAGGAGCTGCTGCAGTCGGCGGTGGAGGGTGCGAGTTTGGGTGCGTGCGCGTGAACTGTGTTATGTAGCCCACCGATTGATGATGGACGTGTTTTGCCCGTTTATGATGTGTCATTACAATATATTCGTAGTCGTCGTTCGATGACATGGAATGTCATAGTCTACAGTCGTTAAGCAGCGTTAAGCAGCGCGCGCATGGTAATATGTCAGTTGTGATGCGGCGGGAGACGAGCCGCGCGCCAGAGCTCGCCATCGCGTCCCCCCGCAGAAAGAATGGTTGGTTTTTGGTTTTGGTGGTGGCATGCAAAAAATATTTTGTTTGTTTTGTTTTGGTCTTCGGTGGTACAGCGGAGTAGTTCTCGGGTGGGTTCACTCATGACTCATCCCGAGACGCCGAGGTGGTAGGTGATGAACTCGTTGGACGGGTGGTAAATGAACCCGGACGTCGCCTGGCACCCACCCACGCCGCATAAGTTACCCAGGGCATTCAGATTAGTCCCCGACGGCATGGCGGCGCGGTGGCCCCCCGTGGGCTTACGCCTGTTGTGCGCCGCGTCTCTGCCCTTGGGAACCACAGCCTTGTTCCCGACCATCACGATCACCGGCTTATCCTTCTCCTGGTTGAAGAAAAAGGTGAATGGGGAGGAGTATAACTCGTCAGCATAACTCGTGAACCAGGCAAGTGTAATAATCCAAATACGTACCTCGTCTTCGGTGTCGGGCTCCGGGGATGAGTCGCGGGAGACGAGCCTTGGGAGCGTTCGGTCAGCCTGGGCGCGGCGCAGCGCGCGGTGCAAACGCCCGGCGTCGTCGCGTTTACGCCACGGATTCGCCATCGCCGCCAGTTGATCCGCCTCGGTGACCTCCGCCAAGGGCTGGCGTCGCTTGGCGCTGCGCCTGTGCGGGGAAGGAGTGTCGCTCGCGTCGTCGCCGTCGCTAGAGACGGTGCTGATGCGGCGCTTGCGAGCGGAGGGTGCCGAGGGTGCCGACACAGCTGTGTCGTCTCGGTGTTGCCTCAGCGCGGCTTTCTCCTTTTTGTGTTCCTCGCGGTCGTGCATCCGCTGCGCTGCGACAGCCTCGTCGTCGCCAGGGTAGACTCGCACTGAGATTGGCGCCGGAGCCGCGGCGGCCGGGTTCGATACGCTCCAAGCCTCGCCGTCGTCGACGCGCTTGAACCTCGGTGATGTGTAGAGCGCGTGTCTGATCTGGGACTTCCAGTGCTCGTTAGCCGTCAGGAGTCGGCTGCCTTTGCCGTCTGCGGGTGGAGGAGGGTGGTGGGGCGAAAGATGAGTATCGATGGAAAAAGCGAATCGTGCGTTTTCCACGTCGATCGCCAGGTGGGCGGAAAAGGGCGAGTTGTTGACTCGGTATCGGGAAGATGATTGAAGGTGAAAAAGGCGCATGCGGGAATAATGACGGGTGCCGCGGGCCAGACGACGCGGGCG
>Ga0209631_10002753_pt1 | contig 20761 bp, 32 predicted proteins | sample COG_08_FD_184752 | JGI IMG/M metagenome (GOLD analysis project Ga0209631, IMG submission 184752) | Pelagic Microbial community sample from North Sea - COGITO 998_met_08 (SPAdes) (version 2) | ecosystem: Environmental > Aquatic > Marine > Neritic zone/Coastal water | place: Helgoland, sampling...
AGTAAACTACATCGCCTTCTGAGTAGCTTGTCCCGCTAACCCATTCGGTCGCATTGGAAGCCGCTTCTGCCGCTGCTTGAGATGCTGCCGCTGCAGTAGCAGCATTCGACGCTGTGGTCGCGTCAGTATTAACTCCTGCGATGTCTGTATTCATCGCGCCGATAGACGTATTCATTTCCCCTTGGAAAGTTACTATCGCAGCTAGGAATGCGTCAGCGCGAGTTACAAAGGTTGCAGGCGGGTCAGTTCTAGCAGGTGCAATTGGTAGCGTAGTAAGCGTTGGAATAGTCATTAGGTCAAGCCCTCTATAGATAACGTACACATAGACACTACTGGTCCTGTGAGCAATACATCAAATTCACGATAGTATCCGTAGATAATTGTACCTTCGGTATTATCTTCTGCAATCCAAACACTTGGAGTGGTTCGCAAGTCTGTCAGAATCTTTTTAACTTCTGCAAATCTTCCTGTTTCAATTACAACATCAATATCCGCTTCATCAGAATAAGTACCTGCGGTAATTGTTGTTCTGCCTTGAGAATCAACTGATTTAGTTGAATAGTCAATAATACCAAACGATGCACCGTATTGAGAATCTCCGATAGTTGCTGAAGTTCCCAAAACTAATGCGCCAACTTTTGCCGTTGCACCAGAATCGTTGAATGTTACATCAATAGCTGCTTGTGAATACGGTGGCAAACCTAAAATACTTAGCTCTTGTTTGCGATCTATTGCTGTAAAGAAATAATCATACCAATTGGTAATTCCTGAATATGATGTCATTTCGAAGGTTTGATTGTAAACAATACCCTCAGAAGGGTCTGTAACCACTACCGTGATGCTTGCACAATCAACATTAATAGCAGCTAAGGCGGTAGTAACTACTGCAGGAGTTATCGTTACGTCAATAATATTAGCTTGCGTTGTCTGCTCTTGCACGACATCGTTAAACATTTTGAATCTGTTGGTGCTAGATACTTCCGTCCAGTTTGTGCCATCATCAATAGTTGGGTCATTGTTTGATTGACTGTGTACTGATTCATAAATTTTATGCGTAGCAGTGGCAGCACCGTTAGCAGTGGTTGTAACCATCGCCTTATCGCCGAGATGATAGTTAGTGCTAGTGTCCCATTCAGTTTCGTCATTCTCTGGAACATCAGTGGACGTTAAAGTGGTGGGCGTAACTGTGTTGGACTTGATAACCTTCATTTTATGCCCTCACTGGCGGCAAACCATTCTTATCCCAACGATCTTCGATACGAGCAGTTTTGGTTACTGCCTTGGCAACGACTAGCATTAGCTCATTTAAATTGTTTCGCAATCCTACCATTTCACCAGACATCCTGTCAGTAGCTGCTACCTGTGCCCTAGTTTGCACTCTTTCGCCTGCGTGTAGTTCCGCAATGTAACCATCGTAAGGAACAGAACCTAATCCGCTTTGATGTTGAGGAATATCCATATCATATAGCGATGTCTTTAAAAGAGGATGATTCAAAATTTCCTCTAGCGTATCTCCTCCGTCTTCTCCGAACTGATTCTTTATTCTTTGATATAGATCGATCAATATGGATGGCTCAAATCCCGCCATCCCTTCCGTCTCTTCCATGTTTGGTCCAACTAAACTCATCGGCATACTGGCATTAAATGCCTTTAGCATTTCTTCGGCCTGAACCGCCGGCGACAGTTCAGCAAAAGTCGGATAATTAGGACGATTTAGACCAAAAATATCCCACTTGAAAGCCAGATAAGCAAAAATGGCGGCAGGACCGATAGTCTTCAAAGCTGAGACAAACGGATTGCTAGCAGCGGCAGTGCTAGCGGCAGTAGTGCTAGCAGTTGTTCCCGCAGCAGTTGTTCCTAGACCAGTTATCGGTGTTGTTCCTGCTAGTATGCCGCTGCCTCCCGCTGTGAATCCTGTTGTCCCTGTTGCTAAACCAGAACTCAAAGCGGCGGTATTTATTGTGCCTGCTAAAGCAGTGCCACCCGCGACAGTGCCGCCTGCTGTCAAAGCAGTGCCACCCGCGACAGCACCACCTCCCGCTAAAGCAGTTCCTGCCGCAGTAGTGCCGCCACCCGCTGCGAGAACCCCGCTCCCGCCTGCTGTCAATCCTGTCGCTGTAGTCGTTAGGCCAGAACCCGCAGCCAGAGCAGTTGCATTTGTCGTAGCAGCAGCAGCACCACCACCACCCAGAAATCCTGTTACACTTGAAATGGCATTGCTAATAATTCCACCAAGACCAGAAGAAATTTTGCTAACAATTCCTCCAATACCAGAGGCGATAGAACTAATAATTGAATTAAAACCACTACTCAAGCTAGAAAGAAATCCAGACAGCCCACCAGAGCCGAATATTGCATTGGTAATATTCTGAGCAGCTATCTCTGAAACCATTGTGACGAAGCCAGTTTTCACTGTTTCAAAGAAAGATTTAAAGTCTATTTTGCCTGTAGTTACTGTGTCTTTTATCAAAGTAGCCCACGCTGTTTGCGTGTTTTCTACAGCAGTGGTAAATGTTGTCTGGGCTAAAGTTAATCCACCTTGCCCATTATCACCGCCAATAGCTACAGCCGCTGTGTCAGTATTGGTTGCAAGTGTGACCATGTCCGAACCAACATTTTTGGTTTTTGTAGCCATGGCTTCCATAACACCAGTAACAACTCTAAATGAGCCTTGTGGCTGTGTTCTTAAATCAAAGTTAGCACCTAAAGTATTTAAGTTAGTGTTCGTATTTTGAAACTCTGTTTTTAAAACACCCACCGAAGTATTTGCAGATTTTATTGCAGCGTCATAATTTTCCGCTGCTGTTTTGCCAGTGTCCATTGCATCAGCAGTGTTTTTAATTTCAGAAATAAAAGTGCCAAAAGTTCCAGATATTGTCGTAGAGGTAGTATCAAGTGCTTCAAACGCAGTATCTAAAAAACCTGTTTCTTCACGAGTCGTAACTTGCGCCTTAGCCATGTCAGCATATTTATCATTAACAGCTTGCAGGCTTGTAGCTTTGTTTTCGTTTATCGTAGCTAATTTTGCAGCAGTTTCCCTTTCACTATCTATGAGCGAGGTCGCTTTGACTTTCATCGTTTCGTAAAAAGCGTCAATATTTATTTTAGTTGTTTCGACATATTGACGAATATTAAGAAAGCCATTGCTAAAGCTAGTAACGACAAAACTTATTGCTGCTGAAGCTCCGTTAGTGAAAGACGTAAAGAAACTAGAAACAATATTTAAGATTGTGTTAAAGGCCGAAACATAAACATTTATCAGTGGCTGAAACAAATTTGCTAAATATTCAAAGACTTCTTTAAATTTACTAGTTACAGCAGTTGCAAATGTAGTGACATACCCAGATATAACCTTGAAAGTCGCGCTGAAATACCTTTTAAATTCTTCAAAGTTGAAGCCAAACACATCAGACATAATTGCATAAAGCCCAACAAGAGCAGTAACAGTAATTCCTATCGGTCCACCTAATAAAGTTAAAGCTCCTTTAAGTATGCCAACAGCAGTAGAAGCCAAGCCTGCCTTCGTAGCAGTAGTAACAAAAGCTGTAGATGTTTTAGCTAATGCTCCTATAATTTGACCTGTCATAATAGCCGCTAATGTCTTGGCGGCAATAGTCATCGCTTTTAAGACATCATTAAATTTTTCAGACTTAACAAAATCATCTACTTTCCGAGAAAAATCAGTTACAGATTGAATTACTTTACGCATAGTAGGCTCTAGCTTTCTACCCATCGTAATTGCTAAACCTTCGTTGGCAGAATTAAGACTTAGTAAGTCTCCTGTCATGTTATCGAAGTTAGTCTTCGCCATTTCTGTGGCTGTGCTTGTGCCTGTTAATGCTTTTTCTAGTGTTCTAGCATCCTTCGCACCGTTAATCATAATCGCGGCTGACTTCATTGCTTCCGCGCCAAATAAACCCGTTAGCTCGGTAATATTCATGTTTTCAGCAGCAAGATTTTCTAACGCACCTGCAAGGCCAACCATTGAAGGTTTAAATCTATTATCAGCTTCGTTTTCTAGCTTTAACAACACTTGTCTAAAGCCTGTACCTGCTTCAGCAGCAAATAGACCGCCTGAAGCTAATAGTTGAACGCCAACATTAGCTTCTTCGAAACTTAGACCTGCCAAACTTGCAGCAACACCCGCATTCTTCATTGCTTGCGCTGTGTCTGTAATAGAGGACGAACCTTCTTTGGCACCTGCTGCCAATACATTTACAAAACGACTAGCTTCTTCTGCACCTGCACCAAATTGATTAAGAGATACACCGACAGTTGACGCAGCATCAGCCAAACCAATACCCGCTGCCTCAGCTAAAGTTACTGCTTCTTTGGTAACAGCAGCCAAAGCTTCTGCGTTTTGAAGCAAGTCAGGTTTAGCACTAGCAATTAGTTTGAATGCGTCTGCCGCTTGGCTTGCTGAAAGGGTGGTGGTCTTACCAATTAACGCGGCTTGCTCTTCATAAAACTTTAAGTCTTTACCAGTAGCACCAGTAATAGCAGATAACTCACTTACAGATTTTGTAAAGTTAATTGTGTCAGTAGTAATTTTTTTGAAAATAGCACCAACGCTTAACCCTGCCGCAGCAGCACCAAACAATTTGACTGCTTTAGTAGCCAGTGAACTTTGCTTGCCAAGTTTCTCCATTTGAGCAGAAGCAGCAGCAACGCCTGTAGATTTGGCTTGTAGTTCAACGGTATATAGATCAGTTGCCATAGTTATTCCCTAAAATTACCTTGACGCAGTGCTGCCTTAATATCTTCATCTTTAACCGTTAATGCCTCAACAGACTTATATGGCGCAACGGCAGTGCTATCGTGATACTTAGTAGCGCATGAGGTATAAATTGCCGATAGCCTTTTTATAGTATTACTTTCCCACGCACTTAATTTTATTCCTGTTAATGCAGACCAACTACCTATCTCCTGCCATGTAACTTCACTCGGTCCTATCTGAGCTAACAAGTCTATGACATAAGAAAAAGGCGCAATTTCTGGCATAATTGGGTCAGGTATCGACTCAATTCTTGCCTTCGTTGCGCCTTTTTGGTTCGTAGTGAGCCAAGCCCAATAGCGAACATAATCTTCAAGTAGTTGGCCTAAGTAAAAACGTAATTAGCCCTATCTGCTCCAGCTTCCAATACCTGCTCTGCAATCCATGATCGTTTATCGTATATCATCAAGGCATTCTCTTTATTACATTTTAGAGATTCTTCGTTATATACAATTCCTGACCAAGACAATGTGCATTCTGCTAAAAGTTCACGAACCTGCCGTTCTACTTCATTGTCAGGCACTTTGCCATTACGGTACTTGTTTGCGTTTTTTGCAGCATTGCGTTTTTGAGCTTGTTGCCATTTAGCTGAATCACGGCCTAATATCTTAATGCTGATATTTTTCCCTTTATCATCTTCTAGCGTTTCACCTGTAGCAGGATGAACAAGATAAACGTCAATGCCTACGTTTGCAGCTTCTTTAAGATCAAATTGCGCTAAATCCATTCTCAGTTACCTATGAAGTAACTGTCGAACGAGTGCGCTCCAAACTAATAGTCCTTTGAACTATTGAGTCTGCGCCCCCAGCGACAGTATCAAATGAAACAACTTTACCAGTGAAATAGTCCATTGTTCCGTCTCGGTACTCGACCTTGAAAGAATAATCTGTATCTGCTGCTAAGGCTGCAAGAACTAAAACTTGCCCTGCGTCATCATCATCACGGTTTACCGTAATAGAATCTGCGCCGTTATTAAAAGTACCTTTGTATTTGTCGGTGCTTCTTTGAGCTATAGGGTTGCTAGTAACAACATTAAAAACCTGTCCTGCAGGAGTCCAATCAGTTACTTGGCCTATGGCTGTGAAAGTTAAAGCATCGTAACCTGTGTCATCAAATGTTGTAGGTAGAGCAGCCGAAACACTAACTGTTGTTTCGACAAGAGTTTGCACTGTGGTAGGCATAAATCACCTCGTTATAAAGGATAAGTATCGTATCGAAACGACAATTGTATACCAAGCATCAATTACACTGGCTGCTTGGCGGCTTACTGAGCGTATTGTCGCAGATTGTCCAGAATATGCAACGCTACTCCCAATTGGGTAATGCGCCATAATTTCCTCGGCTTTTGCCTTTGGAGTGATAGCCCCGCCATCAATTGGATAACGCAATATAACTCTAAAGATTCCGCTTGTTTCGTTCATATCTGAAAGAGATAAGGAGTCTATAGGGTTCGGTAAACTTATAAGCTCTGCATACGCTGTACCCGATACAGGTGTGTAAGGCATATTTTCGTAATTAACTGGTAAAGAAAAATTTCCATCTACAAAAGATTGCACAAATGCTTGGTCTATCTTAATGCTCATCGTGCAAACTTCCTAATATTCGTTTCTATTCTGGCAATGTTTTTAGAAACCATGCCATCGCGCTCTTCCCAGACGCCAACATACGGCACGTTATTAGTTAGATAAGTAGTATCACCCGCACCGCCTGATTTGCTTTTCATATCTGCGATAGTCGCAGCTTCACTGCTAATTGGAACTGTTCCTCTAGCAGCAGAACCAACGCTACATTGCCAGTTGTCTCGCATACGACCAGTATCAACTCGCGAGTCTTGAATCACACCTGTAAACAATCCAATTTTCACTTCCCTGACAAACTCATCAAGGGTTGAATTAGCTCGTTTGGCTATATCGTCAGCGTTTTTAATTATCATCTTCTTGCCTGTACGAAATAAACCAACGGTATCCCCGCAGGATTTGACTCTCTGATAGATACAATTGACCAATTTTCGCCGCCAATAGTTATCGTGTCAGTAGAAATAGGCTCAATAGTGTTGTCTAAAATAATCATACGGTCACTGCTCAATATCCTAGCACCGTCTACAAGCTCGTCAGCGTACTTCTGAACGATTGTATTTGGGGTATATATAACCGTAGTGCCTGCTGTCGGAACGCCTGTAACAGGGTCTATAGAGCCTCCTGTGGTGCGTTTAATCTCACCTACAGCACCAAACTTAGTAATCAGCTTAGAGGCAGTTGCCGCCATGCTGTCATAAAAAGCTGTACTCATTATCCCATCACCAACGGTACACCAAGACCGCCACGAACCATAAGAGCAGCTAGCAATGATTGGCTGCGTGAATGTCTAGCGATGCGTTGGCTGTCAGCTATAGCATATTCAACCTTAACTGCGCCTTTCACTTCTTCGCTCTTAACGCCCACTGCGCCAGATTGTGAAAGGTTATATAAGTCTTCACCTGCTTGAATGTCTAAAGCTAGTGACATCTGGCAATCTTTGACTAATGTAGGTATTTCGTTGTTTTGCCAACTAAAATTATCTAAGTCGGTCAAATTATTGCGCGGGTAAGATAACGGCTGATAACGCTCTACCATGTCACCCATTAATTGAGATTCTTTACTAGCGATATACTGGGCTGCTTTTATTAGCTGTATTTTAAAAGCATTGGTATCTTCAACAGTAACGCCAAAGCCCTCAGCATAGGCCGTGTATTCAGCTATAGTGACATAGGTATTAGCACCTGTAACGATGCTGCCATTCTCAACAATCAAGGTAGCCATTTGATATTCCTACTTGCCTTTCGGCTTCTTTTTCTTGCCTTTGTTATACATAATAATTACCACTTAACCTTGTTTGCCCAGTATGCGCCACTCATTTTGCCTTTCTTTATATTTTCTGCGTGTCTTGCTTTAAAAGAAGCTCTACGAGCAGCGTCAGCTTTGCTTTCATTTGCGCGTTTTGGTGAACCGGAAACCCCCTGTTGTCCGAAGCGAATCGTTTTCACTTTATCACCTTCTTTTGCGACAACTACATGGGATTTTGTTGGATGCTGAGGAGTGCGCTTAGGTTGGTTGTATTTATCTAGCCCTAAACGAGTAAGTCTTGAATCTTTTGCCATGATAACTCCACATGCATCTATGTATACCCGTGTAAAACGTAATAAGTGTAAAAAGTGATATAACTGTAATAAGTGTTACAACCCAATACCTGTGTACCTTTCGCGCTCTCTAACAGCCAATTTTCTCTAAACTCTGATTTCGGTTTGTACGGTTTTTACACTTTTACAGAGGGAGCGGCTTTTCACAAAAGTTCGTACAAAAGAGAAAGGAAAAGGGGAGCCGAAGCCCCCCATTCCGTTTAGCCGTTTAGCCGAGAAGTACAGCAGCGAAGTCAGGCTTCCATACTTTGTAGCCGTACAAACAAGACACGTCAAACATTGCCTTGTTGTAGCCTTTATAGGCAGCTATTTCAAACACCAGACCACTAACATCGTCTTGCACTGTTAGACGGTCAACCGCAGCGTCACCGCCGACAGGTTGTGCCATTGGACGCATACCAATTTCAACAGCAGCCTTGTGAAAAGCGATGTTGCCAGTATGATCAGCACCAACAGTCAAAGCAACTCCGTCACCGAGAGACTCGCGTAGACCAGTAGCAGCGATAGTTACAACACCACCTGAAAGAGCTCCAGTTACGACATACTTGTTGGTATCACCTGCGAAAGTGATGACATCACCTGCGAGAATAGTACCAGTACCGCCATCAACTGTAATTGCAGTTGCGCCAACAGCATAAGTACCGTCAGTAACATAGCTTGAGCCAGTGCCTGCTGTGTGAGTGCCGATTCCCGCAGATTCTTTAATCATCAAGCCTTGTAAGTCAAGCAATTTGCCTTGACGTAGTAGGTCACTAGAACCTGCTTGATTGACTGACTGTAACGAAGCCTGCTGTCGCAAGTTAGTACCTGCGAGGCTGTTCATTACAATCGTAGCCATTCCGTCATTAGAAGGCATACCGTTGTCTACAAGAATCTGACGAATCTCAGCAACATCGTTAAAGTTACTAGCGAAGGGTGTTGTTCCTGCAGTACCAATGGCGCGTGATGCGTTGTTGGCAACATCAGTAGCAACTTCACTTTCGATCTGGTTAGAGATAGCCCGCATAGCTTGCTGAATCTGATCACCATAGATAGTTTCAAAGCCTGCGCCATTGTTGACGTGCTTCATGTCTTCGCCTGTCCACGGAATCTGAACAGATGCTGTAGTGCTAAGAGCCATCGTCTTATTGTCTACAGTTTGGTCAGTGCCTTCGGGAATAGTCATTGACGGTGAAACAGTTGTAACAGTCGCATTACGTGTAGCAAAGGAACGAATAGTATCGCCCTGTGCTGCGCGCTCTGTAGCGTCTGAGTTAATTGTTGCTGAAGGGATAACACCGACAAGCTCACGGCCAACAATGTCTGCCGCCTTGTAGATGTCTGCCGCTAAGTCAGTAAGAACATTAGCCATGAGAGATTACCTTTAATCGTCTTTAAGTTTACCGCCATTTTTGGCGAAGTTTGCGCGTTGCGCTTGGTTCATCCGGTCAAATTCTGACCGACTTATTTCATTGACTCTAGCCCCGCTAGATTCATTGCCACCTGTACGCCCTGCGCCATTGGCCTTAGTTCCCACAATTAACGGAGCAAAAGCTGCGCTATTCTGGAATTCTGCTTTAAGCTCGTCAACGGTCATCGCTGAAGGCTTACCATCTTTGTCGAGAACAACAGTAACAGGACTGCCTTCTCTAAATTCTGTCTTCAACCGCTTTTCTAGGTGTGGCAATAAAACATCTGCTGAACCCTGAACCGCAATCTCTGCCGCTATCTTGGTTGCCGTTTGCCCACTCGTTAATTTAACAAGTGTTCCCGACATTGCATCTAGCTCTTTCTTTAGCTCTACTTCTCTAGCATTAAATTTTTCTTGCCAAGATTTATCTAAAGCCTCAGTATCATTTCCCTTCTTTGCGGCTTCAAGTCTAGCTTTATCTGCTTGCTCCGTGGCTTCCCTCGCTTTCTGCGATGCTGCCTTCTTTTCTCGCAACAATTCATCAACTTTATTCTTCAGACCAGTTAAATCTTCATTTTCTTTCTCTGGAATTCCTGTAACTTTAAGCTGATACCCAGTATCTGTTTGCTCATAAAGCCCTTGTAAGGTTTCGTCAATGTCTTCTAAAGTTTCTAACTGATATTCAATCATTTTATCACCCTGTGATTAAAGTAAGCCCAACTTACGATTCGGTCATTGTAACTTGCAAAAGATTTATGTCAATGCTAGTCAATCCCTGCTTTTTCAAATGCCAGTGGTTCTAGCTTTTGCATTTCTTCTAAGGTTATCGGTTGAAATTCTTTATTTAGCTGTAGCTTGCTGAATTTCTCAGAAGTAAGGCCACCATTGTTAAGTAGTTTAGTTCTGTTTTTACCAATTATAGATTCTTGAAATTTTTTAGGCTGACGTTTTAACCACGAATAATAGGTCTCATCAGCAGGAACTGAAATCACTTTGCCTTTAGAGTTTCGGGCAGACCTAGTGGCATCTTCTTGCAAAAAAGCAAACCTTGCGTCTGGCACTGCTACTATTGTGCTCCTGCAATTCAAATGTAGTGGCGGTCTTGGTCCTTTCCTGACTGGATTTTCTTGAAAAATTTGACCATCTAATGTTCTGCATTGTGAAGAAGTTCTAGCGTCTAGTGTGCTTACCCATCTAACTTTCTTTACAATATCTGCATTTTCTGCCCACACCTGCTCTCTAGCTTGAGAGGATGCGTGTTGTAAGGCTGTTCTGGTAATAGTTTTTGCACTACGATTCATCTCACCAACAATACCATCCTTGAACTTGGCGGCTCTTGTGCCTCTGATTCTTTGCAAGATTTGGTTAGTTGTTTGGCCTTCGTAGTAGCCTGACATAATTGCCCCTGCTACCTTATCTAAAGTTTTTTTAGACATATCTTTTACAAAAGGCTCTAGCAACTGACCATTTCCAAAACCAAGCATAGTTAATGGGTTATTGAGAACAGCCACAGTAATAGCTGCTGCGGCAGGAACTACATATTCAGCAGCAGATATTTTTTCTAGTGCGCGTAGTTCGAATCCTGCCTCATACTGAGCTAAGTCTATAGATTGCTTTGCCACAGTCTTAGAGAATTCTTGCGCCAAAATATTCATATCTGCATTGACAGAAAGCAAAAGCTGATTAAGCCTATTCCTAGAAAATTCAGTTAAGTTTTTATTAGCCAAACGAGCACTAATAGATTTGTCCATATTTTTTAGAAAATCGCCAACCTTGTTAGCTTCGCCTGTCTTTAGCCTTTCGAGATAGACCTGATGGCGAGTCGCTATGTTTATTAGCTCCTCCGGTGTTGTAGCCATCAGTCTTCCTCAAGGTCAACCATGCTTTCTTGAATGCCAATTTCTTCTTGGTAATCTTCAAACTCTTTCTCGGCATGAATTAACCCATGTTTTTTCTGCCAAGCAAATAGATCACTAACTGGCAGAACACCTTGTAAGAACGAAGCCACTACCGCGTTCAGCATCTGCGCGTCTGCTTTCGGGTCAATAAAGTCTTGGCTAATTTCATACTTGCAATATGCATCATCGCGCACACCCATGAATTGGCCTGCCATTTTTAGAGCATCATAGTAGCCTTCCGAGACATTGTGCGCTATCAGCGATAGAACTGAGTGTTGCGACATCAACTCACCGTCAATTTGGGTAGCTGTTTTAGCTGCGCTGCCTGACTTCATAAACATAGCACCCAAGCCAATCATTAGTTCTACTTTATCCATCATGGCTTCACGAGCAAGCATATTACCCCTCGCCTGAGCAAAGCCAAAGGTTTCACCTGATGGAACACCAATCAATCTGCCAGAGCCGATATACATATTGTTTGACTTCATCAGCTCTATAGTTTCTTGGTTTAGCCCAGACATCCACGGTTGCACCTGCCCGACTGTAAACACTGAGTCTTCATAAATAGCAGAGTTGTTGTAGTGGCCTAGATTTATTTTAGCCAAATCGTACATCGGCGGGTGATCAACATTGGTTGTATTCATTTCTGAGCCAATGAAAACAAAAGGCAAATAGTCTAGCGTGTTGCCAAATCCATCGCGCGGAGTAGTCTCGCTGTGTACATAGAAATCGTTATGATTATCCTTGCGCCACTCGCGCTGTACATATATTCCTTCCTCTAGTGCAAGCTCTATCCAAATGTCCTTTACTTCATATTCATATCCGTCAGATTTTGGTTCGCTTACTGTAGAGGTTAAAACGACAAGCGTTGGCATAACCTTAGAACCAACTCGCTTAGTCTGCCAGTTGATAATATCTCTACAATCAAATCGCGTGATAGTAGCGAAAATGTTTCCACTAAGAATATCTGCGCGTGATACTTCGCCTTCTGTAGTCGGGAAATCTATCAATAAGCCACAGCGACCAACGCGGATAACGTCTCGCATAACTTCCTGCGATTGTTGATAGATAGATGCGCCTGCACCGTTTACATTTGTTGACACATAGGCCAACTCGTCAGGAACTTCTAGTTGCGGTGGTTTAGTGAATGCTTTTCCAACGAAACCACGACTTGTATATCCTGCGACTGCTGCAAATACGCTACGCTTGAAGAATTGCGAGTTACGTTCTACATTCTCAACAGATACATCTTTGGGGTTTAATTGAACTAAATACTTTTTGAGGTTGTTGGAATCGCAAATGTCATTTACTAATTCCCACTTTTCTACGTTGTCTCTATATTTTGGATTCTTAAAATCTATCATCGTGACATACCTATATCTGTGACCACGATTGGCCTGCCCAGAGACCACTTGCGGTTGATAAAATAACCTGCCGCATCAACCCAGTCGTCTATAGCAGGATGTTCACTGAACTTTTCGGGCTGTCCTTTTAAATAACCTTGCGATTCTAGCGCATCAGTTAAATGTGGACAGGTATCCGTATTCACTAGCCATCGGTCATGCGATAGCAGTCCGTTTACTGCGTTGATACGGTCTCTGACCATAGGGTTCGCGTTCGGACAGTCTATAGCGTAGCCGTGTTGCCGTATTATATCAATATCTGAGCCAGTAGCGTTAGTGCTACCAGACTTCCCACTAGCGTCAGGATAAACAGTTATTTTCCTGCCTTCTTGCTCATACTTAGATAAACGCGCACAGAAATCCCTAGTGTCGTGACTTATAAATTCGTCAACTGTAATCGGGTCTTTTCCATCTATAACGCTAACTATCGCGCAGCAGCCGCCTATATTGAAATCTATTCCAACATGAAGAAACTTGTCAGAGTCAGTAATTGTGCGGTCTGTGTGATGTTTTTCCCTAGCGAAGAAATGGTAAACCTTGTTTGCAGATAAACTTACAAACTCACCTTTGAGAAATAGGTCAGCTAGAACTGGGTCGTAGTTATCTCTAATCTGTTGAATATAGCCGTCAGGCAAAAAAGGATTAGAATCTGTCGGTGAGTTGATAACTGTATAGCCATCTTGTAACGATTTGACCCACTTCTGGTATACGAACCCGCTGTAGCCTTGGTCTGGCGTAGTTACGCAGCCGATTGTATTACCCGCAGGATGCTTACACTTTTGCCGATTGCGCTCACTTATCTTTCGCCACACTAGCGCAGCTTTATCTTTGGGCAGGGTATCTAGCTCGTCTACTATGCTATGCGCTACTTCATAGGCAACGATTCGCTCAGGTCGGTCATAACTACGCAGGATAATCATGCCGTAACCGTGAATCTGTACTGTATACTCAGAGCGATTAGTCTTAAAACCTAATTGTAATTGCTCTAGCTGTTCTTCGACTCCTGCTAGTGCTCTTAACCTAAGCAAGTCATAAGTCGGCATATAATATGCGCCGTTTACACTAGGGTCTTGAACCATTAGGCAGATAAGCCTAGATATTCCCGCTACTGTCTTTCCACTACCAAGCCCACCGACTAGCGCAGGATACTTGGCCTCAGAGCATAGAAACTCTTCTTGTGGTTCAGTCAGGCTTAGTTGCACGAACTATCTGTATGATGTTGTCTTCGTTAGTAGATATTGTGGTTGTGTCTTGCTCTTTCCAACCTGCTTGAGTCTTAAGGTAGAAGATAGCAGCAGTTGTGTTGCCGTTCTGGGCTTGGTTGACAAGATTACTAGCCACGCTTGCTATAGCCCTGCCCTTGCCTTTTTTATAGGCATCAGAAACCTCAGGCTGACGTTCTTCTACGGCACGAAATGTGGTCTCCGATATACCTAAGTAATCAGATAGCTGCGCTTTCGTTAATACTGAGGCGAGTTTCTCTACCAGATTTATTTGATTTTGGTCAAATTCTGTAGCAGGTCTTCCCCCGCCGTCACCTTGATTGCCCACTTTCATTGACTATCCTTATTGCTTTCGCAAGCATTCTCAAAAAATAAAACAATATCTTTTTCAAGATTTAATCTTTGGTTTATAGCGTCAATTTTCCACTTCATTTGCAGACTCATCAATTCTTGATAGTTATCAGCAGAATAATTGTTTAAATCTTCATTACAAGAAACAATAAAAGGCTCATATCCAACAAGACCTGCCTTTTTTATATTTGGCAAACAGTTTATGTCAAACAGAGTTACTACATTGCTTCCAATGTTTTCGTAGAATCTATTGGATAAATTATTAAATCTTGTATGAGTTGAAACATCCTCAATATATAAGCTAAATCTAAAGAGGCTCAAATCCCCTCTGCTAATGTCCAATTCTTTGATTAAGGGTGAAGTGCTGCCATCTTTTTTAAATTCAATAGAGTTTTTATTCTTACAAGAAAGATAAATATTCTTTTTTAAATATATACCATGATATTTTTTCCTATCTGGTCTATGAGTACCAAAGTAAATATGGTCATACTTTTTTTCTTTAACAGTCTGGAACTCATTGAAAAGTATAAGATTTAAATTTTTTGTTACCTTGTTTTTGACAGATTTGAATTTATTAATAAAATCATAATTGGACAAAATATACGATGGTCTTTCCTTTAATTGATTATTAAAAAAAGAGTTTGGAGCTACATCGTATTCGTTGGCAATCCATATATAAGGCGAATTATTGTTAGCAAACAATGCTTTTAATTTTTTATGAGGTCTAAAAAAAGCAGAACCGTAATGTGATACTAAAAGGTCATACTTAACGCTAGGATTGATTCTTTCTTGAGTATTAGAGTAGAAAACATCAACTTTATGTCCTTTATCTTCTAAGACTTTATTAATCCATATAGCGTTTTTTATATAAGCAGATATGGTATTTCCCGTAGGATGTGGTATTTGACAAAAAATTCTCATCTTTTAACCATTAGTTTTTCAAACTCTTTATAGGCAATTTCGGTTTTCTGTGACCGCAAAAAGCCCTGAAGCTGCTCCATTTCCTCAATAGTTTCGCATTTAATTAAAAAGTTTTGATTTTCTTTATATGTTTCCTCTGTAATATCTATCTCAAGGTCATCATCACTGTTAATCATATAAGCTAATTCATCAACATTAAAACCTATCAAACTTATATCAAAGTCTAGCATTTGCAGAGTTTCTATCTCCTGCTTTAGCATATCTTCATCCCACGCAGCATTTAATGCTAGTTTGTTATCCGCAATAACGTATGCCTGACGCTGCTCGTCTGTAAGACCAGTTAATCGGATAGATGGAACTTTACTAAGCGAAAGAAAATCGGCTGCTAGCAGTCTGCCATGACCCGCTATTATGGTTTGTTCTTCGTCAATTAGAATAGGGTTAGTAAAGCCGAACTCGCGTATAGATGCAGCGATTTGTTTAACTTGCGACTCAGAGTGAGTGCGTGAATTGTTTATATACGGAATCAAGTCTTCCGTTGGGACGTATTCTATCTCTAACACATTCACCCCCAGTGATTGCTTTTAGCCTCTAGCTAGGGGTGAATGGTAACACTTTTTTTAAAAGATGCTAGCCCATTGAGTATGTGGCATAAGTTGATTTGCCATTACTCGTTGCCGTGGAGTTAATTTCATAGCCTTTGCTTCGCAAAGTATAAATTCTAGCTGCAAGCCTTGTTATACCGTATTTCTGAAAAGCCTTCATGCTAGTGATTTTGCCATATCGGTTTATGTGCTGTAGTACCTGCATTTCTTGAGTCATAGCTTTCTCCTGTGTGGGGTCGCTGTTAATTTTTAAAAGCGACCCTTGATTAATAAAAAATATGTCTGCCTATCTTGCGTTTAACATCCAAGCCTTTTGACCAAAACGGTAGTACGTCATCACGATGGTAAAAAACAGAACCGTCAGTAATATCAACCAAAGTTGTTTCAGCGTGGATAGCGATTGATAAAGCCAAGGTATAAGCCTCTTCATCATCAATCGTTTCTGGTTTTCCATCGCACCAGTAAGAAAAGTGGCATTGATGGCGAATAGGATGACCTGCCCAATACTTAGCTTGCTGAGTAACTTCGCAGGGAGTGTTGGGATAGTCAGGGGATTTAACTCTATTGATTATCGTATTAGCTACGGCTACCTGCCCCTCTAAAGGCTCTGAACGAGCCTCAAAGTAGATAGCCATCGCAATACAAGCAATTGAGGTCATCATAAGCAGTGGTGCGCGTTTAAAATTGATGATTCGTAGCCCATGATCGTTTCATAAGCTACTGCGCGTAATCTTTGGAGCGTAAATTTCTGTATATCCTTAGCGGTAGAAATCCACTGGTGATCAGCTAAGTCGTAAATAAGATTATCAAATTTCTCTATATCGTCACCGATCGCCACCTCTAGCAAGTCGGGCTGAATATTTCGCAAGTGCCGCCATACAATATCTAGTATTAGTTCTGTCGGCTCAACTTTATCGTCTGTAATCAATTCGGGCATATTTTCCATTAAAATTTTTGTAATCTCTGCACTCATTTGTCCTGCTCCTCTTCCAAAAAAGCATTAACAGTAAATACGTTTCCTTCGCTATCTATAAACCTATATTTACTGACAGTGAATTGCCTGTCTTTTGTATTAAGAACTTCAGTCTTAATATCTATATCCACAATATCGTGGATATTTAAACTGGTTAATGTACTCATGTTATTTACACCCCTGATATGTATTTTTATAATCTGGCCATCCTAGATCGCCATTTGATTGCTCGTAGAGAGCAACCATTTCGCAATAGTTCTGTTCTGTGTCTTGTTCTACGTCTGAATCACTGGCTGATGCTAGTAGAATTGACCCGAGTAAAGTGGCGATCAATAAAGCTTTCATGATCGATTCCCTTCTATAGAAAAAATATCTGCTGCAACTACATATTCAGCAGCAGAAATAAATTGATCTAAGCCAAGATTCTTGAGTACAACCCATTGATCGGGTGCGTCAGAACACATAACTCTTTTTTCTATTAAAACGGATTTGCCGTCAGTAGAGTAGCGATAATCCGTATCACCGTGAGCCTCGTGGCTTCTTGTAATATAGGCGTTGTTGGCCGTGATGAACGACTCTAACAGCGGTTTCCCGCTATCTAGCTTTTCATCCATAGCCTTGCGAAAATAATTTGCTGCGCCTTGCAAGTAGCCGTCATGATGAATGTAGACCGTCACATTTTCACCCGCTAAATGCGTATTGCTGAACTGATAAGTTGCTCTTGTGCTCATTGTATTTCCCCTTATTTAACCGAATGGATTAAGCCATTTTTCATAATTACCTCAGCAAAGAATTCTCTGCCTTGGCCTGTTATGTGAGGGCGGTTAGCCCCTGTTAATACGCCATCGCGTCTGTATTCTTCACCGAATATACTTGTCTCGATATAGTTAAGACGCTGTCCGATTTGCTCTTTTAATATCTTCTTGCTCTTGTAGTTAAATATGATCATTGTATTTCCCCTTAGCTATCTAGCCATTCTTCGTAAGTTTTAAGCGGTTCCCCAGTAGTGAAATCGTTGCTCTTGCCGTCATCAGCGCAGGTTACATAAATCTCATACTCGTCAAGATTCTTGCCCCTAGCCTGAGTTTGCCAAAAGTCGTTATATTCTAATTCCATTGTATTTTCCCCTTGTTGATCTAATTAAGTAAAACAATTTTAAAATATGTTTTACATTATGTAAAGTTTTTTTTAACTTAATTTATCCCCGAGGTTGATCACGATTCCATTCTGCTTGTTCTTGTGCCTCAGTTGTCTCGCTCATATCTACTAAAGAATCTAGGTAATCAGACAGCATTTCCTCTATGACTATTCCTGCCCAAGACCCATGACCTGCTTTAAATTGACGAATCATTTCACTTTCTTGCTTGTTGCTACAATGCTCTATCGCGGAAATTATTGTATCTATTGTTATATCCATACCGTTCTCCTATTGCCCCCGAAGGGGCGGTGATTGGTTAAACTGCGATGTTGTGAAGAGTTTCTACTCTAAATAAAGCTGCATCGACTTGTTCTGTTGGTATGCCCATATCTTTTAGGTTTCTTGCTTCGGACAAGAGTTCTTGGTGTGAAACTTTTCCGTACACTTCTTGCATCAAAATAACGTGACTGTGCAATACGGTGATGCATGAGTTAGTTAGATTAGTCATTTTCTTTCTCCTTGATGCCCCCGAAGGGGCGGTGATTTTTAATAATTTACAGGGTTGTAGTCTTTTGTGCCTAAAGACATTTGATAAAACATTTCTGTTCTTTGTCTAAATTTCTGTTCAGCTTCTGGAAAAGCCTCTAATAATTGAGCTAATTCAAAAGTAAGATTTGTAAGGTCTTTGTTTTTATCTGTGTTTTGATGAGCTCTAATTTTAACGAAAGTATCAATTAGCTGAAGTGTAGTACCTTTTTTCATTTTGCTTCTCCTTATTGAGTTATCCTTTATTAATTTAAGTAAGTGAGCGAACTTTACGCTTACTCCTACCCCTTGTAAAGCATTTTTTTACATATAGATGACTTATTTTGTCATATAATATAAAACTCTATTAAAAACAATAGCTTAGGAATACAAAAAAATTGATAAAAAGGCGAGATAACTTCGGGAAATAGCGTATTTCCACTTATTTTGACAAATAAGTTTACATTTCAGGCAGGAAAAGCTTTAATTAGGGGAGTCGGTGGCGTTTGCGCGCCTAAAGTCCGATATTTGGCGAGAGAAAGGATAGGACACCCGACAGGGCTATTCTATCACCTCCCCTATATCTGCAGCAAACCGACACTCGGCCAGTGGGCTTAGGCTTGGGAATATTAAAACCCAAGAGACGGCGATACTTGTGAGCGAAAGAGCCTCAACTGCTAATGCTTATGGCAGTTGAATAGATACCATATTCGATACACTGAACTGAGTTAGCGCGATAGAAAATCTAAAAGGGCTGTCAAGCCTTTAAGGTTCGTTTGCTTAAAATTTAAGGAGATTGTAATGAAACGAAGAAAATATCCCGAATCTTTTGAAAGATTATGGAAATCTTTTGATACTGATTACGGTGAAAAGGGTAGCAAGATAAAAGCATTTGAAGTCTTTATAAAAATGGAGATTGATTCCGATGACGTTGAATTCATTATTGATAGCTATACGAAGCAGCGTATGGCAAAGGAATTACAACGAATGCGTGGTGAATTCTCCGCTAATTTTCAACACGTAGAGAGGTATCTAACTAATGAGCGATTCGATGATGAAATCAGTCTCAACAATTATCAACAGCACAAGCTCACAAAGTCAGAAAAGTCAGACGCAGCCCTCAGGACATATATCAGCAGAGACGATGGCGAAGGGGTGGAGGATATTGCAAGCGATGGGCAAGACACATCACGAGATCGGCTCAACTGAAATGAAAGTCTGGCACAGAAGTCTGACGAATGACTTTACCGAAGAAGAATACATGAACGGCATAAAAGCAGCACAAGACCACACTCAGTTCATGGATTTGTCTAGCTTTAGGCAATTATGCCGACTAACCGTCTCACATAAATCGCACAAGGTATTTGGAATTGAAAAGCAGGAGAATATTTTAAGCAAAGAGGAAATGCAGAGACGAATATCCGAAATGCGAAAGAATCTTGATATATAAAAAATATATTTACTAAATTAAAAAAATATAATATAATTTATTAGTTATTTTAAAAAAGGGTAAAACTATGAAAACAAGTAATGAAATAAATGAATTAGCTGCGGCTCTTTCAAAAGCACAGGCGCAATTTACTCCGGTGCAAAAAAAGGCAAAGGGTGTTCATAATTCGACTTATGCAGAATTTATAGAATTTATAGAAATGGCAAAGCCTCATTTGGGTGAGCATGGATTATCTATTGTGCAATTCCCATTCAATGATTCTGGTCATGTCGGAATTATAAATCGCCTAATGCACTCTAGCGGTCAGTGGATGGAAAGTGATTTTGGCGTACCACCATCCAAACATGACACACACGCTTACGGCAGTGCGATTACTTACACAAAAAGATACTGCTATGGCTCTATTCTAGGAATTCCAACGACAGATGATGACGGTAATCAGGCTATGGGGCTAGCAGCACCCTCTCAGAAGCCCTCAGGAGCTATCTCAGGCAAACAACTCAAAACCTTGGTAGATATATTAGATGGTGACTCAGACCTTGAGAAACGCATCTGTGAAGCTACAGCTGTGTCTACTTTATCTGATATACCAAAATTCAAATATCAAAATATTCTCACAAGACTACAGAACATGCAGGAGCCGAAAAAATGATTATTGACGGCACAAATAAATTCTTAGGTATTGACGTAGATAGCTTGAGCGACAAGCTGATGGATATTATTGATTGTGAGCAAGGCTCAGAAGAATGGTTTGCTGCAAGAATGGGTATCCCAAGTGCGAGTAACTTCAATCGAATCTGTACGTCTACTGGCAAGTGGTCTACTCAGGCAGATTCGTATATTAATGAGCTTGCTTCTGAATTAATTACAGGCCAAAAATCATCGGGTGGATTTACTTCTGATGCTATGCAAAGAGGCATTGATTTAGAGCCTGA
>Ga0209631_10002755_pt1 | contig 20755 bp, 23 predicted proteins | sample COG_08_FD_184752 | JGI IMG/M metagenome (GOLD analysis project Ga0209631, IMG submission 184752) | Pelagic Microbial community sample from North Sea - COGITO 998_met_08 (SPAdes) (version 2) | ecosystem: Environmental > Aquatic > Marine > Neritic zone/Coastal water | place: Helgoland, sampling...
TCATTGTATGCAGTATATGCTTGCAGTTGCATTGATTAAAGGTGATTTAGTTGCTGAATTTTACGAGGATAGCTTTCATCAAAAGAATCCTTTAATTGATGAGCTTAGAGATAAGATGCAATTAATTGAAGATAAAAGATATTCAATAGATTACCTAGCTGAAGATAAAAGATCTATTGCTAACGCAGTTCAGATTTATTTTAATGATGGAAGTAAAACCGAGAAGGTTGAAGTAGAATACCCAATTGGGCATCGTCAGCGTCGTCAAGATGGTATCCCATTATTAGAAAAGAAGTTTCTTGATAGTTTAAAGAATACTTTTAATGATGATCAAACCAAAAAGATTTACTCTTTATGTCTAGACAATGAGAAGATAAATGATATTTCAGTAAATGAATTCATGAATTTATTCATAATTTCAGATTAGTGTTATGATAAGTAATTAAATTTACTTTGTAAGATCTGAAATTGTTTTAACTAGGTTACTATTTACTTTTCTTGGCCCAAGGTCTTGCCTATTTTTATGACGCCTATCACCAGGTAGACGAGTGCCTTCTATTGAGTTGTATTTTTTTAGAAAATCTTCAGTTTGTTTAGAAGTATCTTTTCCAGAAAGAATTTTAGGAGACATAGCTAATATAAATTGACCACCCTGAACTGGACCACCATCCCCATTGTCACGTTCCTTTGATTCATAGGAAAAAGTCTCACCAACAAGGGGGCCTGACAAAAGTTCAATCATAAGGGCAATGACGGACCCTTTGTGGCCACCAAATGGCAATAAAACGCCCTTATCAATTTCTGCCGCGTCAGTTGTAAGCTCTCCAGAAGCCGAGAGTCCTGTTCCAAGTGGGACAGAGTGACCATCTCGCGCTGCAATTTGTATTTCACCTTTAGCCATGGATGCTGTTGCCATATCAAAAACGATAGGGTTTTTTCCAGGTCGAGGCCAAGAAAATGCTATTGGATTTGTACCATATAGCGCTGTAGTTCCTCCCGAAGGAGCTACTGCAGGGGTATAAGAGACAGATGTTAATCCAACAAGACCCTCGTCACTAATAGCTTCAACCTCTGGCCAAAGAGCTGCAAAGTGATGACATCTCTGAATGGCAAGGCCAGCAATACCGAAAGTATTTGCTGCATCTATAAGAAGTTTGAGGCAATGCTTGTGGGCAAGTGGAGCAAATCCATTTTGTGCATCACATCTAAAAATTGTTGGAGTGACCTCTTCAATTTCTGGTCGTGCGCTCCCATCTACTTTGTTGCTTTGAAGTGCTTTAATATATCCTGGAATTCTAAATAGACCATGGGAGACTGAACCATCACGCTCTGCATTAGTTACCGTGGATGCAACTGCATCAGCATTCTCTTCATTTGCACCATGATTGAGTAGTGCTGTTTTAGCTAGATTGAATATTTCGTCTAGGCTTAGTTCGGTTGTTGTTGAGCTCATTAAATTAGTCCTCTTGGTTCAAATTCATTTATGGAGTGTAAATTGCTTAGTATAAGGAATTCAGCTGCAAAGTTATAAAAAAATGATAACATGCCCTAAAAAATTATTATTAAGTCAAATGAAAAGTAAGAAGACAATTCAAATCGTCTCATGTCATGCTGAAGGAGAGGTGGGTAATGTGATTATTAGTGGAGTAGAAGCTCCTCCTGGAAAGACTATTTGGGATCAGTCTAGATGGATTCACAAGGATCAATCGCTTAGACAGTTCGTTTTAAATGAACCAAGAGGCGGAGTTTTCAAGCATATTAATCTATTAGTTCCTCCTAAAAACTCAAAAGCGGCTAAGGGTTTTATAGTCATGGAGCCAGAACACACTCCTCCAATGTCAGGCTCAAATTCAATTTGTGTCTCGACGGTTCTTCTTAATAAAGGAATTGTTCCGATGAAGGAGCCAATCACAGAATTTATTCTTGAAGCACCTGGAGGCCTTGTTCCAATTAAAGCCTACTGTGAAAATGGTAAAGTAAAGAGTATTGAGATACATAATGTTGCGTCATTTGCTGATAAGATAGATGCACACTTGGAAGTTGAGGGTATTGGTACGCTTCGAGTAGATACAGCCTATGGTGGTGATAGTTTTGTTATAGTTGATGCTAAGGAGCTTGGTTTTGAAATTAATCCTGATGAGGCTGGATATCTATCAAAACTTGGCTCAAAAATAACGGCTGCTGCAAATCAGCAACTAGGTTTTTCCCATCCTGAAAATAAAGACTGGAATCATATTTCATTCTGTGAATTTACACTCCCAATTTTTGAGGAGGATGGTATTAAAGTTAGTAAGAATACTGTAGTTATTGATCCTGGAAAGCTTGATCGCTCGCCATGTGGAACTGGATGTTCAGCTCGTATGGCAGTTCTGCATGCAAAAGGCGAGTTAAAAAGAGGTGATCGTATGATTGGTCGTTCGATTTTAAATTCTAGATTTGATTGTAAAATCGTTAAAGAGGTTTTGATTGGTGGTCAAAAAGCTATCATTCCATCAATTAGGGGAAGGGCTTGGATTACTGGAACTCATCAACTTGAGCTTGACGAAGATGATCCTTTTCCAGAAGGTTACCGTTTGAGTGATACTTGGCCAATAAAACAGTAAGTATTGTTTTTTTCAAGATTAATCTTTGAAATAGTGTAAAAAAATAAATTTTGCAAATTAATATTTTTTTTAGGAGTATCAATGGTAAATATTCATTGGCTTGGAACTGGACTCTCTGCAATTCCTGGTTTAAAAATGCTGATTGAGAATGGACACTCAGTCATAGTTTACAACCGAACCGTTGAAAAAGCATTAGAAGCTTTGTCCGATGTAAAAGGAGATTACCAGGTCTTTGCATTTTCAATTAAGAGTGTTGAGCAAAATGTGACTGCAGGCGATATAGTGGTTTCTATGCTTCCTGGCAACTTTCATGTTCCTATTGCAGAGCTTTGCCTTTCTGTAAATGCTCATTTTGTTTCAAGCTCATATATCTCAGATGAAATGAGAGCTTTGAATAGTGCAGCAAGAGAAAAAAATTTGTGTTTTGTTAACGAGGTTGGACTCGATCCTGGGATTGATCATAGCATGTCCCATGCTTTGGTTGAGGACTACAAAAATTCGGCTGAATTTTCAGCAAAAAATGAACACTCTTTTCTGAGTTACTGTGGGGGTTTGAGTGATATTCCAAATGACTTTTGCTATAAGTTTAGTTGGTCCCCTTTGGGTGTCCTAAAAGCCTTGATGTCAACTTCTGTAAGTATTCGTGATGGCGAAGTTTTCACAGTTACAAAGCCCTGGGAGTCTGTAGAGCTTTATCCGCTTCCAATGCCATGGGGTGAAGATGAGTTTGAGGTTTATCCTAATCGTGACTCGCTTCCATTTATTGAGCAATACCAGATGGATGATGACCTTAAGATTAAACAATTTGTCAGAGGAACGCTTAGATACAAAGGGTGGAAAAATGCATGGGGTGAAATCTTTTCAGAAGTTGATACTCTGGATCCTTCTATTGCAGAGAGTCGCCTGAAAGAAATCAGTGATGATTTATGGGATAAATATTCGTACAAAGATGGCGAGGTTGATCGAGTTATTCTAACTGTTGAGTTAAAAGTTGAAAATGAATCTCAGATAGTTTGGCACAAACAATATCTTATGGATACTCTTGGAAATCACAAAGGGAGTGCTATGGCGCAACTGGTTTCATGTTCAGTAGCGCTTGCTGTTGAGGCAGTTCTAGGTAAGGAGATTTCCTATGGAGTATCTGCTGCGCCTCATCAGAGCGAATTAGTTAGTCGATGGTTAGGGCAGGCTGAGGAAATTAGTGATCACTTTGTTTTAATTGATCATTTGAAATAAACACTTTGTGAATCAGACTTATCATAATTTTGATCAAGAAACTAAGGGCTGGGTCGATTTAATTCAGCCTAGAGTGCCTAGTACAAAATTGACTGTTGATGTAAATGCTAAGTGGGTTGTAGTTGGAGCAGGATATACGGGCCTCTCATGCGCCAGAAGACTCGCAGAGCTTCACCCTAATGAAAAGATTTTCTTGATAGAAGCTAGAGAGATTGGTCAAAGCGCATCTGGTCGAAATTCAGGGTATGCAGTGGCCCATAGTCACTTTTCTGGAGGCTACCAAAAGACTCAGTTAGAAAACTATCAAAGGATTGATCGTATTAATCAGAGTGGTCTTAAATCACTTAAATCCATAATTGAAAACAATCAAATTGAGTGTGACTATAAAGACTCAGGAATCTATCATTTGGCTGCTGATAAAAACTCATCTGAGGAGTCAGATCAGTTTGTAGATTATCTTCAAAAGAGACAAATTGAGCATATTGAACTTTCAAAAGACCAGATCAAAATAGAGCTTGGCACAAATTGGTACCAAAAGGGTGTAAAGGTTAAAGATGGAGCTTTAGTTCAGCCAGCTAAATTAGTTTTTGGATTGGCTGATAGTCTTCCAAGTAATGTTGAGCTGTATGAAAACACGCCAGTATTGGAGATTGATATGGGAAGGGTAAGCACAATAAAAACTCCAAGTTCAATCTTAAAGGCTGAGAATATTATTATGGCTTGCAACTATGAGCCTATTGCCAAAGGTAAGCTTAAACAAAGAGTGGTTGGTGTTACCCTGTCAGGTAGTATTACTCGAGTTTTAAGCCAGGACGAGTTTGAAATGCTTGGTAGTGAATCATCATGGGGGGTTTTGTCACTTCATAGTGGCGGTGCAACTGTCAGGCTTACTGAGGATAAGAGGATTTCAATCAGAAACACTGCTGAATATAATAATCATCGTTTATTAAACCCTAAGCAGCTTAAGAATAGACAAGAGATTCATCGTCAAGCATTTAATAATAGATTTCCTGAGTTAAGTCATGTAAATTTTGAGCATCTATACTCAGGCGTAGAGGGTGTAACTGCAAACAAAACAAATATCTTCAAAAGGTTGTCAGATAATTTGTTTTATGCCGGATGCTACAATGGCTCAGGTATCACTAAGGGCACTGCTTTTGGCCTTGCTATGGCAGATTATGCCTGTGGCAACGATGAAGATTTGGTCCACGACTGCCTCTCAATAGCAGAGGCCAAATGGCTCCCACCAAAGCCTATATTGGACTTAGGGGCATGGTATATCACCAAACAAAGATTTAAAGGCGTTGGTAAGGATAGATAATTTAAGATATTAAACCAGGTGTTTGATTTTAGCTCCAAGTTCAATAAAACTGCCTTTTATTTTTCCAAACTTTTGATTATTATTACTGGTTGGTTTTAAGGGTAGAGAGTCTTCATTTTCATTTGCAAAGGCCTCAGCTATGGATTTGCCAAAATAAGTTCCAGGACCTATACCTCTTCCAGAGTATCCAAAGACAGAATAGGCATTTTTTCCAAAACGATATATTTTTGGAATGTGATCATCTGTCATTGAAATTTCACCACCCCAAAAATAATCAAAAGGAATTTTTTTAAGAGAAGGGTACAAAGAGCAAGCCTTTCTTCTAGCCCAGGTTGAATGTATTTTAGATATATTTTGACCAAGATTACCAATTCCTCCAATAATAAAGCGGTTATGATTATCAATTCGAAAAGATGACATAACAGTTGCTGTATCCCAGCATCCATGACTTTTTGGCAAAATGCTTTTAATGATCTCTTTTGAAAGAGGTCTGGTCGCTGCTTGAAAATAATAAACTGGCGTATATTTTGGGGATGGTATGCCTGAAATCCCATTAAGATAAGCGTTTGTAGCAATTAAAAGTTTCTTAGATTTAATTGATCCTTTTTCAGTATGGGTAATCCAACAATCATTTTGAAATTCAATTTTGGTTGCAAGTGATGATTCAAAAATATGAGCACCTTTGGACTTGGCTACCCTTGCAAGGCCTATACAATAGCTTAGTGGGTTAATTGTTCCGGCATTCTCGTTTAGAAGTGATCCATGAAAAGAAGATGAGCCAGTTGCTAATTCAGTTTCACTCTTGTCTAACAATTTTAGTTTAGCACCTCTTTCAGATAGCTGACGGTGACGATTTTGAATATCGTTTAAACCTTTTTGCGAATGCGCACAATGAAGCGTACCAGTGCGATTTGCATTGCAGATAATATTATTTTTATTAATGAGACTGAATACAAGGTCTGGTGCACTAGCAAGAGCCTGATTAAGTTTAATTCCTTCATTTTTTCCTAGAATTACTTCAACTTTTTTTGGAGGTAGCCATAGCCCTGCATTGACTAAGCCAACATTTCGACCAGAGCCTCCATATCCAATTTGTTGATCAATAAGAGTTACAGATAGACCATTTTCGGCAGCTGTTAATGCAGCAGAGCAACCGGTATAACCTCCACCTACAATTGTTATATCAGAATCAATAGAGCCTTTAAGTGACGCAAAGGTTGCCTTTTCTTCTGAGGTTTCTTTCCAGAGATTATTTTGCTTCATTTGTGTATGTCTTTTCACAATGTAACTTAACAAATAAAAAAGACGCTATTAAGCGTCTTTTTAATCGACCTATCTATATTTAAGGAAGAAGTGTCGCTCCAGTTTCCATGCGAATGACTTGTCCATCTTTGATTTGATGAAAAGCGAGAACTGCCTCACGAGTTCCATCTGGAAAGCTCATAACACCATGAGTAACCATAGCTTCATCACTCTCATAAAGGCATCTAGATTCATGTGTTACAAAATCATCACTGTTCATCATAAATGTGAACATTTCCATAGCCTCTGATTTATTTTTTTTAGAGTTATCCAGGTGCATAATAAATTGATAATCATCATGAAGGGTGGCTGCATAAGCCTCCATATCATTTGCTTCTCTTGCTGCTTCTTGTGCTTCGTATACTGACATAATGTCTCCTTATAAATAAAGTTAAGATGTTACAAAATATATAATAATTACTACTAACGGTATCAGAGGTCTGATGGCATTTTTGACATCATGTTCAGCTCCATCAAACGTTGGAATTAGTTTTAAAACTTGTCCTCCATTAAAGACCACTGACATCGTGCAAAAAACAGCCATTACAGCTAATAATTCTTTTGTGCCAGTAAACCCACCTATTCCAAATAATGTAGCTATAAGCATCAACACAACTCCGCACATAATAAATCCAGCAGGTTTTAATGCATAGCCTGCCTGAGGTGAATCCATACGAAGAGATGATTCTGCAAATTTTTGAGAATTAAATGCTAATTGGATGGCAAAAAAACCACCAAACAGAATTAAAAAAGCATGACAAAGAACTGGAATACTCATAAAACCTCCTAGGTAATTAATTACTTGTTAAGATTAACAAGCATATTAAGTATACTAAATTTTAATTATAAAAACATGTAATAAATATTTAGAAATTATGGATATAACTAAAATACAAAATCAACTCAGAGATTTCGCATCAGAAAGGGATTGGGAGCAGTTCCACACTCCAAAAAATCTATCTATGGCACTCAGCGTTGAAGCCTCAGAACTTGTTGAAATTTTTCAGTGGCTTACCCCTAAAGAATCAACTTTTCCAGACGAAAAACAGTCTGACTCAATTCGAAGTGAGGTGGCTGATATTGCAATGTACCTCATTCGCTTTTGTGACGTTTTAGAGATTGACTTAGAGAAGGCAATCGAAGAGAAGTTAACTCAAAATAAGATTAAATATCCTGTCGAACTATCTAAGGGCAGTGCAAAAAAATACGATCAGTTAAACAACTAGTTAGATTTCAACTTTGTAGCACTCGTATGGCTTTCCTGATGAGGGTTGAAGGTTGATGTAGTCATCTGAAAGCACAACAATCTCTTCAGAATTTTTTTCATTCAGTTTAAATTCATCTTGCAGACTAAAATACTCTTCTAGCCAAGGATGATTTCTATTTCTGACTTTAATATCACTAATCATACTCACTAAATTTTGACCTTCGATTTCCCAGACACCTGAACCTAGTGCGCTGTAAAAAACTTTGACTTTATTTTCTTCAACTGGAAAATCAACGATTAGCTCGCCAAAGCTATTCCAAGTACCATCTTTCTTGTAGCGAATCATCTCAAAAGCTGAATAGCCGGGATAAATATCTTTACAGACCCAATTACCAAGAATTTCATTTTCGTAGAAACGAGGAGACATTGCTGCGAATGAGTTCGAAGCAAATACAAGTAAAAAAATTGCAGTCAAAAAAGATTTCATAAAGGACATTTTATATCTGCGTATTTAAAAAAAAATGAAGTATTAATGAATTTTGTGCGAATTTAATTCCTATTCTTAAGTTTATCTCCCATCTCAATAATCTTATCACTTACTGTTTTTTTAAAGATAAATGGGAATACTCCATGTACCATTGCTACTATAAATAATCGAAATAAACCAAAGCTATACTTCCATGAAATGATAAGATGCTGAAAGTAGGTTTCACCAACCTCATTAGGGTGCTTATTAAATAAATTTGACATAGCAATATTCTCTTCAAATCTCTTAAGTTTAATCCCAGTATATACGCATAGAAAAATGTGGTTATTAATTTTTTAATATAATAAAATGACAATTTTAATTAGGGAGGTAATTTGATGCTTAAGGTCCTAACAAAAGAACAGATTGAGCAATACAATGATGAGGGTTTTATTTCTCCTGTTAGGGTCATTTCAGAGCAAGAAGCCGTCTCAATTAGAGATGAACTTGAACAAGTTGAGAAAGAGTTTCCAGAAGAAATAAATTCCGAAAATAGAAATAATCTTCATCTTTCATTTGCTTTTTTAGATGCTCTTGCCCACAATAAAATTATTGTAGATGCGATCGAGGACTTAATTGGGCCGAACATCTCGCTATGGGCATCAGTAATGTTTATCAAGGAGCCATCCTCGAAGCATTACGTCAGCTGGCACCAGGATGCAACTTATATGGGCCTTGACAGCTTAAACTTTCCCACTCCTTGGATTGCTCTTAGTCCAAGCAATAGAGATACAGGCTGCATGACAATGATTGCAGGTAGTCATAAAACAAAAATCAAGGAACATAAAGATACGTATGCTGAGAATAATATTTTGACTAGAGGTCAGGTGATTCAAGATGTTGACGAAAGCAAGGCTGTAGATCTTATTTTAGAGCCTGGAGAAATGTCAATTCACCACGGCGCGGTTATCCATGGCTCTCAGCCAAATACTAGTAATAATAGGAGAATTGGCTTCTCACTTCAATCCTATATGCCAAATAACGTTAGACAGATTGTTGGCCGAAATCTTTGGACTCATGTTAGGGGCCAGAAAAGAAAGGATGAAGATGGTATGTTGCTAGATCGACCAAGGTTTAATATGGATCCAAAGACAGTTGCACAAAGAAAGATTGCAAATGAAAACTTGTCTGAAATACTCTATAAGGGAGCTAAAGAAAAACGAAATTATTAGTTATTTTTTTTGATCCATTCTATGATTTTCCTCACACCCTGAGAAGTTTTGGTTGGGCTCAAAATCTCACCAAGGACCCCGTGCTTTGATGGATCATCTTTTGCTGAGAGTATTGGATTAAACACTTCAACGTTTTTTCCCATCTGAGCAATAATTCGTCGAGTGTACTTTGCAGAGACGACTCTATCGTTATCTGAAAACCAAAAAAGTATTGGTAGCTCAATCTTGCTATGATCAATTCGGCTAGCAGCTACAACAGAATCCTTTACAGCAAAAAGGGCTTTGGTGGGATATCGGGTTGTCCAGCACCTCTCATGCTCAGAATTTTTAGGGACAAAGGAATGCTCTATTCCTAAAATTAAAGGAATAAACCATTTAGCACCGGGAAATCTTAGAAAGTGACCTCTAAAAGATCTTGGTCCAAAGTTAGGTGAAATATATATGGCTGACTTAACTTTTATCTGCTCTTTTAAGAGACAATGAATCAATGAGCAGCCTGTTGAAGAACCAATAAGAATAATTTCATCACCTATTACCTCACCAATACTGATTGCCTCTTTAGTATCCGAAATCCAGTCCTTAAAAGTAGCTTCACTTAAAGCCATTCCGTCTTGACCGTGACCTGTCAATCTTGTAAAGAAAACATTTGCATCTATTGCCATACCAATCTGCTCAATGACTGGGCTTAGCTCAGCTCGAGTTGCTGAAAATCCATGAATAAAAACTAAACTTAGAGATGTCTTTTGGCGATTCTGATGAGCCCAGACAATTTTCTTTTCAATATTTGGACGAAGACCGTGAGTCTTAGCTTCACTCGATGCGATTTGTTTTTCGATTGAATCAATATCAAACATTTTTTTATTTCAAATTTTTTAACCAGATTAATTATAGCTTTATCTTTTTGGAAATAATTTTTTTTATGTATACAAAAAGAAAACAAATAATAATACTTTATGTAAACAAATTGTGTATACTGACTTTAGTAGTTCATTTATATATTTTTTTGATGGGTAAATACGTTACAAAAAATCAGAAAGCAGACGAAAAACGTGTCGTTAGTGTGAGGATTCGAAGACCAGTTTTTGAAGCCTTTAAGGGTGCTTCAATAGCGGCAAAAGAATTCGGTTACAGCATGTCTCTTTCTGTTGTATTTGAGACTGCTATGGAAGATGCAATTTCTGAGTTTAAAGAAATCAGTGGGATTGATTATCAGGATATAGCAAAAACAGAGCTTGATAAGAAGTGGGAGAGTAAATACAAAACTTCAAAAAAAGCTAAAAAGGGTAAATCTTAAAAAAAGATTTAGATTATTTATATTTAGGAGTTAAGTTAATGTCAGAGAGTAGTGTCGTAAACAAGATTAAAGAGTTAAGAAAAGATTTAGATAAGGAGACAAATTTTTTACAACAACAGATGGAGCTTCCTCTTAATGGACATATAGCAAGGAATGCTCAATCTGAAAATAATTCTATTCAGCTTAGTAAAGGGATTGCAATTTCAAAATGGGTTCGAAAGATAACTTCTCAATTTGAGTCGGTTGATCCTTTTTATAAATAAAAACTTTCTATCGAATATTAATTTGTTTTTTTTGCCAACTCCAATTAATTAGAGTGCTGGCAACACCTGTCATGATAAGAATTCCACCAATGATCATAGCTAAAGTGAGTTTTTCATCTAGAAGAATGATTCCCGCAATAATTGAGGTAATTGGCAGTAACATCAAAAATGGGGAAACTATGCTGACATCTACTCTGCTCAATAGGTGATACCATGCGCTGTATCCAACTACTGTCATCACCAGAGCTAGATAAAGAATAATCGACCAATCTACTAAACTTGCGGATGTTATCGCTTCCCACTGCCCGTCCTCAATAATTATTGATCCAAGAAGCATTTGAGGGGTTGCCATAATTGCAACCCATGCTAATATAGTTATTCCAGATAGATTTTTAAGCCTACTGATCATAATTTGTGCGATAGCCCATACAGCTGAACCTGCCACTAAAAGAAAAACGCTATCAAGATGACCATCAAGTCTTGGCTCTCCAGCAATAATCAGAACACCTATGAATGCTAGAGCCATACCTAATGTCCTAGTTAACCCAAGCTTTTCTTTCAAAAGTAGAGCGCCCATTAGAGCAAGTATTGGGCCTTCAAGCTGAACTAGAATTGCTGCGGTTGAAGCATCTATGCCTTTTAAACCATTGTAAGTGAGGCCATATTGAATTGTTGAACCTATGAGTGCTACAAGGAATATTTCTCTCATGTGACCCCATGGTGGTTTGGTAAACCATACAAGAATGAGTCCTGCAATCCCAAAACGAATAGACATAATTAGAAGTGCTGAAAACTGTTCCATACCAATCTTAGCAAGGGTAAACCCTAACCCCCAAGTGATAGGAACAAGTAAAGCCAAAAGAATTTGCTTAGAATTCATACCAAAAGAATAATGTAAACAAAAAAGGAGGTCAATTATGACCTCCTTTTAGACTCAATATAAATTATCTTTTATTTGGATTTCATAAAAAATCCAACAGCAAACAAAGCAGTAACAAGTGTGCTAACCCAGTCCATAGCGCCACCAGGCGCCATTCCTGAAATCAATATTTGATATAGCTGCATAATTAAAAATAATATTGCGATAGTACCTAAAGATTTTGCTGCTACTTTAAGTTGATCTTCACTAGTCCAGTTAGGTATACCATATGCAAGGATAGCAAGCCCCGCCATAGCTGTTCCAGTTGCCTGAGCAATGGCAACTAGCTCTGCAGAATATCCCCATTGGTATTGGGCAAATACCATGCCTGGGATAAAGATTAATTGAAGTGCCCAAATTGCAGCAAACGCTGCTTGAAGCCTAAAAATTAAAGATAAACTCATAGTTACTCTCCTAAAATAAAAAATAACCACACATAAAAGCGTGCAGTAAATAAATTATACCTTTAAAATCAACAATCAAAGAAAAGGGGCCATAATAAGCCCCTTAATTTAAAATAAGTAAACTATTATCTTGATTTCAAATAGAAAAGGATAATAAACAATAAACTTAAAGCAATTCCAAAATACTGCATGCCTCCCAAGGGAATAGCGCCCGTTGCTAGATGAAAAGCCTGAAGAGTAACTGCAATAATTTGAAGAAGAATTAGAGTAACTGTTGCTTTCTTTAACTGCTCCTCAGAGGTCCAGTTTGGAAGCATAATAAAAATCACACTATTAAATAATAAGGTCCCTACTAACAATTGAGACATAGTAACCATAGGAAGGGTGACTTCCCAGCCATAGGATGCTGCCATCATATCAATACCAAACCATATTGAAATAGCTCCTATTAGACCCACCAATCCATACAATCTGCATACTAAAGTTAAAGTCATAATATCCCTCCTATAGTATTGAATTTACTTGTTTTTTTACACACAATTAATTTGTGGTAATACTAATTTAATCTTACCATAAACCTTGGATAAGATTATCCTGACTAGTTATTTTTTCCAAGTACAATTGCCTGATGAAAAGTATTAGCACTATAAAAAATAATTATTTGCCTAAGCCAGAATCATTGGGTGGATGGCGTCTTATTGATAAAAAAGTAGATAAAGAAATTGAAAATCAAATCAATTTTGATCAATTGAATACTGCCATTCATCAATACAAGCGTTTCTTTGAAAATGAAGCATCAAGCATAGTGATTATTAAAGATGGTTATTTAGTGAAAGAGTATTGCAGCTTTATGACACTTCCAGGGAGCCGATTTGATGTTTGGTCATGCACAAAGTCTTTTACTGGAATAGCTTGGGGCCTTTTATTTGAAGAGAGTAAAAATGGAACACTTCCCGACAATATTAAAGTTGATTTGGATAGTTATGCATATTCATTTCTTCCAGACTCATTCAAAATAACTGATAAGCGAAAAGAAAAAATCACAATAGGACATCTCCTTAGTATGACTTCTGGCATTCCAGGTGAAAGCCAACTTGTCTTTGGGATTTCTCCCCAGGAAAATCATGGACCTTTTGAGCATGCCCTCGGATATAAAGAGAATCGATATGGCTACAAAACTGATAAACTAATTTCAGAGCCTGGGTTTGTTTGGGACTATAGTGATCCTGCAATAGCTCACCTATCATTTCTATTTAAAATTATTATGAAAAGAGAGATGCATGAATACATGCAAGAGAAAGTTTTCGATAAGATTGGAATAGAGAATGCAAGTTGGGATGTTCATGGAGGGGGTCAATTCATTGGTCCGCACCCGAGTGCCCATGTAGGTCTTCATATATCGGCAAGGGAATTAGCAAGGTTTGGCTATTTGTTGATGAAAAATGGTAAGTGGGGTGATGATGAAATTATTCCAAGCTCTTGGGTTGAAAAGGCAACTCGACCTTCTCAAACGTTAAATCCAGAATACGGCTTTACTTTTTGGGTTAATTCTCATGGAACAAGATGGCCAGACCTTCCAAAAGATATGTTCTCTCTAGAGGGTTACAACTCAAATAGATGTTATGTGATACCTTCAAAAGGGGTTATTGTTGTGAGGGTAGGCTCAGGGCCTAATCAGTGGAATGAGCAAGTTTTTATCAATCAAATTTTTAAGGCCATTAATTAACTATGGATTCACCATCACTAACCAATGGTTCAAATTTATTAAAGTCTTGAAAAGGATATATTTTCTTTTTTCGTTTTTTATTTTCAATGCTAACTAGATTTTGATTAACAGCACCCTCAGTTAGTGCTAAAAATGAACGTGATGGGATTGATTGTAATTCGGGAGAAAGATAACCTGACTTAACAACCAAAATTTTAAAGTTTATCAGATCGAGGTTCAATTCAGCAAAGTCCTCTAGATTATGAAAGGGTCTTCTGATTTTAGAGATCACAATGACAGTTTTAGAGACGCTTACTACAGCGCATTGATTCTTAAAATAAACGCTATCAGCTTTGAGTTTTAATACTGGACCCCCACCCCCAAAGCTGCCACCTATACTGAATTCATTTCCTTTCTTAAGCTCGTCATAGGCAGACTTTGAGGCTATTCCAGCAAACAACACATGATCAATTTTTTGCTCAAAGAATGCTTCTAATACATCAGCTCGATCTCCTACTCCGCCGGCTGTAGGATTATCGCCACTGTCAGCAATGATTGAAAATTTACTTTTTAACCATACAAAAGCTTCATCAATAGTTCCTGTGACCATATCAGACTTTAAATCTTTTCTGGCATTCCAGTAGGCTTTGGCAATTCTTTTACATGCCTCAGCTCCCTTTTTCTTGTTAGTGCAAGTCACTACAGAAGAGGCAGTTGCTCTGTGAGTATCTGCCCAAACGTAGCCTACTAATAGATTACAATCAAGAATCTCATTTTTTTCGTTAAGATGATAAAGATTTTTGTAAATCGTTTTACAAGGTTCTACAAAAGTTGATGACATTTCGCCAGAAACCAGAACAGGAATTGAAGACCATAGCACTTGAGGTCGATAGTTCTCATTGATGGCACTTGCCAGCATCAAGGCAGAACGCCTATAGGTATCTTGAACGTCAATATGAGGCGCCGTTTTAAAGGCAGCAAATGCGTCAATATTTTTGATGATTGTGTCAGTTATTTGGCCATGTAGATCATAGCTGACTGAAATAATACAATCTATGCCTACTGCTTCTCTGACTGATCTTATCCATTCACCTTCAGGATCATCTATCCCCTCAACATAAATAGCACCGTGCATCAGCAGAAGAACACCGTCAAGCTTTTCAAATGAATTTATCTCTGTAATGAATTCATTTTTAATTTCATCAAAATACTTTCTATCAATTGGTCCGCCTGGAACCGATTTATTGAAGAAAATTGGATTAACTTTGATATTGTAATCTGAGAAAGGAAAGTCAATGAGGTCAAGCAAATCTTGCCCTTGAACACTTATAAAGTCCTCTTTTTTTTGAAATAATGGAGAATAACTACTGCATTCAGTACTTATCCCACCAATGGCTATATTTTTTTTAGCCACTGCTTAATTTAAAACTAGTTCCAGCCGGTTACAACCTTGACTTCAATAAATTCATTAAAGCCATGTTCTCCACCTTCTCTTCCAATGCCCGAATGTTTAAATCCCCCAAACGGTGAACCAAGTGCTAATCCATTTCCATTAACCTCTACAACTCCAGAAAGTAGTTTTTTTGAGATTCTTTTTGCTTTTTCTTGATCTTGAGTTTGAATATAATTTTCAAGACCATAAGGTGTGTCATTTGCAATTTCTATCGCTTCTTCTTCTGTATCAAATGGAATCATAGATAAAACCGGTCCAAAAATTTCAGTTTGAGCAATTGTCATTTGATTATTGACATCAGCAAAAATAGTTGGCTTTACAAAAAAGCCTTTCTCAAGACCTTCTGGTTTTCCAGTTCCACCTATTACCAAGGTAGCTTTCTCATCAATTCCAGCTTGTATTAAAGCTTGAACTTTTTCAAATTGAAGCTGAGAAACAAGCGGTCCAAGATGTTTACCCTCTTTTGAAGCTATATCGGTTTTAGTTGATTGAGCAGTTTCTTTTGCTATTTCGACAGCTTGATTGTATATCGATCTCTCTACAAGCATCCTAGTTGGAGCGTTGCAGGATTGACCTGTGTTATTAAAGCAGTGCCTGACACCTCTTTTAACTGCTTTTTCATCAGCATCAGCAAAGATTATGTTTGCACCTTTTCCCCCTAGCTCTAAACCAACTCTTTTAAAGTCATCCGCAGCATTGTGAGAGATTAAGGCGCCAGCTCTTGTAGAGCCAGTAAATGAGACCATGTCGATGTCAGGATGAGAGGTTAGCTGACTTCCAACGCCAGCACCATCTCCATTAACTAAGTTGAAAACACCAGCTGGACATCCAGCTTCTTCTAGCATGTCTGCAAAAATCATTGAGTCTAAAGGAGCAATTTCCGAAGGCTTTAAAACCATTGTGCAACCTGCAGCTATTGCTGGAATAACTTTAAGCGCAACCTGACTAATAGGCCAATTCCAAGGTGTAATGAGTGCACAGATACCCTTTGGTTGATAGATTAGTTGATTGTCAGAATCATCCAGTTGTTTTTCAAATTCGAATTTTCTCAGTTGAATCAGAAAATCTTCTATAGCTTCAGTTCCACTTGGAGCCTGAGATCTTTTTGCAAAATCGATAGGCGCACCCATTTCCATAGATATAACCTCAGCCATTTCATCCATTCTTCTTTGATAGATATCATAAAGCTTTTCTAGTAATTCAATTCTGTCTTCTTTAGTTGAACTTGACCACATAGGAAATGCTGCTTTTGCAGCGGATACTGCAGCATCAGTATCTGCCTGAGAACCTAGAGAGATAATTGCACAAACGGATTCATCTGAAGGATTGATAACCTCAAAGTCATTCTTTTTTACAGGGTCAACCCATTGACCATTGATGTAGAATTTTTTGTAATCAAGCATTGTAATTCTCCTTTTCAAAAAGTAGAGGTTATATTAAGAAATTTTAGATGTCAAGAAAAAAACTTTAAACTAGTGTTTGTTTAGACACTCGCTAATTTTTCAACTGATAGCTTTATGTTATCCATACTTGTTGCAAAAGATAACCTCACATATCCTGGGGCACCAAAGGCCGATCCGGGGACAACTGCTAAGCTCAATTTTTCAAGACAATAAGTTGAGAATTCGACATCATCTTTAAGTCCTAACCTTTCAATTAGACCTTGCACTTTGGGGAACGAATAGAAGGCACCACCTGATCTTGGGCATTCGATACCATCAATTGCGTTCAGGCTATCAACCAGAAAATCATGGCGACGTTCAAAGGCCTCAACCATCATAGTTATGAATGATTGGTCGCCAGTAATAGCTTCAAGAGCAGCAGCTTGTGAGATAGAACTTGGGTTTGAAGTTGATTGGCCCTGAATTTTCTTCATTGCTTTAATCACCATCTCAGGACCCGCAGCGTAACCAATTCTCCATCCTGTCATCGCATAGGCTTTTGATACTCCATTCAAGATAATTACGCGATCTTTAAGATTTGGACACGCCATAGCAATATTTATAAAGTCATCGCCGCCCCATCGAATATGCTCATAAATATCATCACTAATAGTCAATACATGGGGATGCTTCTCAAGAACTGCTCCAAGCGCCTCAATCTCAGCCTTTGAGTAGACAGATCCAGTAGGATTTGAAGGACTATTTAATATAAAAAGTTTAGTGTTAGAGGTAATACTGGCTTCAAGCTGCTCGGGTGAGATTTTGAAATCCTGATCTATGCCCGTCTCAATAAAGACAGGAGTTCCATCAGCTAAAATAGCCATATCCGGATAAGAGACCCAGTATGGAGTTGGAATTATGACTTCATCACCAGAATTTAAAATCGCCTGACAAAGATTGTAAAAAACCTGTTTGCCACCACAAGAAACCATGACTTCATTTAGAGAGTAGTCTAATCCATTTTCACGTTTAAATTTTTCACAGATAGCTTTTTTAAGCTCAGGTGTTCCGTCAGCAGGTGTATATCGAGTTTCACCATTACCAATAGCTTTAATTGCTGCTTTTTGAATATTGGTTGGGGTGTCAAAGTCAGGCTCTCCAGATCCCATTGAGACAATTTGGATCCCTTTTGATTTTAATTGTTTAGCTTTGTCACTCACTGCCATAGTGGCAGATGGTTTAACTTTTTGAACTCGGTTTGATAAGATTGTTGACATTTACTGTACTCTTTAAATGGTTTAAAATTAAGGGATTTATTTTAATCAAAAACTGCCAATTATGGCTAGAAAATTTCAACTCAAATCAAATTTCTCACCCAAGGGTGATCAGCCCTCTGCAATTGAAAAATTACTAAGTGGAATTGAGTCAGGTGAGAAATACCAAACCCTTGTTGGAGTTACTGGATCAGGTAAAACCTTTACTCTTGCGAATGTTATTGAGAAGAGTCAAAAGCCAAGTCTCATTATGGCTCCTAATAAAACTTTAGCAGCCCAGCTTTATAGTGAAATGAAGGAGTTTTTCCCTGACAATGCAGTTGAATACTTTGTCTCATACTATGATTACTACCAGCCTGAGGCTTATGTTCCGGCATCAGATACTTACATTGAGAAAGATGCTTCGATTAATGAACAAATTGAGCAAATGAGACTCTCAGCTACAAAGTCACTTCTTGAGAGAAAAGATGTGATCATTATTGCAAGCGTCTCAGCAATTTATGGTCTTGGTGATCCGAAGAGTTATATGAAAATGTTGCTTCACTTAACAGTGGGGGAGGTCACGAATCAAAGAGAAATTTTAGCGACACTATCAAAGATGCAATACACACGAAATGATCTCACACTTATAAGAGGACATTTTAGAGTTAAGGGTGAGGTGATTGATATATTTCCAGCGGATTCTGACGAGAGTGCAGTGAGAGTTGAAATGTTTGATGATGAGGTTGAGAGTCTTTCCTGGTTTGACCCTCTCACAGGAGAGAAACTAAAATCACTTCAGAGGATAACCATCTATCCAAAGACTCATTATGTCACTCCTGAGTCCACGATTCAAAATATGCTTGATGAAATTAAGGTTGAACTAGGAGTTAGAAAAAAAGAACTTCTTTCTCAAAACAAATTAGTTGAAGATCAGAGACTCTCCCAAAGGGTGGTTCAGGATATGGAAATGATGAGAGAACTAGGCTATTGCTCAGGAATTGAAAACTACTCTCGTTATCTGTCCGGAAGAAAGCCAGGAGAGGCGCCACCGACACTTTTTGATTATCTACCGGATGACGCCTTAGTAATCCTGGATGAGTCACATGTTACTGTCAGTCAGATTGGCGCAATGTATAGTGGTGATAGATCAAGAAAAACTACACTTGTTGATTTTGGATTTCGGTTGCCCTCTGCACTAGACAACAGACCACTTAGGTTCGAAGAGTTTTCAGAAAGAATCAATCAATGTATCTTAGTCTCTGCAACACCTGCAAATTACGAGTTAGAGGTTTCAACGGTTGTAGCTGAACAAGTTGTAAGGCCAACAGGCCTCTTGGATCCTAAAATTGACGTTAGACCGGTAGAGACACAAGTTGATGATCTTTTATCTGAGATTAATAAGAGAGTGGCAATCAAAGAAAGAGTTCTTGTTACAACGCTGACTAAAAGAATGTCAGAACAACTTAGTGAGTATTTGAATGATCATCATGTGAAAGTAAGGTATCTTCACTCAGATATTGATACCGTTGAGAGGGTTGAAATAATAAGAGACCTGAGATTGGGTGTTTTTGATGTTTTAGTTGGAATTAACCTTTTAAGAGAGGGCCTTGATATTCCTGAGGTTTCCTTGGTAGCGATTTTAGATGCTGACAAAGAGGGATTTTTAAGATCAGAGAGATCACTCATTCAGACGATGGGAAGGGCAGCAAGAAACATCAATGGCAGCGTCATACTTTATGCGGACAGAATTACAAATTCAATGCAAAGAGCTATGGATGTTACGACATCTAGAAGAGACAAACAGCAATCCTTTAATGAAAAACATGGGATAACTCCAAAAGGTGTTGTTAAACCAATTGTTGATATTCTAGACACCGATCTTTCTGCCGCTGATTTCGCTGAATCAAGCTCAGAAACTGTCCAAGTTAAGCTTTCTCCAGTGCAGTTATCAAAAGAACTAAAAAGGTTAGAGAAAGAGATGTATCAATTTGCAGAGGAATTAAAATTTGAACAGGCTGCAGATATTCGAAACCAAATAAAACTATTAAAAGATGGACAATTTAAATAATACTACTCTAAATATTACTGAAATCTTTTACTCGCTCCAAGGAGAGGCAAAGGAAGTCGGCATCCCTACTGTCTTTGTTCGTTTGACTGGTTGCCCACTCAGATGTAACTATTGTGATACAGCTTATGCTTTCAAAGGCAATAATCCACTTTCAATACAGCATATCTTAGATGAAGTAGCTCAATATAACACGCGCTATGTTTGTGTTACTGGAGGAGAACCAATGGCTCAAAGTAACTGTTTGAAGCTCCTTGATTCGCTCATCGATTCTGGTTACAACGTTTCAATGGAAACTAGCGGAAGTATTGATATTGCTCCAGTAAATAATAAAGTATCAATCGTGATGGATATTAAGACGCCGTCCTCAACCGAAGAGCATCAAAATAGGTATGAAAATCTTTCAGTTCTAAAACCTAAGGATCAGCTCAAATTTGTTATAGCTTCTCGATCAGATTTTGATTGGTGCACTGAGATACTAAATAATAATTCAGTAGAATCTGAAGTCTTATTTTCCCCAGTATATGAGAGTTTAGAGCCAGTTCAATTAGCTGACTGGATTTTAGAAAAAAAACTTAATGTAAGGATGCAAGTTCAGCTCCATAAGATACTTTGGGGCGATCAAAAAGGAAAATAATAAATAATAG
>Ga0209631_10002760_pt1 | contig 20740 bp, 24 predicted proteins | sample COG_08_FD_184752 | JGI IMG/M metagenome (GOLD analysis project Ga0209631, IMG submission 184752) | Pelagic Microbial community sample from North Sea - COGITO 998_met_08 (SPAdes) (version 2) | ecosystem: Environmental > Aquatic > Marine > Neritic zone/Coastal water | place: Helgoland, sampling...
AGCTTGTATACCTGTTCCAGATAAGAAAGCTAAAAATGCAGCTGTACCTTTATTTTCTTCAGCAGATTTTCCTGATAAAGCCCATAAAGATGCACCACCAATTATAGTGTTTTGAGGTGCAGATGTTGCTCCATAGTAAGGTAAATGTCTAATACCAAATTCGAATTTTGCTTCTTTTTTGATACCAGCATAACCAGCAGAAGACTCTGTGAAGAACATACATTCTCCAGCTCGAAAGTTTTTACCACTTTCGTTTCTTCTACCTAGATATTTAAATTTACCTTCTTGAGACCATTTACCTAAATTTTGAATATGCTTGATATGAACTGGGCTATTAAATGATAGCTCAGTATCTAAACCAGCAAATCCATTACTTTTAGACGCAAATGGTAAGTCATGATACGCAGAGAAATTTTCTAAGTGTATCCAGCTATGCCATGCAGTTGTTAAACCACAATCAATGCCTTTAGCGTTTGCTGCATCAAGTGCGTTTCCAACTTGCTTCCAAGTACTTAAATCCATCTCTGGATCTAAACCTGCTTTTTTCATTAAGTCTTTATTAATCCATAACACTGGTGTTGATGCGTTATATGGTAATGACAACATTTTACCGTCAGTAGTTGTGTAATAACCTTTTACAGGACCAATATAATTATTAGGCTTAAAGCTTACTTTAGTATCTTTCATAAGCTGATACATTGGAACATAAGCTCCTTTTGCAGCCATTAAGCTCGCAGTTCCTACTTCAAACACCATCAATAAATTTGGATGTTGTTTCGCCCTAAAAGCTGCAATACCAGCGTTTAAAGTTTCTGAGTAGTTACCTTTTCTAGTGTGAACCACAGTGTACTTGTCTTGGCTTGCATTAAACTTGTTTACTTGTGCATCAAGTAATTCACCAAGTCTTCCGCCAAAAGCGTGCCACCATTGTATTTCTGTTTTTGCTTGAGCAGCAGTTCCTGCAAACATTGCAAAGAGTGCTATCGAGCAAATAAATGCCTTGATTGTTTTCATTATTATTCCCTCAGTTTTTATTTAAAGAAAAAAAGCTAACATAAAATATATGTAAAGAGGAGTCGGTTTGTAAAAATATAATACTACCTAGGGTTTTATTTTACTTTTCCATAAGTGTTTAAAAGTATTACACCAAGTATAATCAATGCCAATCCAATTGTACCAAAAACATTTGGTGTCTGATTGTATTTAAATATTCCAAATAATGTTACAGCCGTAATTGAAAAGGCTCCATACGTTGCATAAGTAAAACCTACTGGGATAACGGTCATTGCTTTAGAAAGACAAAATATACAAATTACCATATTAGCTAAACAAAAAAGCGTTGGTCCTAGTTTTGAAAATCCTTCTGTAATTTTTAAATAACCATTAGAAGAAATTCCAGTCACTATAGCAATGACTAGAAAAATATATCCTGATAATAAACTAATACTTTTCATTGTGCTTTTGCAAACTGCCCACCATCTCTGAATCTCCACAGCCATTTTTTCATAGCTTTCTCAACGTCAGATGGTTTAATATTAAGGTCTTGTAATGTTAAATGATTATTTGAAACTACGTTATCTTCTTCAGATAAAATCTCACACTGATCTCGAGTTAATATTGGGGGAATAGGTAGTAAACTTAAAATGCTACTTTGAATTTTTGCTATAGACATCGGCATTTCAATAACAAATCTTTTTTTGTGTAATGTCTTCATAATTGATCTAACCATATCCCCAAAGCTAATGACCTTTGGCCCTCCTATTTCATAAATCTTTCCATCATTATTTTTAACTTCTATTGCTTTAGTAATTGCATCAACTACATCCGTAACTAATACAGGTTGAAATTTATAATTTATCCCAACGACTGGAATTATTGGCAATATACTTAATTTAGAAAATAAATTAGTAAAATTATCCTCTGTACCACAAACAACGCTAGGTCTTATTATTGTAGTATTTTTAAAATTTGTAAGAGCATTTATTTCACCTTGATATTTAGATTTTTGGTACAACGATTTGGACTCTTTATTTGCTCCAATTGCACTTACATGAATAAATTTTTTTACATCAGAGTTAGCGCATATTTTTGAAATCGCTTCAGGTATACCTCCGTGAATATTCATAAATTTTTGTTTTTTTGTTTCATAAAGAATACCTATTAAATTAATAACTACATCTGAATTTTTGATTGACTCTTTTATTTCGTCAAAGTTATCAGAATTCCAATTAACCAATTCTATAGAGCCTGGAGTTGCTTGAGTCTTTAAATAGCCTTTTTGAAAAGCATTTCTTGTAGAAATGATGCATCTATAGTTCTTCTTGGTCAAATTTCGAACAAGATATCTTCCTATAAAGCCTCCACCACCTAAGATTGTGCAAATTTGATTTTTCATGGTATTTAAACTTATATATGAAAATAACTAAGTTAAAAGAGGACATAACTTCAGAGATAGCTAATTCATTTAAAAATAGCATTTCAATAGACTGTGAGGCAACTGGTCTCCAAATCCCAGAGAGGGATAAATTAAGCTTAATCCAAATCTGCGATGAAAAAGGAAACGTTTTTATCATTCAGCCAAATAAAGATAATTATAAAGCCCCTCACTTAGTTTCTGTTTTAGAGAATGAAAAAATTCAAAAAATTGGTCATTATTTAAGATTTGATAAAAGTGCTTTAGAATTTTTTCTAAAATGCAAAATGAAAAATATTTTCGATACTAAAATTGCTTCTAAAATAGTTAGAACTTATACTGATTCTCATGGCCTTAAAAATTTAGTTCAAGAGTTTTGCAATAAATCACTAGATAAAAGACAAGGTAGCAGCGACTGGAATAAAGATATTAATGACTTATCAGATAAGCAATTAGAATATGCTGCAAACGATGTCATTTATTTACTTAAGATCAAAACAGAATTAGAAAAAATGCTAGTACGTGAAAAAAGAATGGATGTATTTAATAAATGTTTAGATTTTTTAGATACAAGAGTTCAGTTAGACCAAAGTGGATTTAAATTTGATATTTTTGAACATTAATGAATAAAAATAATTATATCGACTTAGCCAATAAAGCGGCTAACTTACAAATTAAAGAACTGAAGAAAATTAAAAAAGTTCTTAATAAATCTTTTATACAAGCAGTAGATTTAATCTTAAACTGCAAAGGAAAAGTTATTTGCGCTGGTATTGGAAAATCAGGACTTATAGCAAGAAAAATTTCCGCAACTTTTTCGAGCGTAGGAATTCCAAGTTTTTTTTGTGACCCAGCTCAAGCTTTACATGGAGATATGGGTCAAATTGAGAAAAAAGATCTTTTGATTATTTTTTCTTATTCTGGAAATACTTTAGAGCTTACTAATATGCTTAAGTATGCTAATAGATTTAGAATAAAAATTATTGGTGTAGCTTCAAAATCGAATAGTCTTCTTTTAAAAGCTAGTGATGTAAAATTATTATTACCTAAAGTAAAAGAGTCTGATGTGACTGGGATGGTTCCTACGTCAAGCACATCTATTACTTTACTTTTAGGAGATTGTCTTGCAACTACAATTTTATCTAAAAAAAAATTTTCTAAAGAAAAATTTAGAACTTTTCACCCAGGTGGAAATATTGGCAACTCATTACTTCTAGCAAAAGACATAATGATAACTGGAAATAAGCTGCCACTGATAGGTTGTAAAAAAAATTTAGGTGAAGCTTTGAAGGTAATGAATCAAAAAAAGTTAGGAATTGTTATTGTTTTGAATAATAAATATGTCGCTGGCTTAGTAACTGATGGAGACTTAAGAAGAGAAATTAAAATTCTTTCTAAAAAAATGAATTTACAAAAATTCATGACTAAAAAACCACTTGTTGTTAATGAAAATATGCCTGCTTCTAAAGCACTTGCAATTATGAATGAAAAAAAAATAACAAGCTTATTAGTTGTTTCTGATAACGATTTGAATAAAAAGAATAAAATTAAGCTAAAAGGAATTATTCATATTCATTCTCTTTTAGAATATGGTGTTAAATGATTGAAAGAAAAAAAAAATTAAGATTAGTGCAGTTAGCTTTACTAATACTTGGAATTTTAATAATTTATACAACTTATTATAATAAACAATCAAATCTAGACAAAAAAATAATTTCAAAAAAAAATGAAGAAAAAGTTAAAAAACAAAAAACTGATATAGAGTCAGAAAAAGGAGATATTTTTTTAAATGTAGAGTACACAGGACTTGATCTTAACGGCAACAGATATTCCTTGAATTCTAAAGAGGCATATCTCGACGAATTAAAACCAGAAATAGTCTATATGAAAGATGTGCATGCAACTTTTTACTTTAAGAATGATACTGTATTAAATATTTGGTCAGATGATGGAATTTATAATAATAAAAATCTAGACATGAAATTTGAGAATAACGTAAAGGGTAAATACCTTGAAAGCGATCTTACTGCAGAAAAAGCTGAATACTCAAATTCTGAAAGCTATCTTGTTGTTTATGAAAATGTAAGAGTAGATGATGTTAGAGGAAACCTCATTGCAGATAAATTATTGTTTGATATAACTAAAAAAAAATTAGATATTACCTCTTTTAATGAAGGCAAAATAAGTGCTAATGTAGAGTTGGATGAAAAAAGGTTTTAGAATTTTAAAATTTAAAAAAGACAAACCTATCTTTGAGGTAAAAGATATAAGCAAATCTTTCGATGGAAGACCAATTCTAAAAAAACTTTCTTTAAAAGTTTTTCCTGGTGAATGTGTAGGTGTACTTGGCCCTAATGGTTGTGGAAAAACAACTTTATTTTCAATGTGCATAGGAGAGCAAAGTGTAGAGGGGGGAAAAATTTATTTAAACAACAAGGCGATAGATCAAATACCGATTCATTTAAGGTCTAAAGAAGGTCTTGGATATCTTCCGCAGCAAAGAAGTGTTTTTAATATGAGTGTTTATGATAATATTCTTGGTATAGCTCAAATCAGTATAAAAAATATTGATAAGCAAAAAGCAATAACAGAAAAATTACTTGATGAATTTAATTTACAACATCTAAGAACTTTGAATGCCTCAGTTTTGTCTGGTGGTGAAATAAGAAGATTGATGATGGCGAGAGTGATGATAAATAAACCAAAAATAGTTTTACTTGATGAACCACTTGCAGCATTAGATCCATTAGTAGTTCAAGACATTCAAAAATATATTTTAAAAATTCAATCTAGCGGTACGGCGATACTAGTGACTGACCATAATGTAAAAAACCTTTTTGACATAACGGATAGAAGCTATGTTCTTGGTGAGCACTCTATAATAGCAGAAGGTACTTCTAGAGAAATATTAAAATCTTCAAAAGCAATAGAGCATTACTTTGGATCTCAATTCTCTTAAAATTAATGCCGTTAAAAAGTTTTACTTTAAATGCTAAAGGCTACATAAGCTCTTTCAAAAAGACAATTAAAGTTGATTCAGATAAATCATTATCTATTAGAAGTTTTTTAATAGGAGCTATTAGCCAAAATGTCTCTAGCGTTAAAAATGTTTTAGAGTCTGAAGATGTATACTCTACAATTATTTGTCTTAAAAAACTTGGTATCAAAATAAATAAAAATGGACCCAGATCTTATTTGATTTATGGAAAAGGCTTGGGCTCTCTATTTGCAAAGAAAAACCTGCATCTAAATTTTGGTAACTCAGGTACGTTAGCTAGACTTTTAATTGGAATTCTTTCTACAACTCCTGATATAGAAATTAAAATTCAAGGTGATCATTCATTAAATAAAAGAAATATGAAAAAATTAATTGAACTAATGTCAGAATTTGGAGCAGAATTTTTTCCTAAAAATAAATTTAATTTTCCTTTAAAGTTTACTTCAACAGAAATGCCTATCGGCATAAATTACAAGTCTGGAGTATCAGCTCAACTAAAAAGTGCTGTAATGCTAGCAGGTTTAAATTCATTTGCTACCACTGAGATAATAGAAATAGATAAAAGCAGAGATCACACGGAAAATATGCTGATAAAAAATTCACAAGCTATAAAAGTAATCAAAGGTAAAAAAAAAATAATTAAGATATTTGGAAAAAAACATTTAGATTCAATAAATATAAATATACCAGGTGATCCTTCTTCTGCAGCTTTTTTTACAGCATTAACTTTATTAAATAAAAATTCAATTCTAAAAATTAAGAATGTAGGTCTCAACCCAACTAGAATTGGTTTTTATGAATTATTAAAAAAGTATGGTGCAAAAATTAAATTTAAAAATACAAAAAAAAATAATAATGAAATTTATGGAGATATTTTTATTGAAAGCTCTGAATTAAAACCTATCAAAGCTTCTAAAGAATATTATGTTAAGGCTACTGATGAATACCCTATTTTATTTGTTATAGCAGCACTAACTAAAGGTATATCTATTTTTAGAGGTATTGATGATTTAGCAAATAAAGAAAGTGATCGCATTAAAGAAATGCAAAAAATTTTAAAACAGATTGGCATTAAAACAGTTTTTATCAAAGGTGAAATAAAAATTTATGGTAAAACATTTATTGAAAATAAAAATAAAAGAATAGTTGTTCCTAATCTAGGTGACCATAGAATTTGCATGTCGACATTAATTCTTTCTTTAGTTACTGGTATAGAAGCAAAAATAAATAATTTTGAAACAGTATACACCTCATCACCTTCTTTTCTAAAAATAATTAAATCTCTGGGAGGCAAATTTGAACTTCAAAAATAAATCAGTCCAAATTTCTTGTGACGGAGGTGCTGCTACAGGTAAATCCACAGGTGCAAAAATGATTTCAAAAAAACACAATCTTAAATTTTTATCCTCTGGTTTGTTATATCGATATGCGAGTTTTCTTTTAATTAAATATAGACCTAAAAATAAGATAAATTTTTTAAAGAAAAAGTTTAAAAGCTTGAATTATAAAAAATTAGATAAAATTAATTTACACTCTCCAGAAGTATCTAAGCAAAGTGCCATTATTGCAAAAGTTTATGAAGTAAGAAAAATTTTAAAACATTTTCAAGTTACTTTTGCAAAAAAAAACAAGAATTGCTGTATTGAAGGAAGAGATATATCTACCAAGATTCTTCCTAATTCAGATGTAAAATTTTTTTTTAAGTGTAACTTAAGCACAGCCTCTCTTAGAAGATATAAAGAGTTAAAAAAAAATAAATACGAGATAAAACTTAAAGATGTTAAAAAAGCCCTAAGAATAAGAAATAATCATGACATCAAAAGAAAAAACAGTCCTTTACTCAAACATAGAGATGCGATAGAAATCGACACCGGTAAATTAAATAAACGAGCAATGCTGGTAAAAATGTCTAAACATGTAGACAAAGTAATAAAAATTAAATATGGCGACTGAACAAGAATTAAAAAAAACAAATCCCCTGCATGAGGAATTTCAAAACCTTCTCGACGAAGATTTTAAAGACCGTAAGCTTAAAGAAGGCGAAATCATAAAAGCAGTTATTACTGAAATCACTAAAAATTTTATAGTTTGTGATGTGAAAGCTAAGATGGAAGGAATGATTCCTATAGAAGAATTTAAAAATGATGATGAGTTATCGAAATTAAAAGTAGGTTCAATGATCGATGTATTTTTAGATAGGATCGAGAGTTTTAAGGGGGAAATAGTAATTTCAAGAGATAAAGCCAGAAAAATGAAGGCTTGGAAAAAATTAGAAAAAGTTTTTGAAACTCAAGAAGAGTTAACTGGATATATAACTGGAAAAGTTAAAGGTGGTTTTATAGCTAATGTTGAAGGTCTGCCGTGTTTTATGCCGTCTTCACAAATTGATGTTAGACCTCTCAAGAAAGCTGATCACTTAATGAATATCCCTGTGAAAGTAATTGCAACAAGAATTGATAAAAATCGAGGTAACGTTTGTGTATCAAGAAGAGCGGTGCTTGAAAAAAGTAAAAATGCTGAAATTACAGAAGCTTTAAAAAATATAAAAGAAGGTGACATAATTGAAGATGCTATAGTGAAAGCTACAACTGATTGGGGAATTTTTTTAGATATTAATGGTATTGACGCACTTCTTCACGTTTCAGACTTGAGCCATGGTAGAGTAAAAAAACCATCTGACTTGGTTACGATTGCTCAAAAATTAAAAGTTAAAATTACTAAAATTGATCCAAAAACAAATCGTGTTTCAGCATCTGTCAAAGCATTAACGGAAGATCCTTATTCAAATATTGAAAAGAAATATAAAATTGGAGAAATTTATGAAGGAGTTGTAACAAAAATTATGGATTACGGGTGCTTTGTAAGAATAGAAGATGGAATCGAAGGCCTAATTCACAATTCAGAATTAGATTGGAGTAATAGAAACATCAAACCAAGCAAAGTACTTGCAGTATCACAGAATATTAAGTTTAGAATAGTCAACATTGATAAAGATACAAAAAGAATTTCGTTATCTTACAAAGCTACATTAGATAACCCGTGGGATAAAATAAAAGATAACATTGGAAAAGAAGTAAAAATAAAAATCAACAATATTACTGATAAAGCGATTTTTGGTGAACTTACGGACTCTGCTTTAACTGGCATGTTACATTACAAGGAAATTTCTTACGAAGAAAACATTGAAGACCTTAAGAAGTTCAAGAAGAATGATGTTATTGATGTAAAGGTTATAGAAATTAAAGATGATAAAATTCGATTCTCAAAAAGAGCTCTCGATAAGGATCCATTAAGCTGGTTTGGAGATAATAAGAAAAAAGTTGGAAGTATAATTACCACGAGAATTCATGAAGTTTTAAAAACGGGTGTGAGAGTTTCTTTAGATAAAGAAAAAAAATTAATTACAACAATAAAAAAATCTGATTTAGCTAAGGAAGCTGCTGACCAAAGAGTTGATATTTTTGCTCCTGGTAATGCACTTGATGCTAAACTCATTGAGCTAGATTTAAAGACAAGAAAAATTAAGCTATCAGTTAGAGCCGCTCAGATAGATGAAGAAAAGTCTCTAATAGCTAAATTTGGTGAAGGTGCAACAAAATCAGGAGCTACATTAAAAGGGATCTTTGAAAAGGCTATAGGTAGTAAAAAAAAGAAAAAAGAAGAAAAATAGTTGTCGAGACCTAAGTTAATTAATAAACTTAAAACAAAATATCCAAAACTCAATAAATCTCAATTAGAAATAATCGTTGATACTTTTTTTGGCAGCATTGAAGATGCTCTTATAAAAAAAAAATCAGTGGAATTACGTGGTTTTGGTACTTTTTTTATAAAAGAAATCAAAGAAAAATACACTGCTAGAAATCCGAAAACTGGAGAAGTGATTTATGTCCCAAAAAAGAATAAGGTAAGATTTAGAGCTAGTAAAAAATTTAAAAAATTTTTAAATAAATGAAAAAACAAAAAATATTTATAGCTTGTGATAGTTCAAAAATAGATAAAATAAAAAAGATAATTAAGTGCACAAGTACTAACAAACTCAAAATAGGTTATAAATTTGGATTAGAGTTTTTTTACTCTAAGGAAGGAAGAAAATTTATTTCTGAATTAAAAGGCAAAGAAATTTTCCTTGATTTAAAACTGAATGATATTCCCAACACTTGTGCTTCGGCAGTTCTTTCCTTAAAAGATCTTAAACATATTTCATATTTAACTGTTCATACCAATGGTGGTTATGAAATGCTAAAAGCAGTTAAAAAAGCATCAAAAAAAGTAAATAGAAAATTGAAAATTTTAGGTGTAACTATTTTAACTAGTTTTTCAAACTCCTCTATTAAAAAAATAGGTCACACAAAATCCATTAAGGAACTTGTAAAAAAACAAGCAGCATTAGCTAAATCAGCTAAATTAGATGGTATAGTTTGCTCAGGTCACGAAGCAAAATTTTTAAAAAAAATTTGTAAACGAATGGAAATCGTAACTCCTGGTATAAGATTAAAAGGAGACAGTGTTGGTGATCAAAAAAGAGTAATTTACCCTAGAAAGGCATTTAAAAATGGTGCTACTAGCATTGTGATAGGCAGAAGTATCACGAAAGGTAATATTAAAAAAAATATTCAAAAGCTGATTAAATCATTATAAAAGAATAAATAATGAAAATTAAAAAAGGTATACCGCTTATTGATCAGCATGACAAAAATTATATGTATGGTGGTAAATTTGGTGGAAATTTTATTCCTGAAACATTAAAAAAACCAATTGATGACTTAACTATATTGTTTGCTAAACTTAGAAAAGATAAAAAATTCCTTAAAGAAAGAGATTATTTTTTTAAAAGTTATATAGGAACACCAACACCATTTATCAAATTAGAAAACCTAACAAATCATTTGGATGGAGCTCAAATTTACGCAAAAGTTGTCTCTGAAGCGAATGGAGGAGCTCACAAAATTTATAACGCAACTGTTCATTGTTTAATTGCTAAGCGAGCTGGTAAAAAATATATAGTGGGAGATACAGGTGCTGGCTATGCAGGAAAAATGCTCTCAATGGCTGCTAAAAAATTTGGTCTTAAATGTAAAATTTTTATGGGAGCAAAAGATATTAAAAGACAACGTCCTAATGTTGAAGCTATGCGAAAAAATGGGGCTCAAATCATACCTGTAACTACCGGAAGTCAAACATTAGTGGATGCCGTAAGTGAATGTATGCGATACTGGGTTTCAAATTGTGACACAACGCATATGTGTGTTGGCTCAACTGTAGGTCCAAACATATTTATAAAAATTTGTGCGTGGAGTACTGCTCAAATCTCCAGAGAACTCATAGTTCAAGTCAAAGAAGAGTTTGGAAAAATTCCAAAAAAAATGAAGTTATTAAATTGTGTAGGTGGTGGAAGTTCTGCTATGGGATTTTGGAATGAGTTTATGGACACTGACGTTGAGTTTGTAGGTATTGAAGCAGGTGGTCCAAAAAATAGCAAGCTACATGCTGCTCCACTGACTAATGGTTCAAAAATAGGAATTCTGCATGGAGCTGCTCAATACTTGGTTCAAAACAAAGAAGGGCAAATTAGTGCTACAGAGTCAATCTCTGCTGGATTAGATTATCCAGGAATTTCTCCGTTACATTGTTTTTTAAAAATTACAAAAAGAGCAAGATATACTTCAGCAACAGATGAGGATGCATTAAAGGCATATCAATTAGTTTCTAAATTAGAAAATATTTCACCATCTCTTGAGCCTTCTCATGCTTTTTCAGAAGCGATCAATTTAGCTCCAAAATTAAAATCATCTGATGTAATTATTGTGAATTCTTGTGGAGACAGCCTCAAAGACAAGGATATAATTAAACAAAGATTAGGGACTTACACAAGATGAGGTCAAAAATTGATTTAGCTTTTAAAAAATGCAGAGAAGAAAAAAGACCTGCTTTAATTACTTACACAGTTGCAGGGGATAATACTAAAAATAATTCTTTAAAAATACTAAATAAAATTTCAAAGCATGTTGATATTCTCGAACTTGGATTTCCACATAACACACCTATAGCGGATGGAGGTCAAATTCAAAGCAGTTCAAATCGTGCACTTAAAAATGGAATTAAGCTTAAAGATGTATTTCAAATTGTGAAAAAATTTAAAAATCTTAATCCCAATAAACCCCTTGTGTTAATGGGTTACTTTAATTTAATTTATCAAAGTGGTGAGGACAATTTCTTAAAAAATTGTAAAGCTGCCAGAGTTGATGGTTTGATTGTTGTTGACTTGCCCTACCCTGAGAATAAAAAATTTTCTTTAAAATGTAAAAGAAAATCAATAAACTTTATTCAACTTTTATCTCCTACAACTTCTAAAGAACGAATGAAAAAAATTATTAAAGATTCGCACCATATGATTTATTACATTAGCATGCTGTCTACTACTGGAGGAAAACTGAAAGTTTCACCAAAAAAAATTCTTGAAAATTATAAAAATATAAAAAAACTTAGTGGAAGTAAAAGTGTTGTAATAGGCTTTGGAATTACAGAAAAAACTATATCATCATTGAAAATGGCTGATGGATTAGTAGTGGGAAGCCAGTTATGTAAAGCTATTACAAATTCTATTAAAAAAAGACAAAATCCTGTCACAAAATTAGATAAATTAGTATATAGTTTAAAGACTAAGATTTTATGAACTGGATAACAAAATTTATAAAACCAAAAATCAAGTCATTATTTGAAAAGAAATCTTCAAAGTCGGAAGAAAACCTTTGGACTACTTGTGGGTGTAAAAACTTAATCTACAAGGAAGATCTTCAATCAAATCTAAAATGTTGTCCCAAGTGTGGTGCTCATCATAAATTATCTTGCAAAGAAAGATTTGATACCTTTTTTGATAATAAAGAATATGAATTAATTGAAAGTCCATTACCAACAGATGATCCTTTGAAATTTGAAGATAATAAAAAGTATATTGACAGACTAAAATCAGCGCGAAAAATTACAAAACAAAATGATGCAGTTTTAATAGCTAGGGGTAAAGTAAAAGATATTGATGTTGTGGTTGGGGCTCAAGATTTTAGATTCATTGGCGGATCCTTTGGTGCTGCCTCAGGAGAGGCTTTCATTGCTGGTGTTCAACATTCAATAGAAAATAATATGCCTTTTATTTTTTTTAGTTGTAGCGGTGGGCAAAGAATGATGGAGTCATCCATCGCTCTTATGCAAATGTCCAGAACTGCATTGGCAGTGAGCGAATTAAAGAAAAAAAATGTGCCTTATGTTGTTGTTTTAACAAATCCAACAACTGGAGGAGTTACAGCTTCATGGGCAATGTTAGGTGACATTCTAATTGCTGAACCTAAAGCAACTATTGGTTTTGCGGGGCGACGCGTAATACAAGATACTGTGAGGGAAACTTTACCAGAAGAATTTCAGACTGCTGAATATGTTAAAGATCATGGGGGGATAGATCTTGTTGTTGAAAGGAAATATTTAAACTCATCAATTGGAACTTTTTTAAATGTACTGTTGAAAAAAGCAGAGTCTCAGGTTAAAAATGACTCATCTAATGTCACAGTCGACCAACCTTTACAATCAGCTAGCTAAAAATAAACTTTTTAGTAAATCAGTAAATTTCGATCTTAAAAGAATTAAATTAATTCTTAAAAAATTAAATCATCCCGAACGAAAATTAAAAAATGTTATTAATATTGTTGGGAGTGATGGTAAATATTCACTTTTAACATCATTAAAATATTTTATTGAAGCAAATCATCAAAAAACATCAGCTTATATTTCACCTAGTTTAAAAGATATAAGAGAGCGCTTTTGGATGGGTAAAAACTTTTTAAGTTATAAAGCAATAAAAAAAAGTATAAAAATTATTGAAAAGCAAAATATTAATTTAACTATTTTTGAGGTTTTAACAGTAATATTTATTTTAAATGCTGCAGAAAAATATAACGATTTTAATCTTATCGAAGCTGGTGCTTTATTTGCAAAAGATTCAACAAATCTTTTTGATTTTCCTACAATTCAAGCAGTTGTAAATATAAATAAACAACACTTAAATTTTTTAAAAATAAAAACTTTAAATGAAGTTATTTACCAAAAAGTAGGATTTTTAAGTAATTTTACTAATATTTATATTGGAAAACAAAAACCCAAAGTTTTAAATAAGATTAAACAAATATTAGATAAAAACCATAGTTTAATCCACTATTCAAATACATGGAAATTAATTAAATTAAAAAAAGATTATTTTTATAAAGATAAAAAAACAAAAATAAAATTAAACACAAAGTATATTCATTCATCAGGTTTATTAGAAAATTTGTGTTTGGCAATTAAAATTGCTTTAGATTTAAAAATTGAAAAAAAAATAATAATAAAAACTATACCAAAAATTAGGTTTCAAGCTAGATTGGAATATTTACAAAAGGGAAGATTAATAAAAAAAATATTTAAAAACGAACAACTTTTAATAGATGGCTGTCATTCAGAAATAAGTGGTAAAAATTTAGCTAATTATCTTAAAACCATTAAAGTTCCCATTTATGGTATCTGGGCTATGACAAAAAATAAAGATCCTGATAAATTTATAAAACAGTTTAAAGGAATATTTAAAAAAATTGTAACTATACCCATAGAGAATGAGTCTGCAGCTTTATCAAATAAGCTATTACTAAAAATAGCAAAAAGAAATAATTATAATTCAGAAACGAGTAAAAGTTTTGAAGAAGCGCTAAAAAAAATTTCTTCTAAAGAAAAAAAAATTATTTGTGTTTTTGGATCTCTTTATTTATGTGGAAATATTTTAAATAAAAATTAAATATTTTCCTTAATCCAAGAAATAATATTTGATTTTGTTGTTGCTCCTACTTTAGTGGCTTTAAGCTCACCTTTCTTAAATAACAACATAGTAGGTATACCTTTAATTCCATACTTTGTGGGTGTATTTGGCTCTTGATCAATATTATGTTTTGCAATCACAACTTGATCTTTCATTTCATCTGATATCTCCTCAAGTGCTGGACCAATTTGTTTACAGGGGCCACACCATTCTGCCCAAAAATCTACAATAATAGGTCTATCTGAATTGATAACATCGTTTTCAAAACTTTCATCTGTAATTGCTTTAGTCGCCATAAGTTCTAAATAAGTGTTTTTGATTTAAAGTCAACTATACAGAAGAGTAAATTTTTTCTAGTTCTTCAACGTATACGTTAATCTCATCTAGGATAACCAATTTATCAGGTTGCCCTTCCTTTTCGAACTTAGCCCTAAGAGTGTCTATTTCTGAATAAGTTCTTGGAATTGTGTTCCATTTTTCGTTATTGGTACTTAAAAGTTTTTTCGCTGTGTCTTTATGAATTGTATTATAGTCTGACTTACTTAACATCTCAGGTTTTTCCATGTAAAGTAATTTTTTTCCAAAATATTGAAGTCTTTCATCTTTAAATTTAGAGATAACAGATAGTTTTTTGTCCCAGTCAACTGAATGAAACTCTGGCATTATTTTGTTATCATCTGTAGTGGTAAACTTAGCGTATATACTTTCTTCATTATATAAATCCTCTTGAGATTTAGTTTGTTCCTTTTCTTCTACTTCTGAACGTTTTATTAAGACTATTTTTTCTGCAAATACTTTATCTGCTCTTACTAGTTCAGCTCTTTTTTGTAATTTCACTGTACCAATCATTTTGTATTCATCAAACTTTTCTCCATAAGATGGGTTCATGATAACTGGATGTTTATTGTGTCTTACTGTTCTTATAAATTTTGGCTGTTTTTTCATTGCAGCAGTTAGCTCCTGGATAGACATTGCTAAATAGGGACTGGGATCGTGCTTTAGATCAAAGCATAAAGGCCATTGATATTGTGGGTGCTGACAAATAAAAGATTGAACGTATGGCCTGCTTTTTCCATAAAAATACTCATTCGTACAAAAAAATAATTCTTTTTGTATAAGTTCTAGTGACTTATTTTTATCCATTGTTAGCATACTAGCTTTCCAGACATTGGAAGCTTTTTTTGCAATTAATTTTGCCACGCCGACTGTTGCTATAACATCTCCGATTGCAGAATGCGCAGCATCACCATGTTCAATACCGTTTAAAGGCGCCATTTGATCTAATTTATAAACAGCATTACCTTTGGCATTAATAGAATTTTTTAAAGTATTTGGATAATAAAGATTTGCTGCTCGTGCCAAACTTAAAACATCTCCTCGCATATTACCATTCGTGCTAGTAATATATGGGTATTCTAAAGTTTGAAAAAGGGTGCACCGCAAAAATTCTTCATCAAATTCTATACTATTAAAACCAATATAAGTTGCTTTACCCCATTTTTTTAGTGTTTCAACAAATTGTCTAATCATTTCATAATGAGAGAGATTAGAGTTCTTCAGCATTTTTGGTGAAGATTTGTTTACTATTAATGCCATGGCTTCCGGGATTATTCCTGGACTTAATCTACATCTGACATCAAAACGGTCTAATTCCTCAAGATTATCATTAGTCAAAATTGCACCGATTTGAATAATTTGGCCCCAATATTTATTAGAAGAGCTGGTTTCAAAATCATAAAAAACAAAATTTGACATGAGTTATTTTTATTTAAGGACTTTAATTTTTTCTGAGTTTTCTTCTAAAAATTCTTTTACTTGTTCTGGGTCTTTAATGTTACTGAGTGTATTCATTATTGATCTAGCATCTCTACCAAACCCATCGGTTGCTGTCATCGCTTGCTCTAATTTTTTTCTCAGATCTTTAATGCCGTCAAAATGTTTTTCAAATCTAGAGCTAATATTTCTTAAATCACTGTAAATTTGTGTAGCGTGTTGTTGCACTTTCAAAGTCTGAAAGCCTAAATGATATGACTGTAGTAAAGCGGATAACGTATTAGGTCCCGAAATGGTAACTTTATACTTAGTTCTGAGTTCTTGAAGTAATAACTCTTTAGTTTTGGGGTCCCTATAAGAAGACAATTCTGCAAACAATCCTTCAGTTGGTACATATACTATTGCAAAATCAGTACTTTTTGGAGGAGCAATATATTTTAAGTTTACATTTTTTGCTTTATTTCTAAAAGCTGCTGCTAAATCTTTTCTTGCCTCTGCCTGACCTTCTTTATCATTTGCTGCATACGCGTCATCAATCGCTTTGTATTTTTCTACTGGCCAATGACTATCAATCGGTAGCAAAACATCTTGTAATTTAATTGCGAACTCTACTGTTTCTGATGTTTCTTCAGGCTTCATCTTTACATTCTCAATAAATTGAGAGGCTGGTAAAAGATCCTTTAATAAAGATCCTAGTCCAAACTCTGCTAAAGTACCATAAGTTTTGACGCCACTTAAAATTCGACTAAAATTATCTTGGCTTTTGTTAAGTTCACTTACTTGCTGATTAAAGACACCTACTTTTTCGTCAACTCTAGTTAATGCTCCTGTCATGTCTTTGGCTATGTCTTTTGACATAGATCCAAATGATTGACTGAAAGAATTTTTTAAAGAGTTAATTTCATCTTTAAATACTTGTTCAGTTTTATCCTCTTTAATTTCAGGCTTTCTTTTTATTAAAAAGGAAAATATTCCAACATTAATGAAAATTAATACTATGATTAAAATTATAAGTAGCGACTCCATATATTTAAAATATACGATATTTTTTAAAACTCAATTTATTAATTGGGTTTTGATTTTTTTTCACTTTCGGTTCTTAACTGTCCACATGCAGCTAAAACATCATCACCTCTGCTTCTTCGAATAAATGACATATATCCTTTATCTTGAATAAATTTAGAAAATTTTTCAATGTCTTTTCTCTCAGTTGGCTGAAATTTAACTCCAGGCCATGAATTAAACTCAATAAGATTTACTTTACTAGGAAACTGAGCCATTAATCTAACTAATTGTTTGGCACAATCTTCAGTGTCGTTTACACCTTTTAACATTACATATTCAAGAAATATTGGTTCTTTTACTACTGAAGTGTAGTATTTTAATTGTTTTATTAAATCTTTAATTTTAAATTTTTTATTAATTGGCATTATTTTTTCTCTTAATTTGTCAGTGGGTGCATGTAAACTTAACGCTAAATAGGTTCCTATCTCATCTGCAGCTTCGACAATTTTGTTAGCAATACCAGAAGTAGAAACTGTAATTTTTTTATTACCGTAATTTAACCCTTTTTTATCTTTTAAAATTTGAATAGCTGTTTTAAGATTTTTCATGTTAATCAAAGGTTCTCCTTGCCCCATAAAAACAATATTAGACACTATTTTTTGATCACCCCAGTCTTTTAATTTATTTTTGACCAATATTATTTGACTAACAATTTCTGAAGCAGATAAATTTTTGACTAACTTTTGAGTACCTGATCTACAGAATGTACATGTTAAACTGCATCCAACTTGAGAAGATACACAAATCGTTCCTCGAGTTTTTTCTGGAATATAAACACACTCAACTTTATTGCCATCCAATAATTCTACTAAAAATTTTAGTGTTCCATCAGTAGACTCGTGGGTTTCAGTAATCTTAGAATCATTAAATGAAATATTTTTATCTAACACTTTTCTTAATTCAACAGGAATTGTTGTTAGTTGATTAAAATCGCTTAAACCTTTTTGATATACAGCAGTAAATATTTGCTGGGCTCTCATGTTTAGCTTTTTTTCTTCAATTCCAATTTTTGAATTAAGAAAAAATTTTAAATCTTCATAAGTTAAATCTAATAAATTTTGTTTCATTATGTTTTATAAAACTTTTAATGGTTGAGAGGGGTGTTGTACAACCCCTCTCTATAAAGATTAGATTTTTTTAGAATTTTTTCTTATATGGTTAAGAACTTTTCCAGCGTTTTTGCCATTTTTTATAGTGTAACCACTCGTACCATTTGCGTTGGCATCGACTGCTTGAACTGATCTTTGTAGTTGCTGAATGAGTTTAGCCTTTTTTTTTTCGGCTGAATGTTCATTTAGCAAATGTGTATATCTTTTTATCATCACATCTCCTTTTTATTTCAACCTACTTTTTAACTCTTTATAGAGTTCTGCATGTAGATGCAGAGTCTTTTTTTCCATGACATATGGATATCTAAACTTTATTATAAGCAGTAGATTTGTCAATGAATAATAAGACCTTAGGAATAATCATTATTGTCTTCGGTGGCCTCGTTCTTTACAGTGATCAGGAAACTGCGTGGATCATTTCTGCGATTTCAATCGGTATTGGCTCAGGTATTTTTTTCTGGAAAGACAACAAAAATGATATAGATACTTGATATGTCTAAGCGAATTTTTATTGTCTACGGCCATCACAATATTAAAGAATCTTTCAATCAATCCATAAGAGATACATTTATAGATGAGGCTAAAAAAATTGGTCATGAAATAGATTTAATTAATTTACATGATGAAGAACAACTTCATTTTTTTGATGGAACGCCACCCAATAAACAGGTTTTAGATTATAGAAACAGATTAGAAAAAAGCGATGTAATGTTTATGATTTCTCCTTGCTACAATTTAAGAGCAAGTGCGATTTTAGAAAACTGGATTGATCTTGTTCTTGCTCCTAAATGGTTTTTTGCTTTTAAAAAAGTTGTAGGAAATTGGGGCTATCCTGTTGCAGGTGCGATGAAAAATAAATTAGCGATTATGTCAATGACTTACGGTGGAAATATTTTTAGTATTCAAACTTGGTTTCAAAATATGCCTTTTAGAAGAATTAAAGCTGGGGTTTTAAAACTCGGTGGTATGAAAATTTGTTATGCACGTTTTTATGAAGTTTTACCTGGTATGTCACAAAAAACATTTGATAAACATATGGAAAAAGTAAGAAATTTAGTAAGAGAACTATAATAATTTACTTTTTCAAATTACAATATATAAATTAATCATATGATGGAAAAGATAAGAAATTGGATGATAGATACTGCTAATATCATGTTTGACGACTCGAAGAATGATTTAAGAGCGCTACCTAAAACCGTAAGACTCCAAATATTAATTACTTTAAGCTTCGTTTGGAGTTGCGTATTCTCATTATATGTTTTTAGTATAAATTCTTTTGCCTACGGTTTTGCGTCGATGTTTTTTGCACACATTGGTTTAATTTTTGCAACCTATATTACTTTTAAATTTTTTCACAAAGCTAGAAAAGAACAAAGAAGTGTTTTTGTAGAAGGAAATTATAATCCTGCAAAAATTTTTTCTGTTTTATTTATAGTCTTTTTTATATTTATATTTACTAAAGGAATTAGTGTTTTACAAAGAACTAACTCCTATACAATCCAATATGATGGTCCTGAAAAAACAACCCTACAAAGAATTAAGGATTTTGTAAAATAAGTCAATTATTACTATGAAACTTTTGCGTGTAGGTGAAAAAGATAAAGAAACTGTTGCTGCTTTAGATAAAAATAAAAAATTAAGAGATCTTTCATCAAAAATAAATGATCTTAATCCCAAAACATTAAATTTTAAGTTATTGCAAATTCTAAAAGATACTGAGTTAGAAAATTTTAAAGAAATTGATTCAAATGTTAGAATTGGAAGCTGTATTTCTAGACCTGTCGATTTTTTAGCAATTGGTTTAAATTATAAAGCTCACGCAGAAGGAACTAATTCTAAGCTTCCTGCTGAACCAATTTTATTTAATAAAAGTTCTGGCTGCATTCAAGGACCTAATGATTCAATAGTAAAACCTAAGGAAGCTAACAAAATGGATTACGAAGTTGAAGTCGCAGTAGTTATAGGAAAAGAAGCAAAATATGTTTTGCAAGATAAAGCTCAAGATTACGTATTTGGTTATTGCATCGTTAATGATATTTCTGAGAGATCCTGGCAAAAAGAAAGGGGTGGTCAGTGGATCAAAGGTAAATCAATTGCGGGACCAACTGGACCTTATTTAGTTACAAAAGATGAGATTAAAGACATTAATAATATTAATTTATCTTTAGATGTAAATGGAGAAAGAAGGCAGACAGGAAATACTAAAAGAATGATTTTTAATTTTGATTTTTTAATATCTCATATCAGTCGATTTATGACGCTATACCCCGGAACGATTATTACAACTGGAACCCCAGCAGGGACAGCAATGGAAATGTCTGAACCTAAATTTTTACAATCAGGAGATAAATTATCTTTAAAAGTTGATTATTTAGGTGAACAACACCACGAAATTGTTAATGAAAGCTAGTCTCTAGAGTTTTGTCTTCGCCCTGAAAATCTACGTTTTTTTTTAAATCTTGAACCTGGCCTGTCGTCTCTGCTACCTCGATCATTTCTATCATCTCTTTTTTTAAATCTTGAACCTGGCCTGTCGTCTCTGCTAC
>Ga0209631_10002762_pt1 | contig 20727 bp, 35 predicted proteins | sample COG_08_FD_184752 | JGI IMG/M metagenome (GOLD analysis project Ga0209631, IMG submission 184752) | Pelagic Microbial community sample from North Sea - COGITO 998_met_08 (SPAdes) (version 2) | ecosystem: Environmental > Aquatic > Marine > Neritic zone/Coastal water | place: Helgoland, sampling...
AACAACAAAAAACAGGCTGGCAGCAGTTCTGTGAGTGGGTCACCTCCACCAACAACCGTCTTTATGTCGGTTGGTTCGGTGTATTGATGATCCCCACACTGCTTGCCGCTACCACTTGCTTCATCGTTGCTTTTATCGCCGCTCCTCCGGTTGATATCGACGGTATCCGCGAGCCTGTTGCAGGAGCTTTGCTTTATGGAAACAACATCATCTCAGGTGCGGTCGTACCTAGCAGCAATGCAATTGGTCTACATCTCTACCCCATCTGGGAGGCAGCAAGCCTCGATGAGTGGCTCTACAACGGGGGACCTTTCCAGCTTATTGTCTTCCATTTCCTTATCGGTATCTGGTCTTACATGGGACGAGAATGGGAACTTAGTTATCGACTAGGTATGCGCCCTTGGATCTGTGTCGCTTATTCAGCGCCAGTGGCTGCAGCTTCTGCAGTATTTCTCGTCTATCCCTTCGGGCAAGGTTCATTCTCTGATGCAATGCCACTCGGAATCAGCGGAACATTCAACTACATGCTTGTTTTCCAAGCAGAGCATAATATCCTCATGCACCCGTTTCATATGCTGGGTGTCGCCGGTATCTTTGGCGGTAGTCTTTTTTCTGCTATGCACGGAAGCTTGGTTACAAGCTCACTCGTTCGCGAGACAACCGAAACAGTATCTCAAAACTATGGCTACAAGTTTGGCCAAGAGGAAGAAACGTATAACATTGTGGCTGCTCATGGCTACTTTGGTCGCCTTATCTTTCAGTACGCTTCCTTTAATAATAGCCGTAGCCTGCACTTCTTTCTCGCTGCCTGGCCTGTGGTTGGTATCTGGTTTACTGCTTTAGGTGTCAGTACAATGGCCTTTAATCTCAATGGATTCAACTTCAACCAATCGATCGTCGGCTCTCAAGGACGTGTCATCAACACCTGGGCGGACGTCCTTAACCGAGCAGGACTCGGAATGGAGGTCATGCACGAAAGGAATGCACACAACTTCCCACTCGATCTTGCGTCATCTAGCACCACACCTGTGGCCTTAACCGCGCCTTTAATCGGATGACTATTGTCAAAGAAGATGGTGGAAGGTTAAACACTTACGCTGTCGAACCTATCATGTATTATGACCAAGCAACCAAGGACGAACTTATGAGCGACAACTACGAAAGCCACAACACCAAAGCAGAACGCCTTAACGGTCGACTAGCTATGCTGGGATTCATTGCAGCCATCGGAGCTTATGCCCTCACTGGCCAAATTATTCCAGGAGTCTTCTAAGGCATGTAGTCAATAACTCCGAATTCCCTATAAGAACTTTGGAGTTATTGGCTACCGACTTACCCGCTAATTGTCTCCTAATTATCTCTTGATTGGGAGACATAAACAAGTTAACCCACATGAGGTCTTTTTTTATGGCTCGGCATACTACAGCGACGAGATGTCAGGCCATGACTGCAGAGTTTAAGGAAGCGAAGCCTCCATACAATCCAGGTCCTATTTGGACTTTTCAACGAGGTTATAAGGTTAACGAAGCTGGCCGACACGAAAACGAAGAGCAATATAGAGCTTTTCAGTTTTACCTCAACAGTGGAGGAAGTCGCACCTTAGAAAGTACTGCTGAGTTTTCTAGCCGTCAAGCCGAGACTGTTTCAGCTTGGGGTAAAAAATACAAATGGGACAGGCGGTGTGCAGCATATGACAGAAAGCAAATGGCAATAACATTTAAAGAAGCTAATAAGATAGAGCGAGGTCAGCAACGAAAAGCTATCCAAGAATTTAGAGTTGCTAATGAAGAGCAAGCCCGTCAGATGATGGATGTATCCTCGGACTTAATGGCAATTATCCAGTCACGTATAGCTAAAGCACAAGCAGAAGGAGAAGACATTCCGATGGCCCTAGTTTCTGGCCTGATCAGGGCTGCAGCAAACATTTCCGACTCTGGTCGTCAATCTTGGGCCACTTCTCTTGGTATCAGTCAGCTGATGGAGGTTGTAGATCAAGAGCTAGAGGAAGTCCAAGTCGAAATCCTTGAAGACTCAAAAGATGAAGCTTACGAAATCCCACTGGATGAAGACTGATGTCAAGTAAATTAGGCAACGACTTTCTTGATTACGCTGCTTCTGATCAAGACCTGATTAAAGAAGTTAAGCGTAAAAAATCAACAAAATCAGCCGATCGAGTCATTTTGTGGAAGTTCATCCGCAAAGTGCTTCCTCAATACAAATTTTACAAATTTCATGCTAAAGTCATTGAACAGCTCCAAAGAGTTATTGATGGACAATGCAATCGACTCATACTTCAAGTCCCGCCGCGACATGGAAAGAGCCTCCTTGCATCGCAACTACTTCCTGCTGCTTACCTTCTTGCTCATCCCGACCGTTATGTGGGTATCAGTTCTTACTCCTCAGAGCTTGCCGAAGGGTTCTCCCGCAAGGCAAGGGGGTATTTCAAGGAAGGTGGAGGATTACTGAGTGAAGACAGTAAGGCCGTCAATGCTTGGGGGACACAAGGAGGAGGAGGCCTTTGGGCTGCAGGCGTCGGAGGCGCTGTAACTGGCCGTTCTGGGCATCTTCTCATTGTAGATGATCCAGTAAAAAACAGAGAGGATGCTGAATCTTCCAGGATAATGGAAAAGTTAAACGATTGGTACACCTCAACACTTTATACTCGCCTTGAGCCTAAAGTGGGCGCTATCGTGGTAATTCAAACTCGTTGGTCTGAGAATGATATGATTGGGAGACTTTTAGAGAATGAGCAAAATGTTTCAGAAAAAGGTCGTGAGAACTGGACGATTGTAGATTTGCCGGCAATTTTTGAAGAAGCCGGCGATCGTCCCAAGCTTCCTGAGCATTGCAAGGTAGTAGAAGATTGGAGAGAGGAAATTGGTTCTGCCTTGTGCCCTCAAAGGTACGGGAAGGAGGATTTAGAAAGAATTAGAGAAGCAATTGGATCAAGAGATTTTGCATCTTTGTATCAACAAAGACCAGCTCCAGAGAGTGGCAACATGTTTGCTCCAAATTGGTGGCAATTTTACGGGATGGACACCCCCCTTCCTGATTTTTCTAGAGTAATGCTGTCGGTTGACTGTACTTTTACAGACGCAAAGAAAAGCGATTACGTAGTAGGGGTTGTTGTAGCTCAAGCCGGTTCACAATTTTATGTCATGGATTTAGTTAGAGAGAAGTTAGACGTAATAGGCACTATGGCTATGATTGCCAGACTTTATAAACGACATCAACTACAAGGCACAGTAATAGAGCTTGCGGCATCTGGTTATGCTGTCTATCAAATGCTAAGCAAAAAAGTCCCGGGACTGATTGGCGTGAAGCCCGAAAAATCCAAAATAGCCCGAGCTTCAGCTATAGTGCCAATGATAGAAGCTGGTAACGTATATCTGCCGGCCTCAGCTCCTTGGCTCGACTCCTTCATCTCTGAGTTTAGTTTATTTCCCGCATCCAAAAATGATGATCAAGTTGACGCTTTAACACAAGCGATTACGTATATGGCTCAACGTTCTATTCCGCAGATGACAGAAGTTACGTGGGGAAGAGGAGATAAGATTCTACCAGCGAGCTCTAGATACAATGCATGGTAGACTGTAAGTACTTTGACTGTATAGGTTTTGGCTAGAAAACCAGCAAAATTTAAACTGTCAAAAGAGCAACAGTTACTTGCGTCGAATAACTTAAATCTTGCCCGAAAGGAAGCCTGGCGTCTTCAACGCACGACTGGTATCGAGTATTCAACACTAGAATCTGTCGCTTTTGAAGGTTTATGCAAAGCTGCGTACAGATATGATCCGTCTCGACCTCATCCAGTCACAGGAGAAAGTATGAGATTTAGCTCATTAGCTACTCCCACTATCCGAGGAGAGTTGTTGCATTGGATTAGGGATAAGACATATTCTGTGCGCTTAAGTCATAAAATGAGGGAAAACTGGATCAAGGGGCGCAAGCTTCTTTATAAAGGCTCAACCGACCTAGAAATCGCAAAAGAACTAGGCCTTCAGACATTCGAATGGCTAGAGGTCAGGAAGGTTTGCTCTGGTCCTCCTTTAGAGTTAAAAGACCAGGCTCAGCCCACAGAACCTCTGGAGCCTGTTGAAATGTCCTTTGATCTTTATTACCTTGAGGTTGTGGATGAAGCCTTGCTGAGGTTGAAAGAGTGCGAGGCTGACCACGTCAATAGCTTGGAAGTTTACTTGAATGGCCTGGGCAGGAAGATCCCGGTCAAGGCAGCCACTGTGTTCACTGACTTATGCGGCTGCGATACCGCCAACTGGGAGGATGAGCTTAGTGACGAACTCATGGGGAATCAAGACTTAGGCAATGAGCGGTATCAGTCGTCTCTTTTCTGATATACTGCACTGAGTTTTAGTAAGGGAAAACCTATGGGTATCAAGCCGCAAACGCTTGAAAGAATCAAGGAAGGGTCTCTGTCTAAGATAATAGAAGCGACAGGAGGAGGCCTCAAGAAAGTCGGTTATGAATTCGTTACGTCTTGCCCCTGGCACGACGACACTAACCCTTCCCTGACTATTAGCGACCGTAAAGGCTTTTGTTTCTGTCACGTCTGCCGAGAGGGTGGCGATGCTATTGACTATATTCAGAAGAAAAAGGGATTGACATGGAGAGAAGCTTGCGAATTAGCCGCTGGCATATTAGGCGTCCAAATAGAAACAGACGACGCGAACCCAGAAGAAGTTGCTCGTCAGAGGGAACTTCGTAAGAAAAATATACAAAAGCTTAATCTAGAAAATAAACAATACGTGCATAATTTACATTATGATAGTAAAACAGAATCAATTCGTCAGATACTTAAAGATCGAGGGATCACGAAAGAGTCAGCCACTGAATTTGAATTGGGATTTGCTCCTACAGGCTTTTTCTCTGACAGGATAACAATTCCAATTTACAATCATTTAAATCAACTTGTGGGATGGACCGGGCGAGCATGTAGAGACCAGCCAGGTAAATATAAAAATACAGCAGACAGCGATATATTTCACAAAAAACAGCTTGTCTTTAACGAGTATCGAGCAGTAAATGCAGCCAAAGAAGCCGGCGGACTTATTTTTGTGGAAGGTCACTTAGACGTCGTTACCATGTGGCAGCACGGCATACGCAATGTCGTGGCCATGCAAGGAACGGCTGCCCCGGATCCGCTTGTGTTACAGCGATTGTCTCGTAATATTAAGAACTTTATATTATGTTATGACGGCGACGCTGGCGGACGGAAAGCGGTTGAGCAGTTCTTGTCAGTAGCTCAAGGATTAGCTCTTAAAGGTGAAGTCAATATCAATGTAGCAACGCTTCCTCCCGGCCAAGATCCAGACGAAATTCTTAGGAGTGGATCTGACCTTTATCAATACATCGCTGGTGCTCCTTCCTGGTTAGATTGGGTCATAGACGAATGGGTTGAACATATGGACATTAACGACACTTCTATGGTTATCAACGTAGAGCAAAAGTTAAAAGCTTTAATCAATAGTTTACGGTCAAAAGCTTTAAGGGCTCATTATATTGGCCGTGCGGCTCAGGTGTTGTCTTCTACTGAAAAAGAAGCTGAAAAGCTTTCCAAGGGATGGGAGACTACAGGCTTTGAACCATTGACTGAATCGGTCTGGGTGCCGCGCAGTCCTCATGAAGCAAGGTTCGCAGTCGAGCGCCGAATGGTGCGTATTTTTGTACACTGCCCCGAAAGGAGGGAAGAGTTGCTTCCTATGTTCGAGAAAGTTACAAGTCCAGCGGTTAAATGGTTGTGCCAAAGGCTTATAGAACTTGAATCTTTTTGCAGTACGGACTTAACTCCTCACAGCGTCATGGCTATTGTCGCTACGGCAGAGCCTCATTATATGTCTCAGCTTCGTACCCTCATCCGTCCTAACGTGATTATTGATGACAGGCCAGGAGTCCTGAAGCACTTGCATGATACACTGATGTCAGACTCTTTATCCTTCGAATCAATTTTCTGATGTCCCTAACTCCTATCAGCCACTTAAGGGGCGAAGTCCTGGCTCTCTATGAAAAACATGGCTCATATCTCGGTACGGCCACTGCTTTATTTGAGGCTCATCCTTATCTTGCTAAGCCAAACCAATTGAGAGGATACGTTAAGTCAGAGATAACAATGCTTGAACCGGACGTTGAAATAATAAGCGAAACAGTCCGACTCGCCAAAGGGAATCAAAAGCTTCAAGATCTTCAAAGAGTTGAACGAAAAGCGTTTCGAGAACATGCGCGTATAGAGAACGCTGTCGCAGAATACAGTAAAGCTATAGTTGAAGAATTGGAAAGGCATGGCTCTTCTTTGGTGGATTGTCCCAAAAGGACGGAACCATTGAACCCAGAGGCAGCTGTGTTGGTTGTTCATCTCAGCGATAACCATTGGAACGAATTAGTTGATCTTCCTACTAATCGATTCGATTTTGAGGTTGGAGCTAAAAGGCTGTCACTTTTTGCTCAAAAGATCAAACTTCTCAGCAAAGCTTGCGGAGCAGGTCGTGTTGTTGTGTTTTTCGGAGGAGATTTGATGAATAGTGATCGACGCCTTGATGAATTGCTTTCCATGAGCACTAATCGTGCTAAGGCTACTATCCTTACGGTCCATTTATTCAAGCAATTTTTATTGGATTTGCGAGCAAATTTTACTGTTGACTGTTTTGGTATAGCCGGAAATGAATCTCGAGCCAAAGACACTTTGGGCTGGGTTGACATGGTGGCTACTGATAGCTATGACTTTACTATCTACTCAATGCTTCAAATTCTATTCAATACAACACAGGATGAAGGTATGCGTTTTCATGACTTTCAAGCCAACGAAGTCGTTTTTAAGATTCATAATGAAACTTTCCTAGGTCTACATGGTCATCAGGTCTCGGCTACTGACCAAAAGAAAGTACAAGCTATTATCGGGAAATACGCTGCGAAAGGAATTAATGTTACTCACATTCTTTGTGGTCATATCCACAGCACTATGGTCTCTGATTACATATCCCGTAACGCTAGTTTGGTGGGTAGTAATGCCTACTCTGAAGAAGCGCTCGGATTCGTTTCTCGTGCGGCTCAGAACTGCCACATCGTTACGAAACAAGGATTGGACGGGGTTAAATGTGACCTTCAGAATGTCGATGGAGTGGAGGGCTATGAGATTATTTCAAAGCTTGCCGAGTATAATGCGAAGAGCGCTGATAAGGTTTATTTGGAAATGCGAGAACCTCAAACGGTCATTCAAGTAGTAGTTTAACCTTAGTGCTCAGGGTCCTGAATTGCTTGTAATGTGGTAAACTACACTCATGTGAACCTGCGAGACCTATCCTGAGCAATCAATTCCTATCTATTCAGACTTTCAAATGACCACACTTTTAGCTTTGGATGATTCCGTGTCCTATGCGGAGATATACACTTCAGAGTCTTGTCCTTGGTGTATCAAGGCTAAAATTCTTTTGGAACAGTTCGGCATTCCGTATGCTGAAAAAGAAGGTCCACATCCTTCTTATGCTACCGTTCCCTTTATCATTATAAACGATAAAGCTATTGGCGGTTTCTTAGAATTACGCAGGTACCTATCTGAACTTTAAAGTTTTTATGATTTCTTTCTTAACTCAACAAAAGAAACGCCTTACTGTTGTTGGTCTTCTTTTAACTACACTAAGCGGAAGCAGCTCAGCCGCACAAGATTACTGTATTCCTGCGGATGCCCCACTTTCGGCGCATTTAGCTGCTCTATCTAAGGTCAAAGAAGAGCCCAAAACCATTGCCCCTGTAGCTCCAGATATCCATCTACAATTAAAGCCACTGGCTGATCTCTTGGCTAGCGGAGAAGGTGATTACAACTCTGTCAACAGAGGATGGGCGGGAGATACCCCCCAAGGTATTAATGGACTCACTGGCATCTCTTTCTCGGACTACACGGTTCAGGAAGTTTTAAATATGCAAACGAGTTACATCTATGCTGTTGGCCGTTATCAGTTAATCCCTCGCACTCTTCGTTTTGCTGTAAATAGTTCGTCTGTTTCAGTTCAAGACAAATTCACGAACGAAGTCCAAGATCGTCTAATGGCGGCTTTGATCCTTTACAAGCGACCTCTCATTATCACTTACCTACAAGGAAGCCATAACAACCTCAATGCAGCTCTAGGAGCGTTAGCAAGAGAATGGGCTTCTGTCGAGTATAGTAATGGCTATAGCTACTATTCACGCGTCGGTGGAAATCGAGCTAGTATTAGTCGGGAGCGAGTGTCTCGGGTATTACGAAATTTAAAGAAAACATGGCAAGCATCTGGCGCTTTACCATGACCAAGCTATTCTGTAAACTTGATTGGTAATTTACATGCAAGGCACCTATCTACTTTGTTTGCTGCTTTTTCTCTCTTTTGCTTTTGAGCCTGAAGCGACAGCTCAAGTCTTAACAACAGTTAGCCTAAAGCTTCAAACGCTTTATATTAATTATAGATTGAAGTGGATGGCCTGGCGGATGTATCGTCAACTTTGCAGAATAACAAAAGAATCCGGAATGCCTGGACCGGGTCCGTTTCGATTCATAAACATTTGGGATAGGGACTCCAATCCCTGATATACTGATTCTTGAATACTCATCCATTATGTCTTTATACACTAAAAGCAACACGAAGCAGCCTAGCCCCAAAAAGCGAACTTCAATCGGAAATGGCTTACGTAAGCTTGGCAGCTACAAAAACAAAACACAAAAGCCGTTAAGAGGCCAAGGAAAAAAATAAGTTAACTGGAAAATTATAGAAACAACTGTTCTACATGTTATGGCTTTTGAATCGCCTAAAGAAGACTCTCGACGCATCAAAGTTTGTGATTATCTAGAAATCGACGATGATTTCTATTTTGAGTACGATTACAGCGCATTAGCGTCTGAAACAATTAGATTTTTCCGAAAGCAAGGTTACAACTAATGTTTAATTTTTTCCGAAAGCAGGTTCAGGTGAGTTACGAAGTAATCTATTGTTACGGCAGTAGACCTTTTATTTCTCGCACAACTGTTGAGGCTGCAGATTTAGTTGAAGCTCATCGTAAGTTTGATGCTGATCCGAAATTTGAGAAGTGTACTCGAATTTCTGACGCAATCATGCTTAGTAGTCCTCTTGAGTAAAAAAGGACCTTAACTGCTCGTGTTTGGGCTTCCGTTGCACGATTTTACATGATTTGACAACGTGCTCGTATTGATGCATGATGGAGAAGTCAAAAGAAAACTATCATGACCAACGCTTGCCACACTCAAACTCCTGGCTCAATGAACTTTGAGATAGGAGTTCAGTTCCACCTTCTTACGGATGACCTTCATTGGATCCCTAATGGATTCGAGACGGTCACTCTGGTAGTCGACAAGCAAGACTTGGAAGATGACAAGTACGATGCTTTGAGCTGTGCCGCCGAAGCGTGGTGCGACTCAAGAGGACACTCCTTCTTTCAGTTGATTGAAGAGCCATAATCGACTGTCCAGGCCCCTTTTGGGGGGCTTTTTAGTATATGATTTCCTGGTAAACTACTTTCACGCAAAAAACAACAAATGTCAGATTTCCGACCAGATGCCCCATCAGCAGAAACCGTTTTCTACCGCACTTATTCGAGACGCAAAGAGAATGGTGCTCGTGAAAACTTTGAAGAAGCGATGCTGCGAACCATTAATGGTATTGCAGAGATAGGAGAGTATACTCAAGAAGAGTATCACTTAGTTCGAGAGCAAGCGTTGGCTCAGCATGCATTTCCTTCAGGTCGTGCTTTCTGGGTAGCTGGTACTGATTGGAGCAAAAAGCCAGAAAATTTTAGCGGCTACTACAATTGCACAAGTACTCATATTGAAGACCTAGAAGCTTTTGGCTTGCTTGTTGATTTAGCCATGCAAGGATCTGGTACTGGAGCTGTCTTAGAGGAAGGAGTTGTTTCGAAATTACCTCCAATCCTACGGACATTGCACCTTGAGAATGTCTCAAAGTTAGGGACTGGACTTGGGTTGGAAGAGACTAAAATCATCTGGGATAATAAAAATGTTCATATTCGGGTGGGAGATTCTCGCAAAGGGTGGAAAGACGCATACATGGCTGTTCTCTTTCAATCTACTCGGAATTTAGCTGATAAAGAGTGTCACGTTTATGTAGACTTGGGACAGGTTAGACCTAGCGGCAGAAAACTAAAAGGATTTGGAGGAACGTCTAATCCAGTGAAGCTTCCTGGCTTGTTTGGTAAGATTATTGACATTCTAAATGGAGCCACTGGTCGTAAGCTAACGACTGTAGAGGCCTGTCTTTTGATTGATGAAGCGGCTACTTGCGTTGTAGCTGGGAATATTCGCAGGTCTGCCGGGATGCGTCAATTCTCTCAATCCGATACAGAGGCAGCTTCGTCGAAACTTGGGTTGTACACTCAAGATTCCGAGGGCAACTGGAAGGTTGATCCTAGGAAAGAAGCTCTCCGGATGGCAAATCACACTCTTTGTTATCACAACAAGCCGTCCTATTCAGAAGTAGAAAATGCAGTTCGCTTGCAATTCCAGTCTGGCGAAGGAGCCATTCAATATGTGCCTGAAGCCGTAGCTAGAGCCAATGCAGACATCTTAAATACAGCTATTCGGAAGAAAGCCTTCTTGAAGGCCTATGTTTTGGAATCAAATGGCCGCAGTTACGCTCTAAATGCACTTAAGGCGTTTGCTGCGATTGATGGTCTTGACATCTCGGATCGCGAATTCAACCATCGCTTAGATCGCTATGGGCTCAACCCCTGCGGCGAGATTATTGGTCGCGATTTCCACTGCAACTTGGCAGAAGTTCACCTCAATACTATCGATCCTAATGACTATGAAGCACAAGACGCCGCTTTTTACGCCGCTGGACTCCAGGTCGCTGCGTTATTACAGCATGAGTTCGTCCATGAAAGATATCGGTACAGTCGGGAGATCGATCCAATCGTTGGTGTTTCTTTCACTGGCTTTTTTGATTTCATGGTGCATTCTTGCGGCTACGATTGGCTAAAATGGATGATGGGAGGTCGTGAAGGTAAACGCGCAACGGACATGTACGAGTCCACTGAGCGTCATTTCCTGAAACGCTGGCGTAAAGCGGCCCACGAAGGAGTCCGTGACTATTGTGAAAAGCACAGCATCCGACTGCCTAACCGAATTACCACTGTACAACCTGCAGGTACCAAGAGTTTGATTACGGGTGCTAGTAGTGGCTGGCATCCCCCAAAGGCTCAAAGATTTATCCGTCGTATTACTTTGGGAGCCAAAGACCCGCTCGTTCCAGCTTTGATTGAAAAAGGATTTAGCATTATTCCAGCACAGTCGGCCCGAGACGAAGAAGGGAATCTTCTTGATGATATTACTGACCCTCGTGTGCAAGAGGTATTAGTAGAAATACCTACCGAGGTAAGCTGGGCAAATGTTCCAGGTTGTGACTCATTCGATTTAGCTCAATTGCCAGTAGAGGCTCAATACGGTCTCTATATGCAAGTACAGCGTCACTACACGGATCACAATACTTCTGCCACTATCGAATTAAGGGAGAGCGAAATCGAGCCCTTAGCCAAACTCATCCATGACGATATCAAAAACGACAATGGTTACATTTCTGCTGCTCTTTTGGCAAGGTTTGACGTTGATGGAGGGACTTTCCCTAGGCTCCCCTTCGAGCCTATAGACAAAGAGACTTATCAGCGACTCGTCGCTATTCAGAAGGCAACAGAGTCTGATGAGCTCTTCCTTGACATACTAAACAGGTATGATTCAGAAGAATGGTCTATCGAATCAGTAGCTGGTTGTACTAACGCAAGCTGTATAGCTAAAGCAGAAGCAGAAGAAAGAGAGGGTAGGGCATGAGCGACCAAGAGTTACTAGTGGAAAGCTTGACGGCTTTTCAAAACCTTTGGTCCCTTAGCTACCCAGAAAAAGGTGAGCGTCGACGGAGAGGCAGTACTGTAGACTTGTCAGGCCTTCAATCGGCCTGGAATGCCTATGTCCGCCTAAACGCTGAGTATCACGGAGCGTACGTTCCAGCATCTGATCTTAATTTTCTTAAACGCTAATGTCTACTCTTGTTGATTTTCAAATCAGAGAACTTTGCCGATCTTCGGGTCTCGTAGAGCCTTTTGATCCAAAAATGATCAATCCTGCGTCAATTGACGTAACGCTTGGCCCTTTTATTAAAGTCGAGAATGACAATGGTTTCTTTACAACTTTTGACATTTCTCGAGAAGTATTCTGGATGCCTCCAAAAGCGTTCGTTCTCGCGGCTACTGCTGAATGGGTGCGAACTCCTGTAACACTAGAATCTACGTTTCTCCTTAAATCTTCCAGAGGTCGAGAAGGCTATGATCATGCACTTGCAACGTATATTGATCCAGGATTCCACGGCAGGATTACCCTTGAGCTGTCTAACCTCAGGCGGTTCAAAGAGCTCCCTCTTTCGGCTGGGATGCGAATTGGCCAGCTTCGATTTTCTCGTCTTGATGAAACACCGAATCGCCCTTATTTCATGACTGGCAGATATCATCGAGACGCCGGGGTTCAAGAATCCAAAGGGTGACTTCAAGGGCTGACGCCCTTTTTTTTTGCACTGGCAAACTATACAAATGATTAGCGAGATGCTATCTAACAAAAACACTCAGGGCGGGATGCCCCTTCATCGAGAGACTCTGATGCACGGAATTTCACATCCGATCAATGACCCAACACTGGTCAGTTTTCATCGACCAGAACTTGTGCGTATCTTGCCTCAACTTGAGCAAGCCTATGACTGCTGGACTCTCCTTAATGCTGACGGGCTAGGTTCGTCAAAGGAGAAGTATTTACACAAGGAATCTGGTGAGCCTTTGCCGGCGTACAAGGCCCGATTGGATCGCTCGACCTACACTCCTATATATCGCGAATCCATCAGGAGCTATGCCGGGCTTTTAAGTCGCTTCCAGATGATTGACCCACCCAAAAGCTTGAAGGATCTGAAGAACAATGTCGATCTGCAAGGCTCAACTATTCAGTCGTTCTTGACTCAAGTTGACGAGATGGCTCTCAGGGATGGAGGTACCTATGTCATGGTCGACATGATGCCTGATAATGGTAATAATAATTTTTTTGATCAACAGCATGATGGACGACATCCTTACTTGCTGAACATCAAGCGTCAGGACGTTATCAATTGGATGGTTAGTTGTGAGCAAGGTATTGAAAAGATTTCTCAGGTCACAGTGCGTCAACTGCGAACGATTCAGGACCCTGAGGCGAAGTTCGGGGCAAAGGTGGAAGCGGTCTATTACGTATTGAGTCCTGGAAAGGTTGAGCTATATCGAGTGAAGAAGAGTGGGACCTCTCGCTACGAGAATCAACTTGTAAGCGAAATCAAGACTTCAATGCCGACTGTACCTATCGTTTGGTACGGAGCCACTAGCTCTCGATTCGCTCAGGGCGACCTACCTATGGACGGACTGGCCGACCTAAGCATCCAGCATTTTCAGATGCGTTCTGACCTTGGGGAGCTTCTTCATAAGTGTGCTATGCCTGTACCTGTAAGAAAAGGCGCTCCAATTGGTCCTGATGGCCGCCCTCCGGCCCTAGTCTTGGGACCAAATACGGCTGTTGATCTTCCAGCAGAGGGAGGAGAATTCTCTTTTGCCGAACCCTCAGGGAAAAGTCTTGAGCGTCACCAGGGCGAAATTCGTCACGTAGAAGAGTTGATGGACAGAAGCTCTCTCAACTTCCTGTATGGGGCAAATGTTAAGACAGCTACCGAAGCGGCACTTCGTGCTTCTCAAGTTAGCTCAAGCGTCGCTTCTTTGGTGCGAAATAAATCCTCAATGTTTGGCACTGTAATGCGCTTGTGGGCTTGGTATACCGGTGAGCAATCTCAGATAACAGCCGAGTCTGGGATCGCAATGAATGACTCGTTGATTAACAAGCCTATGGGAGCCAGTGAAATGGCACAGCTTGTGAATCTTTTCTCGAATAACCTGCTTTCAAAAAAAACAGTGTTAGATGAACTGCAAAGAGGAGGAGTTTTGGACCCTGACCTTGTTATCGGTGAAGAAATTAGTCGAATCGAAAAGGAGAGGTCCGAGGGGGAGGAAGAAGAGCCTCAGGGCGTCCAAGGGGAGCCTGACCTTGGGATTGAGCCAACCTCTTTGCAGGCATGATTGGCTTTTTCTTCTCTTTGTGCCTATACTGAGTGAGCACAAGCTCAAGTGAGGATTTTCTAGATGTACACAGTTCGGTTCCAATTCTCGGCTAATCGAGCGCCTGACTTCCTTCTCGGCTCTCAAACGATTGCGGAGATGGAATTTGCGGAAATCTCGGAGATAGTTGCGCTCGTCCAAGAGTTTGCAGAATCACTTGAAGAAACCTTGATTTATTGCCAAGAAAGTGATAAAGTCTTAGGGTTGAGTGACTTTAAAATACAATGATCAGCGCCGGCAAAAAAGTTGAATCTCACGGAGGCAGCTTTGTCTATGAAATCCAAGGGCCTCTCTGTTGCCTTTATGACCGAGAGGAGCTCCCATGGCCTTCTTGTTCCTTGAGATGGAAAGGGAAACAACCTTCTTGGAACAGACAAGGTCGGCGCTTTATCCCTGATCTTGCGGCTTCAAGGTGTCCAGCTTACGCTGTTAAAGCGACTGACTTGTGGGGATGTTGCTGGGAGCAAGTCTTAGTGATGTACGATCAGAGGTTAAGCCGCCAGGAGGAAAATTTCTGGTACTGGCGATACAAACCAAATCAACAACCACCTGATGATGTCGAACTGTGACAAGCCCCTTAGAGGAATTGATTGGGCTGCTATCTTTAGAAAGAAGCCGAGCCTTGACCCTCCAGGCTACAACCAACTACTAAAACAAATCCGACAGGAGAACTCCAATGGAAAAGATGTCTAACGCTTGCAGGTTTTTAGCTGACCACATTCAGAGACTCGAATTGCATGAAGATCTTTATAAAGAGCTAGAATTTCTTCGCAATGAATTGGTAGCAATGCTACGCGAAGAAGATAATCAGCAGGGACTTTTCCATGATTTCAATCAATCAAATGATTTTACTGCTTAATTAAAACTTTTTTCTATAATCAAGATGACACGTTCCAATCGCAGCATCACTCAATTCGCAGTCAACAGGCTCGTCGATTTTATAAGCAATCCAAATCCTGAATTTCTCTCTGAAGCTCAAGGGAATACGACAGTTTCAGTACATTTGGATAAAATTTCCAATGAACTCACTTTTCAAGTTTTTCTTTTTGACACATCTGTATTTGAACTCGATGCAAGGTGTTTAATCGTCCGAAACGGAGGGTTCTTCGATTCAAAAGGTCGTCCATCTAAGACTACTAGGGAAAGGCTCAATGGCCTGCTTGATGCTTCAGGAGAGCTTGGATTAATTCCGAAAGGAGTTCGAGCTTTTCTAGGAAATAACGGCCAGAAAGAAACTTGCCTTGTCGGTAGGGGCGAAAACGTAGGACTACTGGATTCTGCATCAGCCGACCGAGTAATCGTTCGCGACTCAGACAAGTTATTGATCTTCTGAATCAATTAAGTATGGTAATATAGGATGTAAGCGTCGACTCCACGGGAGTGCAGTACGATCCAGGTTAGACGACGGGAGCCTGGGCAATCATGGAGTAACTTCATGAATGTTTTACAGATGATTAAGAACCAAAGAGAAAGAAAGCAAAGACTTTCTCGGGCTCAGTTCCTTATGAGTAAGACTTATAGGGGTACTGACTACACTTCGGCACATCAGGCGCCGGTAACAGACGACCATCCTCGTTTGGTATATCGAGGCCAAGAGCACGTCAAGTAATCATCAAGCCCTTCGGGGCTTTTTTTTATGGAGCTATCTGAATATCAAAACAAAGGCTAGGATATACGGGGAAAAGATGTCATTATGAGTATAATAAAAAAGTATCGCTTGACTGTTGATGGCTATCGCCCTCCTTATGTCTTTTTTCATTATTGTGTTCATCTGGGGGAGTACCAAGTGAACGATCGACAGCCTGAATCACTGAATACATGGTACAGTATGCTTGCCAGTCAAAAGGAGGCCTTATGAACAACTGCAGAGTCATCGTAGTAGCTTACGCTACTCCGCTTGTCGCTCTAGGCTTGTCTACTCTCGACCCAAAGCTAGATTCATCAGAATCCAATCGCCTGGAAAGCTTTGAAAGGCTATCTTTTCTTCGGCCCGACGTCCTTGAATGTACTCTTGACAATCTTGATTTTGGTCGATACGACTCAGAAGGAGTCAGCTACATCGCTGAATTGTTAGGTTGTGCTCTCGAAGACATCATCTCTACATCTTTTGAGGAAAACCAATGAGCAGTCCATACGAAGTTACATTTTTCTCTAAAGATGGAACAAAACACTCTGAGCACATTCTAGCTGTTGACGCTAAAGACGCTATCGATCAAGTAGCCAAACGCTCTACTGTTTTCTTTTCTCCAATCAAAGCCTCACTTACTTACGAGATTGACTATGAATAATCAGACTGCAGGTTGGCTTACAGTTCTTGGTCATCGTGAGATTGCATTGACAAAACTGCTGGGTTTTGATCATTCTGAGACCGTAGCAGTACGTCAAGAATTCTCTGAAGCGTACAAAACGATTCAAAGGATTCGAAATACTTACAACCGATCGCAACTCAATGTAAAAAACTAAAAACATGGATTTTAACTTAAGCATCGAAGACTTTACTATTATCTTAAATGCTCTTCATTATTACAAGAAAATAGAAAAAGTTGGTAACTTTGTAGTTTACGATGAAAAGCGTATTAACATGCTTCGAGATAAATTATCTCAACAATTAACGGAACAGCATCCATGACCCTTTACGACTTCCTCTACTTCGGCTCACAGTGCTTTACCACCCTCTTTGCCCTTGGCGTCGCCTCTGTCATCCTAAAGCCTGTCGACGATGACGATGACGATCAAGATGGTGGAACCCTTCAGCCTTGCTATGTAAAACGATGACTGCTCAGGGGACTCAACGCTTCTTAACTTGTCTTTCTCGCCTCTTTGGTGTACGATACTCACATACCCCGGGAGGTTCCCGCTATGACTACCAGCACCCAACTACTGAATCAAATCATCGAATCAGCAGGCTCTCAGCTCGTTAGTGTTTCTTTCATTAAGATTAATGGCGAGAAGCGTCAACTCACCTTCAACCCTAAGCAAGTTGGAGAGATCAAGGGCACAGGTACAAAATGCCAGAACTTGAACATTTTTCGAGTTATGGATATTAAGCTTGGCCAATGGAGAAGCTTTGACGCTCGTCGTTGTGTCTCCATTAAAGTCAGTGGTAAACTTATTCAACTCGCTAAAGAGGTAGAGCTATGACTGAAAATAGTATTAGCAGTCTTGTTGTAAATCACAGGTACGAACACTTAAAAGAATGTATCTCTGATTACCTTGGAGATGAAGGAGAAGACAGCTCAGTCTTGATCGAAGATATCAAGCGAGCTTGCTCTGACCTTAAGTCTTATCACGCTGATCGACTTAAACATTACACATTAGTTCAAGAGGCTTTTCTTCGATGATTCTGGTACTCTTATTGTTTAAAGGAGATTGTTTTGACATTATCTGAAGTCCTTGCTGCTAACAGCTGCTCTTTATTGCTAGATGAAACTAGTGAAATAGAAATTAAAGATTTGGAGAAAGATCTACCTTCAGACCTTCATCTCGTGGTGACCGACAAAGGAGTCTATGGAGTCCGAGCCGCGAAAGCCTCAGACATTTTCGACTCTTTCTATGACGAAGGTCACGAAATAGCAGAAATCAAATCTGGCTATGGTCGCATCAAGCCTAAGCTTTTTCAGGAAAGTTGACTTTAACGGCTTTTTGGATTGGAGTTATTCTCTTTATCTACATTCTTTTCGCTTTGTATTGACTCATGTATGAACTAACTCTAATTGGACCTTCAGTTTTGATTGGTATTCTGTTTGTCGGGATCGTAGTAGGACTAAGTAATTGCAAATGAAAACGTTCTTGACAACAGTTATGTGCTTCTTGGCAGTATCGGCCTCTAGCTCTCTTGCCTTTGACTATGACCCAGAGGGAAGACAAGAAACAAATTCTCGGAGGTACGAGATTTGCAGCGAAATTGCCCATGAATTGAATAACGCAGTTGCTAATGGGCAAATTAAGAGCTCGCAGGCTCAAGAAGTAATTAGTCGTTGTTTTCAGGAGTTTATCTAATGAACCATAATCTTGATGATGCCGAGGTTCTAATGGATGAACTCATTGAGTCTGTGCAAATAGACGTCGCAGAGCATCTAGAAGAATGGGAAGATGAGCAATGCGTGTTGTTCGTTAGAGAATTCATGGAGCTCATGGAAAAATGGCAACCTCAGGCTGTCAACCTTAAAAAAGCTAACTTGGATACAGCTGCAAATGGACTCTACTTGACAGGACTATTTGCTCCAGCTTTTCGTAGGGCTTATCTCTTCTCTACTCAGTTCCTAGCGGCTAAAGAATCACTCGACAAACTTTTTAACCAATGACTGATCATTACGAATGGTTTAGACGCACAGTTGGTCAATGGACCTCCGAGCGTCGATATATCTTTAATTTAAAGACTAAAAAGCCAACAAACTTGACGACAGAATTCAGTATCCAGCCAATTACTGAAGGGGACTATGACTTCCAAGTCATCTGGACGGGCCAGACGAATGGCGCTATGTGTCTCAAGTTGTCTGGGAATGAGCTTCACAGAGACATTGGCTACTTTACAAGCGAACCGACAACATCTTTGCTTGAATTGATTGATCCTGATACTCTCTTGATGCATACCACCTACGATGGGTGCAGATTTCGAGAGGAAATTCGCCTTCTGGAGTGCGATAATATACGCTTGAGGCAAACGATAGGACACGACCTTGAAACTAATAAGGTCATCCTTGTTGGCCAGTACTTCGAGGAGCGCGTCTCATGACCTCTTTTAGCGTCAAGTGGGCAGATCACGAAGGGTTGGAGCATCAACAGACCTTCAAAGCTAAAGGCCCTACAGAGGCCATCTCTTTGGCTTTAGAGGAGACCGAAATCCTTAGACTTTATCCCGACCTAATTATTCGAGTAACAAAAGAGGACTAAGCTTGGAACTAAACTTAGATAGCGACGGTGGCTTCTTTAAATTAAGACAGCTTTCCTTTAGTTGGGGAAACTCTTTAGAAGATCTTGATCTCCCTGGATTCACATGCCTCTCTTGGGGGGTTTATTCTCTCGAGATGGGTGAGGTCGATCAGGGATCTCCTGGCCTTTATGTTACAAAAATCGAGAACAGCACCCCTATCCTTGTTGCTACTCTGCTACAATTCTAAAGTATCCACCAGTAAAACACTTATGATCAAACGTTGCCTTATTCTACTTCTTCTTGCTTCACCTATGGCTACTCAAGCCGAGATTGTGAACTGTCCGAAGAACGGTCGTCCTTACGATACGGATCATGGCTATTACGTAGATGATTCAAATTCTCCTTACTACGTCAGTCCAGGGGATCGAGCGCCAGCCCAAAAGGGCTCAACCACCTTCGCAGTTCCTGCTCAGGCGCTTTATTGAAAATGGCAAAAGCAAGGATAGATCTTTCAGAGCAAGATTGCGAACTAATGTACAAAGCACTTTATTGGCTTAATAACGAAAGCGTCTCATGGCAAGAATGGGATGCTCGGTCTGACTTGCTCGGGCGGCTAGCAGCAGCCTCTGAAAGAATTCGAAAACGAGACTATTAATTTTTTTTTCTAAATCAATGACCGAAGATTTTAGTCCGGCCTCGATTCTGCTTCTTATTAGCGATCTCGAGGGTTCTTTCCATCATTGCAGGATCAATGGTTTTCATGATGATCAGCGTACCATAAGAGAAATGTGCAGCCGTTACTACAAACTTTATTTTAAGCTTAAAAAGCAACAGACCTCTTGAGAAAATAATCAGGGTAAATCAAGTCAGATCTTTCCTGTAGGCGGTTTTCTATTGACCCCACAACAAAAACGGTGACACCTTCCTTTAATAAGGAATCTGCTTATTTAAGCGAGAGCCATTTCCTTTAATAAGACGGCTGGCACAGGTTACTCCATAGTCCCAATAGTGAGACTGTTTTGTTGCAGTAATAGGACTGTTGCAGTAATAGGACTGTTGCAGTATTGAGACCTTTTTAGTCCTACTCCTGAGACCCTATACTATTATTAAAGACTTAGAAGACTAAATATACTAATATTGATTATCTATACTAGGCTGCAACTCTTTCTTTATTTCGCTTTTAAAAGGGACGATAACTTTAGTAGTACTGGATAGTACCCATATTAAGAGTATTACTGATAAGGGATGTACTGGTAAACACTGAGAAGAGAGGGCGAACCCTAAAACGCTCTCTAAGGTTCTCATACGACTCTCTAGCCTATCTTAGCTCTATTTTAGGTACTCAGCGTCATAAGGAAGCTTTTAGGCCCCTTCTAGCCCCATACAGAAGCTAGGTATTTATACCAACCAGTGGGTAGTACTAGGTATTTATACGGGGCCTGCAAGGGAATTAGGCATTTATACGGATTTACATACTGGGCGCTATCCCGCTCTGCAATCGCCAGCGCGATCGTGAACCGAAAGCGGCAACGCTTCACGCTCAGGATTTTTCTGTCAAGAGTATAAATGCTCACAAAAAAAGAGCCACCAAAGCGACTCTATTATAAAAAGTTGCTAGTACAATGTCAATAAGTGTAATAATCTGCGGCGACGCATTCGGCCTCAAACTCTTC
>Ga0209631_10002767_pt1 | contig 20702 bp, 20 predicted proteins | sample COG_08_FD_184752 | JGI IMG/M metagenome (GOLD analysis project Ga0209631, IMG submission 184752) | Pelagic Microbial community sample from North Sea - COGITO 998_met_08 (SPAdes) (version 2) | ecosystem: Environmental > Aquatic > Marine > Neritic zone/Coastal water | place: Helgoland, sampling...
GGCTCGCTCGTATAGCCCGCCGGATGCAACCACTGGGAGGCGGGAGCACCCTCACTCCAACGGTAGATCGCATTGTTTGGGATGTCAGAGTAGAGAACAGCCTGGAGTGCGGGCACCCACACTGGCCCCTCGGTCCACTCATGTCCCTCAGCCAGGATCTCGAGCGCGGCCGATTCTGGAACGATGGCTTCGACACGCGCATCAAGACGATCGATGCTGCCGATCACACTTCGCGCTCCCGGGGTCACGCTCCAAGCGTCTTCCTCTTCAGGCTCGCACGCGGCCAGCACCACCCCCGCGAGCAGAATCACTACAGCCTTATTCATCTTGCCGATCCTTATTCGGCCAATGAACTACCTAACGACTCGCGATTCTGCTGCGCGACCTTCATGTAAACAAGGGCCGGGAGCCGTTAGGCGAGTGGCCCGCTAACTATCCGCTTACCCGTGACTGCAGCAATCGCTTGTTAGAACGCCGGAGCCCCGGGCGACCACTCGGCTATTTGAAGGACTGGGTCTTCAGGAGGTTGCCAGCCTCGTCATAGACCTTCCAAGCGCCCTTCTTCTTTCCGTGTTGGAAGCGGCCTTCATCCCAGAGTTCACCGTTGGGGTGGTACCGCTTCCACACACCGTGCTTCCGCTCTTCTTCGTCGAAGCCGCCCATGCCCCGGGGTGCGCCGGTCTTGTAGAACCACTGCCATCGACCGGCAATCTTCCCGTCCTTGAACCGGCCGAAGGATTGCAGCTGGCCATTCTTGAGAAAGTACTTCCACGTCCCCGACTTCTTGCCGTTGTCGAACTCGCCCTGACACGAGACGAGGCCGTTCTTGAAGAACAGCTTGAAGGGGCCATGCTTCCGGTTGCCATCCTCGTCGATGCCAGGAATGTCTTTCATCGGACTACGATCCTCGTTGGCGCATCTGAGCACCCGAAACTGCCGCCGCGACGACCCGCGACCAACCGGTAGGCGTTCTAACGACTTTGGAATTCTTCTGCGCGACCAACATGCTGGGCCCGGGTCGCGAGGTTCAAGCCGAGTGACCCGGGGCCCTTCAGCCCCATCCGCGACAGCAGCAATTCCTCGTTAGGCGGACCCTCCGAGAGGTTAATTGGCCGAAGCCCGCACTAGAACCAAGAGTTGGTCGATCTGTTGGAGCACAGGAGTGAAGCCCCCTGTGACGCCATCCGTCAGGCTGCGAATCGCCATGCCCTGAAGATGGACGGTGAGCTCCGGACGGAGCTGTGGTGCACTGAGGACGTTCTCTACCAACTCCCGGAACCCACCTACCCCTTCAGAAGCAGGGCAGGTCAGCGGCAATGCCCCGTCACACTGTGCTCGTATGAGCAGCTGAGTCTCAAGTGTCAGCAGTCCGCGAATCGAGAAGCGGTAGGGCATCTTGTCGGAGGCATAATCGATCGGGCTAATGTCATTGTAGACGCTCCCGTAGAACGCGCTCAACCTGTACCTCAGCGCCTCGTTTTGCATTACGCGCAGGTTCCCCGTGCTGATGAGGTCGTCGTACGCGCCCCGAGATACCGCGGGATTGTACCCGCCCCGTGAGACCTGAAGGGCGGATGCCAGGAAGCCCAATGTGTCCTTCGGGAACAGCTCTGTCCCGTTCAAGACCCGGGAGACCGCAGTTCCGTGATCAATCAGTGTCGCGAAGTCCTCGATCGTGCTCGTGACCGACTCGCGCGTATCGTTGAGATCCGCCTCCAAGCGAACAAGGTACTCCTGTTCGAGCTGTCGATCGCGAGCGGCTTCACGCCACTGGTCGACGCCCAAGGCCACCAGCACGCCGAAAATGATGACAAGGAATTCCGCCAGGACTCGGAGCCACCGGTACTCAGATTTCCCAGACATCGGCTCCCAAATTCGACCGAGAGGGTAAGGGTCCGCCTAACTCTCTTTATTCAGCTTCAGTCTGGCCCAAGAGTCTCTTGCTCGCCACAAGCTTAGGAGCATCCCCACACCGGCATCTCACTGAACGCACCGTCATGTAAGGAGATCAAAGCCCTTTCCTCCGCGGTTAACGCCCGCGCTTCGGGACATTATGCGGCTGAGTCCGACGGAGCAGCGCGAAGGAAGGTCCCAAGCTCAGACGGACAGGGCAGCCAGGCTTCGGCCCATCAGAAGCCTCTGAGCGACTCATCGCTTCACCGAGGGCTACGCGACGACACCGTGGTTACACCATAGCCTCATCCATCAGCGCCGCCTCGTGGCGTAACCTGACATCCAGGCTCTGATGCCGATCTGAGTATGCTGGGCTCAGAATACCGGCGTACCATTTCAGATAATTGGCCTCGAGCTTCGATGAGCGGACATTGCTTTCGGTCGACTTCAGTGCCGGCCGGAGCGCACCCTCAGCGCAGTAATCCGCCTTGGACCGCTTCGCAGCCTGCCAGCAGTTCCGGCTCACCCGAAGCACGACGCGCGGCCGGTGGGAATTCCCACCGGCCGCGTTGTCGTAGGACTCTCGCCCGATCCTGGACCACACGGGTAGATTCCCGGCCTTCGATCCCTCCTCCTGGAGCTCAAATGCGCGAGTCCCGTTTTTATCGTGCTCCGTTAGCACTCGGCCTGTCGCTGCTGGGCCTCATCGTGGCCGCACCGCTTTGGGCGCAGTCGATCCCCACGCCTGAAGCGCACTTCGGCTTCCCGATGGGCACCGACAAGGAGCTGGCCCGATGGGATGGGATCCTCGAGTACGTCACGCGCGTAGCCGACGCCTCGGACCGGATCGTCGTCGATACGGCCGGACCTACCACGAACGGCGCGGACTTTATCCGCATCACGATCTCGTCACCCAAGAATCTCGCCCGAATCAGAGAGATCCGGGCGGCCTCGAAGCAAATTGCAGACGGGCGGATCTCACGAGCTGAGGCTCAGGCGCTCGCGGACCGGATTCCAGCTACGGCGTTCATCAACCACAACATCCACTCGACTGAGATCGGATCATCTCAGACGAGCGTCGAGCTCATCTACGCGCTGGCAACAGGGACGGACGACGTCACTCAGGCGATCCTCGACAACGTGGTGACGGAGCTGATCCCGTCGGCAAACCCTGACGGGCAGATCCTTGTAACGGACTGGTACTACCAGAACGTGGAGACCGAGTACGAGCGAGCCCGCATGCCGTGGCTCTACCACCACTACGCAGGGCACGACAACAACCGCGACTTCTTCCAGGCTAACCTCGTCGAGACGAGGTACTGGATGGACGCGATGTACCATGAGACCTACCCCCAGCTCTACCTCGATCAGCATCAGATGGGGACGAGTGGGCCGAGGATCTTCGTACCGCCGTACCCAGATCCAATGAACCCGGAGGTCCATCCGCTACAATGGCAGCAGCTGCAGTTCATCGGCGGTGGGATGGTCGCAGACCTGCAGGCAGCCGGGAAACAGGGCGTTGTGACGGGCTCGATGTACAGGATCTGGGGACAGGAAGGCGCCCTGACGGGCCGCTATCACAATATCGTCGCGCTCCTGACCGAGACCGCGAGTGCCCGGATCGCGAGCCCCGACACGGTTGAGCTGTCCACCCTCGAGCGCGGGGCCTCCCCGGGACGCGGGCTAAGCGAGTACGGGTTCCAGATGGCATTCGTTGATCCGTGGATGGGTGGTGAGTGGACGCTCGGCGACATCGTCGAGTACCAGATGATCTCGGCCATCTCCTTCCTTGAGCAGTCCGCACGCTTCCGCGACCACTACATCATGGGTCGCTGGCAGATGGCGTCGGAGACGATCGAGCGGGCCGAGACCGAAGGGCCCGGCGCGTACGTCTTTCCCATCGACCAGGTCGATCCGGTCGCGACGGCAGAGCTCGCTGATCGCCTGATCCTCCAGGGCGTAGAAGTGCACAGAACAACGGAGAGCTTCTCTGCAGTGCCGCAGACCGACCTCTGGTTCCAGCCAGAGGACGGCACGATGGCTGTCCAGGGGTCTAACGATGACGCTGCAAACGAGGCTGAGAGCGACGCAGGTGAGAACGGTGAGGGACAAGAGTCCAGTGACGAAGATGACGAACACGCGGACGAGGGGGACGAGCAGGCAGATGACAAATCCGACGAGATCGCTCGTACGATTCCCGCCGGTTCATGGGTGGTCTTTGGTGCGCAGCCTGCGCGCGCGGCCGTCCTGGATCTGCTAGAGGTCCAGAACCGTCGCCTCCAGCGCGAATGGCCAGGAGGCCCCTATGTGCGCTCATACGACGGCGCGGCCTACACGATGCCGCTACAGATGGGTGTCGAAGCGGTCCGGGTCTCAGCAGAGGACGTCGGTGGTGTCGAGCGCGCCACCGCGGCGCGGATCGTTGCACCTCCGATCCCCGAGGCACAGAGCTGGTATGCGATCGACGCTCGGGTAACCCGCGCGTGGCAGGCAGCGGCGCGGATGCTCGACGCGGGTCACGACGTGTCAAAAGCGGACATAGACGACGGGCCGATTTTCCTGATCCCCGCCTCCAGCTCGGTGCGCTCCGCCCTCCTGGAGGCCACGCGAGATCTCGGAGTGACCGTCACGACGGACCCAACCGGGGTGAGGAACGCTCGCCCCCAACTCGCCTCGCGGATTGGCGTCTACCAGGGTTGGGCCGCATCCATGGATGAAGGGTGGACGCGCCTGGTACTCGAGGAGTTCGACTACCATTACGAGACCCTCATGAACGAGGACGTGAAGGAGGGCGATCTGCGCGATCGCTTCGACGTGGTCATCATTCCGTCGGAGATCCCCCTGGACCGCCTGATTAACGGCGCGACAGGCGATGACACGCCCCCCGAATACCGAGGCGGTATCGGTGAAGAAGGCGTCGAGAACCTGCAGGCGTTCGTGCGGGAGGGTGGGACACTCGTCACCCTCGACCGCGCCGATGAGCTCGTACTGGAGCGCTTCGACATTCCCGTGCGCAATGCACTGCAGGGGCTGGGCTCGGACGAGCTCTTGCTGCCGTCCTCCCTCCTCCGCATCGAGCTCGACACCGAGCACCCGCTGACGATGGGTAGCCCCGATGAGGTTGCGGGCAAGTGGGCCGGCGGCCGTGCCTACGAGCCGACCGGCTTCGGTGGCGAGTCAGGTGAGATCAGAGCAGTCGGAAACTGGGCCGAGGACCCTGAGCGCGTCCTGATGAGTGGCATGCTGCACGGTGCCGAACACCTCGCCGGAAAAAGCGCGATCCTGGACGTGGAATATGGTCAGGGACGAATCCTGATGTACGGCTTCCGAGTACAGCATCGCGGGCAGACTCACGGAACGTTCAAGCTGCTGTTCAATGCGCTGCTTCGGGACGATCCGCAGGCAGCGATGCAGTGACAGCCCACACGAAGGAGATCTAGATGCTGGAGTGGATTCGAGGGGCCCGGATCAATCTGAAGACCGGGCTGGTCATCATCGCGCTAGCGCTGGCTGCCTGGGCGGTCGTGGTCTACGCGAACCTACAGGACTTCGTCCCGAAAGAGCTCACCCAGCCCCATGAGGCTCCCCGCTAGGCTAGGACCCGATCCACCTCTCGACGATCTCGCGCACCGTGTTCCCGAGGCTGTCGATGTCTGAGGGCTTCAAGTGAAACGACGCAGCGCCGAGTTCGAGCGATTTACTCTCGTGGTCGCTCTGTGCGGACGAAGTCAGTACCACGATCGGGCACCGGACCGCTTCATTCTGCTCCCTGATCCATTCCAGTACGGCGAAGCCGTCCACCTCGGGCATGAGCAGGTCTAGAATGATCAAATCCGGCAACGGATGCGATCGACGATCCTGGAAGGGAGGCGTCCCGGCGAGATACGCGATGCCCTCGCGTCCATCCCCCGCAACCCGGACATCGAGCCCCGGCATCGCGCGGCGAGCAGCCACCCGCACGAGCAGTGCGTGGTCGCGAGCGTCTTCGATGACGAGCAAGGTCGGGTCAGTGATCAGCGACGAAATGGCAGGTTACCATCCACAGAGAGGGGCGGTTCTGAAGAGCCCCGGGGCGGGGCCCTTCGGTGGAAAGATGAAGATTGCCCGGCTCAAAAGCCACACCTGCTCTCATGGATTCGGTGAACCCGATCACCGGAAGGAACATGAACCATAAGCCTGCATAACGATCCGATGTCCACCTTCGCCTTCTCCACGATCCACGGCGGCATCCTCCTGATCGCCCAGAGAATGGTTCGCGCTCTTCTCTTCTTTGTCGCCACGGGCAGCATGACGAACATCGGCGGGGCGTCGTCAAGGCCCGTCTCAGCCGGTGCCTACCACCCCGCCATGGCACCGGTCAGGCTGGTGATGGCCGTGGCCGGCTATACCCTAGACATCTAAGGCGCGCTGGTGCAGACGTGGCTGCTGGGGATCGTCGGAGCGCAGGCTGTCCTGTTACACTGTCCGATATCGCCTCGACCTCTCCTTTGCTTCTCACGCTTTGTTATGGCTCGATCGCTCCACGCCCCTTCGCCCGCCGTTGGTCTGGCTCTGTCCCTCGCGTTCTTCATCACGCTGCCGAGCCTCACCTCTGCCCAATCTGGCCCGGATGTGGCCCGCGCCTATCGTCAGGCCAACGAGCCCTCGCTGGTGCGTGATTTCGCCGAGCTCCTGAGCTACCCCAACCGCGCATTCACGCCGGAGATCCGCGAGGCTGCGTTGTACATCCGCGACGAGATGCGCGCCGTCGGGGTCGACACGGAACTCGTCGAGATCGAGGGCGCATCTCCACTGGTTCTGGGAACGCTCATGGTTCCAGGTGCAACGCGGACGCTAGGCATCTACGTGCATTACGACGGGCAGCCAACCGACCCGAGCAACTGGACGCACGATCCGTTCGAGCCGACGCTCTACACCCGGGCCATGGAGGCCGGTGGTGAGGTGATCGAGATGCCGGCAGACGGTAGCGAAGTCGATCCCGAGTGGCGCCTCTATGCTCGCTCAGCCGGAGACGACAAGGCGCCGATCGCGGCCATTCTCCCGGTCCTGCGCTCCTTTACAGAGTCAGGTGTCACTCCGACGTCCAACCTGATCTTCATGTTCGACGGCGAGGAGGAAGCGGGGTCCCGTAACCTCGGCCAGTACATGGAGATGGCGTCCGAGGTACTGGACGAGATCGACATCTGGCTCTTCTTCGACGGACCGGCCCACGCGAGTGGTCGGCCGCAGATCACCTACGGGGTGCGCGGTGCGTCGGGCATGGAAGTGACGGTCTACGGAGCGACCCGGAACCTGCACTCCGGTCACTACGGCAACTGGGCCCCGGACACGGGCAATGTGCTCGCTCACCTCCTCGCCTCGATGAAAGACGAGAACGGCAATGTCCTGATCGACGGCTGGTATGACACATTCGACCCGATAGGCGCAGAGGAACGAGCGGCGCTCGAGGCGATGCCGGAATGGGACGAAGAGCTGAAACGCGAGCTTGGCGTGGTGAAGACGGAAGGTGAACCCCAGTCACTCCCCGAGCGTCTGCTCGTGCCCGCGCTCAACGTTCGCGGCATCACGAGTGGCAATACGGGCTCGCTTGCGCGCAACGTGATTCCGAACACGGCAGTGGCCTCCCTTGGCATCCGGATGGTCAAGGGCAACACCGCTCCTCAGCTGCGTCAGTTGATCGTGGAACACATCGAGCGCCAGGGCTTCCACATCGTGGACGAAGATCCCGACATGGAGACCCGCCTCCAGTACCCGCGCATCGCGAAGGTCACGGGGGGAATGAGCGGCTCGATCGCCTCCCGCACCCCGATGACGGAGCCCTTCGCGCAGAGCATCCAGGCCGCAGCGTCCGCCGCCGCCGACCGCGCGTTTGCGCCGGGCTCTCTGGTCATCTCACCTGGCATGGGCGGTACCCTGCCCCTGTTCCTCTTCACCGAGGTGGCCGGAAAGCCGGCGATCGTGGTCCCGGTCGCGAACCACGACAACAACCAGCATGCACCGGACGAGAATCTCCGTATCGCCAACCTCTGGTACGCGATCGACCTGTACGCCCAACTCATGACGATGCCAGCGACGGTCTTCTAAGAGCCCTCACCGTTGAGAAGACAGGCGCGGCCCGGGGTCACCTGATCGATGACCCACGCAATTTATGCGACGGCCAAGGACGCCCCTGCACTGGCCCACGTCCGGAGCCACCCCGATATTCCTGCATGTACCCTTCCGAATACCTAGGAGAGTGGACCAGATGCTCAAAGCAATCTGTGTCATGCTTCTCGCGGGGACGTTCGTGATGGTCGGCCCGGTCGACGCCGGTGCTCAGGACAGCGGTCTGTTGGCCGTGGGTGAGATGGCTCCCGACTTCGCGCTTCCGGGCGCGACTCGTCATGGAGTGCTCGAAGAGCCCGTCCGCCTGAGCGATTACCGCGGCGAAACGGTTGTCCTCGCGTTCTTCTTCCGCGTTCGAACGCGTGGCTGAACAGTCCAGATGAGAGCGTACCGTGATCAGTACGCAAGTCTGTTCAATGAAGGACGAAACGTGGTCGTTATGGGCGTCTCGAACGACTCCTCAGAGGAGGGTGCGTCGTGGCTCAAGGATGAGGACTTTCCGTACCTCTTCCTGAGTGATGCCGAAAACGACGGTGCGACCTACGCTGCGTTCGGTGGCGGTCTGCGCGACAACAACATGGTCGACAGTCGGGCCGTGATCGTGGTGGGGCCGGACGGCCGCATTGCGCACGTGATTCCGGCGTTCAATCAGAATGATCCGACGGCGTATGAAGAGCTCGCCGACGCGGTCGACCGTGTGACGCCTGAGCCCGAAGAGGACTGAGACGAGTCACGACTGGCTCGGGCCAAAGCGGCCCGAATGCCGATTCTTCGTGAGAACGAAGACGGGCCCGGTGGGGAGGTCTCCCCGCCGGGCCCGTTTGACGTTCCACTGCTGCCGCCGTTACCCGAACGTGGCTACCGCGCCACGGGGACCCTCAGGGAGTCAGCTACCGAGCAAAGCCTCTACCGCTCCGAGAATATTCTGATCAGTGCCGACGCCGGTGTAGGCCACCTTCCCGTCCGCATTGAGCATCACGACAATCGCCGTAGTGGTCGCGTTATACGCCCGAACCGCGGCGCCCCGCTTGTCGAAGAGGTACGGATAGCCCGGGTCGTGGTCCTCGAGGTGCCGCTTCACGCGACGTACGCTCTGGGAGACACCCACGGCGACCGCGACGACGCTGACCCGATCTCCGTAACGAGCCTGCAGTTCGTCGAACTGAGGCTGGAGGGCCTCGCACTGCTCACACCAGGTGGCCCAGAACTCGAAGACGGCTGGCTTGCCGGCCTCCACGTAGTCCAGCAGTGAGACGGTGTTGCCGTCCAGGTCTTCGAGCTCGGCCGTGGGCCCCTGCGTGCCGAGCGCGAGGGAGACCCCTCCACTCTGCGCTTCGGCGCTGATGGGGAGCAGGGCGCATAGGGCCAGCGCGACCGGCGCAAGCCGGCGCGATCGGCGAAGTTTATGCGTGATCATCATCTGTGCCTCAGAGGTTATACCCCGCGGTCATGAAGTAATACTCCGCCATGGCCAGCATGATCACCGCGGCGGCGCGCTTCACCCACACCATCCACTGCCCGGACCTCGGCAGCATCGTCACGGCGCCCGAGAAGAGGCCCACTGCAATCAGGAGCGACGTCATGCCCAGCGAGAATACGAAGAGGTAGACGAAACCCATTAGTCCTGCCTGTGTGGCGGCCACCCAGGTGAGTACCACGGCGAAGGCGGGAGCGCCGCATGGCGCCGCAACGACCCCTGACATCGCACCCATTACGAAGACCGCCCCATAGGAGCCGCCATCCGTCTGCGATGCGCGCTCCAGGAGCTTCCGCGGAACGGGTACAGGAAGGACGTCGAGCATGGCGAGCGCGAACAGGACCAGCAGGTTCCCGACGGCGAATAACGCCCAGGGATTGGCGCTCACGGTGCCAAAGAGCTGGCCGGAGAGGCCTGCGATCGCGCCGAGGGTGGCGTACAGCGTGGCCAGCCCGACCGCATACGTGAGGGTCAGCCCGATGGTACGCGACTTCGGCTGATCTTCCCGAGCGGTGCCTGCGATCACTGCACTCGTGATCGGGATCATGGGATAGACGCAGGGCGTGAGGCTGGTGAGCACACCCGCTCCGAACATCGCACCCAGGGCGAGAAGCGGACTGCTGGTCAGTGCCTCGGACAAGCCGCCGGCCAGCTCGATCTGGAGAAGAGAAAAGAACATGCGTTCTCGGGTCATGGCCATCGCAACCGTGTGGCCGCGGAGCGGAACAAGGTATCGCCTCCGGTTCTCAGCGGTCCAACCCTCTGTGCCCGGAGGTGTTTTCCCGCGGAGTGCCCGGCGGCGCAGAGGCAGGGTGACGACACGGTTCATCGGGGCCAACTTCTCCCGATGAAAAAAGACCAGCACAGACAGGACATGCGCCCAAATGCTCGGATCGGCCTGACCGTCCGGCTTGGTCTCGCAGCGCTCCCCGTCCTCTTGATGTCAGCCTGCGGTGATGCCTCTCCAGCCGCCCTCAGCGTGGGGCCCGTCGCCTATTCGCAGAATCAGCTCCTAGGCCTTGCAGATTCCCGACGCCAGACGCTGGCGGAACTCACCGCGTTCGCACTGGCGGTGTCGGATTCTTCGACCGAGGCCCTGGGTGCACCGCTCGTCGCCGAGTGGGAAGCAGATCGTCTTCTGGAGATCCTCGGTGCCGAGCTGACCCTCGAAGCGAACGGGATCAGAGACGACGTCTTGGAGGCCCAGTACCTCACGAATCCGGAATGGGAGCTCGTGGTGCGGCATATTCTCTTCTTCAGCGAGCGCTGGCGTTCTGCCGAGCATCGCGCCGAGGCGGAGGCGAAGGCTGCACGTGCGATGGAGTCCCTTCGCGGAGGCGCCGACTTTGCCACTACCGCCGCCGATCTCTCAGAGGAGCCCGGTGCGGAGGGCAGGCAGGGCCTTCTCACCCCGGGTCGCGAAGGCTCGTGGGTGCCTGAGTTCTGGACCGCTGCGCTCGCGCTCCAGCCCGGCGAGATCAGCGCAGTGACAGAGACGCAATATGGATACCACATCCTGCGCCTCGAGGACCGTGAGGTGGTGCCGTTTACCGAAGCGCGGAGTGTGATCGCGCGTGCCGTCGCAGAGCAGCTCGATGACCCAGCCACCGTGCTGTCTTCGTGGATGGCGGAACACGGTGGCGCACAGACACGGGCGGGTCGTACGGCCGCGTTGTCCGAAGCGAGCCAGCGTGGATTGACAGTCCCGGGCACCGAGCGAGCCGAGCTCATCCGGACCTGGGACGACATCGCATACCGTTTTTCTGCCACCTTCGGGTTTCGGTACGGGTGGGCGCCGGAGCAAATTGCGGTTGGAGCGTTCGCAGCACTCTCGAATCCGGCACAGAATGTGAACCTGTCACGGACCGAACTGTCGACGTATCGCAGGCTCATCGACGCGCGCTACACCATCGATATGGTGCCGAGACGCTGAAAAGAGAGGGCATCGCGCGTCCCTGAGGGGGATTCGTGGAACCCCCTGATGCCTGCAACCGTAGGGAGTCGAAGAGTATCTCAGTGAACGAGTCGTGGTGTACGTAACGGGGTGAGAACGGTGAACGGAAAGCTGCGCTTCATTATGGGCTTCGGGCTCTTCTTCGCCGGGCTGTGGTTTCTGTGGGACACGCCCGTCGTGTATCCGCTCAAGATCTTTGTGGTCCTGCTCCACGAGTTGAGTCACGCGATCGCGGTCTGGTCGACCGGGGGAACAGTCGATCAGATCACGCTCAATCCATATCAAGGTGGAGCCACCTACTTCACCGGCGGCAACGCGATCCTCGCGATGAGTGCCGGCTACTTGGGCAGTCTACTCTGGGGTGCGCTCATGTTCAGCGCTGCCAATGAGTCACGCATTCGAAAGGATTGGGTGAACGGAGCCATCGGCGCATTGGTGATCGTGCTCACCATCTTCTTCGTGCGCAGTGGCTTCGGAATCGCCTTCGGCATCTTCTTCGGCGCTGCCATGATCACCGCGTCCCGCCGCATCGGCGAGATCTGGAACAAGCGGCTACTCCTGACGCTAGGGCTGACAAGTGCGCTGTACGCGATCCTCGACATCAAGGACGACATCCTGGACCGACCGGAGATTCGGTCCGACGCGTGGATGCTTGCCGAGGCAACCGGGATCGGGAACGCGACCCTGTGGGGCGCACTCTGGATCTTCATCGCGATCTTGGTGAGTACCTGGCTCATGATACGGGCGTTCGACGATGCCTGACCGCTCGGTCGGACGTCAGTCTCTGGGCTGCTTAAAGAGCTGGTAGAAGAACGCGGTCCACTGCGGCGCGAATCGATCCTGGCCTGAGCGCGCCGTTTCCTCGATCGTCAGCCCGTCCTCGATCGACGCACGAACGAATCGTATCGCGTCGCGGGTCACGCCGATCTGATCACGCACCGCATCCAGATCCGTCGCCTCTTCGTGCCCCCCCACAACGACTGTCTCCGGGTGCATGGCGTCCAGGAATGACTCCAGTCGATCCAGGAAGGCGTCTGGCTCGACCGTCCCCGGATACATCATCGGGTTCCCAGGGAGGAAAGCATCTCCCAGATGCGCCACGCGCGACTCGGTGAAGTAGACGGAGAGATCACCGGCGGTATGGGCGACGGTGGGCATGACCCGGATCGCCTCGCCACCGAAGACAATCGAAGTGTCCCCGGCAATCTGGAAGTCGGGCATCGCGGAATTCGCCTTCGGCGGGATCGACAGGCCTTCCATGAAGACATACGGCTCGGCCATCGCAGCCGCGGTCCCTGGGTGAGCGAACAAGTCGGCCAGCACTCCAAGTTCTGCGGCCGCTCCCATATGGTCTTCGTGCGGATGCGTCACGATGACCGTTCGAATCGGACCCCCACCCAGGTCACGTATGGCTCCCTGAAGCGCGGGAAGCGCAGAGCTAAAGCCGGTGTCGACCATCAACACACCGTCAGCTGCAACCTTCACAAGAACGTTGGATCCGGCGCCGACAATCAGGTGTACGTTGCCGCCGAGGAAACGAGTCGTGAGGCTCAGGTCGCGAGCCAGATCCATGACGGCGCGAAACCCCGAAGAGTCGGAGATCGCGGAAAACGCCGGATCGAACGGCGCGAAGGAGATCATGAGCGACTCGATGTCCTCGTCCCACACTCTGCGCAGCCAGCGTACCGCATTATCTCCCTGCCCATCGAGCGCCGCGGCACGGGCCGCGTGATATTGCACGAAGGGTCGATTCAGGTGGCCCGCGGGCATCGCCTCGGCAGCATTCGCCATCTCGCTAGCATAGACCACAGCATCGCCACTCCGCCGTGCCTCTTCTCCAGCCGCGAAGGGCGCACGCCATGCGTCGGCATCCTGCGCATATACAGCGGAGGAGGCTGCAGACAACCTAAAAGCTGCGTATAGAGCCACCAGTACCACATGTCGTGCCCTCATTCGCCGGCTCCCACAAGTCGTTGTGCGGGGGGTTGCATGCGCGCCCCCAGTTCTCTTACAATGGCTGTGAACGGACTTGATTGTCCGTTCTGGGCCTCACTCGGTGCTCCTGAAAGGTGCTGGATGAGGACCGCGGACCGAGAGTCCGTCGGCGCTCTCGCCCTTCTTGCAACCCGAAATCAGGAGGTGTTCCTTGTCTAGTCCCTGTACCCTGTCCAGCCTGGCACGGGCAAGCGATCGCCGGAGCGGCTTCTAAGCCAAACCGACTTGCTGTGTAGTCGCTGTTCGCGCCGTATCCCGGCTTCGCGCTGGGCTGCGACGGTTGAGACGCCACCGGAGAAGTTCGCCGGTGGCGTCTTTCTTTATATGTGACGCTCAGGCATCGCCTGATTGCACTTACCCGAAGTACCTCGGCGCGTTGCCAGGCTTCCACTTGATATTACAGCCCAGACTCGGCGCCTGATCCTCGGTCGGCTGTTTCCGGGCGAGCACGGCGTCACACGCCGTGCGCAGATCCTCCCCTGTAACGGGTGTCGACAGCGACGGGCGGCTCGCATCGAACTGCCCGCGATAGACGAGGCGCCGATTCTCATCGAAGAGGAAGAAGTCCGGCGTACAGGCGGCCCGGTATGCCTTCACCACCTCCTGCGACTCGTCGAAGAGGTAGGGGAAGACATACCCACGGGCTGAAACCTCCTCGGCCATCTTCGCCGGGCTGTCCGCCGGATACGACGCCACGTCGTTGCCGTTGATGGCGACGATGGCGACCCCCTTCTTCTGGAATTCGCGCGCGAAGTCTGCGAGTTCGTCGGCAATGTGCTTCACGAACGGGCAGTGGTTCGAGAGCACCATGACCAAGAGCGCCCTGGACTCGAAAAACTCGCAGAGCGATCGCGTCTGTCCGGTAGCCGGCTCAGGAAGGGAAAATTCCGGAGCCTCGGTGCCGAGGGCGAGCATTGTAGACGAAGCCTGGACCACGGCGAGACCTCTGGTGAAGCCTGCAAGGGGAGTATGTCAGCCTGTCAGACCCCGAACGGCGCCGACCGTGCCGGGCATAGCTGACCCTTCGCTCGGGCCGACCCGGCCATCCAACGGAAACAACATCCGGAAACGTGAGGAACTCGACAGGCCCATATCGGGGTAAGCGCGGCCATGAGAATTGTCTCCCTTGCTTGCTCCAACACCGAGATCGTGTGCGCCCTCGGCTGCGCCGACCTGCTCGTCGGGGTCGACGATCATTCGGACTTCCCGGTGGACGTCGTATCCATGCTACCCAAGGTCGGACCGGATCTGGAGATCGACATCGCACGCGTCATGGCGCTCGAACCTGATCTCGTTCTGGCGACGCTCACCGTGCCTGGACATGAAAAGGTGGTGGAGCGACTTCAGTCTGCTGGACTTCGGTTCATCGCACCGGAGCCGGTATCACTGAGTGACGTCTACCAGAACGTCCTCGAGATCGCGGAGCTGTTGGCGCCCGCAGCGCCGGGAGTGATACAGCGGGCGCAGGCCCTGATCTCCGAGATGAAAGAAGAACTCACTCCGACTGCCAGAGGTACTCAGCATGCGAATGATGCCGACGACTCCGAGACGGACTCGCGTCCGAGCATTCTCGTCCAGTGGTGGCCCAAGCCGGTGATCACGCCGGGTCGACAGTCCTGGGCCACCGACGTGATCGAGGCCGCGGGCGGGCGGGCAGTACTTGCCGACGAAAATCACAAGAGCCGGCCTATGACCGACCAAGAGGTCACGGACGCGGCTCCCGATGCGGTCGTACTCTCTTGGTGCGGGGTGCATCCCGACAAGTATCGACCCGATGTCGTCCTGCGGAATCCGGCGTGGCAGAGGCTCGGATTCGTGACGCGGGAGAGGGTCTTCTGCATAGGGGAGCCGTTCCTCGGCAGACCAGGCCCACGCCTGGTACAGGGCGTGCGCGCCATGCGCGACGTTGTGGAGGCGCTCCGCAGCTAGCGCTCTGCAGTCGGCGGACCTAGGGTGACCGAGCCCTCGTATCGGATGCGTGTTCGTGCGGCCGAGAGCATTGCAGCCCTACCTGCCGGAGAACCCATGAGTGGATCGATAGATCGTCGAGAGTTCACCCGCCTCTTCGCATTCGGGGGGTCGGCCGCACTGCTCGGTCACCCACGGTTTCGGGGTGTGAAGGCGTCGGCGCTGACCCCCGACCGACTCCGGCCGGGCGACGTGGACTGGTCAACCGTTCGCGAGCAGTTTCTGATCCCCGACGAGGTAACGGTCCTCAACGCGGCGAACCTCTGCCCCGCCCCGCGCCCGGTGCTGGAAACCGTCCAGACACACACGGCACGACTCGACTCAGAGCCGTTCCCGTCGTACCGAAGCGAAATTCTCTCCGCAAAGGAGCGCACCCGGGACCTGCTCGCCTCGCACCTGCGCGTGACACCTGAGGAAATCCTCATCACACGCAACACGAGCGAGGCCAACAACTGGGTGTCCAACGGTCTGTCGCTTGGACCGGGCGACGAGGTTCTCATTTTCTCCGATAACCACCCCAGCAACAACTCGGCGTGGAAACGCAAGGCTCAGCGCTTCGGGTACTCGGTGGTCGAGGTCGCGCACGTCGATCCCCATCCGGGGGCCGAGTATTACCTGGAAGCCTTCGAGCATGCGATCACACCGAACACACGCGTGCTGTCCTTCATGCAGCATACGAACACCTCGGGTGACGTCTTCCCGGCGCGCGAGCTGTGCGCACTGGCTCGCGAGCGGGGCATCGTGAGCCTGGTGGATGGCGCCCAATCGTTCGGGCTGATGGATGTAGACCTCTCCGACTGGCAACCGGACTTCTTCTCGGGCAGTGCGCACAAGTGGCCGTGCGGTCCCAAGGAGACTGGCGTCCTTTTCGTGAACGAGCGCATGCATGAGGAATTCTGGCCCTCGATGTACAGCGCGTACTCGGGTAGCCGCGGCCTGTCTCGCACGCACGAGGGCATGGGCCAGCGTGATACGCCTGCACTGCACACCTTCGGCGTGCAGATCGAGTTTCTGCGGTCGATCGGTCAAAACGAGATCGAGGCACGGAGCCGGGAACTCGCCTCAATGCTCGTCGAGGAGCTGTCCGCGCTTGAGGGAGTGCACATGTGGACGCCTGCCCAGGCCGACCGCCGGGGCGCGGTCGTGACCTTCCAGCCCGGTGAGCTGGAGGGTAGTCAGGTGGTGGCCGCGCTCGAAGAAGACGGAATCGTGGCGGCAGCACGTGGTGGCCGCGACCGCCCAGGTGTCCGTTTCTCTCCGCACTTCTACAACACGGAGGTCGACGTCGAACGCGCGGTCGCTGCGATTCGGCGATATCTCAGAAGGGGCCTCTGATGTCCGACTCGTTCGATCCACAGATCGCACTTCTGAAGAGTGCGTTGCGGTATGCTGAGGAATACCTCACCGCGATCGAGGAGCGACCGGTCTTCCCGAGCGTAGACACTCTTCGCGCCCTGGACCACTTCGACGAACCACTCCCGGATGTATCGTCAGAAGCCTCCGAGACGTTATCGATGCTTCACCGCATCGGTAGCCCGAGTACGGTTGCTCAGGTCGGCGGCCGGTACTTCGGATTCGTGAACGGAGGCGCGCTCCCTGTAGGGGTCGCGGCCCGTGTACTCGCCGACGTCTGGGACCAGAACACAGCCCACTACGTGATGTCGCCCGTCGCCGCCCGACTCGAGGAAGTGTGCGAGGGCTGGCTCACTGACCTGCTTGGTCTCCCTGAGGGGACAGCCGCCGGGTTCGTCACAGGATCGACGCTCGCCAATCTCTCGGGCCTCGCTGCAGGTCGGAACGAGCTGCTTCGTCGCCGCGGCTGGGACGTCGTCCAGGACGGCCTGTACGGAGCACCACCAATTTCCGTCTTCGTGGGACAGGATGCGCACGCCGTGGTACGGAAGTCACTCGCGCTTCTCGGGATGGGTGAGGCCCACATGCACGTCATTCCCGTCGACGACCAGGGACGTCTCGATATGGACCACTTCCCGCAGCTGAACGAGCCGGCACTCGTCGTGGCGCAGGCGGGAAACGTGAACAGCGGAGCGTTCGACCCGTTCGGTGAGATCTGTGCTCGAACGCACGAGGCGGGCGGCTGGGTGCATGTCGACGGCGCGTTCGGGCTCTGGGCTGCCGCGGTGCCGTCCCTGAGACCGCTCGTCCCGGGGATCACCGACGCGGACTCATGGGCCGTCTCTGCGCACAAGACGCTGAATGTACCGTACGACTGCGGGATCGTGTTCTGCCGTGATCGAGGAGCCCTCGAGGCCGCATTCCGGACGTCCGCCGCGTACTTCCAGTGGAGCGACGAGCGGGACCCGATGCGGTACACGCCGTCGATGTCGAAGCGCGCTCGTTCGGTGGAGTTGTGGGCGATCCTCAGGAGTCTCGGACGAGACGGTGTCGTGCGACTGGTCGAACAGCTCTGCACGCACGCGCAGGACTTTGCACATCAGTTGGGCGCGGAGGGATTCCAGATCCACAACGATGTCGTATTCAATCAGGTCCTCGTCTCGTGTGGCACCGACGAGGAGACGGGGCGGACCCTCGCTGCGATCCAGGAGCTCGGAGAGTGCTGGTGCGGCGGATCGACCTGGCACGGGCGCTCGGTAATCCGGGTCAGCGTCTGTTCATGGTCGACGACCCAGGAGGATATTCGGCGGTCCGTCCAGGCCTTCTCCAAGGCTCGACAGCTGGCGCGGACCCACTGAGCGAGCTCGGCGCACCCGCCCCGCCCCGGCCTGCAGTTCGGGGCACGATCGTTGTTACGTCGTGGACATTGAGCCAGTGCATCCGGACAACCTCAGACTGTCAGATGCAATTCACACTGATTATACTTGATACGTTATTTAATATTACGTCATGCAACCTCATGGAGAACTGACATGACGACTCACCTGCGGACCCGAGGCTTTCATCACGCAACGCTGGTAGCAAACGACGCGCCGCGGACACTGGCTTTTTATGGTGAACTGCTGGGCCTCGGTCTGGTGAAGAAGACGGTAAATTTCGATGACCCGAGCGCATATCACCTCTACTTCGGCGACGAGACCGGACGCCCCGGCTCGATCCTCACCTTCTTCGAGTGGCGTAATGCACCTCGTGGCGCCTGGGGCGTAGGCGGCGTACACCACATCGCCCTCGGCGTGGGAACAACCGAAGCGCAGCTCAAATGGAAGCGCCGCCTGACCGATGCAGGCGTGGCCGTGGACGGCCCGCTCGACCGGGGATATTTCCGCAGCATGTATTTTTCGGACCCCGACGGTCAGGTCATCGAGATCGCCACGCGTGGTCCGGGCTACGCCATTGACGAAGCTGCGGACGCGCTCGGTCAGAGCCTGCTCACGCCGCCGAAGGAACGCATGCCTGAAGGCCGCGATACGGTCGCGATCCAGACCGCGACACACCCCGAGCCGGTGTCGGAGGTGACCCCGGACATGAAGCTCGAGGGCATCCATCACGTGAGTGCGATCACCGACGACCTCGCCCTCGCCGGAGAGTTCTACGAGCAGGCGCTGGGTCTCCGACTGGTGAAGCAGACGTATAATCAGGACGACAGTAAGACAAAACATTTCTTCTGGGCCGCCTACGAAGACGGCGTGGTCGAGCCGAATTCCTCGATGACGCTCTTCGGTTGGGAGGGGAGCAAGTATGTGTCACGGGCCGGCGCGGGTCAGACGCATCACATCGCGTTCCGGGCCGCTGACCGTGGGCAGCAGGACGCGTGGCGGGACCATCTCCTCGCCATGGGGCTGAGCGTGAGTCCAATCATGGATCGGACCTACTTCGAGAGCATCTACTTCCGCGCACCCGACGGCCTGCTCGTGGAGATCGCTACGGATGGCCCAGGCTTCCTGGTGGATGAGCCCGCAGAGTCGCTCGGCGAGACGCTCAAGCTTCCAGCCTGGCTCGAACCACGGCGCGACAGTATCGAGCAGACGCTGGTGTCCCTCCGATGAGGGGGCCCATAACGACCGGACACGCCGGTGGGCTTGACTACGACCTCAGCTTATCGACTGGAGCCACCGACGGTGCGACCGTCGCCGTCCTATTGCACGGGCGGGGTAGCCACAAAGGGGATCTGCAGGGCCTCGCCCGCCTGCTGCCTGACGACTGGCCGCTGGTCACGCCACAGGCACCGTTTGCGGGTGCGGCATGGGGTTATGGCCAGGGGTGGGCCTGGTATCGCTACATGGGGGAGAACCGGGTAGCCGAAGACACACTGACCGAGAGCCTGTCATCCCTCGACGATTTTTTGGCGGCCCTGCCTGAAGTGCTGGGATTCAGACCCGGCTCCATCGTGTTAGGTGGATTCTCCCAGGGTGGGACCACCAGCATGTCGTACGCGCTGACTCGACCGGGAGCGGTGCAGGCAGCCTGGAATTTCTCAGGCTTCGTGCATGCAGGGCTGGAGCTACCGACGGGTGCAGCCGCAGCCACGGCGACGCCGATTTTCTGGGGTCACGGCCGGCAGGACCCAGCGATCCCGTTTTCCATGGCAGTTTCGGGACGGCATGCACTGACCGAGGCCGGGATCGCGTTCACGCCGGACGACTACGACATCGGCCACTGGATCGTGCCGGAAGAGGTTGAGGAGGCGCTGGCGCTCGTCGAGCGGGTAAGAGCCGGAGGCTAGAGCCCCGGCCCAGCATACCCGGTGAGCTCGACGTAACCTCGGCCTGCGACGTCTCGGCCACCCTCGCCGGATCCCGAGACGCGCACGGACCCCTCCCAGTACCGGAAGGCAACCCTCAACTCCTGATCGCGTACAGCAGGTACCACGGTCAGGTCCCAGCCCCGCGTGGGCACCCGGATCCTCCAGCCGGACGGATACACGGCCCCGTCCACTGGTGAAGCCCATGTGCCGGTAGGTTCGACCGAGACATCACCACCCCACTCGAGCGGAACTCGACGCCCGTTCGGGTCGATGAGCACACCGTCACTCAACGGATCTGGTGTGCCGTCATCCAGGCGCAGCTGGTACACCATCACCTCCCAGCCGTCGTCGAGCTGGAGCGCGAACCAGTCCCAGCCGACCTGCCCATCGGACAATGCCGATGTCGACCACTCGCGATCCAGCCACGCCAGCCCGGACACGGCAAGCGTATCTCCATCGATCACCACCCGGCCCACCGTGGGCATCCGAGTGTGCGCATAGTAGTACGACGCGTTGCCCGGTTCACTTCCCTTCTGACTCAGGCCGGACTCTCCCTGGAGTACGTAGGGCTTACCCGAGTCGAGTATGAGGTCGAGGTCGACGCCATCGCCGTCGGCAATCAGACGCATCGGAAAGACCTCGTCGTCGGACAC
>Ga0209631_10002770_pt1 | contig 20678 bp, 14 predicted proteins | sample COG_08_FD_184752 | JGI IMG/M metagenome (GOLD analysis project Ga0209631, IMG submission 184752) | Pelagic Microbial community sample from North Sea - COGITO 998_met_08 (SPAdes) (version 2) | ecosystem: Environmental > Aquatic > Marine > Neritic zone/Coastal water | place: Helgoland, sampling...
TAATAATAATAAAAGATTCTTCGAGATGAATAAAAACTAAAACTTTAAACTTCGCGAACTTTAAAACTCTCGACGTCTTCTATCGTCCTCTGCGATTTTCTCCTCGCGCGTTTCTCATTGAACTACTCTTTCTCGACTCGTCTCGCTTCCGCTTGAAGAACAACTAGAGACGGCTTCGCGAGCGCCGGCGCCGGAGGCGAAGGCGGTTCTCGCGAAGAGAAAGAGAAGGAGAGAGAGGGAGAGAGATACATCTGAACGACGCGTCGTCACGCGAAGACGATGATGCACTGGGTCTCTCACTCGCTCTCAAACTCCTCTCGGGATGAGGACAGAAACGCGGGTGTTGAAAAGAGCGCAAACGCTTTCGCCGAGCTCCTCCTTCTAAAACTTCTTCCTAAATAAAATAAAATAATAAATAAACGTTTCTCGCGATAAAATAGTAGCGTCGCTTTTTTTTTAGAAAGCGGCTTCGCCGTCTTCCTTCTCTTCGTCGTCGTACTCCGCTTCTTCTTCGGCCGTGGCGTCTTGGTACTGCTGGTACTCGCTGACCAAGTCGTTCATGTTCGACTCGGCTTCGGTGAACTCCATCTCGTCCATGCCTTCGCCGGTGTACCAGTGCAAAAACGCTTTGCGCCGGAACATGGAGGTGAACTGTTCGGAGACGCGTTTGAACATTTCTTGAACCGCGGTAGAGTTGCCGATGAACGTCGCGGACATTTTCAACCCTTTTGGAGGAATATCGCAGACGGATGATTTGACGTTGTTCGGGATCCATTCGACGAAGTACGACGAGTTTTTGTTCTGGACGTTTAAGAGTTGTTCGTCGACTTCTTTGGTGGACATGCGACCGCGGAACAAAGCGGAGGCGGTGAGGTAACGACCGTGTCTCGGGTCGGCGGCGCACATCATGTTTTTCGCGTCCCACATTTGTTGCGTGAGTTCCGGAACGGTCAAAGCGCGGTACTGTTGCGATCCTCGAGAGGTGAGCGGCGTGAAACCAACCATGAAAAAGTGCAACCTCGGGAACGGCACCAAGTTCACCGCCAACTTTCTCAAATCCGCGTTCAATTGACCCGGGAATCTCAAGCAGCACGTGATGCCGCTCATGACCGCGGAAATCAAGTGGTTCAAATCACCAAACGTCGGCGTCGTCAATTTCAACGTTCTGAAGCAAATGTCGTACAACGCTTCGTTGTCCAAAACCATGCACTCGTCGGCGTTTTCGACCAACTGGTGCACGGACAACGTCGCGTTGTACGGCTCGACGACGGTATCGGAAACTTTCGGCGATGGGACGACGGAAAAAGTCATCATCATGCGGTCCGGGTATTCCTCGCGAATCTTGGAAATCATGAGCGTCCCCATGCCTGAACCAGTACCACCACCCAAAGAGTGACAAACTTGGAAGCCTTGCAAGCAATCGCACGACTCGGCTTCTTTACGCACGACGTCCAACACCGAGTCAATCAACTCAGCACCTTCCGTGTAGTGGCCTTTGGCCCAGTTGTTACCAGCGCCAGTTTGTCCAAACGTAAAGTTATCCGGACGGAAAATTTGTCCGTACGGACCAGACCTGACCGAGTCCATCGTCCCGGGTTCCAAATCGACCAAACACGCTCTCGGAACGTATCGACCGCCGGAGGCTTCGTTGAAGTACACGTTGACGCGCTCGAGTTGTAAATCCGAATCGCCGGAGTACGAGCCAGTCGGATCGATCCCGTGCTCATCGCAAATGACCTTTTGAAATGTAATAAATGAAGAAACGTATGTACCGTCAGCGTTTGCGCGTGTTGAAGATGAAACGTGTGTTGAGAAAAAAAGAGTTGACCGCCCACTCTTCTTCGAACGAGAAAAAAGAGTCGATTGGAAAAAAATCTAAAAAAAGGTCTTCCTCTCGCGTACCTCCCAAAACTTGGCGCCGATCTGGTTACCGCACTGACCGGCTTGAATGTGGACGATTTCACTGTTGTTGATTGGTTGAAGAGCATAATGCAAGCGTCAGTGATGAGAGCAACGCGTCGTCGTTGCGCGCGCGTATTGGAAAAAAACAGAGAGGCGGTGGTCCATCTCGCATGTGAAATGCAAAGAGAAAGGTAGTTGACCAAAACCAAAAACCGATACGCGCGTAAAAAGCCGCGCGCACGCGCGAGCGACGAGAGAATGACGAGTGCGGTTTTTCTCCGCATCGTCACTCTCGTCTTCTCGCTCGCGCTTTGAATGAAAACGAATGAAAGTACTTACCGCATGGTTGATTGTGTGTATCTTTTGTGTGTGTTTGATGTGTTCTCGTTTGCCGCCCTCGGGGAAAGAAAAAGTGAAGAAACTACAGGGAAAAAGCCGAAAAAAAGAGTTCTCACAAAGTTGTTCTTTTGCTTTTGTGGACCGAAACCGGTGAAAACGGTCCTCTTTCCTTGCGAGGGAGTGGCTATTTTTGGCATCCTTTCACTCGCGTGAGATATTAGGTATTTTGCTCACATCGTCTGTTGTTTGTTTGTTCACACTACACTTATTCACACACAAGAAGAAACGGGCCACCTACCACCTCATCATGCGAACGCTCCAGCTCTCTCCTTCGCGACAAAGCGCCGCCGCGGCGAACAATAATAATAACAGTGCGACGAAACGACAAAAGCGACGCTCTGTCGTAGTCGTTCGCCTCTCCGCGCGCGCGGAGAACGATGATGATGGGATGATGATGTCCACCCTCCCACTGATAGATATCCAATTTGAAGGGTTCAACTCCCCAGACATTCCCGCTTCGCCAGGGATCTACGCCATCTATAACGACAAGAAAGAACTTCAATACGTTGGTTTGTCTCGCAAAATATCCGCCTCGATTAAGATGCACTGCTTTGAGCTACCGGCGGAGTGCGGGTTTGCAAAGGTTTTGCCCATGGAGGAGGCGACGAAGGTGGATTTGCAAGACGGGTGGAAGCGATGGGTGATGGCGCACGTTTCAGAGAGCGGAGGGAGTTTGCCTCCTGGGAATACTCCAAAGAATGAGTTGTGGGCGGATAGAAAGAAACGCGGTCCTTCAAAACCGAGTTTACGATTGACAAATGGTATGACTCCGGACATGTCGTTCGACGCGTTGAAACCGAAGATTCAAGAGGCGATTGACGAGCACAAGATTGTAGCGTTTATTAAAGGGACGAGAGAGGAACCGGAATGTGGTTATTCGCACAGAGTAGTCAACGCGTTGAACTCATTGTTGCTTGATTTCGAGACCGTGAATGTATTAGACGATAAGTATAATCCGAACTTGTTGTACGTGATGAAAGAGTTTAGCGATTGGCCGACGATTCCGCAAGTGTACGCGAATAAGGAATTTTTGGGAGGCCACGATATAATCGTGAAGATGTTTGAGAAAGGCGAGTTAAAAGATGCTGTTAAATAACGAGACAGCGAGTAGATGATGTGTAGTAATGTACGATTATGTGTAGATTTTTAGCAAGAACGATGTACTATATAGGTAGTAAAAACAATAGTGAGTGACGTTCTTCTTCTTTTTACGTTTTACGCAACTTTCCCACCGGTTCCGGGAACGTTGAAAAGCACGTAAGGAGTGCTATCTTCCACGCCAATCTTGTCGATGATGTAAAAGCCTTTGTTCTTCAATTCAACGATTTGGCCTAACTGGTACGTGCGCAAGTTACAATCGCCATGGCACATGGTCACTTTGTCAGAGTCCAAGTTCACGAGGTCTTTGAAATCGTCGCCGTCTTCCGGTTGTTTCTTCGTTATCAAGTACCCGAAATCGTGTAACTCGAGGGCAACGAGCTCGTCGTAAGCTGGGAGCCAGTTCACTTTTACTTTTGTGCTTTTCACGTCACCGTCTGGGTTCAAAGTAGCGTCGATCGTCTCGATGGTTTTTCCGTCTTCCGCCACGTGAATCTTCTTCGGAATGGCGTTGCCCCACATGGTAAACGTCGCCTCTTCGCCTTCTTTGAGTTTCAAAGCTTCTTCTTGTTCTAACCAAACTTCTTTCTTTCGCAAAACAACATTAACACCGAGTTCTTTATTCTTTGGGTTTTTCGGTTTGGTGACCCACTTGTCGCCGTCCTCGCAGTTGTCAAAAATCACTTTCACGCGTCCTTCGTCGTTGACCGCGACGTGCATGGGCGTTTCCGGGGCGATGAGTTTCTTGTTCACCGCCCAAATTTTGTCCCATTCCATGGTGTTCATGTTTTTAGACGCGCCTTGCGACAAAATAAACTCTTTCAACGCTTCGATGCGCATGCCTCTTCGAACAACGCCTTGGACGGTAGGAAACCTCGGGTCGGTCCAATCAGCCGCGTGTTTGTTATCGACGAACCATTGCAACTTTCGTTTACTCAACGTCGTATACGTGAAGTTCATTCTCGAATAATCCCACAAGTTCACTTCGCGCTGTCCTTGCGCCTTTTGAATAAACTGGTACTGTTCTTCTCGGTCTTTATACTCGGACGTTCTCAACGCGTGCGTGACGCCTTCAATGGCGTCCACAAACGGACACGCGAAATCGTACGTCGGATACACCTTGTATTTGTCCCCTGTTCTATGATGCGGGGTTTCGATGTTACATCTAAAGCACACCGGATCTCTCATGCACCCGTTGTCCGATTGCATGTTAATTTTAATGCGCACGCAACACTCTACGCCGACGGCCGAACCTTTCTTCATCTCCTCCCAAAGTTTCATATTTTCCTCCACCGATTGTGTGCGACACGCGGATTCAGTCTTACTCATGCGCTCTTCGCGCATTTTGTCCACCGGCGTTGTATCCACGTATAATTTACCCTCTTTCATCATCGTATCCCCCAACTTTAAAATTTGTGGAAACGAATCCGAGGTATACGTCAACTTATCGTAATCCAATCCCAACGTCGCGCAGTCCTTCAAAATGTTATCGACGAAATCTTGCTTCTCCTTGGCTGGATTCGTATCATCGAACCGCAAAATGAGCGTTCCTTTGTACCTCCTCGCGAAGTAATGGTTCAATAAAGCCGCTTTGGCGTGACCGATGTGTAAATATCCCGACGGTTCCGGCGGAAATCTCGTGCACACTTTGCCTTCCTCAGCGTCTTTCAAGTCAATCTCAAACGAGCCGGACGTTGGTTTCTTCCCACCGCCGTCGTTACTCTTATTCGCCTCTTTCGCCGCTTTTTTCGCCGCCTTCGCCGCGTCTTTCTTCGCTTGACCTTTGGAAATCTTCCCCGGCTCGCCGCCGCCGACGGCCATCTTTTCCACCCGCTTCCCCAAAGCCTCGACCGCCGCGTCGTCGCCTCCCTCTTCTACAGCGGGGGCCAACCCCCCCGCATCGTTCGTCTGCCTCATCAACTCCACGAACCTCTTAATCTCCGCGTATTTCTCCACCACCCCATCTTTCACCCCGTTCAACGCTTTGCACATCGCCACATCCGCCTCCGTCTGCATCCTATCCGTCGCGAAATACGTCCTCGTTTGCAGGTACGAATCGATCGTCTTCAACTGCTTCTCGAGCGTTTTCATCGCATCGCCGTTTTTACTCGCTTTCGCCGCCGTCTTCGCGACCTCTTTCGCCTCCTCCAAAAACTCTCGCACCGATCGCATTTCCTCTTTCGAGAGCAAAGAAGATGTCGTCGATGCACTTTTCGAAGATGATTTCGAAACACCAACAACACCAGCGGCATCATTATTGGTCGCTTTCGACGACGAAGCGCCACCACCACTCTGACCACCACCGTCACTCGCGCCTTCCTTGCTCGAGGAGGAGGAAGAGTCCAAGGACGTGCTCGCTTTTGCGCCCATTAGTAGTAGTAGTAGTAGTAGTAGTAGTAGTAGTAGTAAATTCCTTCTAATTTTTTTGTGAGGGCTTTCACCCAGGAGCTCCTCTTTTTCGAGAATTGCCAAAAATTGCAAAAATTGCCAAAAAACACTTCTCTGACTTTCATCTGAAAATTTTCCTCAAAAGAAATCATATAAACACACTTTTGCGCGATGATGTTTTATAAGTTCGGGATACCAGAATATACTGCTGTGTAATTAAAAGTGATTTTGAGACGATGATGTTTGGGAAGGAGGAGAAAGAGGCGCTTTTGTGGACGATCGTCGGGGAGGGAAACGCGCACAGGATGTACGGGAAAAAACGGATGATGAATAGGAGCGGGGAAACAGTTACGAATGAGAACGAAGAAGAGGAAGAAGAAGAACGCTTTCTCCTGAGACGACGAAAACGACGAAAACGAGAAGAAGATTCGTGTACTACTTTTCTTTCTTCTTTGTCTTCTTCTTTCGATCGGTTCATGTGGTCGAACGGACGGGAAAGAGACGCAGACGACGAAAAGTCGGTGCTCCAACGAGACGTACGTTTTGCGCTGGGACAGCTCTGCGCGGGGTGCGCGGGAGGGACGATTCAGACGACGAAGGAAGCAGGGAACATTTTGTTCAGCGAGCAGCAACGATTGCGGGTGAAACGGAACACGAGTTTGGTGCGAGCAGAGAATGGGTTTTTTGAGCGCATAGACGCGAGAGAGAAGGAAGAGAAGCGACGGTTGATGAGAAGCGACGACGAAGAAGAAGAAGTCGCCAGCGGAGAGGAGAAGGCGCCGCAATTCGCCATTCGCGAGCGCGACTACGATTGGATTCCGTTTTATTCTGCGAGGAGGAGGACATCGACGACGACAACGAAGAGGAAGCGGTCGTTGAATGTCGGTCGAACGATACACGCGTTGGCGATTGAAATAAAGCCAAAGTGCGGATTTACGTTTCGGGAAGATGGGAAATTGAGGTACGACGTGAAGACGAACGCAGAAGATGGAAAAAGAGGGAAAAAGTCCGCGTACGACCCGCGAAAGTTTTTCGAACACTGCGAAATCTGGTCCTTCGCCGACGGCGTGGATTATGAGGCGTTGAAAAAACAGCTGGTGAGGGAGTTAGAGCACATGATTGAAACGCCGAGGAATACGTTTCGAGTGAGAGAGGCAAAGACTGGGGAAGTGCTGTGGGACGCAACAAAAGGCGGTTCGAACGCGAAGCGGCGTTTTGCAAACGTCGTTTCCGAGGCGTTTGCCGGTAAAGTGTCTCTGAAAGAGCTCCTCGAACTCATCGTCACCGCTATACAGCAAGACGGCGCGCTTAAAAGGCTCATTCGCGCGCAAAAATACGGTCGCATGGCCAACGCGTACGATTATTTCGGCCCAGACGAGGAAGAAAGCGCCATGCGGCGTTTAGCACCGACGAGCATTCGCCGAGCGCACGACGCCGTCCTCGAAAGCTATAAAAACGACACCGACGATACCACCACCACGATCACCAAGCAAAAACAACTCAAAGATGCCTTTGAAATATGCCAAGACGCCATCCTCTCCGCAATCGCCAAAGACGCGTCCATCATACTCGCCGTCCGTCTCATCCCGAGCGGCGGTATCCATCGACGCTTTTCTCCTCCTCCTCCTCCTCGTCGAAAAAGTGCATCATCTTCATCGCTCGATATCGCGCAAGAACAAAAAAAATACGACGCCTACGACCGCTCGATGGATATCCCGAGAGGTTCGGGAGAGATGAAAGACGGCGCGCCGAGGTTTGCCGTTTCCGTGAACATCTGCGACGTGGGGTTGAAATCCGCGTGGAAAATTCCCCAATGGGCCGAGTTAGACTCGTGACTCTGTTGTTGTCTTGACGTTATAATACTGATTTATTAAAGCGCGTATTTTTGTTTCACTTGAAGGAAAGCACCTCAAAACAAGCCGCCAAAACTCGGGAAATTCCTCAGAGTATTCCCTCTGCTGTTCCCGCGAGTAAACACACACACACACACATAAACACACATCTCAACGACTTAATAATATAGTATAATAAAAATGGGCAAATCTGCGCGCGCGAATTGTCGCCGCTCTGTCCGCGCCGAGCGGCGAGACATCGTCTTCAACTCCGAGAAAGAAATCAAGCAATTCGCCGCCAAACAGTCCGCGCTGGAAAAAGCGCTCAACTGCGGGAAAGCGCCGATAACGGATTCTTTAAGACGCAAAGAGCAACAGCGAGAACAACAACACGGCGACGACAAAATGATGATTGAAGACGAGAACAACAACGAGAACAGTAATGGTGGTGAACAAGGTTTAAAGCTGCAAGAATTCGACGAAGACGTGTACGATAAGATGAAGCTGCACGAAAAAATGTACGACGAAGCGAACGCGTGGGGTGTCTCGCTCGGGATCAACAAGAAAGTGCTGCGCGTGAAAGGTGGCGGCGTCCGCCGAGGGAAAGAAAAAGGAGTGATATCGGCGAAGCAGATGGCGTACGCGCAATTTTTCGCCGATCCGAAACTGAAGAAGAAGCAGAAGCGGGCGATGAAGAACGTGGAGAGAGGCGTGCGGCGGGGAACGAGTAGCAGTACAAGTCGGAAAATGATGATGACGGAGTAGAAAGTTAGAGAGAGCGCGTTGTAAATATATAGAGTTGCGCGCGTTTTTATACGCGTGGTAAAGTTTGCGAATGAAAGTTGTGTATCTATCGCGCGGCGTATTTTTGCGCCGCTGCGATTAACCAGAGAGCCAGTCGTACCCGATGTTTCCTCCGTCGTCGCTTTTGTTTGTTTCCACGTCGATATTTTCGAAGAAGTGCTGGGTATCGTCGTCTCTTGTTGTCGCCGTTTCGGCGGCTTCAGGCAGTTCTTCTTCCTTTTCTTCCACATCTTCCTCCTCATTTTGGATGGGAGACGCACTCGCTTCCACGACGTAGGCATCCAAGCCGCGCGCGGGTCCAGGCGCATCTTCCCTACCTCGAAAAAATGACGCCGGTTCCACCGCAGCAGAAAGCTTACCAAACTCACGCACTTCTTCTTTTTCTTTTTCTTTTTCTTTTTCTGTTTCTTTTCCTTCATCTTCTTCTTCTCGTTTGACCTCCATCATCGGCGCCTCTTTTTTTTCTTTCGCTTCTTCTGATGCGCAAGAGTTGACTTTTTCGTTGTCTCCTTCTTTCTCTTCTTCTTCTTCTTCTTCTTCTTTTTGTTCAGTTTCTTCCAGTTTAATAACAGCGTTTTCGACGCTTCCCAACGCCGGCACATGCGTTCCTCCATTTTCTATTTTCTCTGGTACAGGTGGTTCAGGTGGTGGTTTCGGAGGATCCAAATCGGGAGAAAATCCGCTGCATTTGGGCAAACCGTCCTTCTCCGGGTCAATCGGGAATGCAAAATCTGGGCCAAAGTTAAACGACACTCTCGCCCGTTGCGACTGATCTTGCAACGGCGTCGTGTATAACGCCGCCGTAGGAAAGTATCCGGACAACTCCAAGGGTTTCTTTGGATGCACGCACGACCGCAAGGACTCGAACGCGATGCCTTGACACTTCCCATTTTTATAAAATACTATTTTCCCTTCGTTCGGCGAGTTTTGATTCTCCTCGAACGCTTTCGCTTTCAAGCGTTCTTCTCCTTTCCTATTTTTCTTGTTACGTTCTGGCGTCGAGGGTGTTTGCTTTTTCTTCGCCTCCTCGTTCTTGACACCATCATCATCGCCACCACCACTCGTTTCTTGCGCATCTACCTGTTCCTTCTTTTCCACTATTTTCTCGTCTAAATACAAATAACAACCAACCACGTCGCCTTCGCCGTACGGTTCGCCGTACGTCTTCAGCCTCGCCTCGTGATATTTCGACCCAGTCTCCGCGTGATAACCGTATCCTTTGTTATCGAATCCAACCGGTGCGTTCATTTCTCCTCGTTTGGTCATCCACCCTACTCGAACGCACCCGCTCCCTCCTAAATGTTCTATTTTAACCTCAAAGTATCTCGCCGTCGTCGTCGTCTCCCTCGTTTCGTCATCCTCTTTCATCCCCTCCTCCTTCTCCTCCTCCTCGCAAACAACCACCGGCTCTACTCCTCGCGTCCCTTGCACGCACCTGTACCCTTTCTGTGAGCTCGCCACCATCCTCCCGTCGTCCATCAACTCGATTCCTTTCGCCATCGTCGGTCTCGATAAACACACCGGTCTCCACTTCGCGTCGTCCTTCTCCCTCCGCTCGATCTCCTCCTCCTCTTTCCTCAACGCCTCTCGCTTCCGTTTCTGCTGCAGAGACATCATCATCGCGTTGTCTTCTTTGTTCGCGTCCTCGCTCTTCGTCGTTGTTGTAATTGTTGTTGTTGTTGTTGTCTCTCCTCCTCCTCCTCCTCCTGTCGCGTGCGTATTATTCGTAGTAGTAAGCGTCGTCGGCGGCGGCGTCGGCGTTCCAGCTCTCTCCTCGTTTGAAGTGTTCTCTTTTTTCGCCACCACGTCGCATTCTCTCCACGCCTCTTCTTCGTCTTCTTTTTCTTCTCCCTCGTTAAACTTCTTCGCGTAGTTGTTGTTGCACTCCTCTTCCTCTTTTCCTCCTAATCCTCCTCCTCCTCCGTTGTTAAACATCACCCCCCGAGAAGAATTATTCGTGGTAGTATTATTATAGCTCTGATGTTGTTCTCTCATTTCCTTAAACTTCGGCGCGATGGTTGCTTTTAATATGTGCGACGGTGGGCCGTATCGTTTCTGTTTCTTCGCTTTTGATTTCGGGAGGTTCCGGAACTCTTTTTTCCGTCGGTCGATTTTTTTCCCACTCATCGTCGTCACACCAACCCCTTTCGCTGTTTTGTGGGGAGATGCCGGTGCATCTTTGCGAGGACGGCCCATATCGAGAATACCAACACCGATGAGTTCTTCTCTCTGCGCCCCGAAAACAAAACGCACGGAAACAACAAACCAACAACTCTCTCTCTCTCTCTCTGTGCTTTTCTGTGTGAATTTTTGTAAGGAGAATTCGTTTTGAGGAGCTTTTTGCCCTAAAAATTTAATTGGGTGGCACTTTTTTTCTTTTCAAAAAAACCTTCAACCGTCGTCACTTTTCTTTTCTTTTCTCCCGTTGTTGTCTGTCCTTTTTCGTCCGTTGGTGTTGTCTTGAGTGAGAGAGGAGGAGGAGGAGGACGTTAACATCAACAATGGCGCGAGGAGGACCACCGCGAGGAGAAAACGCGGATGTGTCGATGCGTAAAAACAAAGCAGAAACCAACGCGTGGTTTATGAAAGACGACGACGGATTCGAGGAAACGACTTTGACGACCTTTTTTATTCCCGAGAAGAAGTTAAAGAAGAAGAAGACGAAGAAGACGACGAACGAGGACGAGGACATCCAAGAAGAAGAAGAGACAGAAGCGACGAGGACGACGACGAAAACGAGGTCTTTGGCTCGACGCGCGGCGGAGAAGCAGCGAAAAGCTTTGCTTTTACACAACACGAGAGAGAAAAAGAAAGAGGAGGAAGAGGAGGAAGAGAAGACGAAGACGAAGAATACGTATTCGTCTACGTCGTCAACGTCGGAAAAGAAACAGTTGTTATTGCGAGCGTACGCGTTGGAAAACGCGCAGTTGCGAGAGTCTTTGCGTAAATCTTTAGCCCGCGCGAATTCGTTGGAAACTGAATTGGAAGAGACGACGGAAACTTTATCGCGGAGCGAACGCGCTTTGAAAGACGCTTTGATATCGCATCGAGCGTTACAAAACGAGAGCAAAGAGAGTCGAAAAAGAGATCGGGACGCGTTGAATAGTTTGAGGAAAACGTTGGAGGAAAGGGAAAGGATTTCGAGAGGAGAGCGAGCGAGGTGTGGGAGAGCGTTGCGGTACGCGATGGATTGTTTGAGAGCGCACGCGCCGCTGGCGAAGGACGAGAGGAACCAGGGCGGTTCCGTTCTCGGGAGCGTGGTGGCGGAGCTGGCGAGATTGACGGAGATTGCGGTGAGTGCTGGTGATGCTGGATTCAAAGAGTACGTGGAAGGAAGCGGCGTGGAAGACACGCATCATCACGCGCGAAGAAAGGACGACGATTCAGACGACGACGACGAGCGCGCTCTTTTTCAGCGACAAGCAGACGCCGCGAGAGAAGCGAAAACGAAAATCACGCAACTCGAAGACGAACGAAAACGTCTTTTGCGCGCGTTAGAAGCCGCGACAAACCCGAGCAAAGAGTACATCACCAGAGAAGAAAACCTCTCCTTTTTCTCCGCAAAACCAACCACTCGTGACGAGTTTCTCTTCGAGAACGACTTCGTCGCGCCGAGCCGAGCCGGCGCCGCGACCGCCTTTGCGTCCTCGTCCTCTGAATCCTTTGCGCTCCCGGGCGCCGACGCGCTCGCTCGCGACATAGACGCCTTAGATTCTGAGTTGAAAAAGTTAGCCACCGCCTTCGAAGGTGGTCGTATGTAGATGTATTACGCGCAGTTGTAGTTTTGATAGCAGTTATAGTGTCGAGTAAAATTGTGACCCTTTCGCCCCTGGGGGATCTTCCTCGGTACACTCCATCCGCTTGGTCTTCTTCTTCTCAAAACTTTCACCCGTGTGTCAACTCATCCTCACAACTTTAACTCCCCTCTCCGCTTTTGCGCGACTGCGGCCAAAGGACGAAAAGAGTCGATATTCACCACGCTCGACCAGAACGAGAATACTCTAACAGTAGTAGTCGTACTCGCGACGACGATTCAGACGAAAAATGAACGCTTTAATCCGAAGTCGGCGTCTTCTTTCCCCGGGGAAATCCATCTTCGATCGGATGTCCTCTCTCGATATCACCGGCGGTTTTGTCGTCCCACGCGCGGTGATGGACCACGCTTCGTCGTCGTCGTCCTCGTCGAGGATTCATTCGCAGACGACGAATGATACGCATCGTTTTTCGATGATGAAAAGCAGTTTTAAACGCGAGTACTCGAAATCTCTCGGCACCGAGGGCGGCTTAAAACCGGACCAAGTGTTAGTCCCGGAAAGCTACGTGGTTTTAGACCGGAATTCGAGAAATCAAAACGGAAGCGACGAGGAGCATCAGCAACCTGATGGAGAAACGAAAGTGAAAATTAGCACGAAGAACGTCTTCGCGGTCGTCTCGATCGGGTCGCATCAGCACAAAGTATCTCCGGATGATTTGTTCTTCGTAGAAAAGCTCCACGGCGCGCACGTGAACGACGTGGTGGAACTGCCGAGAGTGTTGATGGTCGGGAGCAAAACGAAGACGATTGTGGGGAGACCGGTGGTGGAGAACGCGCGGGTGACGTGCTTAGTGGAAGAGGTTTTGCGAGACGAGAAGACGATTATATTTAAAAAGAGAAGGAGAAAGTATTCGAGACGATGGAACGGCGCGAGGCAAACGATGACTGGTTTAAGAGTGTTAGACGTAGAAGGCATCGACGAATAGTAAGTAAGTATTTAGAATTTCAATTCAGTATTTCAACATCATCAAACAGATCTCTCTCTCACTTCTTCTCCTTCTTCTTCTTATTTGTGTACACGTTTCGCTCGACTTCAAAAGTTCGTATTTTAAATGGCAAACTTTCTCTTCAAATCCATCGCAAAGTGAGACCCGGAAAACTTATCGGCGTTTTGTGACTGTTCAAACCACTCCGTCTTTTCAAAGTTTGTTCGCAACGGCGTGAACGTATCCTTGACCCGTTTTGCCAACGGGTCCAAAGTGCGCTTCATCACGTCGTTGACGTCTTGTAAACTATTAATCCCGAGGAACTTGCACGAGGTCAACACGACGGCGCCGGTGCCCCAAAGAGCCAACGTCCCGCCCCACGCCAACGCTCTTCCCGGCGTCGGATCCGGCAATAACTTCACTTTCTTCTTTCCAATCATAACGAACGTTTCATCTCGCATGTGCTTCGCCGCTCGACTCTCGACGCCGTTAAACCTTTCCGGCGCCGACTCCATCAACTCCATCGCCTTGTGCACCGAGAAAATCGAAGTCCCTTCCACCGCCTGCGTCGAACCGCTCCATTTGGACTTCCCCAAAGACACTCGCGAACCGAGCGTCGCGTGTCCAATAAACACCGGATTCCCCGTGCACGCTCCCGAAATCGAATGCTTCTTGATAAAATCTCGATCCAGCTTTTTCGAATTCACCTCTTCCTTCATCGTAAATTTTTTGTCGAACAACCGCACCGAGTGCGCCAACACTTGCGGTAAGGCACCACTACCACTAGAAGAAGAAGACAAAGAAGAAGACGCGCGTCGCATCGCTTCCTCGTACCTCCCTTCAGTTTTCAGTTTAAAAATATACTCCGCGATTTCTCGCTCTTGCTCTTTGATGAAATACTCGTTCTCGCGAGCGCGTTTCATCACGTTCAACGCGTCCGACATTATTGAAGATACGGTTGGTTGTTGGGAAAAAGAGTTTCCGCTTGCTGACGTGGAATCTTTGTTTACTACTACTCTCGATGGTAAGAAGAAAACGAAGACGATCAAAGAAGAATAACGCGACTACCGTAGTATGATTACTATTCGAGCGTGTTATGTGTGATCTGATGATAAAGGGGGTGGGTGTATCGTGTGCGAAAGTGAAGACTGATTTTCTTAATAAATTGTCGTTATCCAAAACAAGGGACATTTTGTGTGTTACATACAGCGAGCGCAAGAGAAGGCATTTTTACTATTAGTATCTAGGTCTAGAGGACGCGTCGTTCACGTACCGGGCGAAGTCGTCGACGTCTATTTCTTCTTCGTCTTCTTTATGGTTGTCCAATTTTTCTCTGCTTTGGCGGAGAAGAAGAAGACGTCGTCCCAACGCGAAGCGGCGCTGGCGCAAACCCGCTGACGATGAAGACGAAGACGAAGATCGAGGGAGGGCTTTTTCCTTCTCCTTAAGCTTCTTCTTCATTTTCCAAAGTACCACGTTATTTTCTGCGTCTCGGCCGACGAAATCAAATCGAGCTATTTTTCTCCGACCGCGTTCCATGGCGTCCCAACACGACTTGATTCGAGGCGATCGATGGAAAATTTTAGAATCTTCGAAAATGGAGACGGCGTTGCGAGCCGCGAAGGCGACAAAGTTGGACGGTTGGACGAGAAGATGTTCCGAGTCGCAAAAGTCAATCGACGGCGTCGCGTCGCTCTCTCCTTTTTTGTCTTCTTTTTTAATCAGCGCAAATTCAAACCACGCGGCTGCATCATCAGCAGCACAGACATCATCGGCGACGGCGGTATCCTCTCGCTCCTCTTCGCACAACACGTGGCCGACGTAACATCCGCGTTGGAACCCGTCGCGATGCCATCCAGTATTCGTCCCATTCATAGGACAGAAAATCTCGCACGTGCCATCGATTCTGAACAATTTTTCGTTGTCCTCGCTGAACTGCTTGAAAATGCATTCCGTGACGTACTTCTTCGCGCTTTCGGAAAGCGAGGAAGAAGCGCTTTCTCCTTCCTTTTCGGGAGTAAATATGCAAGCAATTTTTCTTGACGAGGGCACTTTCGATACGGTAAATTTGGTCGTCCCAGTCTTCAAATCCGCACTCGTTGTACTCACTCGCAACGGTTCGTTCGCCACGATCGAGACGAGCGCGATCGAGTCATCATCATCATCATCATCATCATCATCCGTTCGATTGCGAAAGTAGTTTACTTGTGTGACAGTTGGAGAATTTCCACTTCCGACTTTTACGTGCTTTTCGATGTCGGAACCGTACAAACTCGACTCGTCGCAGGTGAAAAGAGAAGGAGACGGCATTCGATTCAGCGGTAATGCGCTTTCTTTCTCGCGTCAGTCACCGTTTGGTGCGCATTGCAAAAGAGTAGCACGTGAGATGAAAAGTGGTGAATTCTTTCTTTGTACAAGTCTTCTTAGTGTTACAACTTCACGCAGACGACGGTCGCCGAAAGCTCGATCGAGCTCTACAGTTTTAGTCTTCGTCGTACGCGCGCGCGCGCGGCTAGTACTGCTACAGCTCCTCTTTTTTGACGTCTTGTCCTTCTTCGTTATCTTTTTCTTCTTCTTCTCTCGCTCGGTTCTCTCCGGTCTTTTCTCTCAAAACGTCTCGCACCGCGTCTTCCTCGATGAGCTCTTCTTCGACGAGCGCGTCGACGACGTCGAGCGGCGGTTTGATTTTCGCATTATCCGGCATTCCGAGCTCGTAAAATTGTTCTTCGGAAAGCCACACGACGTTTGGATCCTCTTCTTCTCCTTTGTTCGATGCCGTCGATTTATCCGCCGAGCGCTTCTCGAAAAAGTCGACGATATCTTGCCTCGATTCAAAGACGTGCACCGATTCCACCTCGATGTTTACATCTTCGCTCTTCTCGTTCGTAAGAATTTGGTGAATGTGCTCTCTCGCGACTCTTAGCAGCTCCTCCTTTTCTTCCTGAGTTAACTCGTCGCCAGTTTGAGCGTTGTTCGCCAGGGAAAGTTTTCGATTCAACTCTTTCCTCTTGATGTACGCTTCCGAAGATTCCTCCTCCTCTTCCTCAATCACAAACGTCACCTCCTCGTGCTCATCTTCACTAATCTCAAAATACTGTTTCTTTAGCGTCGGGTATCGGTCGTCTACGATAAAAAAACAAATCGGGTCGCCGATGTAGTTCTTTGCCAACCATTTGTGTTTCGTAAACGTGCTCAACGTCGTGCTCGCCCCGGGCGCTAAATCCGCATATTTGACTTCCTTTCCGTCAAAATCTAACCACGCTAATTCAACGTGCGATTCCATCGAGTTATAAAACTCCGCGCGGACGCTTTGCCTTCCTTGACCTGACTTAAAATAGTTGTTATCTCTATTTGATTTTTTAATCTCCTCCATGGACGCTATTTTTCTCCCTCGATTCCTTCGATGATCTCTCGCGTCTTCATCTCGAAACTGTTTATCACTCTCGTCGCCAGAACCAGCGGTCAAGAACGTCATGTGGTCGTACGTTGCCCTCTCTTGTTCGCTCACTTGATCGTCCAGCAATGATTTCTTCATCATTTGTACCATTTCATTCACGGACATGCGAATCGCGTCTATTTTTTTCCTACTCTTTTTCTGCGACTCGACGAGTCCTTTGATTTTCGCAAGCATCCCGGTGTTCTCGAAATACTTCCCGACGTCTGAGCTCATATCCACGTTGAACACGGCCACTCTGCGACCACCTAAAATATCATCCTCTTCTTCTTCGTCAATCAAGAAAGATATTTCTTCCTTCGTCTTCGCGGCGTCTTCAACGGCGTCTTGTCCTTCCGTCGCCCTCTTCTTCTTCTTCGCGGCGGCGGTCACAAACTCGAGCAACGTGAACCGTTTTTTCGCTTTCGCATTCCCTTCCTCTTCGTCGTCGTTAAACTCGATCGGTTTCATCGCATTCTCTGCTCCAAAAATGCTCACAGAATCGAATCCTTCGCTCGCTAACTTTTGCCCGAAAAACTGGTTTTTTTCCATCTCTTTCCTTCCAATCTCTTCCAAAATTCGTTTCTTGCTAAAACCGACGTGTTTGCCGTTCAAAATCGTCGCCGGGTGAAGCAAAACTGTTCGTTCCCCAGTTCTCGGATTTTCGTACGGCGGTAACGTCGGCAGTCCGTCGCCCGTGTGCGTGGCGGAGGATGGTTTCATCTTCTCCAACGCGTTGTTCAGTTGTTTCGCATTCTCGTCTTTTCCTCCTTCCCCGGGGGGCAAAACTCCCGAAGAAGAAGAAGAAGAAGATAACGCGCCGTCTGCGGCAAAAATCGACGCGAGAAAGGCGAGAAAAACCACCCAAGAACAAACGTTTAGAACGCTCGAGGCAGAGAGGAGGAAATCTCGCCCGCGTTGCCGCATTTGGTTTCTGTGAATTACGACTCGAGGCAGAGAAAATTTTTGCGTGTTTAGATACAAATTTGTGACGTCTCACACGAAATTATTACAACGCTTTGTTTTCGGGTTTACGCCGTTTGAGGCTTCTTATACTTTAAAGTCTTAATCAACCCTCTCATCTTTCCTAAATCCGTCGACGGTCGTTGGCCGTCCTCGACCGGGCAGAAGTTCTCCTCGGAGATCAAAGAGGCAACCGCTTCCCATCCGGTTTCCGTCGCCATGACTTCGGTCATGGAGTCTTGTTCCGACCTATTTTTCGCCACGTTAGCGTCGATCATTTTCTTCCTCTGATTGCGCATCAACTCGAGTTCGGCTACCGCTTCTTCTTTGATCGTGTCTATCTCTTCGCGTTCGAGTTTGCTTTTCTGTTCGAGCTCTTCGCGTATTTTCGCTAAATATTCTTTTCGGAGGTCTCTCGCCGGCGGCGGTGGCGTTGGCGGTGGCGTTGGAATCGCGGAAGACAATCCCCCGAGCTCGGCTACGTTCTCCAACGGCGATTGTTGTTGCATGGACGAATTCTCGAGACTGTTGGTACTCGTGCCCAACGCGTCCACGCTTTCGCTACTCGGACCTTGTTGCAACGCACCAAAGTCGCCCTCGTCCAACGGAGGAGCGGCGGGAGCGGAAACGAACTCATTCATCGCGTTAGTAGTATTACCGGCGTCGTTAAAATCAGAGCCTTGTCCAGTGGAATGGACCGAATGCGAGGAGTGAATGCTCGCGTGCGACATCTCTCGTTCCATTTGCTCTTGGTTTTGTTGTTGTTGCGGTTGGAAACTTTCGCTCGATTCGTTCTTTGGAGGAGGCGTGCCGGTGTTGGTATTTTCTCCTCGCGTAAAGTCTTCGTTGCTCGGCATCGATTGCATTCCCGCGGAAACGAACCCGTCCGTTTCGCCTATGTGCGCATCATCGAAAGAGAGAAAGAGATGAATACTCGTGGTAAGTAAACGAGAGGAAAATTCAGCGATGATGGGAGAATAAAAAATTGAATTGGAAACGAATATATACGCGAACAACGGTGGGCAAAAGAAGCATAAAAGGTACCTGCGGCGAAGAAATCGTTCGATTGATCGGGCTGTGGCGGAGGCGGCGTAGACGCGGGAGACGCGTCTGGTTTGAAAAACTCGTCCATTAGTAAAACAAACTTGTTTGTTCTCGTTGTGTTTTGTGTGGGTTTGGCTTGACTTTGTCTGAGTGAAAAGACAGATGAAAAAGAGGAAAATGATTGGTTTTGAGTTACATTTATCCCGCGCTCTTGGTGGCGGTTGCGGTATTCATCATCGCCTCCATGTTCGTTCCGTGTAGCTGTTTTCGACTGTCCGGCCACGATTTTTGCTTATCACCGTCGAAGGAGACTTTGGTAATGCTCCCTAACCCTCTCGTTCTTCCCTCTCGAAATATAACTCGGAAGCCTTCCTCGACAAACTCCGGGCGATAGAGCCATTGAAAGACGACTTTAGCGCGGTCGCCGGCGCGTAAGACATCTTTGCCTTCGATTTTACATATCCGGGCGCACTGTCGAACGGACATGCAGTGTAAGACGGGGGCGTAACCGACGGTTAACGTCGTCGGAGAGACGAATATTAAAATCTCGGCTTCGAAACTCCACGTCGCGCGAGGATGCAAGGATTTGCAAATCATCGCCATGCCTTTGCGCACGTCCGCTTTGTGCACGGGTTCTTTGCTGTTTTTAGCTTTTATCGCAAAACTTGCGGATTGCCCACACACAGCTTTAAGGACGGACGTTCGATGGGTCATTGTCGATTTGACGACAACCTCTTTGAAGTGGCCGAGAGAATCTGGTCCGAGAAGAAGTTGTTGATTCGTCGAAATTGACCCTTTAGTTACGACTCCGGAGACTACTGTACCTACACCGTTTACCGTGAACGCATCATCTAGATGCACCAGTGCACCACACTCGTCTTTCCCGTGTTTATTCGTCGTTTCCTCTAATTCTTCTTCTTCTTCTCCGTTTTGTGTCTTTTTCTTTTGCACGTCGAACTGTCGCCGAGACGGTAGATGGTTTAATAATAATCGCAATAAATCCAAATTTGTGTTTTCTACGCACGATACTTGAAAGATGGGCGTGACGTCCGAATCGCCAGCCATGGTCTTTATGCACGTCGAGACATCATTTCTCTCTCGGACTATAATTGGTTTCTTGTGTACCCCGGGTCGCTTTAGCAATCGCAAAACACTCTCCATGGTCGACTGTAATAAATGGTCGGCGCACATGTCGATTTTCGTCACGCACACGAGGAACGGAATCTTCAAACCTAGAACAATACCTAGATGTTCTTTCAACATGCCTACGACACCGCCTCTGTTCGAGTCGACGACTAACATGGCGTAATCGGGACACACCGAGGTTAAGCCGCACAACGTCGTCTTCAAATAACGCTCGTGACCGCACAAATCGGAGAAGCTAATGACCTTGCTCGATTTCTCGACAATCTCCGACCATCTCAACGAGTGTGTTTCCCTCGTTCTCTCGTCTTGATAGTTCGCAACTTTCCCGTCCGGCGTGAATCCCATGATTTGCGTCGAAATCGAGCTCGTTCTCCCGGTTTCCATCTCGTGTTTGTGTCGAAACACGTTCGCTCTCGCGCTCCCTCTCCCGTTATCCAACACGCCCTTCGTCAACACGCCTAGGAGAGTTGATTTCCCGGAATCGACGTTTCCAACCGTCGTTATCCGTAACTCTAAATGATTCGCCTCTTTCGGAAAGATTTTCCTCACCAACGCGCACTTTGCGAAGCGCTCTTTCTCGCTCGTCTTCCTCTCGAACGCCTCGGAAACTTTCGCCGATAACTGTTTCGCCATTTTCTCTAACGTCTCCACGGAGAATTTCATCTCCTCCTCGCTGATTCCTCGAACGAACCCATCGTCGTCCACTCCAATTTCGTACAAACACTCCCCGCCTCCTTCGTTCAATCGCCACAACAGTTGCGTCGTCAGCTTCTCGAAATTTCTCGCCGATGGGTTCACCAGGTGCCGTTTATATTCCACCGAACCTTCGTCGGATTCAGGTTTGAGGAGGAAATCATCGTACGAAGACTCCAAGTCAAACGGCGACGTCGGCGACGCTTTGTTCTCGTTCTCGTTCTCGTTATCGCCGC